>Ga0187788_10000304_pt1 | contig 13428 bp, 7 predicted proteins | sample 1015_BV01_MP10_2_FD_133008 | JGI IMG/M metagenome (GOLD analysis project Ga0187788, IMG submission 133008) | Tropical peat soil microbial communities from peatlands in Department of Meta, Colombia - 1015_BV01_MP10_20_MG | ecosystem: Environmental > Terrestrial > Soil > Wetlands > Peat | place...
AAATCAGGCAAAGCCGGAGGTGAACCCAGGTATCGCCCATCTCCAGGCATTCCTTGCAGCCTTTGCCGCTAGGGGTGACTTTGCGGATTTCTTTCAGATGTGGACAGGAATTTGTGGGCATGACACCTCCCAGATCTTCGCCTGATTTGGACGCCGCTTTGGGCAACGGAGATGCCAAAAATCGTGACCCGGGGCGAAAACGCGAGGTGCGAGCGCCCGATGATGTGGAATCCGGAGCGACCATCGCAACTGACAATTTGCAGCCAACAATTTTTCAGTTTGTCGCCTAGGTCCAGCGGAACCAGCGCAGTGCCAGCAGGAAGGAGACGCCTCCCCAAAGGCACAGCAAAGCCAGCCGGCCTGCCTGGGCAGCCAGGGGAGCGCCCTCCATAATGGCCGCGCGAAGGGCATCGTTGAGCGCGGTCAGGGGAAGCAGCTTGATGAGCGGCTGAACCACCGCCGGGAAGCGCTCGTAGGAGAAGAACACGCCGGAGAAGATCCACATCGGCATCATCACCACATTGATCAGCCCGCTGGCGGTTTCGATCTTTTGCGCGCGGCTGGCGGTAAGCAGGCCCAATCCCGCAAAGGTGAGGGATCCAACCGTAGCGATGAGAAAGATGGATGCCCAGGATCCCACGACCTTCATCTTGAAGGCCAGCATGCCAAACCCGAGCAGCAGGACCAGCTCGATCACCATTAGCACCAGACGGCTGGAGGCCAGTGCCAGCAAGAAATCGCTGCGCCGCAGTGGCGTCGCGATATAGCGCTTCAGCAGTTTGCGCTGGCGCATCTCCACCAGCGCGAATCCAACGCCCCACATTCCCGATCCCATGAGGTTCATGCCCAGCATTCCAGGAATCAGGAAATCGATGTAGCGGGCGCCCGATTCGCTGGCGGCGCGCGTGGTGGTCTGTAGCGGGTCGCGCCGGCCGGCGGCGGTCTGCAGGGCGTCGTCCACGATGCTGCGGGCGAGGACACTCTCGGGGCGCGAGGGATCATACTGGTATTCGTAGGTACCGTCGTTTCGCGGTGTTACCAGCAGGTCGTATTTGCCCAGGCGGAAGCGATTTCGTGCATCGCTGGCCGAAGCCACCTCTACTATTATGGCAGCGTGTTGCGGCGATGCTTTGAGCAGTTCGACAGCATGCTCGGCGGCGGGCCCGGCGATCATCCCCACCCGGCTCACCTCTGCCGGCTTGTTGCGGAAGGCAATACCCAGACCCAGGGCGAGCAGGATCGGAAAAGCAAAAATCCAGAAGATAACCTCGGGCTCTCGAAAAAGCTCCTTCATGCGCGCGTCGAGCAGGTGCCAGTATCCGGCCCACCGCCCGTTTACAGGCTCCGGCGGGGTTGGTTGGGTCTTCGTGGCAGGCGCAGGATGCAGGGTTGTGGACGTCTGGCTCATCAATCGCCCCTCTCATTCCTCCCGCAGGTGGCGGCCGGTGAGATGGACGAAGACGTCCTCCAGGCTGGCCTGCCGGGTGGTGAGGTGCTCGAGTTCCAAACCGCGTTGCTTCACCGCCGACAGGAGCGCGGGAATGGTTTGATGGGGTTCACGAGCGCTCAACACCAGAATGCCGTTTTCATGATGAACCGACTCCACGCCCGCCAGCGAGCGCCACTCCTCGGCGGACAGCGCCGCCGCATCGCTGGTGGCGAATTCGATCATGTGATGCCCGGCGATCTGCTCGATCAGGTCTGCGGGTGAGCCGGACGCGATCACACGCCCGTGATCGATGATCGACAGCCGATCGCAGAGACGTTCGGCTTCATCCATGTAGTGCGTGGTCAGGAGGATAGTCCCGCCTTGCCCGCGGAAATTGCGGATGATATCCCATAGTTGCCGCCGGCTCTGCGGGTCCAGCCCGGTGGTCGGTTCATCCAGGAAGAGAATGCGGGGATTCGCCACCAACGCGGTCGCGACCGCCAGCCTTTGCTTTTGACCGCCCGAGAGTTTGCCGACCCAGGAATCGGCCTTCTCGGTGAGCGATAAATCCTGCATCACCTCAGCTACCGGCCGTGGCCGCCGGTAAAAGCTGGCGAAAAGATTCAACGTTTCGCGCACCGTCAGCTTTTCCGAAAGGCGTGTTTGTTGCAGGGAAATGCCCAGCCATTCCTGGATCTGGCGGGCATTACTAGCCCACCGGCGGCCCAGAATTTCAACTTCGCCGGAGGTCGCCGGCAGAAGGCCCTCCAGAATCTCGATGGTAGTGGTTTTTCCCGCCCCGTTTGGTCCCAGCAGGCCGAAGCACTCGCCTTCCTGGATCTCCAGGTCGAGGCCGGCAACAGCTTCCACCTTGCCGTCGTAGATTTTCCGAAGATTCCGACAGCGGATGGCGACAGGCATGCGTTGCCCCAGTCCTATTGTTCAATTTGAGCATTAAATGCGGCGGAATGCCACGTGGAAGAGGGAAACGGCAACTCGCGATGTACGGGCCGATCGCAAGACGGCCTTCGGGCGAAGGGAGGCGGCGCTATCGGCGGCCGCGACAAGGGGCCGTGGACACGCCCAAGCAGCGCATCGGCTGATGGAGAGCCGATGCGCCTAGTTGTCCCGTCCCAGGTGATCGGAAGGCACGTAGCTTGAAGGATGCGGCCGGGTCCCGGCGATCCGTCCAATCAAGCCTGCGCGCGTCGAGACCCCCATCTTGGTCATGACCAGGCGCAAGAATGCCTTCACCGTGTTGGGACTGATGCTCATCTGCTGCGCGATCTCTTTACTGGTCAGGCCCTGCAGCAGATAGCCAACCGCCTCCCGCTCGCGCGCCGTGAGGTTGAAGCGCTTGCAGATCTGATAGAGCGTAACCTCAGGCGAGCAGGCGCGCTCCAGCAGTATGGCCACGGTTCGCGGCGGATGCTGCCCCTGCATGTCCAGCACGTATCGCGTGCAGGTGTAATGACGCCTGCCGGAGAGGAACTCGCCCACATGCGGTCCGCTGAACGAACCATCGTCGGCCAGAACGGCGGGCAGCTTCTCTGTAATCAGCGAGCCGACGCGCTTGACGTTGGCAGGTTTGTTGGTGGAAATGTTGGGATACGCCAGGATCTTGATGGCCTCGGCGTTGCAGGCGATCAAGTCCAAACTCGGACCCAGTAGAATGAGCCCCGGCTGCGACAACGCCGGTGGACGGCCGTTTTTATGTATCTGCTCTGGCATCGGATTCTCTCGCTACCTGATAGCGATCGTCCTCACTTTCGAAATGGCGTTCTTCGTTCACAACCGGAGGATCTGGCCTACGTCGATTCCTGTTTTCTCGACGCGCGCCAGATCGCCTTCGATTGCCTCGGAGCCCAAGGCCCGTACTGCCCTTACTTACATCTCAAACCCTTCTCAAACCCACTTCGCCTGACCCATTACTGGCTCACCGTCGCCGTCAGCGTGTTGAGATTGTCCGGCGGATTGGCGGTGTCAACCGGCGTGATGAAGCCCGGCGGCTCGGGCACCGTAACCGTCGTCGAACCCACCGACAGCGGATTGAAGTTCAGGGTCGTGGAAGAACTGCCCGCAGCGATGGCCTGAGTGCCGGTGACCGACCCGATTCCCGCCGTCCCCAGGTTCACCGCGAAGGGCACCGCTCCCGTGGGTATTCCACCGCGGACCGCTTCGACAGCACCCAGCGTCAAGGCCGCGGGATCCAGTTGATACGTCTGCACCGTCAGCTTCGGGCAATTACCGAACTGGTTGCACGCCTGGATGGAGACGGAGAAGCTCTGGCCCGCTACACCCGAACTCAGCAGCCCCAGGCCGGAGGGAGCCAGCGTCACCTGGATGGTTCCATCGGCAAACACGCTCGACAGGTCGTGAGCGGTCAGCGTCACTGACGAACCGGAAACCGGGGTAGCTCCCAGCGCCTGCACGAAGAACGTCGGGAAGCCGATGCCGTTGAGGCCGCCGCTGGGCTGAATTGGAACCGTGATCGAGCTTGCACCCGCCGTGGTTGCGCTAGTCGAGAGCACCACGTTCGGGTCGGAGCTGGATATTCTGATGTTCAATCCGCCGCTGGGTGCAGCCACGTTGAGCGAACCCGAGGCATTCACCTGCAGGTTGGAGCCGATGACCGTATTCGCCATGCTCAACGCAATTGCGGGTTGAGTCACGGTGGCCACCAGCTGCGAGCCCGTCGCCGGAGCCACGAACGCCGGTGTGCAATTCGCCGAGCAGGTGATGTTCCCGATGTCCACCGAGATTGTGCTGGTACCCTGAGTCGTGCCGGGGACGAACGCCAGATTCTTGTTGTTGCTGACGCTGGAGGTATCGCCTCCCAGCATGGTCACGATATTGGGGTTCTTGCCCGCTCCGCCCGTGATGGTGCCGACACTCGGATTGTTGGTGTTCAGGATCGGCATGTTCACCGTGATCCCGCCGCGGAGCTGACCCGGAGCCTGCTGGTTAAACGATGGATCCAGGCGCCAGGGTGTGACCGTGAACTTCGTGGACTGGGAAAGCGTGGTCGTAGAGATGGACGTGGCCCCGTTCGGCCCAGTGAGGACAAAGCCGGAGGGTGTGACCGCCACTTGCGCGGTTGCCTGCGAGTAGACGCCGGCATTGTCCGTGACGGTTAACGTAATGGGCGAAGCTCCGGTGCCACCTACGCCCTGCACCCAGAACGCGGGGAAGGCGCTCGTGCCGGCCGGAATTGTCAGTTGGATGGAGCTCGAGCCGGCAGTCAGGCCGGTGGCATCGGCCGACAGGATTACCTTGGTTGCGTCGGAACTGCTGATCGTAACCGTCACGTTGCTCGATGATGTCGTCAGCAGCGTGCCGCTTCCGTGAGCCTGCAGGTTGGTTCCCACGGTCACAGGATTCAGCGAAAGCGCCGGCTTCGTCACGGTGGCCGTCAGGCTCGCGCCAGTTGCTGGCGTGCTGAACCCGGCCGGAGCAGCAGCACTGAGCACGCTGGTGCCCTGCGCGACGGGGTTGAAAGTGACGCTGTTGGCGCTGGTGGTAGTCCCGCCTGTTACCACAGCCGGGCTGCCCGAGATAGTGCCTGTGGCCGGCGTGCCGCTGCTAATTGGCACATTGGCGGTGAAGCCTCCGCGAAGCTTGCCCACCGCCACGAAGTTGTTGGAGGTGTCCAGCCGGGCCGCGGAAGCCGTCATCGGGCTTCCAACCGCCCCCGTGGCGGTCGAGAAGTTCTGACCCTGGCCAGCGGGGCTGTTGAGCACGAAACCGGACGGCGTCAGCGTAACCGTGGCCGTGCCCGAAACGTATCCCGGAGCGCCAATCGTCAGAATTACCGAACCGGAGGAGGCGAGACCCTGCACATAGAAGCCGCCCACTCCAAGCGTGCCGCTGCCCTGGGCTACCTGCAACGTCGTGGTCGCCCCTCCGGCGGTTGTACCCGTGGAATCGTTGGACACAATCACTCGGCTGGGATCGCTGCTGGTGATAGTCACGGTGAGGTTGTTAGGCGCAGCCACACTGAGCGCTGCCGTCGCCTGCACTTCCATATTCCCGCCCAGGCTCAAGTTTGCGAGGTTGCCGGGAATGATTACGTTGCCAATCGGCTGGCCGCCGGTGCCCTGCAGCGTAAGCGCTTGTGGGCTGCCGGCCGCGTTGTCTGTAATGTTCAACGTGGCTGTGCGGGCGCCGCTGTTGGAGGGCGTGAAGGTCAAGTTGACCGTGGTGTTGGCATTCGGCTGCACAGTAATCGGCAGCGACGGAGCGGGGCTCATCGCGAAATCGGCGGGATTGGTTCCCCCGATCGCAAGACCGGTAATCGTCAGCGGTCCAGTGCCGGTGTTGCTGATTGTCAGGGTCACCGGAGCGCTGGTCGTGTTCAGCTGAGTCGTGCCCGGGAAGGCCAGCGGATTGGGGCTGAGCGAAACGACCGGTACGCCGGTCCCCGTGCCTGAGAGCGAGACCGTTGGCGCCGTGCCCGGGGCGTTACTGTTGATAGTGAGCGTTGCCGGTCCACGCGCCCCGATGGCGGTGGGCGTGAAGGTCACATTCACCGTCGTGCTGCTGTTCGGCTGCACCGTGTTGGCGACGGGAACGGCGGAGAAGTCGCCCGGATTCGTTCCGGAAATCGGAACGCCGGTGATCGTCAGGGGCGCGGTGCCGGTATTCGTGACGGTGACGGGCTGCGCCGTGCTCGCCTGCCCGACGGGCTGGTTCCCGAACGTCAGGCTGTTGGGCGAAATACTGATGCCTGCCTGCGTGCCCGTGCCGGAGACCGCTACCGTGTGCGGACTGCCGGCGGCATTGTCCGCCAGGCTCATGGTGGCAGTGCGGTTGCCGGTTGCCGTCGGCGCGAACGTCACGTTGATCACCGCATTACCGCCAGCGGCCACATTGATGTTGCTGTTGGGAGCTGCCGCGAACTCAGTCGCATTGGTACCGGTGAAGGTCACGCTCGTGACCGTCATCGGCGCCGTGCCGGTATTGGTGATGGTTACCTGGACCGCCGCACTGGTCGTTCCTACCGGCGTGCCTGGGAACGTCACCGGATTCGGCGTGAAGGTGCCGAAGACAGGGGCAATACCCGTTCCGGTGAGAGCCAGAGTGTGCGGGCTTCCACTGGCGTTATCCGTGATGCTGACGCTAGCGGAACGCGCGCCGGAGGCGGTTGGTTTGAAGGTGACCTGCAGGGTGGTGGTCTGGTTGGGTTGCACGCTGATGTTCTGTGCCCCAGTGGGGTTCACTCCGAAATCCCCTGCATTCGTGCCGGTGATCGCGATGTTGGAGATGGCGAGGGGCGCAGTGCCGTTATTGGTGATCGTGATTGTGCAGGCCGCACTGGTCGATCCCACCTGCTGATTGCCGAAGTCCAGACAAGCAGGTCTTGGAGCGCTGAATCCGGGCGCCGTGCCGGTGCCGGTTAGCGAAACGGTGGGCGCAGTTCCGCCCGCGTTGCTGTTGATGGTGAGCGTGGCAGTCCGCGTCCCGGTAGCCGAAGGCGTGAAGGTTACGCTGACGGTGGTGTTGGCCCCCGGAGCGATCGAGGTTGCCGTCGGCGTGGCCGCGAAATCACCGGCGTTGGCGCCGGAAATCGGCACGGTAGTAATCGCCAGCGTCGCCGTGCCGGTATTGGTGACGGTGACCGAGGTGGCGGCGCTGGTTGTGCCTACCTGCTGGTTGCCGAAGGGAATCGAATTGGGTGAAACGCTGATTCCCGGTGCGGTGCCCGTTCCCGAGAGCGAGATATTGAACGGGCTGCCGTTGGGCACGTTGTTGGTCAGCGCCAGGGTCGCGGAGCGTGTTCCCGTCGCCGTCGGAGTGAAGACCACGCTGATGGTGGTGCTCTGGGCCGCTGGGACCACGATGTTCTGCGCGCCAGTCGGGGTGGGCACAAATTCCGCGGCATTCGCACCGGTAACAGCGATGTTGCTGATGGTCAGCGGAGCCTGGCCGGTATTGGTGATGGTGGCAGTCAGAGCGCTGCTGGCGGTGTTGATCAGCTGATTCCCAAACGCCAGGCTGCAAGTCGTGCCACAGCTGATGCCCGCCACTGTTCCGGTACCCGAGAGCTGGATGGTCTGCGGGCTGCCGCTGGCATTGTCAGCCACCGTCAATGTGGCCTGTTCACCGCCCGCTACCGAAGGCTTGAAGGTCATATTGAAGGTGAAGCTGGCATTGGGCTGCACGGTTTGCGGCATGCCCGGCGCCGACGGGCTGTAGGCGAAGTCCGGGGCATTGGTTCCGCCCAGCGTGATACTGGTAATCGTCAGCGGAGCCGTGCCGGTATTGGTGAGGGTGACCGCCTTGGCTGGCGTGGTTGTGCCGACCTGCTGGCTGCCAAAATCCACCGGGCTGTTGGAACTGAATACGGGCGCGACACCTGTGCCCGTGAGCGCGACACTCTGCGGGCTGCCGCTGGCGTTGTCGGTGAACGTCACCGCAGCGGTGCGAGCGCCAACTGCGATCGGTTTGAACGTGACGTTGACGGTAGTGCTGTTCCCCGCATGAACCACAAGGTTCTGTGCACCCGTTGGCACTGAGGAGAAATCACCCGCATTGGCTCCAGTGATCGCGATGTTGGAAATCGTCAGATCCACGTTGCCATTGTTGGTGATGACAAGCGCGCAGGCGGCGGTGGCAGAGCCCACGAGCTGACTCCCGAAGTCCAGACACGCCGGACGCGGTGCGCTAAAGCCCGGAGCTGTGCCCGTGCCGGAGAGCGAAACGTTTTGCGGAGCTCCACCGTTGCTGGTGATGGTCAGCGTCGCCGAGCGCGCACCACTGGCCGACGGCGTGAAGGTCACCTGAATGATAGTGGTCTTGCCGGGATCGACATTCAGCGCCGGATTCTGTGCCCCCGTGGGCGATGCGCTGAAGTCCGAAGCGTTCGTTCCGGAGACAGCGATATTGGTAACTGACAGCGGGGCGGTGCCGGTGTTGCTGACGGTTACGTTCAGCGGAGTGCTGCTGGTGCCCACCGGCTGATTCGGGAACGGCAGGCTGGATGGGCTGACCCCGATCGCAGCCGTGCCGCCAAAGCCGGATACGGCGACCGACGGCACCGTAACCGCCACCCCTGCCACGTTCGCCGTAATGCTCATGGTGGCCGACCGCGCTCCGACTTGCGGGGGCTTGAAGGTGACGCTGAACGCCTGATTTCCTCCCGCCGGTACGATGACGGGATTGCCCACGGAGGCGCTGGGCGCGGAGCCGAAGTCGGATGGATTGGTTCCGGTAAACACCACGCTGGTAATCGAAAGCGGTGCGCTGCCGGGGTTACTGACCGTCACCGTCTGCGGCGCGCTGGTGGTGTTGGGAGCCTGGTTTCCGAAGGGCAGAGTGGTGGGGCTGACTCCCACTGTTACGCCGCTGCCGGTGAGTTGCGCGGTTGCAGGTTGAACGCCGCCGCCGCTGGTGCTGACCGTCAATGTTGCCGAGCGTGCCCCAACCGCAGTGGGCGCGAAGCTCACTGTGAAGGTTGTGCTGGCCGCTGGAGCCAATGTGCTGGAGCCGAGAGGCGTTGTCTTGAAGTCTCCAAAATTGGCTCCGCTGACTACGACAGCGATGGGCAGAGTGCTGTTGCTGTTGTTCGTGACTGTAATCGTCTGCGGAGCGCTGGCCGTACTCAGTAGTTGATTGCCGAAGCCCTGGACGCCGCTGAGGCCGATGGTTCCAGCCTTCCCGTTTCCGTTGAGCGCAATGGAGTGCGGGCCTTGTGCGTTGTAGGTGAGCACAAGGTTAGCCGTGCGGCTGCCGGCAGAAGAAGGTGTGAAGGTTACATTGAGTGTTGGCGGGGTTCCGTTCGCCGGGACTGTGAAGGAGCCCTGCGGCCCTGTCCAGTTAAAGTCACCAGCATTCGCGCCCGTGATTGAGACTCCGAGGACGCTCAAATCCGCAGTGCCCGTGTTCGTGAGAGTGATCGCCTGATCGGTGGTCGTGCTGCCGACCGTTGTGTCAGGGAAATTAACCGCGGTCGGATTCACGGTGAGAATGGCGCTGGTTACCACGATCAGCACCGTGCTGGGCGCACTGCTGGCGAATCCGTCGGAGACGATCAGTTGCGCCACATACGAGCCGGCGCTGTCCGCGGTAAACGTGGGGTTCGCAGTGTTCGCGCCCTGCAGGCTGGCGGAGCTGCCGGCCGGCCTGGTCAGCAATACCCAGGAATAATTGAGCGCCTGATTGTTGAGATCGGTCGATCCCGTGCCGTCGAGGGTGACGGCGGTGTTCGGCGCTACGTATTGTGCTGGACCCGCGTTGGCAATGGGCGGAAGGTTGTCGGTGCTGATCAGGACCGCGGAAGTAGAGCTCTTGTTGTTGTCGTCGGTGACTGTCAGTTGCAACGCATAGGTGGCGTCACCCTGATCGGCCTGAAATGTCGGATTCACCGCATTGGGATCAGAGAGCGCCGCCTGGCTTCCGCTGGGCAGGGAAGTGAAACTCCACGCATACTTGAGCGGGTCACCGGATGAGCCGCTGGCTGCGCTGGTGCTGACGCCGGCAGTCGCCGAACCATTCTCGCCGCTGACAGCGACAAAATGAGAGCCACTGGCATCAAGTTGCACTGTGCTGCCCGATGCAACCTTCTGATTGAGCCCGGCGTTGGCCAGGGGCGGAACTGAACCGACACTCGGTGATGTCGCAGCGCTGATAGTGACCGCAGCGCTGGAATTGTTTCCTTTGCCGTCATTGACGGTCAGCTGAGCTACCCAATTTCCATCAGCATCAGGCGTAAAGCTCGGCGTGACATTGGAGGCATTTGAGAGTTTCGATGTTGCGTCACTGCCTGAGGGGGAAGACAGTTTCCAGCTGTAGGTAAGCGTGTTGCCGGAGGTATCAGTTGAACCGCTTCCGTCCAGCTGCACTGGATTGTTGGTCACAACCACCTGATTGGGTCCCGCATTAGCCAGCGGTGGTGCTAGAGCTGTGCTGACCAGAACCGCCGCAGACGTGCTTTTGCTCGATGCACTATCCGTCACCGTCAACTTAATAAGGTAGTCGCCGGTCTTGTCGGCGGTGAAAGTGGGATTCACGGCACTGCTAGTTGAGAGCGCTGCGGCGCTGCCCGAGGGCGTGGAGAGAAAACTCCAAGCGTAGGTAAGCGGAGCGCCGCCGGAATTGGTTGAGCCGCTGCCATCCAGATGCACCGTGGCTCCCACCACCACCTGCTGATTCGGCCCGGCATTCGCCACCGGCACACCAGGATTAGTCACGAAGAAAGTTGCTGCTGAATTATGTCCGCCGGTCGCAACGACAATGAAGCGTGGTCCCGCTGCTGCATTGGCGCTGATCGCCACCTGCGCAGTGGCGCTGCTCGGACTATTCACGGTAACGTTGGTGAAGGCCGCGTCTGCGCCGCTGGCTACCGTAGTCCCTGGCCCAAAGCTCGCCGTGGTCTGGCCCTGTATGAAGTTCGTAAGATTGCCGGTGATAGTTACGGTGAGCGTGGAGCCAGCAGCCCCGGAATTGGGGCTCAGCGTGACGCTAGCGGCGGAATCCTGGTGATTGTCTTGAGAACCTCCTCCACCTCCTCCGCCGCCTTGCTGCTGAGAACTGGAGGACCCGCAGGAAATAAGACCCAAAATACAGATAACCAGGAGAAGAGCCCAAGCTGCCCGAACCCAACATTTCGTCATAGACCGGAACCTCAGCGCCAGAGGCGGTGGCACGCCCATAAATCCAAAGTTTCAGTACTAATAAGGAGCCCTGGGAGAATTGTGGGGCCCGGATCCCTGCAGCGCAGTCACGCTCCGCTTTCCCTGACCTGCGCCGGCCGGTGCTGCTTTGAACTAGCCTCGACACGCTGCTGCGCGTCGATGGTGAAAAAGTTGAAACCAGAAGTTGCCCGTCGGTGCTACAGCAATTCCGCGGCCAAAGGGGAGTTTTGAAAAATAAGGGGATTAGCCCAACTGAAGTAGTACGCAAATGCAAGTAGCTGCACATGCTATGGAAACCTCAGTCAACTGTTTAAGGGTTCGAGGGGGCGGATAGAGCTGTCGAAATCTAGGAGACGCGCAGATGAATGGATGGTGGAGGCGATGGCTCCAGGAAAACAAACACCTCACCCTATTCGCGCGCAATCTCATGCGAGCGCGAGAGGAATCAGTGCTGAACCGGCAGTGCCTGATCCCAGAGAACTGACGGCACTGTGGTCGGACGTGGTGCTGGCGCCGGCGGGGGGGCGGCGTTCTGAATCAATTGCATCAAGTTTGGTGGATACAAACTGAACATCTCCACTGGAATTCCGCGCGGCAGCGCTGGATACCCGCCTGGGGGCGGCGCAACCGCGGCCGGCTCCGTGCGCGGGTTGCGCGCATTCTGCAGCGGCGGTATGTCAGCGGGCAGCGGATTGGGCGTCGCCAGCCCGTTGTTCTGGAGCAGCTGCGGATACAGATTCCACATCTCGGAAGGAATTCCCGGCGGCAGCGCAGGACGATTCTGCGGAATTGCGTCGGCGGTCGTAGACGCGCGGCCGCGTCCTTCGGCGTGCGAAGTGTTGGCCGAAGCTGACACTGAATTTCGACCCGACTTTTCCACAGCCGCGGCGGCAACACGATCCGCAGCCAGCATTCTGTCCATCTCTCCGGCGGTGGTCTTCGGCGTCAGCACGATGCGATTGATCCTCTCCGGACTTCCCGGCGCAGTCAGAATCATCAGATTGAAACGCGTGCCGTAGATCAAGTCTCCCAGAACAGTGCGGACATTTCCTGGTCCGAAATGAGCCACCATGCGAGACGAGTCGTTCACCGCCGATCCTTCGATGTTCGCGCCGGTTTGTGCGTGAACCGCATCGAGAATGTCCCGTAGCGTTGAATTCTCCGCTGAGATCGACAGCTGCCCGTTCTGATAGACCACCTGCGGAGCCGCTTGAACCGCGGTCGGCGTGCTCAGAGCGCCGGTTGCTGCCGGGGTCGATGGCGCGCTTGCAGGGGCAGCGCTCGCGGGAGCACTCGCGGACGCGAGTGTGAAACCGGACGCCTGATCCTGAGGTGCAGGCGCGGCTGGCGCAGTGACGGAAATCAGTGCCGATGCGAGCAGCAAAACCAGCGCTCCACGCGCGAAGGCTTGCATGAGGGCCTCACTTGATCCGTTGTCTGGCGGAAGCAGTCGAAGCTCGCCAGCTGGGGCTGCGGAAGGACAGCCAACACACTCCCGTCTCCGTAAAGTGAAGCACTGGCTTAGCCCGAATGCAATCGCCCTATGGCTTAGTCCGATGGGGTAGTACGGATAGGCTTATCCATCTTTCCAGGCTGCGGAGGGGGTCAAATCCTTGACGGGCGATAAAACCTATACTACTAATTCCACACGACTTCATTTATTGGCGAGATAGGGATCCGAGCAAGCTGGAACACGCCGCAAGGAGGGGCAAATGTCGAGTTCAGCTGTGGGCTTGATTTTGCTGGACTCCGCCTTGAACCCCATCACTTCCAACCAGGAGGCGTTGCGCATCCTGGCGTTCCCCACGAATCCCGAGAGCATTGACCGGATCGACCTGTTCCTGCGCGACAAGGTGCAGGCCAGCCTGATTCAGCAGCGCAAGGCCGCCGACGATCCCACCTTCGTGATGCAGTTCGGCTCTGGAAATCGGCGCTACTTCTGCACCGCCTTTGCCGTGGAAGCTCATTTGAGCGGGCCCGCGAACCCGGCTGTCGTCCTGCTGTTGGAGAGAAATGCTCAGCCGTTTCTGGACATGTCGCGCCTGGCGGCACGCTTTCACCTTACGCCAAGAGAGCGCGAGACCGTGGAATATCTGCTGCAAGGATTGCCCACCAAGACGATAGCCCGGCGCATGAAGGTGAGCCCCAGCACGGTGAATGCGTTCTTGCGCATGGTGATGGTGAAAGTGGGCGCTACCAGCCGCTCGGGCGTGATTGGTAAGTTCGTTCATCCCAATCCGAAATCACCTAACAATTAAACTAGTCCATTTGCAGAATGGACTGTGCGCCCTTAGCGTTGGATCATAAGTCGATGCGCCGCACCGATTTGGAGAGACGGCAGTTCACGCGATATCCCCACATGTTGGA
>Ga0187788_10000305_pt1 | contig 13399 bp, 8 predicted proteins | sample 1015_BV01_MP10_2_FD_133008 | JGI IMG/M metagenome (GOLD analysis project Ga0187788, IMG submission 133008) | Tropical peat soil microbial communities from peatlands in Department of Meta, Colombia - 1015_BV01_MP10_20_MG | ecosystem: Environmental > Terrestrial > Soil > Wetlands > Peat | place...
ACTCTCCCGTTGCCGTCGAGTTCCGATTCCGCCTGCCGGATCAGGCGGCTTACCTCGGAAAGCTGCTCCAGTGGCTTTTTTTCGCGCACCTTCACATTGCGGATTACCTGGGGAAAGACTCGGAGGTCGGCCACCAGTTCGCTGAGCCGCTTGCCGGAGCCGGCCACCGCTCGCATCACCCGCAAAGCTGTCAGCAGGCCATCGCCCGTGGTGGCGTCGCCGTCGCGAAAGATAATATGTCCGGACTGCTCGCCGCCCAGCGTGGCCTTGGTCTTCTGCATCTCCTCCAGGACATATTTATCGCCCACCGGAGCCCGCATCATGCGGATGCCGGAGTGTTTGAGCGCAACCTCCAGCCCCATGTTGGACATAGTGGTTGCCACGATGGCGTTTCCCCTGAGTGTGCCCTGAGCCTGCATCTCGCGGCCGGCCAGCAGCAGCACGGCGTCGCCGTTCACGATCTTTCCCTGGGCATCGCAGAACAAGGCCCGGTCCGCGTCTCCATCAAACGTCACGCCCAGGTCGTACTTGCCCTTGGCGGCCGATACCGCTGCGGCCACCACTTCAGGATGCAGCGCTCCGCACTCCCCATTGATGTTGCGGCCGTTGGGCGCATCGTTCAGGTAGTCGGCCTGGACGCGGCAGGCCTGGAAGACGCGGTGTGCCACCGGAGTCGCAGCTCCGTTGGCGCAATCCACCAGCACCACCAACTTTGAGAGGTCTGCGCCCTTCACCTGCCCGCTCAGCCAGCCTACGTACTGGGAAAGCAGCTCAGGATCGGTACCAACCGGCGACCCGCTGCACTGCGACATCGAGGCACCAGCCGTGTTCAACTCCTGGCTGCGGCCATGCAGCAGCCCGAAGATCGCCGCCTCGATCTGCTCTTCCACCGCGTCTGAGAGCTTGTAGCCGTCATGTCCGAAAACCTTGATGCCGTTGTCGGTCCAGGGATTATGCGAGGCAGAAATCACAATTCCCGCCTCGAAGGACTGGCGGGCCAGAAAGGCTACCGCCGGCGTGGTGATGACGCCGGCGCTGGTCACGCGCGTGCCCGCGGACTGGAGCCCTTCGGTGATGACATCCGCGATCCAGCAGCTCGACTCGCGGGTGTCCTGCCCGATCACTACCCGTGGGTTCTGGTGATTCTTGCCGAGGTGCCCGCCCAGCGCCACGCCAATGGCGAACACCGTATTGCGATCCAGGGGCGGCTCTCCGGCCACGCCGCGGATCCCGTCAGTTCCAAAAAGCATTCTCATGTGCGATAAACCCGCCTCGGCGGCAAGCTAAGTGTTCTTGCCGAAGGCTCTGAATTCTTTCGCAGCCTAGCGAACTCTCTCGGTGGCCACCGTAACATGTACGGTGGAGGGGCTGGCCAGTCGCACCAGGGGATCCGAGATGTACACGTGGGTGGTGAAGGTGGCTTTGCCGATCACTCCACTGGCATCCACCGGATCGGTGATTACGGACTCAACCTCCGCCACGTGCTTCTCCGGTCCGACAATGGTTACGCTGTCGGGGTCCGGCAAAACCTCCTGAAGTGTGAAACCGGGCGCCGAGCTCCCCACGACTCGCGGTTTTACCGGCACTCTGCGCGTGGCCCGGTTGTCGAAGCTGATGCGGAACTGGCTGGGAATTACCTGCACCACCTGCATTTCGCGAGGCACCCGCACCCGCGACGCGCTCAGATCGTATGTGCGCTCGCCCGGCTTGGCTCCCACCAGGTCAATCACCGCATGCACCTCAGCCGGACGCAGCGCGTGCGTCCTGGTAGAGGGCCCGCTCACACGCACCTGAACCTGCGGCAGAACCTCGGCGCTGATTTCCAGGTTGGTGGGCGCGTTCTGGAACTCAATGGGAACGCTCAGAGTGACCTCCTCCATGGGTTCACGCGCGATCGCCATCCAAAGCAGGGTTGCGGCGAGCAGGGAAATCAGCTTGAGTCCGATGTTGTGCAGCACATAGCGCCGGATAAAGTCCATCCTGCCTTACGCTCCGTGGGGATTCTCGCCGGCAGCTCCGGCCCGGCTTTGCGGGGAATTATGGCTCTCCTCCGCTTCTTCCGCTTCTGGCCTAATCAAGGGCGCAGGCAAAGCCACAGGCGGCACGTAGCGCCGCAGCAGTTCGCCAAGCCGTTCGCGCAGATACTCTACGGTGAGGTCGCGCTCCACGTTACCTGCCACCGCGAGGCTGATAGCGCCGGTCTCCTCGGAGACGATCACCGCCACGGCATCCGTTTCTTCGGTGATGCCAATTCCCGCGCGATGGCGCGTGCCCATTTGCGTGGATAGCACGGGATTCATCGAGAGCGGCAGGAAGCAAGCTGCGGCAGCGATGCGATCCTTCTGCACGATGACCGCGCCGTCGTGCAAGGGGGCGCTGGGACGGAAGATGGTAGCCAGCAGGTCGTACGAGAGCTTGGCATCGAGGGGCACTCCACTCTCGATGTACGTGCGCAGCCCAATCTCCCGCTCGATCACCACCAAGGCCCCGGTCTGGCTCTGCGAGAACAGGTTGGCGGCGAGCACGATGTCGTCGTAAGCCTCTGCCATCCCCTGGTTGCTGCGCGAGAAGGTCAGCTTGCGGCCGATTTTGGCCAAGGCATGGCGAATTTCGTTCTGAAAAACGACGATCAGGGCAAAAATCGCATACGGCAGCAGGTTGCCAACCAAAAAATTCACCGCCCGCAACTCGGCGGCGTGAGCCAGGTAGAAGGCCAGGGCCACGAATCCTACGCCGACTAGGACCGGCACCGCGCGCGTCCCCTTAATCAGCACCAGGAATTCGTAAATGAGCACCGTCACCAGCAGAATGTCGATCACCGAAGTGAGCGACAGGTGCGGCAAGTGCCCAAGAATCTGCGGCATCCGGCATCCTTTCCCCTGGCCGGGAGCGATCGACCTCAGTGACTATTCTAAATCAGTGAGTAGGATGCAATGGATTGTGCCTGGATGTCCGAACCAGCCGTGGAACGAGGGCTATCGAGGCTTGACTTCGTGAACCACTGCGACAATCTTTCCTTTTGCCACCTGGGCGGTAATCTCTTCCCCAGTCTTCACCTGCTGCGCTTGCTTCACCAGCTCGCCGGTCGAAGTAAAGACCAGGGCGTAGCCGCGTTCCAGAATATTGGTTGGCGACAGGGCCTGAAGCTGGGCAGTCGCTTGCTGCAGCCGTGCTCGTTTCTTTTGCAGTTGCGCCCGGAGGGCCGCGATGAGCGCTGCCTGCTGGCTTTCCCGCCGGCTGCCGATATACTGCAGGCGCCGTCTCAAATCGTGATGACGCAGCCTGACCGCAGCCACATCCAGCCGCCGGTGGGTCTTACGCAGGAGAGCGGTTTGCGCACTGGCCAGGCGATACACCAGGTCGTCAACCCGCTGCTGGCGGCGGCGGATCGCATCCACCACTCCGGCGAAAGCGCCGTGCTGCGCCAGTTCGGTGAGGCGCTGCCGCATCTGCAGTACGCGATAGCGCGTGGCGCGGCCCAGGCGGTGGCGGAGGCTGAGAACCTGCTCCTCGATCGCGTGTTTGGATTCGATTACCAGCTCGGCCGCCGCGGATGGAGTTGGCGCCCGCAGATCGGCTATAAAATCAAGGATTGTGAAGTCGGTTTCGTGTCCCACTGCGGAGATGATGGGGAGATCCGATCCCGCGGCCACCCGGGCCAGAGCTTCATCGTTGAACGCGGCCAGATCCTCGAGCGACCCGCCGCCACGCGCCACCAGGATCACGTCCACGCCGCGCGTGCGGTTGAAATGGCGAATGCCCGCGATGATCTCCCCCGGTGCGGCGGTTCCTTGCACCTGCGCCGGGTAGATGAGGACCGACACCGATTCGTGCCGCCGGCGCAGCACGTTCAGAATGTCCTGGATGGCGGCTCCACGCGGCGAGGTGACTATCCCGATGCGCTTGGGCAAAGCCGGAATCGCTTTCTTGCGGGCGGCCTCGAACAGTCCTTCGGCTGCCAGCTTCGCCTTCAGTTGCTCAAAGGCGATCTGCAGCGCGCCTGCGCCCTTGGGCTCCAGATACTCCGCCGTCAACTGCATTTCGCCGCGCGCTTCGTAAACGGTCAGGCGCCCACGAGCGACCACTTGCAGCCCATTTTCCGGTCGAAAGCGCAGCAGCCGAGCCTGTGACCGGAAGATCACTGCACGCAGTTGCGAGTTGTCATCCTTGAGCGTGAAGTAAATGTGGCCCGATTCCGCTGCCCGGTGGTTGGAAATCTCCCCCTCGACCCAGACATCGGTGTATTCGCGCTCCAGTTGCGTCCGCACCGCCGCTAACAGGCCGGCAACCGTCCACACCCGCCGTGCACTCTGAAAGGTGAAGCCTAACTGGTCGCCCAGGGACATCGCGCACAGTGTACATTCTCGCAGCCACGAGGCGCCAAAAGGCGGTTGAGTGGACGCCAGACCTGCCCGTCATGGTGGGACGCTGCAACCGCTCCACTATTGCGCGGATTATTTGCCGATGCGGCTGATCACGTAGAACACCAGCGAGAGCAGAGCACTCAGTAGAATCGAAGTGGCCAGCGGAAAGTAAACCGTGGTGTGTTTGCCGCGATACGTGATATCTCCGGGCAGCCTGCCAAGAGGGAGGTTCCAGCGGCCGGCGACCACCAGAATCAGTCCCAGCAGGAGCAGCAGACCTCCGGACAGGATCAGCAGTTTGCCCAGGCTGCTCACGCCTCGATTCTATAACGCCGATGCAGCATGGAAGACGTCGCGGCTTCGCGCGAGCGCTTCCTGCCTGCGTTAAGATGGACCTGCAATCTATGCCTGTCCTGCCACCACCGCTCAGTCAAACCAGCGCAAGCGTCCTCGAATTTGATTCGCTGCGCGATTTTCTGAGCAGCTTTGCCAAATCTCCGCTGGGCAAGGCGAGAGTCCAATCTCTGATCCCCGCCCGGGACCGCGCCTGGATCGAGAGCCAGCAGCAGATGGCGGCCGAGATCCGCCAGTTCCTTCGCGCCGGGGGCAGCTTCGAGTTTTCCGGATTGCAGGATCCCAAGGTGTTGCTCGAGCAGGCCACGATCGAAGGCGCCGCGCTCGAGCCCACCCAGATCCGCGAGATCCTTCTGGTGGCCGACCGAGCCGACGAGTGGAGCGCCATCGTCGCGAGCCCGCCGTCCAGTATGCGTCCCGCCAACCCCAACGCGGACGGGCCCGGCAAGCCGTGGCCCTCAATCGCGCACCTCTCCGCTGCACTCGCTGACTTCACGGAACTGTTGCGCACCTTCCGCCACAAGATTCTGCCTGACGGAACGCTCGACGATCATGCCTCGCCTGCGCTGGCGCAGATTCGGCGCGATGTCGATAAGCAGCGGCGGCTGATCTCGCACTCGCTCGAGAGCTACCTGCGCCGGCTCTCCGAAGGTGGCGCAGTGCAGGAGGAATTGATTACCATTCGCGGTGAGCGCTTCGTGATTCCGGTCAAGGTGGAGCAGAAGAAGCGCGTGCAGGGCGTGGTGCACGGCATGAGCTCGAGCGGCCAGACGGTGTTCATCGAACCGCTGGAAACCATCGAGCAGAACAATGAACTGGTGCGCCTGCTGGAAGAAGAGCAGGCTGAAGTACATCGCATCCTGTTGGAGATGACGCGCAGGCTGGGCGAGCACGCGCCCGCAATCGCGGAGGCGTCGGCAATCCTGGCTGAACTGGAGCTGCAGTTTGCCAAGGCCCGCTTTGCAGAAGAGTACAACTGTGCGCCTGTGGCCCTTGGCATGACGTTTTTTCTCCACAACGCACGGCATCCTCTCCTGGAGCGAAACTTCAGAGGGAAGCGCGCAGCGGTGGTTCCGATCAGCGTTGAGCTGTCCGGCGAAGCGCGCCAGTTGGTGATCACCGGCCCCAACACGGGCGGCAAAACGGTATCGCTGAAGACCATCGGTCTGCTGGCGCTGATGGCTCAGTCGGGCGTGCCTGTGCCCGCCGAAAAGGCGGCGCTGCCGATCTTCGATAGTGTCCTGGCTGATATTGGCGATTACCAGTCGATTGAGCAGAATCTCTCCACGTTCTCGGCTCACGTAACCAATATTGACTTCATCTCCCGCACCGCCACGCGCGATTCCCTCGTTCTGCTGGATGAACTGGGTTCGGCAACCGACCCGGAAGAGGGCGCAGCGCTGGCCGTCGCCATCGCCGACTACTTCCGCCGGCTCGACGCGATCAGCGTCATCTCAACCCACCACACCTCGCTGAAGGTTTATGGGGCGAACACTCCCGGGGTGCTGAATGCGGCCGTGGGATTCGACGAACGCACGCTTCAGCCCACCTACGTCTTGCGCATCGGAGTTCCCGGCGCGTCCGCGGGGATCAACATTGCCGGGCGGCTGGGGCTGAACTCCGCCATCATCGAGGCGGCGCGCGCCCGGCTGGGCAGCCAGACGCAGGACGTCGCCCGTTTTCTCGACAAGTTGCACGCCGACTTGCGCCAGGTCGAAGCCGAACGCCTGCGCCTGCAGTCGCGGGAGCAGGAGCTGGAGCGCGAGAAGGGCCGCCTGGCCGCCGAAGGCCTGAAGGAGCAGAAGGCCAAACTGCGGGAGATGGAAAAGAAACTGGAGATCGTCATGCAGGATTTCGAGTACCGGGTGCGCGAGACGGTGAACGCGGTGCAGGATCGCGCCATGTCGATGAAGCTTTCCAAGGATGCGGAGCGACGGCTTGCCAAGCTGCGCCGCGAATTGCGTGAGCAATTCGACCAAACCGTGGTGGCTCATACTTCCGGCGCCGACGTTGGCGATCCCAACGCGCGTCCTCAGCTGGTGCAGCACGTTTCCGAGGGCGACACCGTGCAGCTGCGCTCGCTGGGCCGCAATGCCGTAGTTCGCCGCAAGCTGGACGGGGATATGTTCGAAGTGGAAGCTGGAATTATGAAAATGAAGATCCCGCGCGCCGACATTGCTGCCGTGATCGCCCGGGCCTCCGACAGCCCGGTCAAGGTGGCCCGAGCGCATGGCATCAATGTTCAACTCGATCGCGAGGAGAGGGTTCCGGCCGAAATCAATGTGATCGGACAGACGGTGGACGACGCTACCCGTGAAGTGGAGAAATTTGTGGATCGCGCCTTCCTGGCCGGCATGCCGCGGGTGCGCATCGTGCACGGCAGCGGCATGGGTATTCTCCGCAAGGCTTTGCGCCAGTATCTGCAGTCGCATCCGCACGTAGCTTCTGTCAGCGAGCCGCCGCAGAATGAAGGCGGGGGCGGAGCCACGGTGGTGGAGTTGCGAATCTAAGCCGGGCCGACGCCTGTTTTCTGCTTTCTTCCGCGCGCCGTGCCGCGGAGAAAAACCGCAACGCCTGGGACCGCTCGTCCATCAATAGCGTTATCGTCACAACACGTGTCCTTCAGGGTTCATGTTCGTGACGCAAGGTCAGGTCCGATGCGATCCCAAAAGATCTTCGCAGGAGGTGTGCCATGATCCTGGTCACGGGAGCTTCAGGTAACGCTGGTGGCGCGGTTCTCCGACAGTTGCTCGCTGACAAACAGCCGGTCCGGGCGCTTTACCGCTCGCGCTCCGACGCGCCAGCGCGCCCTCGAGTGTACCGGTGGCCATCGCAGATTTTGCGGATCGCGCGTCATTCGCGGCGGCGCTTGACGGTGTTGACAAGGTCTATCTGGTATGCGGTCCGGTTCCGCAACTGGTGGATCTGGAGAGCAACGCCATCGAGGTTTGCCGGGAGCGCGGCATCCGGCACCTGGTGCTGAATTCTGCCCTGGGCGCAGGGCATTTCAATTTATCTTTTCCCAGTTGGCACGCCCAAGTGGAGGGCGTGCTCAAGCGATCCGGCGTTCCCTACACGATTCTCCGCCCCAACAGCTTTCTGCAGAACATCGTTGCCTTCTACTCCAGCTCTATCCGCGAACAGGGAGCCTTCTACGGGTCGTACGGCGGGGCGCGGATCAGCTACATCGACGTGCGCGACATTGCGGCGGTGATTGCAGCCGTTCTGGCGAGTGAGCTGCATCTGGGCAAGACCTACGAACTCAACGGACCGGAAGCTCCGACCTGCAACGAGGTTGCCGCCGCTATTTCCCGGCGGATCGGGAGGGAAGTGCGTTACGTGGATCTGCCTCCCGCGGAGATGAAGAAGACCATGCTTGCACTGGGCATGCCTGAGTGGCAGGTGGACGCCTTGCTGGAACTTCAACGCTACTACCGCGAGGGCGGCGGGGGTGAGACCGACTCGCTGGTGCACAACCTGATTGGCCGCGAGCCCATCACTCTGGATCAATACCTGCGTGAAAACGCGTCGGCATTGTCGCCACCGCAGGCGGCCAGTGCATGAAGGCGGGCGTCGGGCTCGCCTTTTCCTCGCTGGTTGAACGAAAAGGTTCTTTTCCCACAACTTTTGCACAGTATTGATACGATAGATATTCCCTGGTTGATCTTCCGCGCCAATACTGATTCTGTGCCCACCTCCCACGACTTCAAGGACACCCTGAGGCAGCAGGCCGACATCGTCCGCATCGTGGGCGACTACATCAAGCTGCGCAAGTCGGGCGCGCAGAACTACCAGGGACTCTGTCCCTTTCACAACGAGAAGACCCCGTCCTTTTCCGTGCACGCCACGCGGCAGTTTTACCACTGCTTCGGCTGCGGTGCATCTGGCGATGTCTTCAGCTTTATCCAGAAAATCGAGAACGTCAGCTTTCCCGAAGCCATGCGGCTGATTGCTCAGAAGCTGGGCATCCCGCTACCCAAGATGCAGTTCGACAGCCCCGCCGAGGCGCGCGAGGCCAGGCTGCGGCTGCAATTGCTCGATATCCAGGAGCGTGCCTGCGCCTGGTTCCAGGAGCAGTTGCGAAGACCGGAGGCGGCACATGCCCGCGAGTATCTGGCTGGGCGCGGTCTGAATGAGGAAACTATTGCCCGTTTCCGCCTCGGCTATGCCCCGGAGTCGGGCTTCTTGCTCCGCGACCGGCTGCGCGGCGACTTTGACGACGAGAGCCTCAGGGCTTCCGGGGTGTTTTCCTGGAAGCAGGAAGCGGCGGCGGGTGCGCCCAACGCCAGGTCTATTGACCCAGGGGCAGCCACGACACCTGCCGAGGACGCGAAGGCTGGCCAGCCCGGCGAACCGGCTGTAAGCATGGGCGAGGCTGCCAACCGGCCCCCGACGGGCGCGCCGATCTACAGCAAATTCCGCAATCGCGTGATGTTTCCCATCACCAACGAATCGGGCCGGGTGATCGCATTCACCGGGCGTACGCTCTCCGTCGACGAAAAAGCCGGCCCAAAGTACCTGAACTCGCCCGAGACGGCGGTTTATTCCAAATCGCGGGTGCTGTTCAACCTCGACCGCGCCAAAGAGGCGATCCGCAGCCTGGGCTATACCATCCTGGTGGAAGGACAGATGGACTGCATCTCGGTCTTTGCCGCTGGCTTTCACAACGTGGTTGCCAGCTCAGGCACTGCTTTCACCGAACTGCAGGCGCGCCTGCTGGCGCGCTTCAGCCGACACATCGTGGTCAATTTTGACCCTGACCTGGCTGGGGCCGCGGCCGCCGAGCGTTCGCTAGCGCTTCTGGTGGACGAAGACTTCGAGATCAAGGTTCTGCAGCTGGAGGCGGGGTTTGATCCCGATCTCTTTATCCGCAAGCAGGGGAAGCAGGCCTACGCGGTGGCGCTCAAGTCCGCTCCCCGCTACTTCGACTACCTGATTGCGCGGGCGCGAGCGAAGTTTTCTGTGCGCACTCCGGAAGGCAAGGTGAAGGCCTTGAACTACTTGCTGCCGCATGTGCAGCGTGTGCCCAGCCGGGTGGCCCGGGATGAGATCGCAGGCGAAATTGCGCAGAAGCTGGCCATCGACTCGGCGGTTCTCCGGCAGGAGCTCAGACACGCCGCGACCACCCGCGGCACCAAGCAGGTGAAGGCGCCCCCGCTGGCTCAGGTCACCGAGGCCGAACGCGTTCTGATTCGCGCCTTGTCGTTTGGAGGGATGCTGGGCGGCGCTGAGGGTCACATTTCGTCGCGCGACGGTGCGGAAGAGGAGTTCGATCCCGCACGGCAGGCGCGTTTTGCCCTCCAGATGGAGCCCCTGCACGAAGGATTGGCGACCGAATCGCTGGTATCGGCGCTGCTGGTGGCGTCAGACGTCTCGCCCGAATCGCTGAACCTGGGCGAGGCTGACCGCCGTTTGCTGGCTGAGTGCCTGATGAGCGAAGAGGAGGACTTGACCCCCGAACTGCTGGAGGGGGCGATTCTTGCGCTTAAGCGCCGGCACCTGGAGAGCCGGCAGCGGCAAGTGCGGGCGGAAATCGTCGAAGCGGAGCGCAAGCAGGATGTTGCCGGACTGGCGGTGCTCCTCAAGAAGAAGGTGGAAATCGACCGGGCACTCGCCTCCGGGCACCCCGCCAGCGGTCGCTAACGGCTCCGGAACTCGGGTTGTTGTAAAAATGCTTGCATTCTTTGGGCTTCCAGGCCACGAATCTGGTGCAATTGGGGAACCTTCGGGGGGTTAATGGACATCTAACTGATTGACGGCGCTAGGCAGACGAAAGGCGGTCGATTTTCAGTCGTTTAGGCTTCACCAGCCGGTGATGCCGTGCTAAAATTTGTAGGTTTCCGCTCACGTTAGTCGTTCTGGAGAGTTCCCGCCGAAGTTCCAAACTTAGGAAGGGCTATTCCTTTCGAACCGGGCGCCACGAGGGGTATTCCGCATTGGCTCTTGACGATAAGTACGACATTAAGAAATTGATCGATGCAGGCAAGGAAAAAGGTTACCTCACCTACAACGAGGTGAATGACCTGATTCCTCACGATCTGCACTCCCCTGAAGACCTCGACGACCTGCTCACCACGATCGGGACGCAGGGCATCGACCTGCTGGAAGGCTCCAAGCTGCCCTCCTCCGCGCTGGACAAGCGCTTTGAGGCGGAAGTCGAAGGCGAAGGGGACGAGGTCGAGCTCGACCTCACGCCGGGCGCACTGGAAAAGACCAACGACCCGGTCCGCATGTACCTGCGCGAGATGGGCACCGTGCCTCTGCTCACGCGCGAAGGCGAAGTGGAAATCGCCAAGCGCATCGAGCGTGGCCAGCTCAAGGTGCTGAAGGCCATCTCGCGTTCGCCCATCGTCATCCGCGAGATCATCGCCCTGGGCGAGGATCTGAAGAAGGGCGTCCGCTCTATCCGCGAAGTGGTCATCTTCGACGAGGAAGAAATCACTGAGGATGTGCTGATCAACCGGCTGAAGGACATTACCGGCAAGATCGACGAGATCAACAAGCACTACAAGAAGGCCGCCCAGCTCAGCGAGAAAATGCAGGCCCTGCCGGCGGCCAAGCGCAAGCTGCGCGAAGGCCGCCGCGTGCGCTGGACCCTGGGCCGCGAGCTGGTAAAGCTTTCCCGCGATATCCGCAAGCTGGGCTTCACCAACAGCGAGCGCAAGCGGCTGATCGATCGTGTCAACAAGACCGTCGACTCCATGCGCGCGCTGGAACGGCAGGTGGACGGCGTCGAGAAGAAGGCCGACAGCGCGCGCAGCGACGAAGCCAAAAAGGAGCTGCGCAAGCAGGCCCGCACCCTGCGCGCCGATCTGGAGCGGCTGGAAGCTGAAGCCGGCGCCAGCATCCTGGAGCTGAAGCGCACGCAGCGCGACATCATCCAGGGCGACATGGACGCCGAGCAGGCCAAGCGCGAGCTGATCGAGGCCAACCTGCGCCTGGTGGTCTCGATTGCCAAGAAGTACACCAACCGCGGCCTGCAATTCCTGGACCTGATCCAGGAGGGCAACATCGGCCTGATGAAGGCGGTGGACAAGTTCGAATATCGCCGCGGCTACAAGTTCTCGACCTATGCCACCTGGTGGATCCGGCAGGCGATTACCCGCGCCATTGCCGACCAGGCCCGCACCATCCGCATCCCGGTGCACATGATCGAGACCATCAACAAACTGATCCGCACTTCCCGCCAACTGGTGCAGGAACTGGGCCGTGAGCCGTCCTCGGAAGAGATCGCCAAGCGCATGGACATTCCGGTCGCCAAGGTGCGCAAGGTGCTCAAGATTGCGCAGGAGCCGATTTCGCTGGAGACGCCCATCGGCGAAGAGGAAGACTCGCACCTGGGCGACTTCATCGAGGATCGCGCCGTAGTCTCACCCGCCGAGGCGGTCATCAATGTCAACCTCAAGGACCAGACCGCACAGGTGCTGCGCTCGCTAACTCCCCGTGAGGAGAAGGTGATCAAGATGCGTTTTGGTCTGGAAGATGGCTCGGAGCATACGCTGGAGGAAGTGGGCCAGTCGTTCGCCGTCACTCGCGAACGCATCCGCCAGATCGAAGCCAAGGCCCTGCGCAAGCTGCGTCATCCCTCGCGCTCGCGCAAGCTGCGGGCCTTCCTGGACGGCGTCCGCGACTGAGTAGGTATGGCGCGGACGTCTGCGCCCGTCCATTTCACCGATCCGAAGATTGCCGTCTCCAGTGGACTTCGCCGGTGCACGGCTCAGTTTGCCGACTCCTTGCTTTCCAGTTTCTGCGCTTGTCCTTTGGCAGGTGGGGATGCGGGCAGGTCCTCACGCAATTCAAGTTGAGTGACGTCTCCAGTGTAGGCTTTCTCAGTGGCGGGCCGATATCGGACAACCGCCTGCATCCCCTCTACGTGGTGACACGGGGTGAAGTGGTCCGGACCATACCAGACGGTATCAGAGAACCCGATAATCCAAGCCGTCGCCATGCGAAACGCAAGCGTGCGCTCGGTTCCATCCACCGCCAGTTTCAGTTGGAAGTCCTTATCTTGGCAAACTGCAGATCGTAGTTCCCCCTGGACAGACTGGGTCCCGGCGAGATCTACCTCTCCCTTGTGAGGACCGCCCGGAGCAGCTTCGGCCAGCGCACTGCTCCAGATGGCTACGGCTTCATCGTGATCTGGGCCTTGCCAGCGTTCAGCCACGAACTTTGCCAGCGTGGTGGCATCCGCGCGCCGACCCATGCGCAGCATGATGCGGGCGCTCAGCAGGTGATATCCCGCCACCGCGGGATCCAATTGCTCCACCCTACGGGCTATCGCAAGTGCGTCGGAGAGCTCGCCTTCGCGAACGTTTAGCATCGCCAATTCAACATAGGCGGGAACAAATTGCGAGTTCAGCTTCAGAGTCTGCTGCAGGGATTCGCGCAGAACAGCTCGATCGGCGGGCGCATCCGATCGCGCGGCTGGGGCCAACATGGTCTTGAAATACAGCGACAGGTGGAGCTGCTTGTCGAGCTCGTACGCGGATGCAAACTCGTGAGCTGCTTGCTGGTCGTTACCTTCCTGGAACGCCATGAATGCCAGGGTTTCATGGGGTAGTCCCAGACGGGAATCATTGCGCAGAGCCTCCGCCGCCAACTGTCGCGCCGTGTCGGTGTGATGCCGCCGCATGTGAAAATCTGCCAACTCCGCCTCGGTCTCACCTAGTGACATCGTGCGG
>Ga0187788_10000306_pt1 | contig 13383 bp, 12 predicted proteins | sample 1015_BV01_MP10_2_FD_133008 | JGI IMG/M metagenome (GOLD analysis project Ga0187788, IMG submission 133008) | Tropical peat soil microbial communities from peatlands in Department of Meta, Colombia - 1015_BV01_MP10_20_MG | ecosystem: Environmental > Terrestrial > Soil > Wetlands > Peat | place...
GCAGGAACGGGGTGACCATGTCGGACTTCACCGGCCCGGGCCGGAACAGCGAGATGTCGATGACGAGGTCGTTGAACGTCTCCGGCGCGAACTTGCCGACCAGCTCCCGCTGCCCGGGGGACTCGATCTGGAAGCAGCCGAGGGTGTGGGTGGTGCGGATCAGCCGGAAGGTCGCCTCGTCGTCCAGCGGGACGGCGTCCAGGTCGATCCGCCCGGCCGCGTCGAGGTAGCCGGCGGCCCGCGGGTGGCCGCCGGACCGGGCGGCGTCCGCCCCGTCCACCCGGGCGATCTCCTCCACCGCGTAGGACATCGCCGACTGCATCCGGATCCCGAGCACGTCGAGCTTGAGCAGCCCGACCTCCTCGACGTCGTCCTTGTCGAACTGGCTCATCGGGAAGCCCAGCCAGCTGGCCTCCACCGGGGTCCGGTCCAGCAGGCCGGCGTCGGACAGCACCACACCGCAGGGGTGCAGGGCCACGTGCCGGGGCAGCCCGTCCAACCGCTCGACCAGGTCGAAGAGCAGGTCGAGGTGGCGGGACCCCAATCCCGAGGCGCGCAGCTCGGGCAGCTCCGCGACGGCGTACCGGACGTCGCGGGCCCGGATGTGCGGGAACGACTTGGCGATCGCGTCCACCTCGGCCGGCGGCATGCCGAGCGCGGCGCCGGCGTCCCGGATCGCGTGCCGCACCCGGTAGGTGTCCATCATCGACACGCAGGTCACCCGCTCGGCGCCGAACCGGCCCAGGATCTCCTCGTAGACCTCGGCACGCCGGGCGGACTCCACGTCGATGTCGATGTCCGGCAGCTGGGCGCGCATCGGGGTGAGGAACCGCTCCATCAGCAGGTGGTGCCGGATCGGATCCACCCCGGAGATCCCCAGCAGGTGGTTGACCAGGCAGCCGGCCCCCGAGCCGCGGGCGGCGACCCGCACCCCCAGGCCGCGGATCAGGTCGCACACCTCGGCGACGGTGAGGAAGTACGCCGCGTAGCCGAGGGTGGCGATCGTGGCGAGCTCGGCCTGCAGCCGATGCTCGATCTCCCGCTGCAGCCGCGCCGGCGCACCCGGGTAGCGGTCCCCGACCCCGCCCTCGCAGCGCTTGCGCAGCCGCGCATCCAGGTCCTCCCCGGGGTCCAGCCCGAGCACCCGGGCCTCGGGGAAGTGCACGGTGTTCAGGCCGACGTCGGCGCCGGGGTCCAGCCGGCAGCGCCGGGCCAGGGCCTCGGTGCCGGCGAGCAGGTCGACGGCGAGGCTCTCCTCCCCCGCCGCCCGGGCCACCTCACGGGCGAGGCCGGCCATGTGCCCGGCGGACGCCAGGAACCCCTGGGAGGTGACCCGGTCGACGTGCCGGCCGTCCAGCGGGACCAGCCGGCGGGCGGCGTCCAGGACGTCCACGGTCGCCCCGCCCTCGGGGGTGGTGTGCCGGACGGCGTTGGTCAGGACCGCGGGCACGCCGGCGGCCCGGGCGATCTGGAGCATCCTGGCGGCGTGGCCGAGGCTGGCGGGAGTCCCCTCGGGACCGCGGTGGCAGACCACCTCGACCGCCAGTGAACCCAACGGCAGCGCCGCCCGCCACCGGGCCAGGACCGCCCGGGCCAGATCGGGGCGGCGGGCCAGCGCGGCCCGGCCGAACGGCGAGTCCGGCCCGAGCAGGACGGCCAGCGCCGGCACGCCGTCCGGGCCGGACGTCGCGTGCCCGGCGATCAGGTCGAGGTCGCAGACCGGGGACCCGCGCTCACCGCGCAGGTGGGTGGCCGAGACCAGCCGGCACAACCGCCCCCACCCCGCGCCGGCGGGCAGGCCGCTGCCGTCGTCCCGGCCGAGGGCCAGCACGGTCACCCGGGGATGGCGGGGGTCGACGCTCGACCCTCCGCGCACCGGGGTGCGCCGGGGCCGGGGCACCCTCGGTCCCGCCTCGGCGGGGCCCGGCGCCACGGCGAGGTCGGCGCCCAGCACCGGCGCGAGACCCGAGGCCCGGCAGGCGGCGGCGAACTTCACCGCGCCGTAGAGCCCGTCCCGGTCGGTGAGCGCGAGGGCGGACATGTCGTGGGCGGCGGCCGCCTCCACCAGGGCGGCGGGGGTCGAGGCGCCGTAGCGCAGCGAGTACCCGGACGCGACGTGGAGGTGGGTGAACGGCGGGCTCACTCGCAGGGCGGGATCGCCTCGGGCAGCACCTGCTGGTACGGCAGGCCGAGGTAGGACTCGACGAGGTGGTGGAAGGTCTCGGTGTCGCGCAGCAGGTCGTCGGCGGCGCGGGTGGTGACCGTCTCGCCCCGCCCGGCCTCCACCGCGGCCCGGCGGGACGCGGTCGCGGCGTAGAACGCGGCCCACTCGGTCAGCTCCGGGGCGATCCGGGGCAGCACGTCCCACACGCTGCGCGGGCCGCCGCGGGGGCTGGGGCGGCCGCGGGCGGCGAGCACGGCGGCGGCCGCCCGCAGCGCCGCGAGGTGGGCGGTGACATAGCGCTCCGCCGGGGTACGGGCCGCGACAGCCTGGAGCAGCCCCGCGCGGGAACGTTCGAGCAGCACATGCGTCGCAGCCGGGACGGGCGGGCGGACCAGCGTGGTGGGCAAGACGGTCTCCTCGGGTGCTCGTGGTTCGGGTTCTTCGGGTGCTCCTGGTTCTTCGGGTGCTCCTGGTTCTTCGGGTGCTCCTGGTTCTTCGGGTGCTCCGTGCTCCTCCGGCTCTTCCGGTTCTTCAGGCTCATCAGGGGGGTGTTGCGGCGTTTCCCGGCCCTCGGACGTCGGGTGACCCTCGGGCGGTTCCGCCCCGGAACCGGGGTACATGGCGATCAATCGGCGACACGCAGCAGGAGCCACGCGTCGTCCCCGGGACAGCCCAGGTCGTAGACCCCGGTGCCGAAGGCCCGCCCGGGGCTGGCCTCCACCCGCCACACCTCCCGGTCGGAGCCCCACTCCCCGGGCCGGGCCGCACCGGACGGCGCGGTCCCCGGCCGGTCCGGGACCTCGCCGCCCGCGTCGTCACCTGCTCCGTCACCTGCTCCCTCACCCCCCTCGCCGCCCGCGTCCTCCCTTACGGGGACCTCCCCTGCGGGGCCCCAGCCGTGCACGGAGCCGGCCGGCGCCGCCGTCCACCAGGCCCGGCGCTCCCACCAGTGCCCGAGCACCCCGCGCACCACGTAGAGCCGGCCTCGCCAGAGGAACGTCACCGGGGCACCGTCCCCGGCACCCGGACACGACTCGTCTCCCCGGCGGACCTGGACCGGATCCGCGTACCGGCGGACCATCCGCCTCACCTCCCCCGCGCGCCCCCCGTCCACGCGTTCCCCCGCCGCGCCCGCGGCGGACCGCATCCACCTGGCCTGCGCAGGCAGGCCACATCGCACGGTTGACGCCTCGGAGGAAGGCGAGCGCCAGCCGGCCGGACGGGCTACGCTTCCCCTCGCGCCCGCCGGCGGCCGCGGCGGCCCATGACGGGACGGGGTCGAGTCGCCCCGTCACGGGCCACCACCGGTACCGTCCGCGAGGCCGGCACCGGCTCGGCTCACTCGAACATATGTTCGAATGAGCTTTGACTCTACACCGCCCGGCGCGCCACCTCAACGCTCCTGACCCAACGCCCTGACTGGACGCCGCGACTCGAGCCGTGACCGGTACGCATCCCGGTCCGGTCTGTGCGGCGTTGCGCGCATCCCGGTCCGGTCTGTGCGGCGTTGCGCGCATCCCGGTTCGGTCTGTGCGGCGTTGTGCGCATCCCCAATGCGCACGGTGTGACACCGTGCTCTTCCTACGCGCACGGTGTGACACCGTGCTCATCGGGGCTGTGGGGCACTGTGCGGCGTTGTGCGCATCCGCTATGCCCACGGTGTCACGCCGTGCCCATGGGTGGCCCACGGTGTCACGCCGTGGGCCACCCATGAGCAGCGGCGGCGTCGCCTGTCGGTGGCGGCGCCCAGACTCCGGCCATGACGCTGCGCCTGGGTGTGACCATCGACTGCGCCGACCCGGCCGCGCTGGCCGGCTTCTGGCGCGACCTGCTCGGCTACGTCGACGAGCCGCCACCGCCCGGGTACGCCGACTGGGCCGAGTACGACGCGGCGAACGCCGTCCCCCAGGAGGAGATCGACGCCGGGTTCACCATCGTCGATCCGCGGGGGGTCGCGCCGCGCCTGTACTTCCAGCGGGTGCCCGAACCGAAGGTCGCCAAGAACCGGGTGCACCTCGACGTCGACCTCTTCCCCGACCTGCCGGCCGGCGAGCGCGAGCACCGGGTGCGCGAGGCGGTCGAGCGCGCCGTCCGGGCCGGCGCCGTCCAGGTCGGGGAGTCCGACCACCCGCTGGACCCGTTCATCGTGCTGCGCGACCCGGAGGGCAACGAGTTCTGCCTGGTCTGGGGCGCCGGGCCGGGGCCGGCGACGGCCGGGAACGGCGGTGACCCGGGCCCGCGCTAGCCTGCGGGCGTGGACGCCGGCGGCGAGGAGCTTCTCGGCCATCCGGCCGTCGCCAGGGTGCGCGAGGTGCTGGCCCGGTACGGCGCCCGCGGCCAGGTCGTGGTGCTGGACGAGCACGCCCGGACCGCCGCCGCGGCCGCTGCGCAGCTCGGCGTCGACGTCGCCCAGATCGCCAACTCCCTCGTCTTCGCCGTCCCGGACGACCGGGCCGACGGCGGGCGGCGCCCGCTGCTCGTGCTCACCTCCGGCGCCCACCGGGTGGACACCCGCAAGGTCGCCGCGCTGATCGCCGCACCGCGGCTGGATCGCGCGGACCCCGACTTCGTCCGGGCGCGGACCGGGTTCGTGATCGGCGGGGTGGCCCCGGTCGGCCACAGCACGCGGCTGCAGACCCTGATCGACGCGACGCTGGCCGGCCACGACCAGGTCTGGGCCGCGGCCGGGCATCCGAGGACGGTCTTCCCGACCAGCTTCGACGAGCTGGTGCGGATCACCGGAGGCGATCCGGCCGAGGTGGCGTGAGCGAGCGGAGCGAGCGCACCGATCAGCGGAGTGCGGCGCTCGCGGCGGCGACGAGCCCCGGCGAGGAGTCGGCGTGAGCGGCGGGGCCGACCCGGGACGGGCGCTGCACGCTTCGCTGTCCCTGCTCGCCGGGAGGCCCACCGGCCGGGCCGCCGGGATCGCGCTGACCCGCACCGGCCGGCCGCCGGGCGAGGCGCCCCCGCTGCTCCTGGTGCACGGGCTCGGCTCGGCCCGGACGGTGTGGGCCGCGATGCTGGCCCCGCTGGCGGAGCGGTTCGACGTCGTCGCCGCCGACCTGCCCGGCCACGGCGAGTCCGAACCGCTGCCGCCGGGCGGCCCGCGCCAGGCCTCCCCCGCCGCGCTCGCCGGGCGGCTGGCCGCGGCGTGCGCGGCGCTCGGGCTGGACCGCCCGCACCTGATGGGCAACTCGCTGGGCGGCTGGATCGGCCTGGAGCTCGCCGCCGACGGCCGGCTGGCCAGCTGCACCGCCCTGGCGCCGGCCGGGCTGCGCGCCCGGCCCGGCCGGCCCGGCCGCTGGCTGCGGGTCAACCGCCGGCTCGCCCTGCTCACCGGCGACCTCGCCGACCCGCTGCTGGCGTCCTCGGCGGTCCGCCGGCTCACCCTCGCCTCGGCCAGCACCCACCCGGAACGCCTGGACGCCGACCTGGTCCGGGCGGCGGCCCGGGCCGTGCGCCGCGCGAGCGGGTACGAGGTCGTGCTGGCCGCCGCCACGGGCCTGCGCTTCGCCCGGCGCGACGCGATCGACGTCCCGGTGACCGTGGTGTTCGGGGACACCGACCGGATCCTGCCCGGCCCCGGCGACCGGTACCGCGACGCGGTTCCCGGCCACACCCGGTGGATCGTGCTGCCGGACTGCGGGCACGCACCGATGTGGGACGCCCCGCAGGCGTGCCTGCGGCTGCTCGAGACGGAGACGATCGCGGCGACCCGTTGAGGCTCCGGTGCTCCGGTGCAGCGGGTCAGTCCAGCGCCCACCGCACGGTCAGCCACACCGTGACATCCAGGGTGCCGGGCTCCACGGCGAGCGCCACCGTCTCCTGCGCCGCCCGACGGGGCAGCGGCACCGCGCCGCCGGGCTCGCCCTCGACCACGTCCAGCACCCGGCCCAGCCGGCGTCCGGCCAGCCGGGACAGCTGCTGGGCGCGCTGCAGGGCATCGGCCCAGGCCGCCTCCCGCGCCCGGGCCCGCACCGGGGTGGTGTCCGAGATCATGAAGTCGACGCCGTCCAGCCGGACGTCGTCCCCGCCGGCCGCCAGCGCCGCACCCAGAGCCTCCCCCACCCGGGCGATCTCGCGCACCGTCACCGTGAGGGCGTGCTCGGCGCGGAACCCGGTCACCTTGGGCGGCTGCCGCGAGTAGTCCTGCTCCGCGGCGACCGAGATGGTGCTGGTGGCGGCGTCGGCGGTGGGGATGCCGAGACCGGCCAGCGCCTGCCGGATCCGGCCGACCGCAGCCTCGGCCGCCGCGACCGCCTCGGCCACCGACGGGCGCAGCGCGGTCCCGGCCAGCCGGGCCCGGACCAGGTCGGGCGCCGCGGGCGCCGCACCGACGCCGCCGACCTGCACCGTGCCCGGGGTCACCGCCTCCGCGTCGCCGACGCTCACCGCCGCTCGCCCACCAGCCCGGCTCCGTGCCCGGCGTCGGCTCCGTGCCCGGCGCCGGCTCCGTGCCCGGCGCCGGCGACGCCCAGGGCGGTGAACACCTCGAGCGTGGCCGTGGACCGGTTGAGGGTGTAGAAGTGCAGCCCCGGCGCGCCGCCGTCGAGCAGCCGCTGGCACAGCTGCGTGGCCACCTCGACGCCGACCGCCCGGACGGCGTCGGGGTCGTCGGCGACCGCGTGCAGCCGGTCGGAGACCGGCTGCGGGACCGGGGTGCCGGACAGCCGGGCGAAGCGCTCCAGCTGCCGGACGTTGGTCACCGGCATGATCCCCGGGATCACCGGCATGTGGCAGCGGTGCCGGGCCGCGGCCTCCAGCAGCCGGAAGTAGGCGTCGGCGTCGAAGAAGAACTGCGTGATCGCGAACTCCGCGCCGGCGTCGGCCTTCATCGCCAGCACGAGGGCGTCCTGCTCCAGGTCGCGGCTCTCCGGGTGGCCGTCGGGGAAGGCCGCCACGCCCACGCTGAAGTCACCGAGCTCGCGCACCATCCGGACCAGGTCGCTGGCGTGGTCCAGGCCCTCGGGATGGGCCACCCACGGCGTCCCGGGGCCCCCGGGCGGGTCGCCGCGCAGCGCCAGCACGGTGCGCACCCCGGCGCCCGCGTAGGCGCCGATCACCTGCCGCAGCTCGGCCCGCGAGGCGCCGACGCAGGTGAGGTGGGCGACCGGGGTGAGCGTGGTCTCCTCCCCGATCCTGGCGGTGACCCGGGTGGTGCGGTCCCGGGTCGAGCCGCCGGCGCCGTAGGTGACCGAGACGAACAGCGGCGCCAGCGGCTCCAGGCGCCGGATCGCCGTCCACAGCTGCGCCTCCGCGGCGTCGTCCTTGGGCGGGAAGAACTCGAAGGAGAACGAGTGCCGGCCGGCGGCCAGCAGCTCCCGCAGGGTCTGCGGCAGCCGCTCGTGGCGCGCACCCGGCGGCGGGTGACGCGCCGGGTCCCCGGCCGCCGTCCCGCCGGGTGCCCCGCGCCGTCCCGCCTCGCCCACGGCACCGAGCGTAGCGGCCGTCGCCACAGCGGACGGCGCCGCGCCGGGCCGGGCGAGGCCAGGGCCAGGCGCCGGCCGGGTGCCGGGTCGGGTGCCGTGCGGTCCGCGGCGGCCCTAGTCTCGTGAGGAGATCAGCCGACCGCTGGAGCCGCCGTGCGACCGGACCCGCCGTGAACCCGCTGGACGCCGAGGATCTTCGGGTGCGTGTGCAGAAGCAGCTCGACGACTTCCTCTCCCGCCAGGCCGAGGTTCTCCATCGGGTCAGCCCGGACTGCGTGCCGCTCGCCGAGGCCGTCACGGACCTGGTGCGCGGCGGGAAGCGGCTGCGGGCGGCGTTCTGCTACTGGGGATGGCGCGGCGCCGGCGGCCGGGACTGCGAGCCGATCGTCGCCGCGGCCGCCGCCCTGGAGCTGCTGCACGCGGCCGCGCTGATCCACGACGACCTGATGGACGACTCCGACACCCGGCGCGGCATGCCGGCGGTGCACCGCCGCTTCGCGGCACTGCACGGCAGCACCGGCTGGGTGGGCGACGGGCGCCGGTTCGGGCTGGCCGCGGCGGTGCTGGCCGGCGACCTGTGCCTGGTCTGGAGCGACCAGATGCTGGTCGCCGCCGAGCTGGACCCGGACCGGCTCGCGCGCGGGCGGCCCGCCTTCGACCGGATGCGAACCGAGCTGATGGCCGGGCAGTACCTGGACATGCGCGAGCAGGAGCTGGCCGGTCAGGACGGGGCCGTCGAGCGCGCCCGCCGGGTGATCCTGTTCAAGAGCGCCAGGTACACCGTGGAGGAGCCGCTGCTGCTCGGCGCCGGGATGGCCGGTGCCCCACCGGAACTGCTCGCCCGCTACTCCGCCTACGGGCTGCCGCTGGGCGAGGCGTTCCAGCTGCGCGACGACCTGCTCGGCGTCTTCGGCGACCCCGGCCAGACCGGCAAGCCCGCCGGTGACGATCTGCGCGAGGGCAAGCGGACCGTGCTGGTGGCGACCGCGCTGCAGCGGGCCACGCCGGCGCAGGCCGCGGTGATGCACCGCCGGCTCGGCGATCCGCGGCTGGACGCCGCCGGGGTCGAGGAGCTGCGCGGGGTGATCGTGGACACCGGCGCCCGGGACGCCGTCGAGCAGATGATCGGCACGCTGGTCGCCCGGGCCCGGGACGCGCTGGGGCCCGGCGTGGTGGCCGACGACGCCCGTCCGGTGCTGGACGGCCTGATCGAGGCGGCGACGGTCCGGTCGGCGTGACGCCCTGCCGGGCGGGCCGACGCCGCGGTGACCCCGCGCCGGCGCGGCCCGGCGGTGGTGTCAGGATGCCGGGGTGGGCAGCGGCCGCATCCTGGACGCCGCAGGGATCACCGATCCCGCGCTGCGCGAGGCGTACGAGCAGTGCAGGCGGCAGAACGCGGCCCGCGGCGCGACGTTCTACCTCGCGACGAGGCTGCTGCCGCCGGCCAAGCGACCCTACCTGTGGGCGCTGTTCGGCTTCGCCCGCCGGTGCGAGGAGGTCCTCGGCCCCCCGGGCAGCCCTCGACCGGCGGAGCTGCGCGCCTGGGCCGCCCGGTTCCTCGGCAGCGTGTTCGGCGGCACGCCGGACGGACCGGCCGAGGCCGCGATGCGGGACACCATGCGGCGCTGGGCGATCCCGCGCCTGCACGTCGAGGCGTTCCTGGACTGCCTGCGCTGCGACGCCGAGGTCACCGGGTACGCGTGCTACGCCGACCTCGAGCGCCACCTGTCCGGCTTCGCGGCGATCGGCATGCAGGTGCTGCCGATCCTGCAGCCGCTGACCCCGGAGGCGGCCCCGCGGGCCCGGGCCCTCGGCGAGGCCTTCCGGATGTCGACCGTGATCCGGGACGTCGGGCAGGACCTGAGCCGCGGCCGGGTGTACCTGCCGCAGGAGGACCTCGACACCTTCGGCGTCACCCGGGAGGCGCTGGCCCGCGGCGCCGTCACCCCGACGATCCGCGAGCTGCTGCGGTTCGAGATCGAGCGGGCCCGCGCGCTGTACGCGTTCGCCGAACCCGGTGTCGCGATGGTGCACCCGACCAGCCGGGACGGCGTCCGGACCGCGTTCGCGCTGCACCTGGAGATCCTCGATGCGGTGGAACGGGCGGGCTGCCAGGTGCTCACCCGGCGGCCGGGCGTCCCTCGCTCGCGCCGGCTGGCGGTCGCCCTGCCCCGGCTGCGGCAGGCCCGCGCGGTGCGCCGCGAGCAGCGGCGCTGGGTCGCGGCGTGAGTCAGAACCCCATGGCCTGGGCCCGGCGGCGCACCTCGGCCCGGCGTCCCCCGCGCAGCGCCTCGACCGGCGTCCCGGGCAGGCTCGGCTCAGGCGTGTACAGCCAGCGAAGTGCCTCCTCGTCGCTGTAGCCGGCGTCGAAGAGCACGGTCAGCGTCCCGCGCAGGTCGGGCAGCGGCCGGCCGTCGGCCACCAGCGAGGCCGGCACGTGCGGGGTCCGGCGCTCGCCCCGCCGGGCCGCCACCAGGTCGCGGTCCTGCAGCATCCGGCGCACCCGCCCGACGTCCGTGCCGAGCCGCTCGGCGACCTCCGGCAGCGCGAGCCAGGATCCGACCAGCTCGTCCAGCTCGTCCACCGCACCAGCCTGCCACGCCGCGGGGCCGGTGTGACCACGCTGCTCTTCCCGGGGGCGATGACAGCCTGATCCAGACCGACGAACGTACACTCTTCGGGGTGGACGCGACCCTGCAGGACCCGCTCGTCGGCCGCATGGTCGACGGCAGGTACCACGTGGAGTCGCGGATCGCGCGCGGTGGGATGGCCACCGTCTACCTCGCGCTGGACCGGCGGCTGGACCGCGAGGTCGCGCTCAAGGTCATGCACCCCGACCTCACCGGGGACGAGGACTTCGTCAGCCGGTTCATCCGCGAGGCCAGGGCCGCGGCCCGGCTGTCCCACCCGAACGTCGTCCAGGTCTACGACCAGGGCGGGGACGGCGACCTGCTCTACCTGGCGATGGAGTACCTGCCGGGGCGCACCCTGCGCGAGTCGCTGTCCGAGCGGGGCGCGCTGACCATCCGGGAGTCCCTGCGGGTGCTCGAGCCGGTGCTCGACGCGCTCGCCGCCGCGCACCGAGCCGGGATCGTGCACGGCGACATCAAGCCGGAGAACGTCGTCCTCACCGACGACGGGCGGGCCAAGGTCGCCGACTTCGGGCTGGCCCGGGCCGGCGCGGCCACCCTGACCACGGCCGCGCCGGAGCGGCTGCTCGGCACCGCCGCCTACCTGGCGCCGGAACTGCTGACCCGCGGGATCGCCGACGCCCGGGCCGACATCTACGCCGCGGGCATCCTGCTGTTCGAGATGCTCACCGGGACCCAGCCGTTCACCGGGGACGACGCGGCGCAGGTGGCCCGCCGGCACGTCGTCGAAGCGGTCCCGGAGCCGTCCAGCCTGGCCGCGCACATCCCGGTGGAGCTGGACGACCTGGTGGCGATGGCCACCGCCGTCGACCCCGACCTCCGGCCGGCCAACGCCGAGCAGATGCTGGCGCTGACCCGCGCGGCCCGCCAGGCGGTCCCGGAGAGCGTGCTCGACGTCCGCCCCGCGGCGCCCCGCAGCACGCCGGAGAGCACCACCCAGGTGGTGGCCGGCGACCTGGTCCGCTACGACACGCGCGCGCTGGCCGCGCCCCCGCCGCACGCGATGGCCCGGCACGGCTACGAGGTGCCGCTGGAGGAACCGCTGCCGGCCACCCGGCGACGGCGCCGCGGCCGGCGCCTGGCGGTGGTGCTGGCCGTGCTCGCCCTGGGCGCGGCGACGGGTTGGTGGTTCCTCGCCGGACCCGGCAGCTTCACCCGGGTCCCGCAGGTCAGCGGGCTGTCGCTGACCGCCGCCGGGGACGCGCTGGGCCAGGCCGGCCTGCGCCCGGCGACCGCCCAGGTGTTCAGCGAAACCGTCCCGGCCGGCCGGGTGGTGGGCACCGATCCGCCGGTCGGGCACCGGGTCCGGCACGGCAGCACGGTGACCATCGACCTGTCCAAGGGCCCGCAGCTGTTCAACGTCCCGAAGCTCGCCGGCCGTACCGAGGCCGAGGCCAGGAAGCTGCTCGCCCAGGCCCACCTCACAGCCGGATCCGTCGACCAGACCTACGACGACCACGTCCGGGCCGGGAGGGTGATCGAGTCGCAGCCGCCGGCCGGCAGCGCGCTGCGCCGCGGCCAGCCGGTCGACCTGACGATCAGCAAGGGCCCGCCCCCGATCGAGGTGCCCGACCTGCGCGGCAGCAGCCAGGCCGCCGCCCAGGCGCAGCTGTCATCGCTGGGCCTGCAGTCCGACGTCCAGCAGCAGACCAGCGACGTGTTCCCGGCCGGCGTCGTGATCGGCCAGGATCCGCCGGCAGGAGACACCCTGCTGCCCGGCGGAACCGTCACCCTGGTGGTCTCCAGCGGCCCGCCGCTGGTGACGGTGCCCGACGTGACCGACCAGCGGGTGGAGCAGGCGGTGCGCACCCTGCAGCAGGCCGGCTTCCAGGTCCGGCTGGTCGGCCGGCGGCTGATCGACCGGGTGCAGGGTCAGAGCCCGCAACCGGGGACGCAGGCGCCGAAGGGCTCGATCGTCACGCTGTTGGTGGTCTGACTCCCCCCTCGGCCGGACGCATGGCCCCGTCAGTTCTGCCCTCGAGCAGGGTCCCCGGGATCGAGTCCCAGGTGCCGCCCGCGCGCCGGAAGGCGATCCCGGACAGCGTCTCCAGCACCACCCGGTTGGCCAGGAACGCCGTCACCTCCGCGCTGTCGTAGGGCGGTGAGACCTCCACGACGTCGATCCCGACCACCGGCAGCTCGATCGCGATCCGGCGGACGGTGTCCAGCAGCTGCCGCGGGGTGAAGCCTCCGGGCTCCGGGGTGCCGGTACCCGGCGCCGAGCCCGGGTCGGTGACGTCGATGTCCACCGAGACGAAGACCCCGTCGCACTCGTCGGTGGCGATCGTGAACGCCTCGTCCAGGCACGCGTCCAGCCCGCGCCGGACGATCTCGTGCATCTCGAAGGACCGCATCCGCTGCTGCGCCATCCAGCCCAGCGTCTCCGGCTCCGGCCAGTAGCCGCGCAGGCCCAGCTGCAGGAAGCGGTCCCCGCGGCAGGCGCCGGACTCGATCAGCCGGCGCATCGGCAGCCCGTGCCCGATCAGCGAGCCGAACTGCGTGTTTCCGGTGTCCGCGTGGGCATCGAAGTGGATCACTGAGACCCGGCCCCAGCCGATCGCCCGGGCCACCCCGGTGACGTTCGGCCAGGTGATCGTGTGGTCCCCGCCGAGCACGACCGGGATGGCATCCGCCTCGGCCACCGCCTGGACCACGCGCTCCAGCCGCTCGAGGGTGGCCCGGCCCTCGACCCCCGGCATCTCGACGTCCCCGGCGTCGACCACCTTCAGGTCGCGCAACGCGTCGGTGCGCAGGGCGAGGTGCGGGCGGGAGCCGTCGTGCTCCAGGTAGTCCGTGCTGCGGATCGCCTGCGGCCCGAACCGCGCCCCGGCGCGGTAGCTGGCACCGGCGTCGTACGGCGCCCCGATCACCACCGCGTCGGCGTCCCGCAGCGCCTGGGTGTCCTCCGGGTCGCACCGGGGAACGCCGAGGAAGGTCACGTCGGGCCCGAACATCGGTCCGTATCGCGTCATGCGATCACCCTGGCACAGCCGGGCGCCGCGCAGACCCCCCGATCACCGTGCGATCCGGGCCCGATCGGGCCCGGATGGGGCCCCGTCACCCCGGGACGGGCACCTCCGCGCGCCGGCCCCCCGGGCCGTCGACGGTGAGCACCGAACCGCCCGCCGGAGGCCGGGAC
>Ga0187788_10000308_pt1 | contig 13372 bp, 14 predicted proteins | sample 1015_BV01_MP10_2_FD_133008 | JGI IMG/M metagenome (GOLD analysis project Ga0187788, IMG submission 133008) | Tropical peat soil microbial communities from peatlands in Department of Meta, Colombia - 1015_BV01_MP10_20_MG | ecosystem: Environmental > Terrestrial > Soil > Wetlands > Peat | place...
CAGTACAGACGCTTGCCCGCTTCCACCAGGATGTAGAAGGCCACCGCGACCAGCGTCAGGGCATTCAGGAAGGCGGCGAGCACCCCGGCGCGATGGTAGCCGAAAGTCTTCGTGGCGCTGGGTGGGCGTCGCTGCAGATAGACGGCGGCCAGCGAGAGGGCCAGCGCTAGCACGTCCGAGACGTTATGCCCCGCTTCCGACAGCAGTGCCAGGCTATGCGCCCGCAGCCCGGTAATCACCAGCAGGACGATGTACCCCGCCGTCAAGATGAGCGAGAGTCGCAGCACCTGGAAGGAATCGCCCCCATGGTTATGCGACGCGCTGTGCTGGTGACCGGCCATGGCTAAAGTCTAATACAGCCCTCGCGCCGCCCGGCACACCGCTGGCCTGGGTCTTTAGGTTCTGGAAATGGAAAAACGCGGTCCGCCAGCCAGAAGCGAGCAGCTAAACCTGATCCCTGCGGAAGCACCCCACCATGTGATCGTTCACCATTCCCACCGCCTGCATGAAGGCGTAACAGATCGTCGAGCCTACGAAGGTGAACTCTCGCTTCTTCAGATCCTTGCTCATTGCGTCCGATTCGCGGGTCTTGGCGGGAACATCGCTCAGCCGGCGAAAGGAGTTGCGCCGAGGCTTGCCGCCAACAAACTGCCAGATGTAGGCATCGAAGCTGCCAAACCCGTCCTGGACCTGCAAGAATGCCTTCGCGTTCTTGACCGCCGATTCGATCTTCAGGCGGTTGCGCACAATCCCGGGATTCTTCAGCAGCCGCTCGAGCTGCGGCCTGTGCTCCTTCCAGCACCAGGAACTCGAACAGTTTGCGGTCGTCGTGCTGGGGAACGCCCCACTCCACGTCGTGGTAGTGAATCGCCAGGTCGTTCTTTGCCCAGCTACATCGCACCAGGCCCGGCTTGCTGTTCATTGCGGCCTTATCCTTGCTTCCATGCTCCTTCCAGCTTCAGCAGCTTCTCCTTCACCTCGAGACCGCCGCCATAGCCCCCAAGCTTCCCGTCCGAGGCGATCACGCGATGGCAGGGCACCACGATGGCCACCGGGTTGTCGTGATTCGCCATGCCTACCGCGCGAAAGCCGCGCGGGCTGCCTACCTCCCGCGCAATTTCGGCGTAGGAGCGCGTCTTGCCGTAGGGAATTCGCAGCAGCGCATTCCAGCAGCGCTTCTGAAAATCGGTACCTTCAAGATCAAGCGGCAGGTCGAACTGCTTCAGATTGCCGCGGAAGTACTCGTCAAGCTGCGCCCGCCAGCGCGCGGTCTTCTCCTCCGACTCGACCCAGCCCTTGCGTGCCTGGGCTCCGCTGGAGCGCCCGGCAAACTCCAGGTACGCCAGTCCGCGGTCGGATACGCCCAGCAGCAGCCGGCCAATGGGAGAGGCATACAACGAGTAATAAATGGTCCGCATGACATCCTCTCAGCTGATGCTAACACCCAGCCCGGAGAGACTGGGAGCGCCGCAGAGCCTTCCCTGCGCTTTGGCTGACTGCTGTCTGCTGCCTGCTGTTTTCAAAAGCAAAGGCCCGCCACTTGTGTGGCGGGCCTTGCTGGGGGGGTTTATTCCCCTGACGAACCTCGGTAGCCTCACCCGCGTTATGAATGGGGGAGGATGGCTGGTGAGCCTACTTCTGGTTCATCGAAACCACTGCCCCGTCCGGCGTCGAGTTTGTCTGGCTCGTGGTGCTCGGCGTCGAGCTGCCCGCGTTGAGCTGATCCAGGCTCGCGTTCTTCAGCACGCTTACTTCGACGCGAGGTCCGCGATAGGGCTTGCCCGTGGCTTGAGCGCTTTGGCCTTCTGTCGTGGTCTGGGCCGGCTTCACATTACCCATGCCCACCGTGTAGATGCGGTACACCGGGATCTCGTGATTCAGTACCAGGTAACGAACCACCGACTCCGCCATCTTCTGCGAAGCGCTGATTGCCGCGGGGCCGCTGCCCGGGGCAAAGCCCTGCACTTCCACGATGTAACCCTTCTGCTCCTTCAGCGCCTGCGCAATCTGATCCAGCGCTTCCTTCGCCTTGGGGCTGAGCGTGGTCTGGCCGGAGCGGAAGCGAATTTCCGTCTCGTTCACCGGCTTGTACTGGTCGATGTTGGTAACCACCTGCTCGACCGTCTGCAGCCGGGTGCTGGCCTGCTGCGCCGTCTGGTTGGCCTGGTTGGCGCGGTTGCCGGCCTCAATGGCGTGCTGGTCGGCTTCGTTGGCCTTGGCTGACGCCATCTGGATGCCCTGTTGTGCGCGCGCATCCACATCTTTAATCGCCTTGGAGTTGGCCGCGGTCAGCTCATCCAGCTCGTTCACGCGATCGCGAACCGGAGCCATCTGGCGCTGCACGTACTTCTTCCGCGCAAAGGGATTGACCTTTCCCCAGAAGCCTTCCCGGGTATCGGGCTGCAGAGGCTGGTGAGCGGTCATATTCTGATCGCTCTTGGCCTGGCTGTCAGTCATGGCGGAAGTCTGATCCGTGGCCTGGTCCACTGCCTTCGAACTGGACTCCGCCGCAGGGGCAGAGGTTGCCGGTGTCGAAGCCGACGGCTTCGTTGCCGTCGTGTCCTGCTGCGCCAACAGCGCCGGCGCCATCAGCCCAGCCAACAAGGAAAGCGCCAATAAATTGCGAATCTTCATTTCAATTCCTCCAAAATTTCTGGGAGCGTTGGCAGTTCCTGGGACGGGTCTGCCTCTGTTCTCTCAATGGCTTCTGCACTGCCGTGTCCGTCGAGGCGCAACTCCGTTGCGCTCCAATCTTCCTTATATCAACTCGATTGCCAAACCCGGAAGTCCAAATTCGGCCCTAAACCTCACATTTTCAGTGAGCTCAAATGACCTCGGCCGCGCCTCCTGCGTAGGAAACGCATGCCGGCAGGTAATTTCTATAGTCGCACAGATCGTGCAGTCGCGCCCAGTGCGGCTCGCGGGCGAGCCTTCCTGATTAACCCTCGGCCAGCGCCAATGTTCTAAGCTCGCTTTTCGCTGGGGGTCTGACGTGCGCGCATTGCTCAGCCTCGTCCTCGTATTGTCGGTCTGGCCTTGCCTCAGCCAGGAGCGGGTGGAGCTGGCATCCTCGCGCCTCCCCTCCGACCATCGTGCGCAGTATGAGGATCTGGCGGTTCGCTGGCTCCAGGAGTATCTCCGTATTGACACCTCCAACCCCCCGGGCAACGAACTCCCGGCGGCCCGATTCTTTCAGACGATCTTCGACGCAGAAGGCATTGAGAACCAGGTCTTCGAATATCAGCCCAACCGGGGGAACATCTGGGCCCGCATCCCCGCGACGCTGAAGCCCGCCGAGCGGCCTTTGATCCTGCTCAACCACATGGACGTTGTCAGAACCGAACCCAGGCACTGGAAGGTCGCCCCGTTCGGCGGCGAAATCGTGGACGGCGCACTCTATGGCCGCGGCGCCCAGGACATGAAGGCCGACGGCCTGGCGCAGCTCATGGTCATGGTGATGCTCCTGCGCGAGCGAGTGCCGTTGCGCCGCGACGTCATCTTCCTGGCCACTTCCGACGAAGAAGTGGACGACTCCGGCACCGACTGGATGATCCAGCATCATCGCGAGTTGCTGGGGAACGCCGAGTTCCTGATCACCGAGGGCGGAGAAAATCCCCTGGAGCGGGGCAAGGTGCAATACGTCGGCGTTGACGTTGCCGAGAAGTCGCCGCTATGGCTGCGCCTGATCGCCAGCGGCCGCCCGGGCCACGCCTCGCGCCCCAACGACGATTCCGCTCCCAACCGCCTGGTCCGCGCCCTCAATCGCGTGCTCGACTATCGTCCCGAGTACAAGGTGTTGCCCCTGGTCGCCGAATCGCTGCGCGACACCGCGCCGCTTGAGCCATCGGATCGGGCCGCCTACTTTCGCAACGTGAATCAGGCGCTGCACAACCGCAACTTCCGCCATATGGTCGAGCGCGATGACTCGCTCAACTTCATGCTGCGCAACACCATCGCTCTCACCATGCTGGGAGGCTCGCAACAGACCAATGTCATCCCCACTGAGGCCTGGGCCAACCTCGATGTCCGCTTGCTGCCCGGAGAAGACCCCGCGCAGTTCTTGAACCAGATCCGCCGCGTCATCGCCGACCCTTCGGTGACGGTTGAGCCTTTCAAGCCCTTCAGCGCTGCCAACGCCTCCCCGACCGATACCGCTCTTTTCGCCTCGATCCGCCATATCGCCAGGCTCTACTTTCCCGGCGCTCCAGTGATCCCCCGCCTTAGCAGCGGCTACACCGAAAACCAGCGTTTCCGTCAGTTGGGCGTGGTCAGTTATGGCTTCAGCCCGTACACCGCGACCCTGGAAGAGGCCGCCACCGAGCATGGGGATGACGAGCGCATTCGTCTGCAGGAAGTCAGGCGCGGCCCTCGACTGCTCTACGACGTGGTGGCCGATCTGGCCGGCGGCCGGTAGCACCCGAACCGCTGGCTTGGGCCGCCAGAGGCCTGACTTGGGCAGGATTTGCGGCCTCGCGCTAGAATATGGGGCCTCTGTACCGGGGCGACATGCGAGTCACCCACTCGCCCCTCTTTTGCTACGCAACCGTTGGTGGGGTTCCATGAGCTTCGTCGGCGAACCCTCGGCCCCATCAGTGAGAATCTTCTTAGGGAGGACACTATGAGTTCGAGTCCTGTAAGTCTCGTCAAGCGGGCTACGGGCTGGTCGATTGTGTGGGCGGTGCTGCTCATCTTGGCAGGCATTCTCTCGATTGCCATGCCAATGGCGTCAGCCATCGCGGTGAACCTGATCGTCGGCTGGCTGGTCATCTTCGCCGGCGTGGCTCACCTGATCCTGGCCTTCCACATCAAGGGAGCTGGGCCGTTTATCTGGGAGTTGCTGGTGGGCGTGGTGTACATCGTCTGCGGCTGGTATCTCTTGACCCGCCCGCTGGTGGGGATCGCCTCGCTGACCCTGTTGCTGGCGGCCGCCTTCTTCGTGGAGGGCATCCTGGAAGTGGTTGCCTTCTTCAACCTGCGGTCCGCTCCGGGCGCTGGCTGGATGCTGTTCGACGGCCTCGTGACCATCGTTCTGGCGTGCCTGATTTGGGCGCACTGGCCCTCCACCTCGGCTTGGGTGATTGGCACCCTGGTGGGCATCAGCCTGATCATCAGCGGGGTCACGCGCCTGATGGTGTCCGCGAAGGTACGCAGCGTGGCCACCCGTCTTGCGGCCTGAGGCCGGCTCTCCGCGAAATGACAAGGGGCACGGCGCTGCCGTGCCCCATCCGCCAACTCGTTTCGCCGCCTCTTAGGCCATCTTCTTGGCTTCTACCGCGGCCGGCACTTCCCACGGACGCTTCTTGCGCTTGCCCTCGCGCCCGCTGAGACGGTCATAGTGGTAACTGTCGCTGACCGTCCCCAGTGATTCGTTGTAGAGATCAATTCCGCCGACAGCTTCCTTCAGCTCTTCGGAAAAATCGTGCAGCGCCTTCAGGTGGTCTGCCGTGGCCGCGATCTCGGTCTTGGTGGTCTTCAGGACCTGCTGATATCCCTTGTTGACCAGCTTGGAGATCTCTCCTCCAATTAGGTAACCGGGATGGGCGAAGACCTTCACGCCATCGTCGGCTGCCTTTTCAATTGCCGCCGACACGTTGTTCTTCTTAAGAAACACCCGGTTCTGCGTGCCCGGCGCCTCCAGAATCTCGAATCCGCGATCGCGCAGCCAGTTCACAGCTTCTTCATAAGTGCGATGATTTACTTTGCCTTTTGCCATTTCCCTGCTTGTCCCTGCCTAATGTGCCTCACACCTTAACATGCCCGGCCACCATAACATGCCCGTGCACCCGGGCCGCAACTCTCCACAGTACCACCGACTTCCGATTGCCACCCCCGGGTCGGAGATTTGATGCCTCTGCCCGAGCGTTCGCCTCATCAATAAGTTGCGCACCTGGTCACCGTGGGGCGACCCAGGCTTCACCCCCGCTCGCTGAGTGTTTGAGGGGGCAACAGCACAGGCCGTTGCCTGGCCCATGGGGTTCTGCTAATGTGTAGCCACACTCCCTCACGTGGTGCCCCCAGGTGGCAACTTAAGCGTCGGAAAGGCTATGCCGGTTGCTAAGAACAATCCGGAGGTCGCCGCTATTCCGCGGCGGCACGGCGAGTCGCTGCTGGAACGCATTGGCAACACGCCCCTGCTGCGCCTGGAGCGCGTCGGTGCTGACCTGCCGGGCATCGAGCTGCTGGCCAAAGCGGAGTGGTTCAATCCCGGTGGCTCAGTCAAGGATCGAGCCGCCGCCAACATCATTCGCGCTGCCCGCGAGTCCGGCCACCTGCCTCCCGGCAAAACGCTTCTCGATTCCACCAGCGGCAATACCGGCATCGCCTACGCCATGATCTGCGCCGCCCTCCGCATTCCGGTGACCCTCTGCATACCGGCCAGCGTTTCCCCCGAGCGCAAGCGCATCCTGACCGCCTATGGCGTCAACATCGTCTATACCGACGCAGGTGACGGGTCCGATGGCGCCATTCGCAAGGTCCGCGAGATGTACGCCGCCGATCCCGACAAATACTTCTATGCCGACCAGTACTCTAATCCCGCCAACTGGCGCGCCCACTACCACGGCACCGGACCGGAAATCTGGAGGCAGACCGAGGGGCGGATCACCCACTTCGTCGCCATGCTGGGCACCAGTGGCACCTTTGTGGGAACCAGCCGCCGTCTCAAGGAGCTGAATCCCGACATCCAGTGCATCTCACTGCAACCCGATTCGCCCTTCCACGGAATTGAAGGCGCCAAGCATATGCCCACGGCGATTGTGCCCAAGATTTATGATCCCGCGATCGCCGACGAGGATTGGGGTATCTCCACCGAGGACGCGTACCATATGGCCAAGCGGCTGGCGCGCGAAGAGGGATTGCTGGTGGGCGTCTCGTCGGCCGCCGCCGTGGTGGGAGCCCTGAGCCTGGCGAGGCGGGCGGCGCTGCGGAATGAGCAAGCGGTCATCGTCAGCGTTCTTCCCGACAGCGCTGACAAGTACCTGAGCCAACGTTTCTGGGACGAGGTGGAGGAGAAGCCCCAGGGAGAGACCGCTGGGCACTAGCCCGACGCCATGCTCGAAATCAGACAGTCCGATTACGACGAGGTCCGCCGCCACGGCGAGCACACCTATCCCCACGAGTGCTGTGGCGTGATGCTGGGCACGGTCGAGGGCGACCTCCGCCGCGTGCAGCTTACGGTTCGCTGCGGAAACACTCGCGAAGACTCGCCTCACAACCGGTACCACATCGACCCTCGCGAACTGGTGCGCATCCAGCGGCATGGCCGTGAGCAGGGTTACGACATCTTGGGCTTCTACCACTCCCATCCCGATCACCCGGCGCAGTGGTCAAAGACTGATCTTGCCGAGGCCCACTGGATTGGCTGTTCCTACGTCATCACCAGTGTGGAGCGGGGCAAGGCGGCGCTTACCAATTCCTTCGCCTTGGCCGGTACCGGGGAGGAAGACAAGCGCTTCGTGCACGAACCCATTCACGTGCTGGCGGCGGAAGTGGGGCAGGCGGTCATCGGTGAATCGAAGTATTAGCCGCCGGCGTGGAGTGAGTTCGAGCCATTCGTTGGGGGTGGGACAGTGGGACGCAGAGCCTGGTTCGCAGGCGAGTGCGCCTTGAATCGAAAGCTCGGGAGCCCGCATCCTTGAGAGACGGAGAGCAAAAATGAAAGTACTGATTCCTACTCCCCTGCGGCAGTACGCGGAGAAGCGGGATGCCGTGGAGGTGAGCGGAGCCACGGTCAGCGAGGCGCTGAAGAATCTCACCGCCGCCTATCCTGACCTGCGCAAGCACCTCTATACCGAGGACGGCAAGCTGCGGGCGTTTGTGAATGTGTATCTCAACGACGAGGATATTCGCTTCCTGCAGAAAGAGGGGACGCCGGTCAAAGCTGGGGATACGCTGTCCATTGTGCCCTCGATCGCGGGAGGAAAAGAAAACTAAATGGGTAAATGGCAGTCGGGTAGTCTGAAGCCAAGCCGGATTTCGCGGTTTTGAGATTAGGAATTGCCGGATTGCCAGTTTACCGATTCAATTGGATTTGACTATGGCCACAACAACCAGCGCGACCCAGCCGGTCGCACTTTCCAACGACGAAGTTCTCCGCTACTCGCGCCACCTGATCATGCCCGAGGTGGGCATGGAGGGGCAGCTCAAGCTGAAGGCTGCCAAAGTGCTGTGCATCGGCACCGGCGGCCTGGGCTCGCCGCTTGCGCTGTACCTGGCGGCAGCCGGGGTAGGAACCATCGGCCTCGTGGATTTCGATGTAGTTGACTTCACCAACTTGCAGCGCCAGATCATTCACAGCACTGCCGATGTCGGTCGCAAGAAGCTGGATTCGGCCGCCGACAAGCTGCAGGCCATCAATCCCCACGTCGATATCGTGCGCTTCGAGACCCGCCTCACCAGCGCCAACGCGCTCTCGATCTTCCGCGATTTCGACATCATCGTGGATGGCACCGACAATTTCCCCACCCGCTATCTGGTCAACGATGCCTGCGTGCTCACGGGCAAGCCCAACGTGTATGGATCCATCTTCCGCTTTGAAGGACAGGTGAGCGTCTTCGCGACGAAGGAAGGCCCCTGCTACCGCTGCCTCTACCCCGAGCCGCCGCCGCCGGGGTTGGTTCCTTCCTGCGCCGAGGGCGGCGTGCTCGGCATTCTGCCCGGCCTGGTGGGCGTGATGCAGGCCACCGAAGCCATCAAGCTGATCCTGGGCTCCGGCGAACCCCTCATCGGACGCCTGCTGCTGGTCGATGCCCTGGCCATGAAGTTCCGCGAGCTGAAGCTGCGCAAGAATCCCGATTGTCCGGTGTGCGGAGCTCATCCCACCCTCACCGAATTGATCGACTACAACCAGTTCTGCGGCATCCGCGGCGAGGAGAAACCGGTTGAGACGCAGGTCCCCGCCATCTCGGTCGAGGAATTGAAACGCAAGCTCGATGCTGGCGACGATGTGTTCGTGCTGGATGTGCGCGAGCCCCACGAATACCAGATCTGCAATCTCAAGGGCTACCTGATTCCCCTGGGCGATCTGCCGAAGCGTGTGCATGAGCTCGATTCCAGCCGCGAGATCGTCGCGCACTGCCGCTCCGGCGCGCGCAGCGCCAAGGCCGTGGACTTCCTCCGCCAGGCAGGATTCACCAAGGTGAAGAACCTGAGCGGAGGCATCCTGGCCTGGGCCGACAAAGTCGATTCCAGCATGCCCAAGTATTGATCGCCTTTGCCAAAATGGGATAGATCCGCGCCCAACGAGCGGCGATCGAATCCCCTCTTTTTCCTTTCCGCGGTACCATGAATTGCCGCGTTGAACGGCAGTCGCATGGCCCGTGATCTTCGTCCTTTAACCAACAACGCCTGATGGCTGCGGATGGGTTGCCTATCCGAACCAGGAGCAATTCGGCAGCCCTCCGCAGCCACTCAGCTATCGCTTCGCATCTCGGAGAACACCATGAGAGCAGTTGCGCCATTGGTTGGCGCTCTTGTGCTTGCACTCCTCGCGCATGCCGCTGACAAACCTCGCGTCTTCATCACCGATAGCAAGTCCTGGGAGATTTCCGGCGGTAGCGGCGGAACGTCGGAAGGCTTTGGAGGCTCCGTCCATGGGGGTGCCAGGCCGCAGACCGCCGAGATTGTCAAAACGTTCGGAGAGCGCTGTCCTGAGGTCATCATTAACAGCAAGCAGGAAAAAGCAGATTACGTCGTTATTCTGGATCACGAGGGCGGGAAGATGTGGATTCAGAAAGACAACAAGGTGGCTGTGTTCAACAAGGATGGGGATTCGATTCTCAGCCGCTCCACCCGCTCACTGGGCAACTCGGTTCAGGATGCCTGCTCCGCTATCGTCAGCGACTGGACACAACATCCGAACTCCCCGGCTGCATCGCAATAGCGGCGGCTGATTCCACACGCCAAAGAATTTCGGGGAGCCGTAAGGCTCCCCGAGTCGCTTCAGACCTTCACTGGTTGTTTCGCTGAAGGTGACCTTATTTGCCCTTGTCCATCGACTCGCCGCCAAAGCGGATCGCCGACTTCTTCCCCGCAAACTGGATCTCCTGGATGGTGCGCGAACCGTCGTCATTGACGTGTGTCACGATGGCGTCATCGGATGCAGCCCGCTCCAGGCTGACCATCTCGCCAGTAGCCGTGGCCAGCGTGTTCTTACCCTTGAGGATCTTCACTTCGGTCGTGGTTCCGGTGGTCGTGTAGTTCAGTTTGTACTCGCCCGGCTGCAGCGTGGTGCCGTTCAAGGTGACGGCGTTGTTGAAGCTGATGGTTTTGTCAGCCGCTGCCGCGCTCAACGCCAAACCCAGGATCAGGCCTGCTGTCACTGCCAGTTTTACCGCCTTCATGATTCCTCCGTTGGGGTTCGTGTACTGGACTCGTTGCTGGATGAGAAGCAAAACTCTCGCTTCCCGTGATGGGGTTCTCCCATGCACACGACATTCGACGGTTTTGATTACCGGCAGTTAGCAGCGGCGGCAGTGCAAGTGCTGTGTGATCACGAGCAGGGTTCCAGTTGTTTATTTGGAGGGACGAACGAAAAAAGCAATCCGCCGCGGGGTGTTCAGTGTGCTCAAACTGATCACTCCACGAAGCCCGCCTTGGTGCTGAACGCTGAGTGCGGACTGCTAGGGGCCAAGTGCCAGGTGCTGCATCCTCCCATCACACCTTCAGCACGATCTTGCCGTAGTTCTTGCGCTCCAGCATGAGATGGAAAGCTTCCCCAGCTTTCTCCAGCGGCAGCACGTGCCCCACCTGCGGCTTTAGATGACCGTGTTCGATCCACTGCGAGAGCCGTGACCAGGCTTCACCCATAATGTCGAAGTGCGTGGACAGCGGACCGAGCCACAGACCATACACCGCGAGATTCTTGGCGTAGAGCACGCGTGTATCAAACTGGTGGGCCGCGCCGCTGGCGGTTCCGTAGGCGATCAGCCGGCCACGAAAACCCAGGCAGCGCATGCTTCTGGCGGTGTGCTCACCGCCCAGCATCTCGAACACCGCGTCCACGCCTCTGCCCTGGGTCTGCTCGCGAATCGCCTTCTCATAATCCGTCTGCCGATAGTTGATGCCGTGGTCGAGGCCGAGCGCCTTGGCCTTGGCGAGCTTCTCATCCGACGATGAGGTGCCCCACATCTCCACCCCCAGCACCTTGCCGATTTCAATGGCGGCTGTGCCCACTCCTCCAGCCACGGCATGAATCAGCACCTTGGGCCGCGCTCCACCAGGATGAGAACTCGCCAGCACTCCCGCCCAGGAATAGGCAAAATAGGCGGTGAAATAGTTAACCGGAAAGGCGGCCGACTCCACCGAACTCCAGTTCTTCGGCTGCGGCCAGGTGAACTCACGGCGGACGGCAATCCGCTCGGCAAATGCGCTGCCCTGGGTGTAGCCCATCACTCGTTCACCGGTGGCCGGGATGGTGCCCGCAAACTCCCGTCCCGCGACGAAAGGAGGCGGCGGCCCGCCGGTGTAGGTCCCCATCACCATCAGGATGTCGGCAAAGTTCACTCCCGCGGCGTCCACGTTCACCAGGACTTCGTTGTCCTTGGGCTCTGGGCCTTGAACATTGCGGAGTTCCAGGACCTCGGGGCCCCCCAGGCGGGTTGCGACGATGGCTCTCATCGGCTCAGCGCAAACACGGTTGGAGATAGAAAACCGGCGCCAGTTCTCCCCCGAGACGTGCGCCGGTTCCTTAGGTTCCTTTTCCCGGATCAGGAGATCCTTGTCGAGGCGCCGGGAGCCGGTTCCTAGACTACAGTTCGGTCATTTGGCCTGGTAGCTCGTTGATAATTACGCGGGCCGGACCCATGCTCGATTGTCCCTTTCCGCCCCCGCGCAGGTAGGACCCCATTTGTCCTGGCATCAAAATGCTCGACCCTCGGGTTCACCGTCAATCGGAATCCGGCTGCGACTGTTGCCATATCGGATAACCTGGCGCGGGGCCCGCACCTCGCTCAGCAGGGCAGCGGTTCTGAGTGTGGAACACCCTCCTCTGGGGCTAGTCCGTTTTTGCGCGTGCCAACTGCCGCACCCAGTGGTATAAATGCCACCATTAATAATTTGGTAATCCCCGTTAGAAGGGGCGGCGGAGGTCCCGGTTCTGGGACGGTTGTACTCCGCGACCAGTTGCAGCCGATCGCAGCTGGAGGGGGAGGACCCTTTGGACTTATTCCTAGTTCGTATCCTGTTTGTCATCACCCTGGCCGTTGCTTGCTTCCTGCTGCACCCCTTCGGGCTGACGCCCCTGACCGACTTCGGGGTGGGCCTGATCCTCGGCATCGCCATCGTCCTTTTTGAGACCCGGCTGCGGCTGGTCAGCCTCAAGCGCCTGATCGGGGCGGCCATCGGCAGCATTCTGGGCATTGTCGGCGCCTACCTGTTCAGCCTGGTCATCCGCAACAGCGTTCCTCCCGGGACCACACAGAGCTTCATGATGCTGGGCGTAATGCTGTTCATGGCCTACGTCGGTCTGATCGTCGGGGCCAACAAGGGCGACCTGCTCAACCTGTCCGCCCTGGGCGGCATCTTCGGCGGCGAAAAACAGGCGAAGCGCTCGCAGAAGATCCTCGACACCAGCGTGATCATCGACGGGCGCATCGCCGACATCGCCGAGACCGGTTTTCTGGACGGCGTGCTGGTAATCCCCCAGTTTGTCCTCAGAGAACTGCAGTTGGTGGCCGATTCCGCCGATCCCCTCAAGCGCAACCGCGGACGCCGCGGCCTCGACATTCTCCAACGCATCCAGAAGATCGCTTCCTTGCAGGTGCAGATCGTCGAAGACGACTTCCCCTCCATCCGCGAAGTGGACATGAAGCTCATCGAGCTGGCCAAGGAATTCGAAGCCAAAATCATCACCAACGATTTCAACCTCAACAAGGTCGCCCAGCTGCAGGGAGTCGAGGTTCTAAACATCAACGAACTGGCCAACGCTCTGAAACCCATCGTCCTGCCCGGCGAAGCCATGCGCGTGTTCATCCTCAAGGAGGGCAAGGAATACAACCAGGGTGTGGCCTACCTCGACGACGGCACTATGGTGGTGGTGGACAACGCCCGCAAGATGATCGGCAAGACCATCGATATCGCGGTCACCTCCGTGCTGCAAACCACGGCCGGCAAGATGATCTTCGGCAAGTTTGATGAGCGGGGTCCCTCGCTACAGCCGGTCCGCCCTGCCGAACCCGCCAGAAAGCCGGCCGTGCAGAATTCAGCCACCACCCCTGCTGCGCCCGCCGTGGCTGCCGAGCGCCCTCCGGAATAGCAGGCGGCGCCTGCGCATCAGAAGTTGCGTGGGATGGCAACGACATCTGCGCCGGAGGCTTCCCGCCTTAGTCTGTTCGCAGGCCGAGTGTATTGATGCCATATTCAATACCCGCATCCA
>Ga0187788_10000309_pt1 | contig 13327 bp, 12 predicted proteins | sample 1015_BV01_MP10_2_FD_133008 | JGI IMG/M metagenome (GOLD analysis project Ga0187788, IMG submission 133008) | Tropical peat soil microbial communities from peatlands in Department of Meta, Colombia - 1015_BV01_MP10_20_MG | ecosystem: Environmental > Terrestrial > Soil > Wetlands > Peat | place...
AAGCTTCCCTGGAGGGGGACCCTCAGGGTCGTCAATCGCGCCTCCACCTGTGAATCGGACCTGAGACGGCGCAATTCTAGCACGGAGAGGCGGACGCCGGTTTCGCCCCTGCGTCGTCCGGGTGGCGAGAGGGAAGGCGCGCCTGGGGCGGGCCATCCTTTGACATCACGGCCGCCCGGCGCGGGGTTGGTGCTTTGCGCTTTTGCGGCCTGCGGGGTTTGCGGTCGGCCTCCCCTCAGGAGCGTCGGAATCTCGCAACTCCGGAGGCCGAACCGGTTCTCAGTATAGGGCAGGCCGAGTCGCTCCGCAAGCCTTCGGCCTCCCGGCGCTTGGGCAACGCCTTCCCTTCGCTTGTACCTTCAGCCGCGATCCTTCCGCCGGTTGATTGGACGAGCGCGCTTGCCTGGGCACGGGCGCGTTCCATCAGGGCCCTTGAACGATCGCGCGCCGATTGACTCTCCCACCTAAGTCAGATAGAGTGGGGCCAACAACGGGTCCGGGGGGAAAGTCATGACCCAGTGGCCGCGCCTCGCGCGCGCCGGCATTCTGGCCTGGCTGCTGCTGGCGGCGGGGGTGCTCGCTTTTCCGTCTGTCGCAGCGCCGCTCGCCGACGTAGCAACACCCGTCGAAGCGCCTTCTGACGAACCGCCGGCGGGCACGCCGCAGCCCACGACGGCCGAAGGCCCGAGTCCTTCCGCCCAAGGTACACCTCCGCCGTCACCCGCAACCGCGGTTACGGTCGATGAATCCCCCACAGCGCCAGGCGAATGGACGACCGCCACACCGGAAGCTCTCCCCAGCCAACCCTCAGAAGATCTCACCTCCACGCCTTCCGACGACCCCCTGTCGCCGACGCCCGAGGCATCGGCGACGATCTCCTCAACCGACACACCATCCGCCACGGCGCCACTGGCGACCGGCAGCGTGACGGAGACGCCCACGGCCGAGCCGACCGCCACGCCAACCGATAGTGCCACGCCCTCGCCCACGGCCTCGGCTCCGTCCGGTTCGCCCTCCTTCGACGCCGGCGCGGTGCTCATCAACGAGGTCGCCTGGGCCGGCACGCTGGCCTCCGCCAACGATGAGTGGATCGAGTTGTGGAACCCGGGCGACGATCCGATCGACCTGGCCGGCTGGCGGCTCAGCGACGGCGGCGACCTCACCGCCTCCCTCACTGGAGCCATCTCCGCCCACGGGATGTACCTGTTGGAGCGCACCGACGACTCGACGGTCTCGGATATCCCTGCCGACAAGATTTACACGGGGAGCCTCAACAACGCGGGTGAAACGCTTCGTCTCCTTGACGCCTCCGGCAACCTGATCGACACGGCCAACGCCGGCGCCGGACCCTGGCCCGCCGGCAGTACGTCCGCCCGTTCCAGCATGGAGCGGCACGGCGCCCTCGACCTGCCAGGCAACTGGTCCACTTTCCCCGGACTCGGCGGCAACGGCCTGGACGCTGACGGCCGTGCGATCGCCGGCACGCCCCGCCAGCCCAACGCGCCCGTGGCCGCGCCGACCCCCACCGCCACGGCGTCGGGCCCCGGTCCGACGCCCTTCCCGGCCGAGGCGGTCATCATCAACGAAGTCGCCTGGGCCGGCACGTTGGCCTCCAGCAGCGACGAGTGGATCGAGCTCCTTAACCCGGGAGGCGAGCCGATCGACCTCGCCGGTTGGACGCTGACGGACGACGGGGATATCCGCGTCGGACTGCGGGGGACCATCCCCGCCGGCGGCTACTACGTCCTGGAACGCAGCGACGACCAGGCCATCTCCGACCAGCCGGCCGATCGCATCTATACGGGCGCCCTGTCCAACGCCGGCGAAACGCTGCGCCTGCTCGACCCGGTCGGAACCGAGATCGACATCGTCAATCCCTCCGGCGCCGCCTGGCCGGCGGGCGACGCTTCGGCCCGCTCGTCGATGGAGCGGCTCAATGGCCGCTGGCGGACCTTCACCGGATTCTTCGGCCTCGGCCACGACGCCGACGGGCGACGCGTGCGCGGCACCCCCCACGGGCCGAATTCGGTTCTCTTTCCCACACCGCAGCCGACCTGGATTCCCGGCCGCGTCGTCATCAACGAAGTCCTCGTCCGGCCGCACTACGATTGGGAAGGCGCCGGCGGCGTGACAAGCGACGACGAGTTCATCGAGCTCTACAACCGCGGCCCCGGCCCCGTCAACCTGGCGGGGTGGACCCTCGACGACACCGTCGTCGGCGGATCCGCCGCCTTCTCTCTGCCGGCTCGCACGCTGCAGCCGGGAGATTTCGCCGTCTTCTTCCGCTCGCGCACTCACATCGCCCTCAACGACTCCGGCGACTCGGTTCGCCTGTCGGGACCGGACGGCCAGCCGGTCGACAAGATCCACTACCGCCGGGTGCGGGCCTACAACCTGTCCTACGGCCGGCTGCCTGACGGGGACGAGGCGCTGGTCTACGGCCTGTGGCCGACGCCCGGCCGCAACAACGTCCTCTACACCCCGCCGTCGTACCCCGTCGGCTCGGTCGTGATCAGTGAGGTGGCGTGGTCCGGTACGGCGGCCTCGGCCAACGACGAATGGATCGAGTTGTGGAATGCGGGGCCGGAGGCCGTCCACCTCGACGGCTGGGTGCTCACGGACGACAATGACATCCACGTCGATCTGACCGGCGTATTGGAGGCGGGCGGATTCTTTCTTCTGGAGCGAACCGACGACTCGGCGGTTTCGAACGTCGCCGCCCGAGCCATCTACACTGGCGCGCTGGCGGACAGTGGGGAACGGCTGCGTCTGATCGATCCGGCCGGCAAGGAGGTCGATGTCGTGAACTCGGCCGGCGATGGTTGGCCGGCGGGGGAAGGCGAGGCCCGCGCTTCGATGCAGCGTGTGCGCGAGACATGGGCGACGTTCCGCGGCCCGCCAGGGGAGGCTCTCGACGCCGGCGGCGGAACCATCTTTGGAACACCGGGAACGGCCAACGCCGCTCCGCCGCCGGCAGAGGCAGCGCTCGATTTCACGTGCAGTCTGGGTGAACGCACCTGTCCGTGAGGCGCGGGCGCCTCAGATCAGCAACAGCGTCAGCGCGTACGGGATCCAGGCCAGCAGCGCCAGAGCCGGGTGGCCTCGCCGACTGGCGTTGCGGGAATCCCAGTTGAAGAGGTAGGTCGCCAGACCGAAGGACAGGAGCGCCCCTCCGGCCAGCGCCGCCAACGCCGCCCCTGGAGGAATCACCGTCGGCTGGCGGTAGGCCAGACCGGCAATGGCCTGCATCGCCTGGGTGGAGGGAAGCAGCGCCGAGATCCAGCGGACACTGGCCGGCAGGACGCTCACCGGCACCATCAAGCCTCCAAGCAGCATCGACGGCAGGAAGATCAACTGCGACCACAGGATCGTCGCCCGGCTGTTGGTGGAGACCACGCCGATCAGGCAGCCGATGCCCCCGCAGGCGAAGGCCGTGACCAGCAGGACGCCGAACAACGCCGGCCAGCTGGCCGGCGCCACTCCGCCGAAGAGCAGCGGTGCCGTCAGCGCGATCAGCGTGGCGGCGATGAGGCCGTGGAAGATCGTCGTCAGCGCCGGGATGAGCAGGATCGAGACGGCCGGGACGGCGTTGATCTTGAAGCTGCGGAAAACGCCGGCCTCGCGATCTTCCACCAGCGGCGAGGGCAGACCCAAGATCGTGGCGGTCAGGATGGCGAAGATCGACATGGCCGGCACCATCGAGTCGCCGAATCCGGGGTTGATGCGTGTCATCACTGCGCCCATGAAGAGGTAGAACGCCAGCGGGAAGAGGTAGTTGAGCAGCAGGAGATTGGAGTTGCGCAGCCCCGTCTTGAACTCGAAACCGAAATGGTAGGAGAACGCGTTCATGCCGCCTCCGGCTGGCCGGTCAGCTGGAGGAAACGCTCCTCCAGCGATGGGCGTTCCACCCGCAAGTCGATCAAGGTGTCGCCGCGGCGCTCGACCTCGCGCAGCAAGGCCGTCACCGTCTCGCCCGGGCTCCGGCTGAAGAAGACGCTGTAGCCTTCGCCCCGGCTGGTCCGTTCCACCCCCGGCAACGGAACCGTCGTCAGGTCCTGCTCGGATTCGGTGCGGATAGAAACCCTCGTCCATCCGGCGCCGGCGGCGGTCAGCTGGCGCGGCGTCCCCTGGGCGACGATGGCCCCCCGCAGCAGGATGGCCACCCGGTCGGCCAGTTTCTCGGCCTCGGCCATGTCGTGGGTCGCCAGCAGGATCGCCGCGCCCTGGCCGCGCAGTTCACTTGCCAGGGCGTGCAGCTCGGCGCGGGTGGCCACATCGAGGCCCGCCGTCGGTTCATCCAGAAGGACGACTTTCGGCCGATGGACCACGGCCAGGGCGAGCGCCAGCCTTCTCTGTTGGCCGGTGGACAACTTGCGGTAGGGCGATCGTCGCTTCTCTGCCAGGCCGAGGCGCTCGATCAGATCCGGACGAGGGTCCACGCCGTGGTAGGCGCAGAAGAAGCGCATGGCTTCCTCGACCAGCATATCCCCCGGCAGGCCGGAGGCCTGGAGCTGCACGCCCAGAGCATCTCGCAGGCGGCGGCCGTCGCGGCGAGGGTCAATTCCCATCACCCGCAGCGTGCCGGAGTCCGGAAAACGGATACCCTCCAGGCACTCCAGCGTCGTCGTCTTGCCCGCGCCATTGGGGCCAAGCAATCCGAAGATCTCCCCGGGCTGCACCTCGAAATTGATGCCGTCGGCCGCCACCACTTCGCCGTAGCGCTTGCGGAAATCCTGAACGATGACAGCCGGGTCGGTCATGGGCAGGCAACTCCCGCGGCCCCGGCGCTGCGCGGCCGCGAGCCCTATCCTAGGGCTGCCGCCGCGACGCGGGAAGTGCCCTCCGGCGGGCCTCGGCCTGCCCATCGTCCGCCGAGGAGACGGCGCGGCCTCCCGCCGACGGCGCGCGACGGAAGTCACGCGCGGCAGGGAGTCCATCTTCCCGATCCATCTGGATGCAGGTCAGCTGCAAGTTCGTGCACGCCGATCCCGCCCTACAATGGAAGTGGATGAAAATGGGACACATTCTGTCTCCCCAGCCTGCGCCGCTGATGCGGACCCACGGCCGTCGTCGCGTCTTCCGCCGGCCGCGGCCCTTGGCCGGCCGCGTCGAGCCGGCGCCGTTCATCCAGCCGGGCGGGATGGTCGAGCTGGCGTTGCGAGAATTGGGCGCCGTGCTCGTGCGCGTGCTTCCCGCTGACGACTGACGCGCCTGCCGCCGCGCCTCAACCCGACGCCGGCCGTCGTCCCGCTTCGCCCGCTGCCCTGGCCAAAGACCCGCTCTGAGCCTGTCGAAGGACGCTATAATCCGCGCGCATGCCTCTGACTCTCGACCAAGTTCGACACATCGCGGCGCTGGCGCGCCTCCGGCTGACGGCGGAGGAGGAGCGCCGTTATGCCGGGCAGCTTTCGGCGATTCTGGACTACGCCGAGCGGCTTCAACGCGTCGATACGGCCGATGTACCGCCGACGGCGGGGGTGCAGGATGTGCGCGCCCCGCTGCGCCCAGATCACCCTCGACCCGGCCTGCCGCGCGAGCGCGCCCTGGCCAACGCGCCCGCCACCGCCGACGGCATGTTCCTCGTCCCGCCCGTCCTCGACGTCTGACGTCGCATGGCCGATCTCACGGATCTGTCGCTGCTCGAGGCCGGCGCCGCGCTGCGAGCCGGAGAGGTGTCTTCCCTCGAGTTGACCCGCGCCTGCCTGGAACGAATCGCCTCGCTCGAGCCCGCGCTGCACGCCTTCCTGGCGGTGGCGCCGGCGATGGCCGAGGCGCAGGCAGCCGCCGCTGACCACCGCCTGGTGGAGTCGCGCCGGACGGACGCGGCCTCCCCGGCCGTGCTGGGCATCCCCTTCGTCGCCAAGGACGTGCTGTGCGTCCAGGGCCTGCCCGCCACCGCCGGCTCCCGCATCCTGGAGGGCTTCCGCCCGCCCTTCACCGCCACCGCCGTCCAGAGATTGCTCAATGACGGGGCCGTGCTCCTGGGCAAGACCAACACCGACGAATTTGCCATGGGCTCTTCGACGGAGAACTCGGCTTACGGCGTCACCCACAACCCCTGGTCGCCCGACCGCGTCCCCGGCGGCTCTTCCGGTGGGACGGCGACAGCCGTCGCCGCGCGGATGTGCTTCGCCGGTCTCGGCTCCGACACCGGCGGCTCGATCCGACAGCCGGCCGCCTTCTGCGGGGTCACCGGGCTCAAGCCGACCTACGGCCGCGTCTCCCGATACGGCCTGATCGCCTATGGATCTTCTCTCGACTCGGTCGGAGCGATGGCGCGTTCGGCGGCGGATCTGACGCCCGTCTTCGAGACGATGGCCGGTCACGACTCGCTCGACTCGACCAGCCTGGAGGCGGCTCCGCCTCGCGTCGGGCTCGACGGAAGTGTTCGTGGGCTGCGCCTGGGGGTCCCGGCCGAGTACTTCCTCGAAGGCATGCAGCCCGCCGTGGAACAGGCGGTGCGTCAGGCGGTCGAGGTTTTCCGCGGCCTGGGCGCCCAAGTGATCGACATCAGCCTGCCGCATACCGACCTGGCGCTGCCGGTCTACTACGTCATCGCGCCGGCGGAGGCCTCGGCCAACCTTGCCCGCTACGACGGGATTCGATTCGGGCCTCGCCTTTCCGGCGCGGCCGAGGCGACGCCGGCTTCCCTGATGGACCAGTACCTCGCCACGCGTGGCGAATTGTTCGGCCCGGAGGTCAAGCGGCGCATCATGCTGGGCACCTACGCCCTCTCGGCCGGCTACTACGACGCCTACTACGGCCAGGCTCAGCGGGTGCGCACGTTGATCAAACGCGATTTCGAGCGGGCCTTCGAACAGGTCGACGCCATCGCCTGTCCCGTGGCGCCGACGGCGGCATTCCCGATCGGCGGTCACGGCGACGATCCGCTGTCGATGTACCTGGAAGACGTCTTCACCCTGCCCGCCAACCTGGCCGGCATCCCCGGGTTGGCCTTGCCCGTCGGCTTCGACCCGGGCGGCTTGCCGATCGGGATGCAGCTCAACGGTCGGCCGCTCTCCGAGCCGCTGCTGCTCCGTATGGCCGACGCCTACCAACGTGAGACCGACTGGCATCGCCGCGCGCCGAAGATTGACGACGCACGTCCCAACGAGGCGCCGGCATGAACTCCGCCTTCTCTACAGCCGCTCCTCACAGGGAGTCCCAGGTCGTTGCCGTGCCGTCGACGCTCGGACGAGACGGAGAGTGAGCTGGATGGGCCCCTTACGTCTTGGCGGTCGCACGTCGCCCTTGGCCGATCCGCTGTTCACGGACGGGCGGCCGTCGGCCAACTTCCTGGAAGGAGCGCCGACGCGCCAGCCTGGCAACTCACCATCGGAAGCGCACGGCCAGTCGGAGGGTCGCCCATGAAAGTCGTCATCCCCATGGCCGGTTACGGCACGCGCCTGCGCCCGCACACGTGGTCGAAGCCTAAGCCGTTGGTGACGGTGGCCGGCAAGCCGGTGCTGGGCCATGTCCTCGACACGGTCGCCGGCCTTCCCTTTGTGGAAGAAGTCATCTTCGTCGTGGGCTACCTGGGCGAGCAAGTCGAGGAGTACGTGCGCCAGGGGTATCCCGGCCTGCGGGCGCGCTACATCGAGCAGCGCGAGTTGCTGGGGCAGTCCCACGCCGTCTGGCTGGCGCGAGAGCATTTGGCCGGACCGATGCTGATGATCTTCGTCGACACCCTGGTCGAAGCCGATCTCGCCGGCCTGGCCCGCGAGCCGGCTGGCGCCGTGGCCTTCGTCCGGGCGGTCTCCGACCCGCGGCGCTTCGGTGTGGCCGAGCTCGGCGCCCACGGCCGCGTGACTCGCCTGGTCGAGAAGCCGCAGGACAGCGCCAACAACCTGGCGGTGGTCGGGTTGTACTACTTCGCCGACTCCGCCCGCCTGCTGGGCGCCATCGAGAGCCAGATGGCCCTCGGGGAAAAACTCAAGGGCGAGTACTTCCTGGCCGACGCCATCAACCTCCTCCTGGACGACGGCCTGGACATGCGCGTCGAACCGGTCGAAGTCTGGATGGACTGCGGCACGCCCGAATCGCTGCTGGAGACCAACCGCTTCCTGCTCGATCGCGGCCGCGACAACTCGGCGGAGGCCGCCCGCCGGCCCGAGGTGCTGGTCATCCCGCCGGTCTACATCGACCCGACGGCCGAGCTGCGCCAGGCGGTGATCGGCCCGCATGTCACCATCGCCGCCGACTGCGTCGTCGAACGATCGATCCTGCAGGACTCTATCGTCGACGCCGGCTCGAGCATCCTCGACACAACGTTGATGCATTCCCTCATCGGCCGCGACGCCCGCGTCGTCGGCCGTCACCGCTCGCTCAACGTCGGCGACTCATCCGAAGTCGGCTTCGCCTGAGTCGGCACCCGGCCGAGGCGCGCATGGTCACCATCAACGGCGCCGGCGCGGGGCGTTGGATCCAGCGCCCACGGGTCCTGGCCTTCGTCGTTGTGGTTCTCTCCTGGCAGCGGGAATGGCGCTAGCGCATGGCCTCCGACCTGGTCGAGTGTCATTCTGGCTATACTTATGCGGAGCGGCCGACGGCCCTGCGCTGGGAGGGCCAGCGGCTGCCGATCGAAACGGTCGAAGCGGCCTGGCGCGTCCCGGGCGGCAGGCGCTTCCGCGTGCGAACCGAGGACGGACGCGTCTTCGAGCTCTTCTACGGGGAGTTGTACGATGAATGGCGCGTCCATCCCGTGTCGACCCCGCCGCCCGCTGCGGGGCCGCCGCCCCCTGAGGGACTCTGACCATGCGTGACTTCGTCTCGCGTCGCGTCGCCGCCGTCCCGCCGTCCGGCATCCGCCGCTTCTTCGACATCGCCGCCACCATGGAAGATGTCATCTCCCTGGGCATCGGCGAACCCGACTTCGTCACCCCGCCCCCCGTCCTGCAGGCCGGGCTGCAATCGATCGAGCGGGGCGAGACTCATTACACCTCCAACTCCGGGACGATCGAGCTGCGCAACGCCGTGGCCGATCACCTGCGGCAGCGCTATCGGGTCGAGTACGACGCCCGCAGCGAGATCCTGATCACCGTCGGGGTTTCGGAGGCGCTCTACCTGGCACTGACGGCCGTGCTCGATCCCGGCGACGAAGTGATCGTGCCCACCCCGTGCTTCGTCGCCTACCAACCGGAAGTGGTCTTCGCCGGGGGGACCCCGGTGCCGCTGCCCACCCAGGTGGAGGATGCCTTCCAGGTGCAGGCCGAGGCGGTCGAGGCGCTCATCACGCCGCGCACCAAGGCATTGCTCATCGGCTACCCCAACAACCCCACCGGCGCCGTCATGACCCGCCCCAACCTGCAGGCCCTGGCGCAGGTGGCCGAACGGCACGACCTGCTAGTCGTCTCGGACGAGATTTACGACCGCCTGGTGTACGGCGCGCATCAACATGTCTGCTTCGCTTCGCTGCCCGGCATGCAGGCCCGTACCATCACGCTGGGCGGATTCTCCAAGGACTACGCCATGACCGGCTGGCGCATCGGCTATGCCGCCGCGCCGGCGCCGATCCTGGCCGAGCTGCGCAAGGTGCATCAGTACACCATCATGTCGGCGCCTACGATGGCCCAGGCGGCGGCCCTGGGGGCCCTCCAGCAAGGGGAAGAGCACGTTCAATCGATGGTCTCGGAGTACGACCGCCGGCGGCGGCTGATCGTCGGCGGACTGAACGAACTCGGCCTGCCCACCTTCGAGCCGCTGGGGGCCTTCTACGCCTTCCCCTCCATCACCGCCAGCGGCCTGAGCGATGAGGCCTTCGCCGAGGCTCTGCTGCAGGAGGAGCGCGTGGCCGTCGTCCCGGGCAACGCCTTCGGTGCCGACGGCGGCTTCGTCCGCTGCTCCTACGCCACGGCCTACTCGAAGATCGAGGAGGCCCTGGAACGTTTGCGGCGCTTCATGCAGCGCCACGGGTAAAGGGGGGGCCGTGGTCGGCGGGCCGTCGTCGCTCCTCCCTCCGCTTCGCCTGACCACGATCCACAGACCACTGCCCACGGACCGCTGATGTCCTACGAGCCCGTCATCGGCCTGGAAGTTCACGTCGAGTTGTTGACTCGGACGAAGATGTTTTGCGCCTGCCCGGTGGTCGACCCGACCCGGGTCGAGCCCAACCGGGCGGTGTGTGAGATCTGCATGGGCCTGCCGGGCACGCTGCCGGTCGTCAACCGGCAGGCCGTCGAACTGGCGCTGCGGGTGGCGCTGGCGCTGGGCAGCCGGCTCGCCGGCGACAGCCTGTTCGCCCGCAAGAACTACTTCTATCCCGATCTGCCCAAGGGCTACCAGATCTCCCAGTACGAATCGCCACTGGCCAGCGGCGGGAGCTTGGCGCTTCCCTTCCCGTCCGCCGCCGAAGAAGGCAGCGTGCGCATCCGCCGGGTGCACCTGGAAGAAGACACCGGCAAGCTGGTCCATCGCGGCCAGGAGTCGCTGGTCGACTACAACCGCGCCGGCGTACCCCTCCTCGAGATCGTCACCGAGCCCGACCTGACATCGGTCGAGCAGGCCAAGGCGTTCGCCACCGAGCTGCGCTCGCTGCTGCGCACCCTGGGCGTGACCAGCGGCGACATGGAGAAGGGCGCCATCCGCTTCGAGGCCAACGTCTCCGTCCGGCCGGCCGGCAGCGACGAACTCGGCACCCGCACGGAGGTCAAGAACCTGAACTCCTTTCGGGCGATGGTACGGGCCGTAACCTTCGAGGTGGAGCGCCAGACTCGGCTGCGCCGCGCCGGCCAGCCGGTCGAGCAGGAGACGCGCGGCTGGGACGAGGCGCGTGGCGAGACGTTGCCGCAGAGGAACAAGGAAGACGCCCACGACTACCGCTACTTCCCCGAGCCGGACCTGCCACCGCTGCACATCGACCCGGCCTGGATCGAACAGGTGCGGCAGGATCTGCCCGAACTCCCGGCGGCGCGGCGGCGGCGCCTGTCGCACGCTTTCGACCTGCCGGCGGCGCGCGCCGCCCAGCTGGTGGAGGACCCTCGGGTCGCGGATTACTTCGAGCGGTCGGCGGCGGCGGCTCCAGCCGTTCCGCCCGCCCGCCTGGCCTCCTGGCTCACCGGCGAGCTGTTCGGACTCCTTCATGCCTCCGACACCTCGATCGAGGCCTGTCGTGTCTCGCCCGAGTCTTTCGCCGAGCTGGTAGCTATGGTCGAGGGCGACTACCTCAGCCCGCCGACCGCCAAGGCTTTGCTGCAGCGACTCTTCGAAAGCGGGGGGCGGCCTTCGACCATCGCTGAGGCCGAAGGCCTGGCCCAAGTGACGGACGTCGCCGCGGTCGATCAACTTGTGGAGCAGGTCCTGCGAGACAATCCCGCCCAGGTGCGGCAGTACCAAGGCGGGAAGAGAGCGGTCGCACAATGGCTGTTCGGACAAGTCATGCGCCGGGCCGGCGGCCGGGCCAAGCCGGGCCTTGTCCAGGAGCGGCTCCAGTCGCGGCTTGACGCGCTCCCGCCGGCGCCCGCCGACGCCGAACCCCCTCGGCCGGGCGCATGAGGGACGTCACTTGCCCCGCCCGCCCCCTCCCCTTATTCTCGGTCGGGCCGGGCGGGCCACCGGCGGCGATCCGGCCCATCGGGGCGACCCCCCGTCTTTCGAGGTGACCACGGTGAATGCATTTGAAATGGCTCAGTCTCAGTTCGACAGCGCCGCTCGCAAGATCGCCCTCGACGCCGGGATCTCGTCGGTCCTGCGCTGGCCGTTGCGCGAGTTCCGCTTCCAGATCCCGGTGCGGATGGACGACGGCTCGATGCGGGTTTTCTTCGGCTATCGGGTCCAGCACAACGACGCACGCGGGCCGGCCAAGGGCGGCATTCGCTTCCACCCCAGCGAAACGCTCGATACCATCCGCGCCCTGGCGATGTGGATGACCTGGAAATGCGCCGTCGCCGACATCCCCCTCGGCGGCGGGAAGGGCGGCGTGGCGGTCGACCCGGCCACGCTCAGCACCGGCGAGCAGGAACGCCTGTGCCGCGGCTGGATCGACCAGATTTGGAAAAACATCGGCCCCCGCCTCGACGTGCCGGCGCCGGACGTCGGCACGTCGCCGCGCATGATGGGCTGGATGATGGACGAGTACACCAAGCTCGTCGGACACTACACCCCGGGCGTCATCACCGGGAAACCGGTGGGTGCCGGCGGTTCGCTCGGGCGCACCGAGGCCACCGGCTACGGTGCCGTGTACGCTCTGCGCGAGGCGCTGCGCCACTTGAAACTCGACCCCAAGAAGCTGACGGCTTCCCTCCAGGGCTTCGGCAACGTGGCCCAGTACGCCGCTATCGGCTTCGTCGAGCAGCTGGGGGGCAAGGTGGTGGCCGTCTCCTGCTGGGACCGCAACGATATGACTTCCCACACCTTCCTGCGCAAGGAAGGCATCGACCCGCACTTCCTGCAGACGATCACCGACGTGTACGGCACCGTCGACAAGCAGAAGGCGAAGGCGGCCGGCTACGCCATCGAGGACAGCGATGCCTGGCTCTCGCAGGAGGTCGACATCCTGATCCCGGCGGCGATCGAGGGCCAGGTGACCGGCGAAACGGTCGGGCGCATCAGCCCGCGGGTACGCATCGTGGCGGAAGGCGCCAACGGCCCGACGACCCCCGAAGCTGACCAGGCCTTCGAAAGCCGCAACGTCTTCGTGATTCCCGATTTCCTGTGCAACGCCGGCGGCGTCACCGTCTCCTACTTCGAAAGCGTCCAGAACGACATGAACTACTACTGGAGCCGGGACGAGGTGCTGACAAGGCTCGACGAGAAGATGACCGTCGCCTTCAAGGCCGTCCTCGACGAATCGGTCAAGAACGGCGTGTCGATGCGCGACGCCGCCTACATGGTCGCCATCGACCGCGTCGTCCGAGCGATGGAGTTCCGCGGGTGGCTGTAAGCCGGATTGCACTATCCTCGTTCTCCCTAGCAACATGATTTATCCGTAGTCGTCGTAGGGCATGTCGAAAGTGTGGAAAAAGCGCTGGCGGGCAACCCGGCCCGCCAGCGCCGCGGAAACGAGCCTCTCCAGGCGGCACAGCCCGGGCGATGCGGCGGAGAACTCCTCAACAGGGGAGGTGTGGATCGTGTGTGGAAGCCGGAGGCTCTCAGCGCCTGCAATTCCCACCCGCCCGTAGGGGTGGCGGTCCGACGAGCCTCCGCCCACATATATAAGGAAGAGTGCGGACGACGCCGAGCGGACTTTCCCCAATGGCGCGGGATTTTCCACAGCAACAGGCGGGTTATCCACAGGCGCCCGTGCTGGCCAGCGTAGAATGATGGTGTGTCTCTCGACGATGGCCGGCCTGGCCCCGAACGCCGCAGCTGGACAGACCCGATCCGGCAGCGG
>Ga0187788_10000311_pt1 | contig 13256 bp, 13 predicted proteins | sample 1015_BV01_MP10_2_FD_133008 | JGI IMG/M metagenome (GOLD analysis project Ga0187788, IMG submission 133008) | Tropical peat soil microbial communities from peatlands in Department of Meta, Colombia - 1015_BV01_MP10_20_MG | ecosystem: Environmental > Terrestrial > Soil > Wetlands > Peat | place...
GAGCGCGCCCTAAAGACGAAACTCGCCCCCAAGGACCGCTTCGCCATCGCCGCCGAGGTCGGTTCCGATCTGCCGCTGTTTCTGCTGGGCGGCACGATTCTCGGTACTGGACGCGGCGAACGAGTCTATCCCCTGCCCGATTTGCCTCCCTGGCCAGTCGTGTTGGCCCTGCCCGGGGTCGCGGTTTCCACCCCCCAGGCGTTCGCCGATTGGGACGCGTACCTCAATAGCCCAGTGAAGCCCAACTCGCAGAAAATCCAGCAATTGACCAATATGGCGGCCTCCGATAGAATCGCTGTGTGTAGCCAGTCGATTATCGGTTGGCTTGCAGGTTCCTTCACCGGCGTTCCTGGCCCTGCGGCCGGGGACCGGGCTGAGAAACAGCTTCTCGACCTCGTCCGTGCCGGGATCGAAAACGACTTCGAAAGTGTCGTCTTTCCCCAGCATCCCGAACTGCGTGACGTGAAGAGTGTGCTAGCAGCCGAAGGCGCGGCCTACGCCTCGCTTTCCGGATCGGGTTCCAGTGTTTACGGGGTCTTCTCCTCGCGCGCCAGGGCGGCAGCGGCCGCAGCCGTGCTCAAGGAGAAAGGCGCCGCAGCGCAGCTAACCCGGCTGCTGCGTCGGAACGAGTATTGGCGCAGGATGTTTGTCGATTGAGTTGCTGGGCGGTCGACTAATGGTAGGTCAAGTGCCTTTGGAGCACTTTGTCTAGGTTCGAATCCTAGCCGCCCAGCCAGGATTTCGGAGCAGGGGCAGTCTCGCTGGAACGGAGCGAGTTTCACCGGCGCGATCTTCCCCAATCGCATGACTACGGGCCAGGAAGTGGCGAAGCAAGTCAATCCCGGTCAACCGACCGCAATGGCGGCAGGCACGATGGCGACAGTAGCGACTGTTAAGAAGGAAGAGCAGCCTCAAACTAAGGTCGAGAGCAAGGTCCGGCGCCGGTGGGATGAGAAGTTCAAGAGCTTCTCCGGCACCGCTAATCCCGCTCTTGCCGACGAGGTCTGCCATTTCCTGGGACTGGAACGTGGGCAGGCCACCGCCCATCGCTTCCAGGATGGCGAAAAGTACGTGCAGATCCAGGAGAACGTGCGCGGAGCCGATGTCTTCATCCTGCAACCCACATGCTACCCGGTGGACGAGCACATCATGGAGCTGCTCTTGTTTATCGACGCCTTGAAGCGCGCGTCCGCGCGGCGGATCACCACTGTGATCCCCTACTTCGGATATGCCCGCCAGGACCGCAAAGACAAGCCCCGCACTCCCATATCGTCCAAGCTGGTCGCCGACCTGCTCACCACTGCGGGAGCCGACCGCGCCCTGATCGTTGATCTGCACGCGCCGCAGATTCAAGGCTTCTTCAACATTCCCGTCGATCACCTGTTCGCGTCGCCGGTGCTGGTGGATTACTTTAAGAAGCTCAACCTGCCGAATCTGACCGTGGTCTCGCCCGATGCCGGAGGCGTGGAGCGCGCCCGCTTCTTCGCCAAGAAGATGGATTCTGCGCTCGCCATCGTTGACAAACGCCGGGTGGAGATGGACGTCACCGAAGTCATGCACGTGATCGGCGACGTCAAGGGACGAAGCTGTCTCATCCTCGACGACATCATCGACACCGCCGGCACCCTGGTCAAAACCGCTGTCGCTTTGGTGGAAAGCGGCGCCAGCAAGGTTTACGCCTGCGCCACGCACGCCGTGCTTTCGGGGCCGGCGATTGAAAGGCTCTCGCAGTCTCCCATCGAGCAAGTGGTGGTCACCAACACCATTCCGCTCTCCGAGGAGGCCAAGCGCGAGCCCAAGATCGAGGTGCGATCGATTGCCGGTCTCATCGGGCGGGCAATCCAGTCAATTCATGAAGAAAGTTCCGTCAGCAAGCTGTTCAGCTGAGGAATGGAAGCAAAGGACTCAAACGAAATGGCAACTGCAACCGAAAGCATGCACGTAAAAGCTCAGCCGCGCGAGGCCCGGGGGAAGAACGCAAGCCGCCGCCTGCGCGCTCAAAGTTCGATTCCCGCGGTGCTCTATGGCGCCAACCAGCCCGTGCGCTCGCTGGCCGTGGACCCCAAGCAGATCGGCCGCATTCTGCATTCCGACACCGGTCACAACACGATTTTCGACCTGGAGCTGGATGGCGAAAAAACCAAGGCCATGATCGTTGACTGGCAGTATGAGCCGATCAAGGGCTCCCTCCTGCACATCGACCTCAAGCGCATCGCCATGGACAGGGTGTTGCGCGTCAGCGTACCCATCGTCCTCAAGGGCGAGGCCGCGGGTGTGAAACAGCAAGGCGGAATCCTGGAGCAGGTCCTGCGCGAAGTGGAAGTGGAGTGTCTGCCCGCCGACATCCCCAGCCACCTCGATGTCGACGTCAGCGAGCTGGTATTCGGCCAGGTGCTGCGCGTCGCCGACCTGCCTCGCGGCGAAGGCAAGCTCAAGTTCGTTACCGAAGAAGGCCTGACCGTGGCGCACATCGTCTCGGTGAAAGAAATTGTCGAGCCGACGCCGGAAGCCGCTGCTGCCGAGGCCGCGGCCGCGCCCGCCGAGCCCGAGGTCATCAAGAAGGGCAAGCAGGAGACCGCCGAAGAGGGCGCGGCTCCTGCCGAGGGCAAGGAAGCCAAGGCCGAGAAGCCGGAGAAGGCCGAGAAAAAAGAGAGGAAGTAGCGGGCGGCCGATGCCGGCCGTCAAGCGGTGTATCGAGAAAGCGGCGTGAAGCTGATCGTTGGCCTTGGAAATCCGGGTATCCAATATCAGTTCACCGCCCATAATCTCGGGTTTCTTACCCTCGACCGGTTGGCGGAGCGCTGGGGCATCGCGGTGGATAACCGCCACTGTCGCGCGCAGACCGGTAAGGCGCAAGTGGGCTCGGAAGAAGTGCTCCTGGCCAAGCCCGAGACTTATATGAACCTGAGCGGCCTGGCGGTGCGCGAGTTGGTCGGCGAGTACCAGGTCAGGCCGGAAGCCGATTTGCTGGTGATCTACGACGAGCTCGATCTGCCCTTCGGCTCGGTGCGGATTCGCACCAGGGGCAGCTCGGCCGGACACAACGGGATGGTTTCGATCATCAATGCCCTGGGCACGCTTGAAATCCCCAGGGTGCGCCTGGGAATCGCTCCCAGGCATCCGGTGAAGAACGGGGCCGGCTACGTGCTGGCGCCGTTCAGGCGATCGCAGTACAAGGCGGTCGATGCCTTGTTGGATACCGCCGCTGATGCGGTGGAAACGGTTCTGCACGACGGAATTCAGGCCGCCATGAATCGCTTCAACCGGAAAGCGGATACCGAACCGGCAGAGTAGACGCCTCGCGGCCTCCGCCATGCCGTGGGAAGGTCAGGTCACAGATTGGGAGGGTCAGGTCACAGATTTTGTATTGGAGATGGGAATGAATCGTACTTACGAAGTTATGTTCATAGTTCGGCCCGACATCAGCGACGAAGATCTGGAGAAGCTGAATTCCTCGCTGGAGAACCACGCCACAGGCGCCGGCGCCACCGTCAAGCACATTGAGAAGATGGGCAAGCGGCGCCTGGCTTACCTGGTGCGCGGCTTTCATGAAGGCATCTACGTGCTGTTCATCGTGGAAGGCGCCGGAGAAGTAGTGCACGAACTGGAGCGGCGCCTGCGAGTGACCGAACCGGTGATCAAGTTCATTACCGTGCGCGTCGATGACGAGCAGAAGCGGCTGGACAAGATGAAGAAGCTGCGCGAGTCGCGGCGGCGAGGGCAGGGAACCCACGCAGCTTCCCTGGCGGCGGACACGGCAGTTCCTTCCGCCGCCGAGCCCGCCGGAACCACCACGGCGCCGGCTGCCAGTTAGCAGGATTCGTCCAGGTTTCAGAATCATCAGGCCGCGGGCAGCCAGTGCCCGCGGCGCATGCGAAAAAGGAGAAATATGGCTGACGAAGTTACACGGCCCGCGGCTGCTCCCGCGGCCGAAGCAGAAGGGAGCGGGCGTCCCACACGTTCCGGAGGCCCGGGAAGAGGGCCGGGAGGCCCGCGCGAACAGCGCAAATATTTCCGGCGCAAGAAGGTGTGCAAGTTCTGTGTCGAGAAGATCGACGCCATCGACTACAAGGACTACCGCCTGCTGGGCCAGTTCATCGCGGAGAGCGGAAAGATCGTGCCCCGCCGTCTGAGCGGCGTGTGCACGCCTCATCAGCGGCGGCTGGGCCGGGCGATCAAGCAGGCGCGCAACATCGCGCTGTTGCCTTTCGCCAGCAGCCGTCCCTAGTTCGGGCGAATGCCCGGGCTTGGAGAAATCTCCCGCGCGCGCATCCGCCAGCAAGCCAGGCTAATGAGGTTTCCAAAATTTTGATCGGAGTCCTGAAATGGAAGTCATTCTGAAAGAAGATGTGCCCAAGCTGGGATCGCGAGGCGAGGTGGTGAAGGTGGCGGAGGGCTATGGCCGCAACTACCTGCTCCCGCGCAAGCTCGCCATCGAGGCCACGCCCGGCAACAAGAAGGTGATCGAGCAGATGAAGGCCGCTGCGGTGCGGCGCCAGCAGCGCGACAAGGCCGAAGCCGAGGCCCTGGCCAAGCAACTGGAACCGGTCTCCATCACTCTGGCGCGCCGCTCCGGCGAGCACGACCAGCTCTTCGGGTCGGTCACTTCCTCCGACGTGGCCGCCGAATTGGAGAAGAAGGGCTTCACTATCGATCGCCGCAAAATTCACCTCGAGGAACCGCTGAAGACGTTGGGCGAGTTCACGGTGCCCATCCGCTTGTTCAAGGATGTCACCGCCAGGATCAAGGTCGAGGTCGTGAAAGAAGAAGCGCAAGCACAATAAGCGGGGCAGGGGCAGGTGCGAGCCTGTCCCTGATTCCCATTTTGACTTCGGGAAGTTTTTCTGTAAACATCAGATAATACAACAGTTACATCAGAACCTTGCGCCGCGTAGCACGCTTTCATCCAACTCGCCTTTTATCCTTCCGGAATTTGCTCACGTCCCTGACTTCATCCCGTCTAAGTCGTTGTGAGCCAGAGGTTAGGCTTGGAGAGCAACTTGGATACCCCCCCGTGGAACGCGTACCAACCGGGGACTCCCGACAGGTAAACCCGCCTGGCGGGAGTGGAGGTGAGACGCAACTATGCCGGCCGATATCATGGCGTTCCCATACGCGGTTGGCGAGGTCCCTCAACAGCGTACCAACAGCAGCAGGCTGCCGGCGCCGGATCAGGCGGTCGCGCCTCGGGAACGAATGGTCGGACAGTCTCAAGGACGCATAGACGACGCGATTCTGATTCGCGAAGCCCAGCAGGGAAACCGTGCGGCTTTCGAAGAACTGATTCGCCAGTACGATCAGGCGGTGCTGCGCCTGGCTCTCCACCTCACCGGCTCTGCCGACGAGGCCCAGGACATCTATCAGGATGCTTTCCTGAAGGCTTATCGCAGCGTTGGCAGCTTCCGGTTTGAGTGCTCCTTTTACACCTGGATCTACCGCATCGTGACCAACCTCTGCCTCGACCATCTGCGCAAGCGCCAGGTGCGCAAGGAAGATTCGCCGGTGGTGGTGGATGGCGAAGGCGAGGAGTACGACCTGCTGGACATGGTGGCTGATCATCGTGCCGCCCACAATCCCGAGCGCGACCTCATGCGCCGCGAGTTAGGCGCCAAAATCACCAAGGCGCTGGGCCGGCTGACCGCCCGCGAGCGCATGGTCTTCGAGCTCAAGCACTACCAGGGACTCAAGCTGCGGACGATCGGAGAGATGCTGAATACAACCGAGGAAACAGCTAAGAACACGCTGTTCAGGGCCACGCAGAAGCTGCGGGCTTCGCTGGCTGAAATGCGATGAAAGAAACGAGGAAGAAGTAGTCATGAACTGTGATTGGGTAAAGGCAAACATTCCGCTGTTTATCTATGACGAGCTCACTGATGATGCCCGCCACGAGCTGCAGCAGCACTGCGCTCGCTGCCCGGGCTGCGCCGATGAGCTGGAGAGCGCCCAAGGCTTCAAGGCGGCCATGTCCTCGGTGCCCCGCCTGGAGCCCACGCTCAGTCTGCTGGCCGCCTCGCGGATGCGTTTGCAGGAAGCCCTCGAGCACACCGAGCAGGATCACGGCTGGCGCCGCTGGGTATTCGATCCCACCGCCTGGCTCCGACAGGTGCGCTTCTCCCCCGCCTTGGCTGCGGTCATCCTCATGGCGGGCTTTGCTGGAGGCATTGCCGCCACCTGGCAAGTCGCGCGCGGCAGCGGCAATAGCGGTGGCAACGCCACATCGCTGTTTCCCGCAACTTCCAACTCTTCCCCGGCTCCGCAGGAAGCTTCGATTGCTGGTATCCGCGACATCAACCCGATTCCCGGCAGCAACAAAGTGGAAATCCGTTACGACAGCCTGGTGTCGCAGAAGGCGGAAGGCAATCTGGACGATCCCCGCATCCAGCAGCTCCTGCTGTTTGCCGCCCACAACAACATGAATTCCGGTGTGCGTGTCGATTCCATTGACGTGCTCGCCAAAAAGCCGGAGGATGCGGCCATCCGTGAGGCCCTGAAGGGAGCCCTGCGCTACGACACCAACGTGGGCGTGCGCCTCAAGGCCCTGGAAGCGCTGGCGCCCTACGTGAAAGATGATGTCAGCGTGCGCGACGCCGTACTGGAAGCGCTGTTGCACGATTCCAATCCCGGTGTGCGCGCCGAAGCGCTCAATACACTGCGGCCGGTGCGCGTCGATGGCAGCGTGCGGCAGGCGTTGGAGCACCTGGCCAACAACGACAAGGATGTCTTCATCCGCCGGCAGTCACGCACCTTGCTGGCGACGGCTCCGGAGATGAACTGAGAAGTGCGCCGCGACCGGCGGAGCAGAATCGCGGATTTGTCCTGAGCACGCGGTTGCGGCTTGGGAGAGGTTAAGGGCCTAAGGCTTGGAAACAAAAATCAAAAGGGAGGCCAAGTTCAGGGGGAGTCAGGAGAAAACGTTGAAGAGGAAAACACAATTCGCGGCGGTGATGGTAGCGGCGGTCTTTGTGTCCGCGCTTCCCGCGCTGGCGCAAGGGTCCCGCGTCTATAAAGATGGAAATGGCTGGGTGGAGGAGCTTACAGGCACCATTCCCGCCAGCAAGATACTCAGGGTCAACACCGACATTGGCTCAGTGCGCGTGCAGGGTGGCAATCAGAACGAAATCCATTACACGATTCGCAAGCATTCTTATACGTCTTCCGAAGAATCGGCCCGGCACAGTTTCGAGCAATTTCGCGTAGCGGCGAGCAAGCGCGGCGACACGGCGCTGTTTGAAGGCAACTCCGAGGGCAATCACGGGCGGAAATTCTCCGTGGAGTTTTCTCTCGAGGCGCCGCGCGGCATCGAGCTGGCGAAGCTGAACACCGATGGCGGTTCCATGTCGGTGCGAGGCATCACGGGAAGGATTGAAGCCGAGAGCGGCGGCGGCAACATTCAGTTCGACGACATCGGCGGCAGCATCAACGCCGAGACCGGCGGCGGCTCCATCGATGTGGGCACGGCCAATGCCGACCTCAACCTGCACACCGGCGGCGGCTCCATCAAGGTGGCCAGCGCCAAGGGCAAGGTGGTGGCCGGCAGCGGCGGCGGCTCCATCTTCATCGGATCGGCCGGAGGCGTGGACCTGGAAACCGGCGGCGGCTCCATCGAAGTTGAGTCCTGCAGGGGCAGCGGCGCCAAAACCCAAACCGGCGGCGGCTCCATCCGCCTGGGCGATGTTTCCGGACCGGCCTCCATGGAGACCGGCGGCGGCAGCATCCGCCTCTCCGGCGCCAAGGGCTTTGTTAAGGCACAGACCGGCGGCGGCTCCATCGACCTGGAGAAGCTCACCCAGGGGGTGCGCGCCGAAACCGGCGCGGGCAGAATCTCGGCGGAATTCGTCGGCAACAGCACCACGGATTATTCTGTCCTGGAGACCTCAGTCGGCGACATCATCGTTTACATCGCGCCCAACGTGAACATGTCTGTCCACGCCGAGATTCAAACCGCCATGGGACACAAGATCCGCTCCGATTTTCCCGAGCTGAAGATCACCTCCGAAGGCGGTGATTACGGCCCCAAGGCTATGTTTGCCGAGGGGAACCTGAACGGCGGCGGACCCAAGCTGAAAGTCATGACCAACTTGGGCAACATCGAGTTTCGCAAGCGATAAGGGGTAAAGGGCAGGGGCGAATCCCAGTGAAGGATACGGAAATGTATAAATCGGTCATTCTCGCCAATTCGGCTCTGCTCCTGCTCGTGGCCCTGGCGTCGGCGCAGACGCCTGCCGCGCCACCGGCTCCTCCCGCGCACCCTGCGGCCCCCGCGGCTCCAGCTGCTCCTGTTCCCCCGATGCGCATGCTGGAAGGCAGCCATTCCTCCTACCTGGGCGTGGACACCAGGGATGTAACCTCGGATCGCGTCGCCGCCCTCAAGTTGAAAGAGGAAGGTGGGGTCGAGATCCTGATGGTGGATCAGGACGCTCCCGCGGGTAAGGCTGGACTCAAAGAGCAGGATGTGATCGTCAGCTTCAACGGCCAGAAAGTCGAGAGCGTGGAGCAGCTGAAGCGCGTGATCCGCGAAACGCCCCCCGGCCGGAACGTGAACCTGGGAATCATCCGCGATGGCCAGCCCATCAACCTCAGCGCGCAACTGGCGGATCGCGCCAAGCTCGGCAAGTCGGAAGGGCACGTGATTGCCGTTCCCAAGATCGAAATTCCGCCCATGCAGATGGTCACCGATTTCGATGTGCCCAATATCCAGGTGCTGCAGTACACCCGCCGCAACGGCCTGATGGTGGAGAACCTGACGCCTCAGCTGGGAAACTATTTCGGCGCCAAGGAAGGCCACGGCGTGCTGGTGCGCTCGGTCGAGAAGGGCAGCGCCGCGGAGTCGGCCGGCTTCCGCGCGGGTGACGTCATCGTGCGCGTCGGCAAGGAGCCGGTCGAGGATGCCAGCGACTGGAATCGCCTCATGCGCCAGCAGAAGCCCGGCGCCAGCGTCAGCATCGGCATCATTCGCGACCGCCGTGAGCAGTCGGTCTCCTTCACCACGCCCGAGCGCAAGCGCAGCGATGCCGGCTCCATGCACATGGAGTTCCCCGGCATGGCCCTCCCCGGCGACCTCGAGCCGCAACTGGAGGATATGCGCATTCAGATCGCCGATATCGGCCCCGAGATCCGCCGGCAGATGGAACTTGCCCGCGAGCAACTCCGCCGGTCGCTGAATGACGCCCAACTCTGCAAGCAGATCGAGAGTGCCCAGGCTGAGCTGCGCCGCGAGATGCAGGCCCACCGCAAGGAGATGGACAGGGCGCGCAAGGAATGGGAGAAGGCGCAAAAAGAGATGCAGAACGCAGGCGAAGAAGTGCGCCGCGAGATGCAGCACGAGTTCCACTTCCAGTTGGAAGAGTAGTCCCGCCCACTCAGCCTCCGCAGTCACGCCGGTAATCGGCGCGGCTTTTCAGCCGGCGTCGTCACCAGGTACTTCGGCGGTCAGCGCAGGGTCGGTTGCCGAGTCCGCGCGTCTTCAGGCGGCTGTGGAGCTGATCGAGCGCGCGCTTGATTCCATGCCGCCGCGAACCGCGTAGTGCTGCTCAGGCACTGGGTATCCCGCCGCAGTAAACGATTCTCGGATTAGCCGGTTGGTGTCGAAATAAACCTGCCAGTAGTGTTCATTGCTGCAATAGGGGCGTACTGCCAGCACTGGCCCGGCAGGCGTGAACTGGAGAATCTCTACGTCCGGCGCGGGCTGTCCCAGCACGTTAGGGATCCTGGCCATGCCGCTTTTCAAAAGATTGATGGCCTCGCGGTGATCCACGCCATGCGCAATCTGCGCCAGCAAATCCACCCGCCGAAACGCGTTGGTCGAATAGTTCTGGATGTTGTCGGAAAGAATCTTGTTGTTGCCCACAATCGTCTGCACATTATCAGGAGCATTCATGGTGGTCCCGAACATCCCGATAGACTGGATCGTCCCCGTCACTCCCCCGGCGGAGACGAAGTCTCCTACTTTGAACGGACGCAACAGCACCAGGAAAACCCCGGCCGCAAAATTGGCCAGCAGCCCGCTCCAGGCCGCCCCGATCGCGATTCCAACCCCGGCCAGCAGCGCCGCAAACGTAGTGGTCTCCACACCGAAGAACCCCAGCAGCGCCACGATCAGAACCACATTGAGGATTACGCCCAGGGCGGAACTGATGTAGCGCACGATGGTGGGGTCGAGCTGCTGCCGGTTGAGCGCCTTGGTGGTTAGTGCCAGCGCGAGTTTGATCAGCCATCGACCCACAATAAAGAGGGCGATAGCGCCCAGCACCTTCAGCCCCAGGCGGGTGAGGGTTTCGATGACGACCTGCGGGGTGATGTTGTAGTTCATACCAGTCTCCTGTCTTGTGCTCTGATACCCGGACGACTGCTCCCTGGGTTCGGCGCCGGCCCCCGAAAGCTGCTCCGTTCATCTGTACGCAGCGGATTTCCCTTTCCCGCCGTCGAAGGCGGGTCGTAATTCTACACTTGTTTTCTCCGCAGAGGCACCTTGAGCTGACCTCCATCTCAGCCTCAGGGCACAGCTAGTTATCCTTATGCGCAGGAGACTAGGGTTCAAGGGCTCGTCGAAGTTATGTCTCCAACGTTATACGTTTTGGAGAAGCGGATGTGCGGCCCAGCTGCCATCGGCAGCGGAGGTATTCACGTGCTTTTCTTTTCGCCGGGGCGGTCGCCAGCTGTCCTGCCAGCCGGCAAGCTGCCGCTTGATGGCATCATTTGCTGCCCGGTTGACGGAGACGACTCAGACTTGGGCTCGGCTAGTTGCTCCCTTTGCCGAGTGGGTAGCGCAGACGCTTTGGAACCGCAGTTCCAGCGCCACACTGGAAAGACAAATAGCTACGCGTCTAACGCAGCGTCGAAAAACCGAAGGACGAGGTAAGACATTTGCACCGAAGCAAGTATCTATGAAGACTCCATTGAAAGTGTGCAGCATTTGCGGTGTAGAGAGCGCCAGTGGGGAGTACTGTTCTGCATGCGCTGCCATCCACTCGCGGGAGAACATGACTCTAGCTGCATTCAAGTGGCATTCAACCCCTCAGAACACGAGAGCTAAGAAACGAGCGGCTCAGCTTCAGAGCGATCACGCGGTTGCTATTTCGTGGTGGTCTCCATCAAGCCTGCCAACATGGCTGAATGATCGAGAAAATTCAGCCTCGACTTAGAACCGTCAAAGTTCGTGAGATCGCGCAAGCTTTGCACATCTCGAAGCCGTATGCCGCGCTCGTTCGCGCGGGCCGACGCCGCCCCCATCCACGGCACTGGGTGGCGCTGACGAAATTGACAGGCATTTCGGCTACTGTCGATAGGAACGTAAGAGGCATGCCCTAGTATTTTGGGATAATTGGAAATGTTGGGACGCCGTGCTAGCATCATCCATAGTCTCACGTTCACGGGTTCTGCTCACGCTGCCATTCCAGATTAACAAAGTTTCCTTTTTCATGCGGGGCACCGAAAGGGGGTTCCGCATAGCTATGGACGATATTGCGAAACTAATCAGGGGCTGGAACGGAACGCTATCCCGGACAACAAGGTGAATGACTCGATAGCACGCGACGTGCATTCCTCGCTGGACCTAGACGATTTACTCACTACCATTCGCACCCAGGGCCTCGACGTGCTTGAAAGGGAGCCTCCCTTACCGTATTCGGCTCTGGAACAGAGGCTTGCAAAAGAACCAGAGGATATCGATCTCAACCCAACTCCGCGGCCCCCTGAGCTGGCCAACGATCCGCTACGGGTTTACCTGCGCGAGATGGGCGCCTCGCCCCTACTCACCCGCGAAGGGGAAGTGGACATTGCCAAGCGCATCGAGCACGGACAACTCTCCGAGTTGAAAGCACTTTCACGCTCGCCCATTGTAATGCGCCAAGTTCTGGCCACTGGCGAAGAGTTAAAACGCGGCCTCCGCTCAATTAAAGAAACTGTCGTCTTGGATGAGGAAGAGATCACCGAGGAAATTCTGCAGGACCGTGTCAAGCAGATTACGCGCCGCATCGATCTGCTGCACAAGCATTACAAGGCAGCTTGCCGGCTGGCAGGACAGCTGGTGACCGCCCCGGCGAAAAGAAAAGCACGTGAATACCTCCGCTGCCGATGGCAGCTGGGCCGCGAGATGGTTCAGATTTCGCTCATCATCCGCAGCCTCGGGTTTACTCCCTCGGAGCTCCAGCGCCTGACGGGCCGGGTGAATAAAACCATGGAAATCATGCGCTCGCTTGACCGTCAGCTAAGTAACTTGGAAAAGAAGATTGCGAGCACGCACAGCGAGGAATCCAAGAAAAACTACCGCACCACACAGCGGCAGTATCGTGCCAAGATGAAAAGGCTGGAAAGCGATGCAGGCGCGACGTTCGCGGAGCTGCAGCGCACGCAGCGCGAAATCATCCGGGGCGAGATGGATGCGGAGCAGGCAAAAAACGAGCTCGTAGAAGCCAACCTGCGCCTCGTGGTTTCCATCGCTAAGAAGTATGCCAATCGCGGGCTTCAGTTCCTTGATCTGATCCAGGAGGGCAACGTCGGTCTGATGAAGGCGGTTGACAAGTTCGAGTACCGCCGAGGGTACAAATTTTCCACCTATGCCACCTGGTGGGTTCGCCAAGCAATCAGCCGCGCGATTGCTGTTCAGGCGCGGACCATCCGCCTCCCGGTGCACATGATCGAGATCGTCAACAAGCTGATTCGCACTTCGCAGCAACTGGTCCAGTTAATGGGCCGCGAACCTACGTCGGCAGAGATTGCCAGACAGATGGATATTCCCGAGGCCAAGGTGCGCAAGGTGCTCAAGATCATGCAGGTGCCGATCTCACTGGAGACGCCCATCGGGGCGGAGGGGGATTCTCACCTCAGCGACTTCATCGAAGATCGCAGCGGCATCTCGCCAGCTGAGGCGGTCATGAACATGAATCTGAAGGAGCGGACCGCGCAAGTGCTGCGAACTCTGAGTCCTCGGGAAGAGAAGATCATAAGGATGCGCTTTGGTATGGAGGACGGCTCGGAGCACACGTTGGGGGAGGTGGGACAGTGCTTCGCCCTCACCCGCGAGCGCATTCGCCAGATCGAAGCCAAGGCCCTGCGTAAGCTGCGCCATCCCTCGCGCTCGCTCAAGCTCAAGTCATTTCTACAAGACAGGAATTAGTGACGCTGGAACTTGTGCACACGAGTCGCGGCAGCCCGACCGTTCGTCAACCAGCCTGAATGACAGGAGTTAATTATGTCCGGAATCAATGGTGATAGGTCCAGATTTCACCGAGAGCGCAAGCAACAGATTGCTCGACGGA
>Ga0187788_10000312_pt1 | contig 13193 bp, 15 predicted proteins | sample 1015_BV01_MP10_2_FD_133008 | JGI IMG/M metagenome (GOLD analysis project Ga0187788, IMG submission 133008) | Tropical peat soil microbial communities from peatlands in Department of Meta, Colombia - 1015_BV01_MP10_20_MG | ecosystem: Environmental > Terrestrial > Soil > Wetlands > Peat | place...
CTGCAATCGGCCGCCGAGATCGCCTATGAATTCGTGGCAACGACCGTGCGCAGCACCGCCGGCTCCGAAGGTATGAAATTTTTCCCCTTTGTATTCTCGATTTTCATGTTCGTGCTGACGCTGAACATGATCGGCCTGATCCCCTATTCGTTCACGGTCACTAGCCACATCATCGTCACCGCCGCGCTAGCGCTCACGGTATTCTTCACGGTGTTGATTTACGGCCTCATGCGGCATGGATTGCACTTCTTCAACCTCTTCGTACCCAAGGGCGTGCCGATCTACATCCTGCCGTTGATCGTAGCGATCGAGATCCTTTCGTTCGTGTCGCGGCCAGTTTCGCACAGCGTACGTCTGTTTGCGAACATGCTGGCTGGACACATCACGCTTCAGGTCTTCGCCAGCTTCATCATCCTGCTCGGCACCGGACTCGGGGTCGTCGGCTGGATAGGCGGCGTGCTTCCGTTCTTGATGGTCGTCATGCTTTTTGCATTGGAGACGCTGGTCGCATTCCTCCAGGCCTACGTCTTCGCCATCCTCACCTGCATCTACCTCAACGATGCTATTCACCCGGGTCACTGACGGCCCAAACGGAAAATCAGAAGGGAGCTAGTTATGGATCCAGTGGCAGCAAAATATATCGGTGCGGGCATTGCCTGCATCGGCATGGGCGGCGCCGGCGTCGGCGTCGGCATCATCTTCGGCAATTATCTGGCCGCTGCTCTGCGCAATCCGTCGGCTGCGCAAGGCCAGTTCGGCAACTTAATCTTCGGTTTCGCCATCACCGAAGCGCTTGGCATCTTCTCGCTGCTGATCGCGCTGTTGCTGTTATTCGCACTATAGAGCTGAGCTCGCGCACGCATCGGAGCAAATGATGGCCGAGCCCGCGCACACGGCAAGCACCGGGCACTCTGCGGAGGGTGGTCACGGCGGCTTTCCGCCGTTCCAGTCGGAGACCTTCGCCTCACAGCTCGTGTGGTTGGTGATCGCCTTCGTCTTGCTGTACGCGCTGATGTCGAAACTGGCGTTGCCGCGCGTTACTTCGATCATTGAGGGTCGACAGAAGCACATCGATAACGACCTCACCGAGGCATCCCGGCTCAAAGGCGAATCGGATGCAGCGGTCGCAGCTTACGAAAAGGCCCTCGCTGATGCGCGCGCGCGCGCGCAGGTGATGGCAAATGAAACGCGAGAGCGACAAGCGGTGGAGGCTGAGGAGCGTCGCAAGGCCCTTGAGGATGCGCTCAATGCCAAGCTCGCCGCTGCTGAAAAAACCATCGCAGCCACCAAGCAATCCGCGATGTCGAATGTTCGCGGTATTGCTGAAGATGCCGCGCGCGCCATTGTCGAGCGGCTGATCGGGAAATCTCCGGACGAGAAGTCGGTTGCAGCAGCAGTCGCCGACGTGCTGAAGGGCCAGTAGCCATGCTGATGGAAGCGGAAACCTGGGTGGCGTTGGCCTTCGTCGTATTCGTGTGCGGGCTCGGATTCATCGGCGTTCATCGCATGCTAGCAAAATCGCTCGACGAGCGGTCGGCGCGCATCAAGGCCGAGCTCGACGAGGCGCGCAAGCTCAAGGACGAAGCGGCCCAACTTTTGGCTGAGTATCAGCGCAAGCGGCAAGCCGCCGAAGGTGAGGCACAGGACATCATCGCCAGCGCTAAAGCCGAGGCCGAACGACTCGCGACTGAAGCAAAGGCAAGAATCGAAGACTTCGTCGCCCGCCGTACCGCGATGGCGGAAACCAAGATTGCGCAGGCTGAAGCACAGGCAGCCGCTGACGTGCGTAGCGCAGCCGCAGAAGCTGCCATCGCTGCAGCCGAGAAGATCCTCAGTGCTGAAACCAAAGGCCAGCTTGCGGGCGAATTGGTTGCCAAAGGCATCGAGGACGTCCGTAAGAAGTTGAACTAGCTAGCGGATCGACGGCTCTGCCAGCAGTCAGCTTGGACTTCAGCCGCGCTTAGCCGGCGCCCGCACCGTCATCTCAAACCTGCGCGCGCTGAAGAGCGCTATCATCGATCTGCACGGCTGGTAGTTTTCATTCAGCTTTGACGCGGTTTCGTAACCGATTTTGGCTTTGGTTTCGGCTTACCTGCGGGCTTTTTCTTGTCCTGCTGCGCCCCCATTGGATCGAAGCCCACGTAAACAACATAGGCATCAATGTCCGCTAACGGCTGCGGCATTGGAAATGAGATTTCGGGGTCGATGTGCGTAAAGGTAACCCGGTCGACCGCGCTGGCTACCGTTACCTGCACGCGAGCGAATCTTGATACGATTGGCTTCGGGTTTACGCCCTCATGCACTACCGCGATGCGCAGCGGCACGTCAATTGTGCCGGGGCCGCCAGCAGGGCCGGTAATGACTCGGCCTTCAATGCCAACCTTCATGGTCATGGTCCCGGCATTCACGTGACACTCGCGCGCGGTACGGATGATCGTTGCCTGATATCGCAGATCAACGGCAGATGGTTCACCTTCACCCGGTTTGCTGCCGATCATCAGCGTTGCCGCGCCAGTACGCACGTTGACGCTGGGGCACTCAACATTGGTAGCCGATTCAGTGCCGGCCTCGGTATCGCCAGTGGTTGCCTTTGAAGACGTACTGAAAAGGTCCAGCGCTGAGGTGCTGAATAGATTGCTGGAACCGCAGCCGACAAGCACCAACGATAGCCCTAATAGCGCTGTGACGCCGATGGTTACCCTCACAGCTTGGGCAGTTTGTTCTCCGGCCATTTTATCTCGCGTTTCTCGCCGCTATTGCACTGCTGCACATGTAACAAGCAAAGCGTGGCTGCCCCAAGGCAGCCATTCAGCCGATGTCGTCCTTGAGCCGCGCGTACAGTAAATGATCCTGCCAGATTCCGTTGATGCACAAATAGCCGCGAGCATAGCCCTCTCGCCTGAATCCCGTTTTTTCCAACAAGCGGACCGATGCGGTGTTGTCGGGAATGCAGGCCGCTTCCAGCCGGTGCAGCCGCAGCGTCGTGAAACTGTACGGTATCAGCTCGCGTACCGCCGCGGTCATGTAGCCTTTACGAGCGAATGGTGCGCCAATCCAATATCCAATACTGCCCGCCTGGGCCACGCCGCGACGGATATTGGCGAGCGTTAAGCCGCCAACCATGACGTTATCTTCGCTACGGAAGATCAAAAAGGCATAAGCTAAATCGCTGCGTTGGTCTTCGGCATAGCGCTTAAGCCTGCGGCGAAAGGCGCCACGCGTGAGATCATCAGGCGGCCAAGTCGGCTCCCAAGGAACAAGGAAGTCACGGCTCGTCTCGCGCAAAGCTGCCCATTCGGCAAAATCGCCGCTATGGGGCGCGCGCAATGTGACGCCCGCGCCCGTAATGCCCGGTATGGTTTCATTGAAACTGACGGTCCTGAAGAACGCCATGGACAGTGTCGGCCGAGCGCTGCGCGGATCAGGCCGCGCGGCGAACCAGACTTTCAGCGATCGCGGCGGTGCTGGCAAGACCATTGCCCGGTCCGAGCGCGGCAATCGCAGGCCTGGCTCCCCCAATCAAGGCGCGGCCAGCCGAGCGGGCGGTTTCAACGGTGACTGCATCGACCTTGGCGACAATCTCCTCCACCGGAATTGGACGCCCATAAGCCAGCATCTGTCGCGCCAATTGACCGACGCGTGCCTCGGAGCTTTCAAGTGCCATCAAAAGCCCGGCCTTCATCTGGGCTTTGGCGCGTCTAACCTCGGTATCGTTCAGCGTTTCGGTGGCGTTTCCGATCTGATCGATCACCACGCGCATGAGCTCGGGCGCATCGGATTCGTCCGTACCGGCATAGAGACCGAACAAACCGGTATCGGCAAACGGCATATGGAAGGCCTGGATGGCGTAGCAGAGACCGCGAATTTCGCGCACTTCCTGGAACAGACGCGATGACATGCCTCCGCCGAGCACACTTGTGAATACCTGCAAACTATAGAGTCGCTCGTCCCGCACGGGCAATCCTTGCAGTGCCATGGCTATATGCACCTGCTCGAGGTCGCGTGTTTCCACTCTCGTGCCGCCGCGGAAATGCGCTGGTTCCGGCTCCGGCGCGGCCGGGCTTTTGAAACTGGCGAGGCGCTTGTCGACGTCGGCAACGATTGCGTCATGCTCAATTGCCCCAGCCGCAGCCACCACCATATTAGGAGCGCGATAATTGCGCGATAGATAGGCGCGTAGGCGTGCCGGGTTGAAAGAGCGCACAGTATCTGGCGTACCAAGAATGGAGCGGCCAATCGGCTGCATCGGAAACGCCGTTTCCTGGAGGCGATCGAACACAAGATCGTCAGGCGCGTCCTCGGTGGCGCCGATTTCCTGCACGATCACGTTTTGCTCGCGCCGCAGTTCTTCCGCATCGAAGGACGGTTTGGACAGGATATCGGACAGAACATCAACTGCAAGCGGAACATCGGCCTTAAGTACGCGTGCAAAATAGCCCGTCGATTCTGCGCTCGTCGCCGCATTGAGATCTCCGCCCACCGCCTCAATCGTTTCCGCGATCTGCCGCGCGGTACGGCGTTTCGTACCCTTGAAAGCCATGTGCTCAAGCAGATGCGAGATGCCGTGCTCGTCGGGCGTCTCGTTACGGCTGCCGGAGCCGATCCACACACCAAGCGAAGCTGTTTCGAGATGGGGCATTCGATCCGTCACCACTGACAAACCGGACGGGAGACGGGTCACTTCAACACTCATGCCGCTGCTCCTTCACGCGCCGCGCGCGAGATCGATGTTACATATCTTTCTACAGCTGCCTGATCCACTGGTAGCACGGTGACGCGCTCTTTTCGTTTTGTCAGATCAGCGAGCCTATCTGGTAGCGCTGGAACGATCCCGCAAGCAGCTTTGACCGCATCAGGAAATTTCGCGGGATGTGCAGTCGATAGCACCACCATCGGAACCGAAGGATCGCGTGTTTCCTTTTCAGCCACTGCCAATGCGATGGCGGTGTGTGGGTCAACGCAATAGTTGGCCTCGCGTGTCCAGGCACGAATCTCGGCAGCACTCTCCTCCTCATCGGCCCGATCAGCAGTAAAAAGGGCGCGCAGCTCCTTGAGCGCATGCGCCGACACCGCGAAGCGGCGAGACTGGGCCAGCGAGCCCATCAGTGCCCGAAGAGCGGAGGCATCCCGACCATAAGCATCAAACAAGAGGCGCTCGAAATTCGAGGAAACCTGAATGTCCATCGATGGTGACGTTGTTGCCACAACGTCCCGGATCTCGTACGCGCCGGTGGCGAAGGTGCGGACAAGGATATCGTTGACATTGGTCGCCACCACTAGTCGATCAATCGGCAGCCCCATGCGTGAAGCGACGTAGCCCGCATAGACATCGCCGAAATTTCCAGTCGGCACGGTGAATGCTATTTTCCGGTGCGGTGCGCCGAGCACGACGGCAGCAGTGAAGTAATAGATGGTTTGCACCACAATGCGCGCCCAATTGATGGAATTGACGCCAGAGAGTCGCACGCGCTTACGGAAGGCGTGATGGTTGAACATGGCCTTCACCAGCGCCTGGCAATCGTCGAACGTGCCTTCTATAGCGAGTGCGTGCACATTCGCATCTGGCACGGTGGTCATCATTCGCCGTTGCACCTCGGAAATGCGGCCTTGTGGAAACAGGACGACCACATCCGTCTGCGCACGGCCGCGGAAGGCCTCGACGGCAGCGCCACCCGTGTCGCCGGACGTTGCGACCACAACGGTGGTGCGTTCGCCGCGTTGATGAAGCACATGATCCATCAGCCGCGCGACCAGCTGCATCGCCAGATCCTTGAAGGCGAGCGTCGGTCCATGGAAGAGCTCAAGCACGAACAGATTTGGACTGAGCTGGGTGAGCGGCGCCACCGCCGGGTGGCGGAAATTTCCGTAAGCCTCACGCGCCATGCGGGCAAGATCGGCCTCTGCAATTCCATCTCCGACAAATGGACGGATCACCTCGACAGCAGCCTCGGCGTATGGCTTTCCAGCGAAGCTTTCTATTGTCACGCGATCGAGGGTCGGCCAGTGTTCCGGCACGTAAAGGCCGCCATCGCTGGCGAGGCCCGCGAGCATCACATCGACAAAGTCGAGCGAGGGAGCCTCGCCCCGGGTGGAGACGTAACGCATTGATTCAGCTTTATTTAAAGCTCTAATCACGACGGTATTGGCAGCGGCACAGTAGCCTTGCGTGTTCGCTTTCACAAGAAATGCTCTTTCCGCCTAAAGACGCGGCGGGCAAGCCAAGCGACGTAAACGCCAGCGAGCGCCAACGCGAGGCCGAACCAAGTAATGGCGTACTGCAGATGATTGTCGGGCAAATGCACTTCGAGCTTGCCCGGTTTTGGCCAGCCGCCGGCCGGCGTCGGCTCTTCCTGATCAATGTAGAATGGCGCCGCGGTCACCCATTTTTTGAATGTCGCGATCGCATTAGAATCACGCAAGTACCAGACATTTTGTTTTGGATCGTCCGCTGGCGTGAAGGAATCGCGCGTCTCCGGCCATCGGACGACACCGACCAGGTCGACGATGCCACGCTGCGTGCCCTCGGCACGCATGGCCGGGTCCTTGCGATCGATCGGCACGAAGCCTCGATTGACAAGAATGATGCTACCACCGGCAAGCCGCGCCGGGGCGAACACCCAATATCCGGGTCCCTTCACGTCCGGACGCAAGGGTGAGCCGGCTGTGTAAACCAGCGCCTCCTCGCCATTGAGAAACTCGGCTGGGAAGGCCACGCGGCGGAATTCTTCGCCATCCTGACGGAGCCGCGGCCAGCTGGCGCGCGGCGGCAAATCTTCTGGGGCACGGCTGAGCCGCGCATTGAGCGTCGCGATCAGATTTTCTTTCCAGATCTTGCGATCGAGTTGCCAGATGCCGAGTCCGCCCAGGATTGCAACGCCGACGAGTGCGGCTATGGTCGCATCAAGCACACCACTTTTTAGCTTGCGCCGCGCCTTGCTCACTCGTCGCCCCGATATTCGAGGCGGCCCTCCGCCGCCTTGTGGTGGTATTGCAGCGCGATCAACAGACCTTTGATCAGCCGTAACGGAGCGAGCGTCACGATCAAAATCAATGGCAACCACAGAGCCGCATGCAACCAGTAGGGCGGCTGATAGACGATTTCGGTGATCAGTGCCGCGAACACGACAACGAACCCTCCGAAGAGGATCACGAATACCGCTGGCCCGTCGCCCGCGTCGGCGAAACTGTAGTCGAGACCGCATTTTTCGCACGCTGGTCGTAGCGCCAGGAATCCTTGAAACAGCCGGCCCTCGCCACAGCGTGGGCAGCGGCCACGCAGGCCGCGGCCAATCGGAATATTGGTGCCCGATGGGTGATTGCTCATGATGCTAACTGATCACCAAAACAAAAGAGCGGCGTGATGACGCCGCCCTCTCAATAGGCCATCGACGATGGTCACTCAGGGTGCGGCACACCCGCGCCCCAGACATATATACATGCAAATAAGAACAGCCATACGACGTCAACGAAATGCCAGTACCACGCGGCGAATTCGAAGCCGAGGTGCTGTTTCGGATTGAAGTGCCCAGCCATCGCGCGCATCAGGCAAACAATCAGGAAGATCGAGCCGATGATGACATGGGCGCCATGAAAGCCGGTCGCCATAAAGAAAGTAGCGCCGTAGATGTTGCCGCTAAAGTGGAAGGCCGCGTGCGAGTACTCATAGGCCTGCACGCAAGTGAAGGTGAGCCCCAGCAGAATTGTGAGGATAAGGCCCCATTTCAAGCCCTGTCGGTCGTCCTCGAGCAGTGCATGATGCGCCCACGTCACCGTGGTCCCAGAGGTAAGTAGAATGAGCGTGTTGAGCAGCGGCAAGTGCCATGGATCGAACGTCTCGATCCCCTTCGGCGGCCACACGCCGCCGGTAACCGCGATACGGCCGACGTCATGCACATCCCCCGGGAACAGCGCAGTATTAAAGTAGGCCCAGAACCAGGCGACAAAAAACATCACCTCGGACGCGATGAACAGAATCATGCCGTAGCGGTGTGAAATCTGCACCACGCGCGTGTGATAGCCCTCAAATTGCGCCTCACGGATCACGTCGCGCCACCAGGCAACAAAGGTATAGAGCACGCCGAGCGCACCGACGCCAAACACCACCGGAGCAGCAGCGTACATATGATGCATCCAACTAATGGCGCCGACCGCCAAGATGAAGGCGGACACCGCGCCGACTGCCGGCCATGGGCTCGGATCGACCAGGTGATAGTCGTGGTGCGGCTTGGCGTGAGCGTCGGCCATCGTCTTCGTCTCCGTTAGAGCTTGCTCGAGTTCTTGTCCGGCGTCTCGGCAACCGGCTGGTCCGGCTCGCGCAGCCGGTAGAATGTATAAGATAGCGTGATGGTGTTGAGATCGTTCTGGTCGCGGTCATCTACGATCGCAGGATCGATATAAAACACCACCGTCATCTCGCGCGTCTCACCTGCCTTCAGGCGCTGCTCGGTGAAGCAGAAGCAGTTGATCTTGTCGAAATAGGCCCCGACAGTTGGCGGCGAGACATTATAGGAAGCCTGTCCACCGATTTCGCGCGCTGATTCATTGACGACCCTATAGTGTACGGTCGCCACCTCGCCGATGCGCACCTGAATTGCGTTTTGCTCTGGCTGGAATCTCCAGGGCAGTCCAGGCGACACGTTGGAGTCAAATCGGATGGTAAGCGTGCGGCCAAGGATATGATCGGGCGCTTTCTCCGCGACCTGAGTGGTGCCCCCGAATCCGGTGGTCTTGCAAAACCAATTATAGAATGGCACCGCAGCATAGGCTGCCCCGACCATGCTGGCGACAACCGCGCCGCAGCAAGCGGCGACCAGCGCATCGCGCCGCAGCGGCTTTTTATCGAAATTGCGAGAGCGTGCGGTCATCGGTTCCAGCGGTTCATTAGTCAGATGGGGCGAACCAGGACGCCCGGCCCCTTTACCAGCGTCATCACATAAAACAATATGACCAGCGCAGCGAGCGCGAGCGCGATGGCAATCGAACGGGAACGTTGTGCGCGCTTCTGTGCTTCGGTGAGCACAATGCCGTCGTCATCGCGTTGCTTGTTCATGACGATCCCAATGCTCACGTTGCCAAACGGACGATCAGCCCGCCCCATCCACGCTCAACCAGCAATACCGCGAACAGCAGAAACAGATACAGAATCGAAAAGGCGAAAAGATTGCGGCTCGCACGTTCGGCCGGGCGCCGCTCGCGCAGAACCTGCCACCCCAGCGCCAGCATAATCACGCCAGTGGCTGCGGCGGTCATTCCGTAAAGGGCCCCGGTAAAGCCGAACAACCAAGGCGCGATACCGAGCGGCACGAGTATCGATGTATAGAGCAAAATCTGCCATCGCGTGCTTGCGTCACCAGCGACGACGGGCAGCATCGGAATGCCGGCGCGTGCGTAATCTTCGGTGCGATAGAGCGCGAGCGCCCAGAAGTGCGGGGGCGTCCAGAAGAAGATAATCAGGAACAACAACACCGGCTCGAGCGATAACGATCCAGTCGCCGCCACCCAACCGATCATCGGCGGGAAAGCTCCTGCGGCGCCGCCAATCACGATGTTCTGCGGGGTCGAGCGCTTGAGCCAGACCGTGTAGATGACGACATAGAAGAAGATTGTGAAAGCGAGCAGCGCCGCAGCGAGCCAGTTCACCAATAGGCCGAGCACCACGACTGCGAACGAACCTAACGTCAGCCCAAAGGCAAGCGCTTCGCCCGGCTGCACCCGCCCCGTTGGCACAGGCCGGCGGGATGTTCGTGTCATCAGAGCATCGACGTCGGCATCGTACCACATGTTCAGCGCGCCAGCCGCCCCCGCTCCTACCGCAATGCAGAGCAGAGCAGTAAAACTCGTTACCGGATGTAGCGAGCCTGGAGCAACAGCAAGGCCCACAAGTGCGGTGAACACCACGAGCGACATCACCCGTGGCTTCATAAGCGCCAGGTAGTCGCCCACGGTTGCGAGGCTCGGTTCGGCGAGGCTGGCGCCGGCGGCGAGCGGTCCGCGGAAGTCTGCGCCTGCGCTGACGAGCGACATGAATGACGCCGAGGTCCTACTTAATCCGCGGTAGCGTTTCAAACTGATGGAACGGCGGCGGCGATGACAGAGTCCATTCCAGCGTCGTAGCACCGACACCCCATGGATTGTTGCCGGCAACTCGCTTCTTCGCGAAGGCCTCAAACATGCCATAGAAGAAAATGAGCACGCCGAATCCAGAAATGTATGAGCCGTAAGACGAGATCATGTTCCAGCCATGGAACGCATCCGGATAGTCCACATAGCGGCGCGGCATACCGGCGAGGCCAAGGAAGTGCTGCGGGAAGAATACCAGGTTCACGCCGATGAACGTGACCCAGAAGTGCAACTTGCCGATCGTCTCGTTGTACATATAGCCGGTCATCTTCGGGAACCAGTAATACCAGCCACCGAAAATGGCGAACACAGCACCGAGCGAGAGCACATAGTGGAAATGGGCCACCACGTAATAGGTATCCTGCAACACGCGATCGACGCCGGCATTGGCAAGAACCACGCCGGTGACACCGCCGACCGTAAACAGGAAGATGAAGCCGAGCGCCCACAGCATCGGGGTACGGAACTCGATTGAGCCGCCCCACATGGTGGCGATCCAGGAGAAAATCTTCACGCCGGTCGGCACGGCGATGACCATGGTGGCGGCGATGAAATAGGCCTGCGCTCCAGTCGACATGCCGACCGTATACATATGATGCGCCCACACGACAAAGCCGATTCCGCCGATGGCGACCATCGCATAGGCCATGCCCAGATAGCCAAACACTGGCTTGCGACTGAAAGTGGCAACGATCTGGCTGATCATGCCGAAGCCGGGCAGGATCAGGATGTAGACTTCCGGATGACCGAAGAACCAGAACAGGTGCTGATAGAGGATCGGGTCGCCGCCGCCTTCGGCCGAGAAGAACGTCGTGCCGAAATTGCGATCAGTCAGCAGCATCGTGATCGCGCCCGCCAACACCGGCAGCGACAGCAGCAGCAGGAACACGGTCACCAGGATCGACCATACGAACAGCGGCATTTTATGTAGCGTCATGCCGGGCGCACGCATGTTGAAGATTGTAGTGATGAAGTTGATCGCACCGAGGATCGACGACGCACCTGCCAGATGCAGCGATAGGATGCCGAAGTCGACCGCAGGTCCCGGATGGCCGCTGGTCGATAGCGGCGCATAGAGTGTCCATCCGGCACCAACACCATTAGAACCCGGCTCGCCTTCGACGAAAACAGAGGTGAGCAGAAGCGCAAACGAGGCCGGCAGCAGCCAGAACGAGATATTGTTCATGCGCGGAAACGCCATGTCGGGCGCGCCGATCATCAGCGGCACAAACCAGTTACCGAACCCTCCGATCATCGCCGGCATTACCATGAAGAAGATCATGATCAGGCCGTGCGCTGTGACGAACACATTGAACTCGTGCGGCGTCGGAAAAATCTGTACGCCCGGATTCTGCAACTCGAGTCGGATGCCAATTGACATCAAACCGCCGATCACGCCGGCAACAAGCGCAAACACCAGGTACATCGTTCCGATGTCTTTGTGGTTGGTCGAATACACAAAGCGCCGCCATCCAGTTGGATGGTGTTCGTGAGCCTCATGTGCGCCGTGTGCAGCAGCCGTATTACTAGCCATCGGTATTGTCCTTCGACCTTGTCGTTGTCGCCCGCGTGTCCATCACTTTGCAGCGCCCGCCGCAGCCACTGCAGTCGGACGGCCGTCATCGGTTGCGTATTTCTTCTTCGCCTGTTCGATCCATGCGGCGTACTCTCTCTCGCTTACTACACGCACCATGATCGGCATGAAGGCGTGATCCTTGCCGCACAGCTCGGAGCACTGGCCATAATAGATGCCTTCGCGCTCGGCCTTGAACCAAGTCTCGTTGATGCGACCGGGTATCGCGTCGATCTTGATGCCGAATGACGGCACGGCGAATGAATGGATTACGTCGGCGCCGGCGGTCAGCACATGGACGACCTTGTTCACCGGAACAACCATTTCATTATCGACAGCGAGCAGGCGCGGCTGACCCGGTTTGAGGTCCTTGTCCTGCACCATCAGCGAATCAAATTCGAATTTGTTGTCAGGATAGCTGTAGCTCCAGAACCACTGCTTGCCCGTGGCTTTCACGGTTACGTCCGCCTTCGGCATATTGAGTTGATAGAACAGCAAACGGAACGAAGGCACCGCGATCGTCACCAGGATGAGTACCGGAACAACCGTCCAGATCACCTCGATGGCTGTATTGTGGGTCGTGCGCGATGGTGCCGGATTGCTCCGGGCGTTGAACTTCACCACCACGATGATGAGCAGCGCCAGCACGAAAAGAGCGATCGCCGAGATCACATACAGGAGAAAATCGTGAAACCAGATGATGTTGTCCATCACCGGGGTAGCGCCTTTCTGCATGCCGAGTTGCCACGGTTCCGGTTGGCCCGTCGCGGCAAGCGCCGCCCCTGTGACAAATACGGGCACGCTCGTGGTGATGAATGCGATCAACCGCTTGAGCACCAGCATTGTTTAATGCGCTCCTTCGACGAGAAAAACGGCCTTGCTCAGGCCCCTTTTGCCGCCCACCATAGTCATGATGTTCGGCGCGGCCCACTGAGCACGGCATTTGCCACGGGCGTGGCAGCTTGGGCGGTGCAGCGGGACGGGGGGAAATCCCGGCCTCTCAAACCACAATTCCCGCCCTCCCGCAATGCGCCTCATTACCCCCTACATGCGACAAACGGCGTACCCGAAATCCGCTCTGGCACCCGCTCATATGGCATCGTGCCGGCACCATGGAGTCCGAGACCCCAGCCATGCTTTGCTTGACAGATAGGCCAGGCATGACCCAACGAGGACGCCTAAAATATCAAAGGAGCGGCGATTCGCCGCCCACACGCGGCGTATGGATATTAAGTGCCGGCGAATGCCAAGGGATCAAATGATGCGAATTATCGAGCATGGGTGGCACGCCCTTGGCGGCGCGGTAAGGCTCGCGCCGGTAATGCTGGTGGCGGCGCTGGCGCTCGCAGCTTCGGATCGCGCCCTTGCGCAGGGCGCCGTCAAATCTGTGCACAAGGACTGGCAGATCCGCTGTGACACACCTGCCGGCGCCAAGACCGAACAGTGCGCGTTGATCCAGAGCGTCACAGCAGAAGACCGCGCCAATGTCGGCTTGACTGTC
>Ga0187788_10000313_pt1 | contig 13185 bp, 9 predicted proteins | sample 1015_BV01_MP10_2_FD_133008 | JGI IMG/M metagenome (GOLD analysis project Ga0187788, IMG submission 133008) | Tropical peat soil microbial communities from peatlands in Department of Meta, Colombia - 1015_BV01_MP10_20_MG | ecosystem: Environmental > Terrestrial > Soil > Wetlands > Peat | place...
TGCCCTCCGCTCCCGAGCCGATGCAAGTGGCCAAGGTCAATTCGATCTATGAGTGCACCTTGCCCCTCAACCAGCGCGCCGCTCACAGGAAGGGGCGGAACTTAAGGGCAGGAGTCGCTCCTTCCAGGCTGCCGCTAATGATTCAGGGGCCGCTCATGCTGGATTTCCGCCGCAGACGATGGCATGTCATGCCGAAGATCGAGAACGGGGAGATCAGCGGCAGCAATCCCGCGACGCTGCATCGGCTCGACTTGTGGCGGCGGGCGGGCATTTCTGTCGAAGGCCGTCCCGAATGGTGTTTCATCAAGCTCCATTGCCACGGCATGATTCCGCACGACGAGCCCAGCATGCTGGGTGCGCTCCACTCGGAGTTTCTGCGCGCCCTGATCCAATGGAGCCGCAACGAGGGTGGCTGCCAGCTCCATTTTGTGACTGCCAGGGAGATGGTGAACATCATTCTTGCCGCGTGCGACGGCCACGATGGGGAGCCGGGAAGGTTTCGCGACTATCGTCTGACACGGATTTCTTCATCGGAAAGCGTCAAACAGCTTGCGCCACAAGCGCAATGTCTTCAGCCACAACGGGGGTCGAATGTCTGAAGTTCGCACGCCAGCAGGGGAGGAACAGAGGCGGATGATGACCATCAGTGTCTTTGGTTTGGGCTATGTGGGCTCGGTGACGGCCACCTGTCTCGCTCACGTGGGCAATACCGTCATTGGGGTGGATATCAATCCCGTGAAGTTTGAGCTGCTGAAGGCTGGCCGGAGTCCGGTCATCGAAGCTCGCATGGACGAAATGGTCAGCGAAGTATGCAAGGCCGGCCGCCTCCGAACCACCACCGATGTGAGCGCGGCAATTTGTGGATCGGAGATTTCCTTCGTCTGTGTGGCAACCCCAAGCCTCCGCAGCGGAAAACTCGATTTCAGCAGCATTGAGCGCGTTTGCCGCGAGATCGGCCACGCCCTGCAGAAAAAGTCAGCCTTTCATACCGTTGTCATCCGCAGCACCGTCTTGCCCGGCACGCTTGAGAACGTCGTAATCCCAACCTTGGAAGCGGCCAGCGGCAAGCAGATGAGCAAGGATTTTGCGGTTTGCATGAACCCGGAGTTCTTGCGCGAGGGCAGTGCTGTCTCCGACTTCTTTCATCCCCCCTTCACCATCATTGGCTCCCGCCATCCGGAGCATGCCGCCGTTCTGCGGGAACTCTATTCCTTTGTTCCGGGCGAGGTTTTCGAAACCTCCTTGGACGCAGCGGAAATGGTGAAGTATGTCTGCAACGCTTTTCACGCGCTGAAGGTCAGTTTTGCCAACGAAATCGGCGCCATGTGCCGGCGCGTGGGCGTGGATCCCTATACCGTGATCGACCTTTTTGCGCGGGACACCAAACTCAACATCTCCACCGCCTATCTCACCCCGGGTTTTGCGTTTGGCGGTTCCTGCCTCCCTAAGGACCTCCGCGCCCTGACCTATCGGGCTAAGGAGTTGGACTTGCGATTGCCCTTGCTGGAATCGATCCTGGCCAGCAATGCAGAGCACCTGGAACGGGCGGCGCAGACGGTGTTGGATACGGGCAAGCGCAAGATCGGGCTGCTGGGCCTCAGTTTCAAGGCCGGCACCGACGATCTGCGCGAGAGCCCATCCGTGCAACTGATCAAGCGCCTCCTGGGAGAAGGGTGCCAGATCCAGATCTGGGATGAGAAAGTCTCGCTCGGCCGCCTGGTGGGATCCAACCGCGAGTTCATTGAAACCGTGATTCCCCATATCGGCTCCTTGCTGTGCGACGACATCAGCCAGTTGATTGCTTTTGCCGACGTCATCCTGGTCGGCACCCGGGCTGTAGCCATGCAAGACCTGGATTCTCTGGTGCGCCCCGACCAGGTGGTTATCGATCTGGTGCGCATGAATGAGCTGCGGGCTGCCTCTGAGGCAACCTCCGTGGGTTCCACCAAGGGAATGCACTGACCGAACCCGGATCCTGTGCCCGCCCCCGACCATCTCTGCCGAGTCGCATTGGCTCGCGATTCGGCTTGAAGATGCCTTGCGCAGGCAGAGACAGCACAGCTATACGGTTGTCTCCAGGGTGACCGCATCCGACGATCGTTCTGCCACCGTCCCGCGAATCCAGCGCGCCAGCTGCGCGCTCAAGGAGCGGAAATGAAACCGGTCGGCCCAGCGGCGCTCCGCTTCTTCTGGGGGGATTGCCGGAAGCTCAAGAGCTCGCATCAACCCGATCGCAATGGCGTCGGGATCGGCTGGGTCAGCCCACACTCCCGAACCCGTCGAGTCCAACAGCTCGGTCAGAGCACCCCGTTCGGCAACCGCGAAGATCGGCTTCCCGGTCTTGAGGTATTCATAGAACTTCGCGGGCACTTCCAGTGGGCTGCCCGAAAAGATCAGAAGCAGATCGGCCTCCCAAAGAAGTTTCTGAGCGTCTTGCCAGCTCTCGATGAAGGGCTCGAACTCGACATTGCGCTCACCCACCAATTCCGGGGCACGCTCATGAACCGCTGCCAGCAAACCTGGATCGACCTCCCCATGGAAGACAATCTTGAACGACCCCGGCGCCAGCTTGCCCGCTTTCAGCAGGCTGTTGGCAGCTTGGCAGAAGGTGTCGATACGCCGCCGGCCGTAGATCATTCCGAAGTGAAGCAGAAGCCGGCCTGATCGAGCGGATCGAACTGCGGTAATTGGGGCGGGAGAAGCAACGGAATCGTCAAACCCGTTCGTCAGCGTGACAAACTTCTCCTTTGGCAGCAGCGGATGACGCTCAATAAACGACCGGCGGAGCAGTTCCGTGTTGCAGACCACCAGATCCGCCGTTTTCAGGCAGCGCGTCTCCATCCTCGCGTTGACCTTTCGAATCCACTCCGGCGTCTTATCCAACAATGGATTAAGAGCCCAACTGTCGCGAAAGTCGGCTGCCCACGGGATCCCGAACTTCCTCTTCAGGTGACCCGCGATGAGGTGGGCTGTCCAGGGTGGCCCGCTGGAAAACATCGCCCCTATGGGTTCTTGCTTGATGAGCTGTTCCGCAGCCTTCACCGCTGGAAAATACCACCCCAGGAACCGGTCGGGCGTGTTCAGCAAGGCCAACATCTGCCGGCGCAGCAGGCCGGGACGAGAGTTGCCCGTGGACTTGGTGAATATCGATGCATTTCCCGACGGCAGTGGCGGAGCGATACGCATTTTCACCCGGGCATACCAATCTAACGGGTTCAGCCTCATTGGCGTGCGTTCCACTCGGACGCCGGGCGGCACCGGGAACTCGTTGTCGGGCTGAATCAAGAACTGTTCCTGGATGGTAAGCACAATTGGCTGGATGCCTCGTTCAGACAAATAGCGGCTGAAGCGCGTAATCCGCTTTGCCCCTATCTCCCCGTCTGGGGCAAAGAAGAAAGAAATCACGAGTAGATTCAAGTCTCCGTTCAAATTCATCCTCGCTCACGCCAGGACCAGCCCAGTCAGATGAGACACTCGAACCGGCGCGCAAACTTAGCGCAGGGAAGTTGTAATCGGCACACCGTCTTTTGACAGTGGTGCACCGACCACGGCCGCTCGGAGTCCGCTCGCAATCTCCTGCCCCATCCGCTCGGCGCCGGCCGCCGTGAAGTGAGAGAAGTCAGCGAAATTCTTGGGCCCCGGAGCAATCAGGTTGGCGGCGTCGACCAGGGCAACCTGCTCCTCGCGGGCGACCGCTCGGATGGCAGCATTCATTCGTTGCTCCATATCGACGAAGCCTTCTTCTTTCAGCATGGGGTCAAATTTCCGCCAGGCCACCAGCATAGGATAGTCAGCGGGCGTAACGCTGCTGCCAAATCGGGTGGCGTGCGTGACCAGCACCGGCTCCAGACCGCGCGAGCGTAGCCCCGACACCAGCGTCACCAGATCGTCATGCAGAATCGCCACGTTCTCATCCGGCACCCGATCCAACGGCGGTCCGAACTCGCTCGCAGCCCTGGAGACTTCACGTTGCCGCAACCATGTCTGCAGTCTCTCGGGAAGGATCTGCTTCAGCACTACCCGCGCGTTCTCCGCCACCCGCCACTCGAATACCGGCGGTTTCCCCGGTACGGCAATCTTGGAAGCATCGTGTGCGCTCTTGATCCAGGGCAGCCAGATGTAGTTCGCGACCGACGGATAAATAATGGCAAACCGCGGTTGCAATTGCTCGACGATCTCTGGGACTCGCCGCGTTGCCGTAACGATCGTCTCTCCGGGATAGGCGGCATTCACCACCTCAAAACGCTGCGCCCCATCCCCGTTCAAGTATCTTTCAATCTGACGCGGGAACTCCTGCCCCTCGGGCTCATACAGGCCGAAGGTCTCGGAAGATCCGAAGCAGACAATGCGCTCGCTTCCCTTATGCAATTCCGGGCCTCGAAAGCCCAGGCTGTTCAATTTCCATTTCTTGTAACGGGCGAAAGGCTTGCCGCGCTTTCCCAGCCGGTCGTATTCATACAAACTCTCATTGTTGTACACGCCCCAGAAGGGAGCCCCATACGAGATGAAGTCATCCAGCCGGGCGCAGAGCTCGACTACCAGAATCGCGGTAAGGAAGGCCGCGAGATACCTGGCGATTGCCCGGGCGTGTCCCCTGTCTGCGGCGCGGCGCGCCGGAGGAGGAGCGGGTTCCGTAATGAGTTCGGTGGTGCTCAGATTGCCCCTTCCCCCTTATCGCTAGCCCCAGACGCGGAGATGATGGTCGCTGGCGGCAACTGGGATGCCAATCACTTCTGTCGTGGTTTTCCCACGCGCTCTGCCGTCGCGAACATCAGCTTGACCGTATCCATGTCCTTGGCCTGCACCTTTCCGGCAGGAATCCGCATGTTGGTTACCTCCTCCAGCTTGATGAGGATGTCCACCAACGCCAGAGAGTCGATCAGGCCGGAGGAGACCAGCGGTGTGTCGTCGCGGATAACTACTCCCGGACGCCGAATCAGCTCCTTCGCGATGTAGTCAATCACCTGCTGTGCGCGATCACTCATGCGGCCTGTCCACCTCGATCGGACCTCTGCGTAATTCAGCATGCTCCGCCAGCAGCTTCTCGCGAGTGGTCGAGCGCGCCGGTTTGCCGGCGGTGCTCTTTACGATCCACTTCGGAGGCTTCAGATAAACCGCCTTGGCGGCCACTCCCAGTTCTCCGGCGATCGCATTCTTCAGCTCCCGCTCGATGGGCAGGGAATTCTCCAGGTCCGCCTGTTGGCGCAACTCGGCCACCACAATGATCTCTTCCGTGCCTTGGTCGGGATTGTACAGGCCCAATGCCACCACCCGGCCGTCGTATACGGCAGGATGACTGGATACGATCTCCTCCACGTCCTGGGGGTAGATGTTTTCCCCCGCGACAATGATCAGGTCTTTCTTGCGCCCCACCACATACAACTCTTCCTCCAGCGTGAATCCCAGGTCGCCCGACCAATACCACCCCGAGCGCAGCGCCTTCTGCGTGAGGTCAGGGCGATTGTAGTAGCCGTTCAACATCGATTCGCTGCGTATGAGAATCTCGCCGACCTCACCCTCCCCCAGGTCCTCGCCCAGCGCGGAAACGATGCGCACTTCCGTACCCGGCAAGCACCGGCCCGAGGAAACGTAGCAAGCCGCGGCTGGCGCGTCTTCATCTACCGGCACGGCGAGGTTCTGCCTGCGCAGGCGCTCATTGTCGATCCAAATCCGCGCCGGGCAGCTGCCGCCGTCCAAGCTGGACTGCGTGACCGCAAATACCGTTTCCGCCATGGCGTAGCTGGTCTGCAACATCTCCGGCCGCACCCCCAGTTGCGCATAGCTGGCAAGAAATTCATCCATGCTGGAAGCGCGCACCGGTTCCGAGCAGTTGATCAGCGCCCGCAGCCGGGAGAGGTCAACATCGGCCAGATTCTGCGCCTTCACCCGCCGCGCCAGGAATTGGAAGGTGAAGTTGGGCATCCACGCCAGCGTGCATTGGTGCTGCGAGATCAGCTCCAGCATGGTGCGGGGTTGAAGCACCCAATCGGTCGGCGCCTGCATGATCACCGGCAGGCGAAACACCATCGGCAGCATGAAGCACGCCACCAGGCCCATGTCGTGGTACAGCGGAAGCCAGCTGTAGATGCGGTCGTTCTCCCGCAGATCGAGCGCCGGCCCCAGCAGATTCAAGTGATTGAGCACGGCGGCGTGGGACAAGGCCACGCCCTTCTGCAGCCCCGTGGTTCCTGCGGAATGCTGGATGAATGCCGCCTGTGCCGGATCGATGGACCGTCCCTCTACGCTCTGGAAAGAGTCTGCGGCGGACTCTGAGTATCGCAGCAGTTGCGTCCTCTCCCCGATGGAAACATGCGCTGTCAGTTCATCGGGGAAGGCCTCATCCAGCACGATCAGGCGCGCCTTGAGATTCGCCGAAACCCCCGCCAGGCCAAAGCGATACTTGGCAGGCTCGACTTTAAAGGTGGGGTACGCCAGGATGGCCGGCACCGCTCCCAGGTGCATCGCGGCCATGAATGAGGCCATCAGAGCAATGCCCTGGGGCATGATCAGAATTACGGTGTCGCCGGCGCACAATCCCTGCGCTTGAAAATATGCCGCCTGCCCAATCACCAGGCGACGAAATTCTCCGAAGGTAACCTCGTGGACCTCATCCTCGCTCTTCCACATGGTGACGAAGGCTTGGCTGGCATCGGCAGCGAACAAGGCTTCGGGAAGAGTCCTGTAGGCACAGGCGATCCGAGGCTTATTTTCAAGCGCTGCAGATTTCAGACTCATAGCATCCCAATTGTGGGCCTGCGTGCCGTCCGATTCGCCAGCTCAGAACTGGAAGTAAATGAATCCTTGCGGCTGAGCGGCTCGAAAAACCACCAGGTAAAACATGACGGCGTAGCAGGCGCACCGGAACTCCAGCGGCATCCAGGAAAACACGAAATCCTCTCGCCTTTCCCGCCATCGCCGGATGCCCTCGAGCAGGAAATAGGTTACACACACTCCGAGCACCAGCTCGAAGAATTGCGGCGAGAGGGAATAACCAATGTAACTAGACCTGGCGAAGACCGTTTTGAACATCCACCCTGCGTCTCGAAGTCCTTCCGCCCGGAAGAAAAGCCATCCCAGGCACACGCCGAAGAAGGTGACCGCCCAGGAGATGCCCGAGGCCATCGCGCCCTTCCATTCAAACCCTGCGCGCCGCCCAAGTTGTTGCCACAGCCGGTGCCCCACCAGCAGCATCCCTTGATAGGCTCCCCAGACCACAAATGTCAGCTTGGGCTTGTGCCAGATGCCGAACAGAATCATCGACAGCACCAGCGCCAGGTTTCTCCACGCCACGCTGCGCTGCAGCGTCGCCAGCGGCAGAAACACGTAGTCCCGGATCCAGAAAGAAAGCGACATGTGCCAGCGTGTCCAGAAGACGGAAGGCGTGGTGGAAAGATAGGGATGATCGAAGTTTTCCGGCAGACGAAAACCAAATAAGCGGGCGGTTCCGATCGCAAGGTGGGAGTAGCCGGCAAAATCGAAGAACAGCTGAAAGCCGTATCCCACCGCCAGAATCCAGATATCGGGTGCGGTCAGCTGATGGATTCTCTGAAAGCCCGCATCCACCCCGGTTCCGGGCAGCAAGCCGCTGCCCAGGGTGCGCGCTACTGTCATCAGGAAGACCCCAAGCCACACCCTTCCCAACCCCGCCCGGACATCATTCCAGCTTGCCGTGAACGGCGCGCGAAACTGGTTCAGCAGCTCCGATAGCCTGCAGATGGGCCCTGACAGTACCGTCGGGCCGAATCCCATGTACAGACAGAATTCCAGCAGGGAAGGATCGAGTTCCTCCTCCCGATAGGTGTCGAACAGGTAGCTGAGACCTTGAAATGTCCAGAACGAAATCCCCACCGGCAGCACGATGCTCTTCAGACTGGCAGCCCACACTCCAGGCACGGCAAACGCCAGCGCCGGGAGGTACTTGAAATAGCCCAGCAGCGCCACATTCAGTCCAATGCCCGCCCACAAGCGTCCGCTGGTCGGTTGCCTCTTAAGGTAGGCGCCCCAGTAGTAGTTCAACAGTGAGCTGGCGATCAGGATGCCCAGGAAGCCCACTCCGAACGTTGCATAGAAAAGGTAGCTTGCCACAAGCAGACACAGCTGCCGCAGTCTGGTTGACGCGATCGCGCGCTGCAGCAACCACAGCAGCGCGACCAGCAATATCATCCCGATCAGATACAGGCTCATATTACAAATATGGCGGACCGGCTCATCGTGGCGCCGTCGATCGCTGGTCCGCGGCCATCAGGCGTGAAGGCGCCGGCTGCCTGGACGCAGGAAGCACGGAATCGTACAAATCCAGGGTTTCCTCCACCCATCGCGACATGGAAAACAACGCTTCGGCTCGCGCTCGCCCCGCCGCACCCATGGCCATCGCCATCGAGGGTGACTGCAGCAGGCTGAGGATGGCTTCTGCCATCTGCGAGGGGCTGTGGGGCTCAACCAGCAATCCCGTCTGCCGGTCGGCGAGATATTCCGGGATCCCTCCTACCCTGGTTGCCACCGCGGGACGGGCGCTTGCCATGGCCTCGACTACTACCAGTCCCGCCGGCTCCTGCCATACCGAGGGCACAACCACCACATCGGCGGCGCCCATAAAGCGGTCCACATCGGAGCGCAGACCGGCAAAATGCACCGTGCCCTCCAATCCCAACTCTTGACTCTGTTTCAACAACGCCTGCTGGAGGGGCCCGTCTCCAACAATTACGAAAGCGACATCTTGCCTGGCTGCGCGTACCCGCGCGGCCGCAACCAGCAGATCGCTCAAGCCCTTCTCGGGAATGAAATAGGCCGCGGTGACGACTATCCTGGCGCCCTCGGCAATGCCAAGCTCTGCCAGCAGCGTCTGGCGGCCGCCCTTGCTCACCTTGCCGAATCGCTGCAGACTCACTCCGTTGCGGATCACTCGGATGCGGGCTGGCGACGTGCTATAGCAATCCACCAGCGTGCGTCTGACATGCTCCGAGACAGCGATCACTCGCACACCCAGCGGACCCAACACCAGCCGGTCCATCAGCTTGCATTTGAGTCGCGTCCGCCACCGCGCTTGCGGCAACCGGCAGTGGTCGGTGAACACCACCAGCTTGCAGCCGGTGAGCGCGGCCAACAACGGCAGCAGAGAGAACTGATCAAAAAAGTGGAAATGAACCACCGCGGGCCGGTATTTCCGCAGGATGCCCAACAATCCGCGGTACAGGGAGAATGTGCTGGCAAGCGAAAACCGCTCCAGGACTACTCCCGACTGTTCAAACTGCTTTTCCAGTTCTGGGGTGACCGCTTGAGGAAATGCGATGACGCTCCGGCAGCCCTGACTGCGCAACGCGGTCGACAAACAGACCAGGTACTCTTCCAGGGAACCGAACTTGCGGGGATTCAGGTTCAGCAGGGATACGACAGTATTGCTCCCAGTCACTCGGCCTCACAGATCGCGGAATCTTGAACTGGACGCCGCAACTGCTGGGCCCTTACGACCCGCAACCGGAGAGCGTCCGACGCGTTAATCGAAAATCAAATTTTCCTGGCGCAAAGCGTCGGAGGTGACCCTACCAGCCAACCCTCACCGGCCTGCTCCATGCTCCTTCCCAGGACGCTCAACTTAGCGCCGTCCGGTGAGCTTTCTGACCTTGGCGGCCACACGCGATGCAAACTCTCCCGCCACCAGGTTGAGATCAAACATGCGCTCAAACCATGCCTGCATGCTGGTGTGCGGAGACCGTCTTTCAAAACATGGCACGTAGTTGGTTTTGTTGCCGAATCCCAGGATCCTGCGGTCTTCCTCCGTCAAACCCCCCAGGAACGCCGCGTTCAGCAGCAGGGGATGGTAGCGGTTGTACTCCACATCCTCTTTCTGCAAGGGTATCGAGGCATCGTGGTAGTTGAGGAACACCGCATACCTCCGCTCGAGAATCGGCACGCTCTGCCGGTGTATGCCGGAGGTATCAAAGAGGAACGCCATTCCTGCAGGTCCCCTGGCTTGGATCACGCGCGACGGATCCACCTCCGCCAGTTCCTGATTCTTGACCGGACGAGGCGCCTGCTTCCGATGACTGCCGCGAACATACTCGAAAAATCCGCTCTCCACATCCGTCAGGTACAGAGCCAGCTTCACTTCCCGTGGAATGTAATCGACCTTGGTCTGGTCGTACCAGGCATCGCCATGCCAGCCATGGAAGTCGCGCGTGGTGGGCAACGACTTCCACCCCTTGGCCTCCACCAGCTCAAACCGCGGACCGATGTATTCGCGCAGGCCGTCTTTCACCGTGGGATGGAGCGCGACATCGACGAAGGCTTGATCCAGCATCAGCACGTCCTGAACCATGTGTCGGTAGCGCTCCGTCATCTCGTAGCCGTCCACGTCATTCCAACGCAGATGCCGCAGACGAGACTCGAAGCAGTTCCGCATCGCCTCCAGCTGTTGCCTGGTAACCAGGTCGGGCAGCAACACGATTCCGTCTGTCTCCAAGGCGGCGGTTACGGCGTTGACGGACGTGCTGATCATGGCCTCTACTCCCCACTTTCGCACTGGCTTCGAGGGGCAATTCTAACCCAAAGCACAAGCCTCGATGTCAGGCCATTGTTAACGCCTAACCAGTTGGTAACCTCCATCGGTAACCACAGCCAGGGCTTTCCCGTTAACAACTTAAAGACTCGCTGAGACTGTGCCCTCGCCTTTGCAGGGAGAACATGACGGGCAACGAAGCGTCCTCGGTGAAGTCTGCACCCGGCCCTTCGTACAGCTGAGTACAGGTCCGTTCACCCGTACCAATTCCCGTCCCGCGACCAGTAGTTTGCCGCGCCCCCAGCGCCTATGGTGGAGCTTCGATCACCGGGTGGCTACCTAGAATGATCTCCAGGGCCCTGGCTGTTCTCGCACTCTTCTCCCTGTTCAGTTCGATGGTGGCATGCGTGGGTGCGGCCGGGACCTCCTCCAGCAGCAGCAAGTCTTCCAGCGTGGCAGCGCTGAGCGTCACCCCCACCACCCTGCCCGGGGGCACGGTGAACTCCGCTTATGCGGCCACCTTGACGGCGTCGGGGGGCAGCGCCCCTTACAGCTGGAGCGTGAGTTCGGGCCAGTTGCCGGCAGGAGTGAGCCTGAGCGCGGGCGGCAGCCTGGGAGGAACGCCCACCAGCGCCGGCCAGTTCAGTTTCGTGGTGCAGGTGGTGGACTCGGCATCGCCGCAGCAGAAGGCGAGCGCCAATCTCAGCCTCACCATCGCCTCCGCCCCTCCACCTTCCGCCATCTCGATCACCACTACCTCTCTGCCGGCCGGGACTCTGAACACCAGTTATTCGGCCGCGCTGAATGCTTCCGGGGGCACGACTCCCTATAGCTGGACCCTGGCATCCGGCGCACTGCCTCCAGGAGTCAATCTCGTTGCCGGCGGACAAATCTCAGGCACACCCACCGCGGCAGGGAATTACAGCTTTACCGTCAAGGTGAGCGATCAATCCGGCCATTCAGCATCGCAGCCCTTGAGTATTGCCATCGGGTCCGCCTCCAGCGGCGGCCAGCCTACCATTCCGGGTGCGAGCTACGACTCCAGCCATGGATATTACGTTATGCCGGCATCCCTGGCTTCGGCTGGATTCTCCTGGTCTAGTGGCACCTTACATAATGGTTCCTTCAGCGTTACAGGGTGGAGTGGGGCAGTCCCCTCAATCGTCATCGCCGGCAGCGCGGTCAAAGTCGTGAACGCGGATTACACCGCCTCCAAGAGCGACAGCACTACGCTATCCGTGCAATTTGAATTTGATGTTGGGCCCAACACGGCTGTCATTTTCAACAACAGCCTGGGCACGGGGCCGGGACTGCTCACCGGGATGACGCCCAACAGCCACACCATTCCCAGCGGCTGGAATCTGTTTGTCATGCAGGATTTTGAATCCGGAGCCGTACCCTCCGGACAGTGGATCGACGGCAATTTCTCCACCACCCAGTACCACTCCGACGGCAATCCGGCGCATACCCACTCCCTGGGGCGCACGTTAGGCGTTGACTGGAACGTCCAGCTCACCACCGGGACTAAAAGGGTATACGCATCCTTCTACGAATACATCGACAACTCGTTCGGCATGAACGACGAAATGTTCCTCTACCACGTTTACCAGCACCCCTCCGACGGCGACAAGATCTTCGTGGAGAACATCCTCGATTGGTTCCAGGATTCCAACGGGCAGTACAACTCCTCCGACGCAACCCTGTTATGGAATATTCAGGGAGGAGTGGTGGATCCCGCCACCGACGCCTATTACCAGCTCTTTCAGCCGGCCGCGCACCCCGGCGACTGGACCATGCAGACCGGGCGCTGGGTGCAATGGGAGATGGATCAGAAATTCAATAGCGTGCTGCACTTTCCCGCTATCAGCGGCACCGTCACCGTCGATGCCACTGGCAAGACCTTCACCCGCAGCTCCGGCTCGTGGGTCAGCGATGGCGTGACGGTTGGCATGGTGCTCGGCTTCGCGGGTTTCACCAGCAATACCTTCGGCGGCAACAACAGCACCTACAAAGTCACCAGCGTCACTCCCACCACGCTCACGGTCAGCGATGCTCGCAACCTGCTCACCAATGAAACCAGCAGCCCCGGAGCCATAATCTACGGCTCCAGCAACAACGATGGCGCCTTCACCATTTACCGCGATGGCGTCCCCGTACTCTCCGGCACCGGCATCAACTTCACCGGTGGCGGCGCTGACTTCTCCCAGAACACCACCGTCCTGCAATTGCTGGGAACCTACACCAAGGTCATCTGGCGGTTGCCGATCTCCGGAAGTTCCTGCCAGGCGCAAGACACCCAGGCTCCCTGGAAGGGGGCGTGCGCCAGCAAGATCGGTGGCGCCTGCGGTTACGAGACCATCCCTGGCGGCTGGAATGCCAGTTGTCAGACCGGCACAGCGCAGCCCATTGATTGCGCTCCTACCCCTATGCCTTGCCCTCCGGTATTCAATCGCTACCTGGACGACGTAATCGTGCTCACGCAATAAATAGCTCAACCCTGCAGACTGCAACCCGCCGCCTCATGTCGCGCCCACGCCAACCCCTGTGCTTTGCGTTCCTCGCAGAGCCTGTTCGCCCGTACAGGTGCGTACAGGTCCGTTCACCCGTACCAATTCCCGTCCCGCGACCAGTAGTTTGCCGCGCCCCCAGCGCCTATGGTGGAGCTTCGATCACCGGGTGGCTACCTAGAA
>Ga0187788_10000314_pt1 | contig 13155 bp, 11 predicted proteins | sample 1015_BV01_MP10_2_FD_133008 | JGI IMG/M metagenome (GOLD analysis project Ga0187788, IMG submission 133008) | Tropical peat soil microbial communities from peatlands in Department of Meta, Colombia - 1015_BV01_MP10_20_MG | ecosystem: Environmental > Terrestrial > Soil > Wetlands > Peat | place...
GATCGTGACCCGCTGGAAGAACCCCCCGTAGCCCACCAGGCCGGGCTGCTGCGAGAAGCCCACGCTGGCCAGGACGAAGCCGGCCAGGAACAGCGCTGCGGCCCCGAGGCAGAGCACCGACCACCTGGTGTCGCCGCTGCGTCCCGAACGCCAGGCGAAGGCGATCGCGGCTGCCGGTACCCCGAAGAACGTCAGCGTGGAGAACGTGTCGTGCAGTGCTCCCGACGTGGTGTACGACGTCATCACGTCGGGCGTGCCGGGCGGGTAGCCGCTGATCGGGTCGGTCGCGAAGGCGCCGGCTCCCAGCAGGCCCACCCCTGCCAGGCCGATCAGGACCGCGCCGATCCGGCTGACGTCCGAGGACGGCGACCGGCGCCGGGCCAGGAGCAGGCCGGCGGCGAACGCCAGGTACAGGATGCCGGTCACGGTGAAGTTGACGACCTGCACCCAGCCGGACGGTCCCAGCGCCAGCGAGCTGACCGGATGCCGCATCGGGCTGTAGTCGGCCCGAGTGGCGCCCTCCAGGAGGAAGGCGACGACGAACAGCGGGCCGGCCAGAACCCCGCACCACAGCAGCCCCTCGGTCAGGGCGAGCCCGCGATCACGGCTGACCGTGCTGGTCATCATCACTCCCGAAGAAGCCGGCGGACGGGCGCCCGCCGCCGCGGTGAACGCCGTCCAGGTCCAGCATCCACATGGTCCCGGAGGCGCCGTCCACCGCCGCTAGGACCTCCCGGCGATCCCCGACGTTCCGCGCGGCGGCGCACAGGGCCTCCACATCGGCGTCGACGACCGCCGGCACGCCCAGGGAGGCCGCAACCTCGAACAGGTGCGCGCCGGGGTCGCCGGGACCGGTCACCAGCCCGGCAGCCGACCAGAGCAGCGAGGCCAGTTCCGGTACCGGGTGCCGCGCCAGGAGGACCGCCCGGTGACCACCCGAGGCGGTCGCGCCCGGCCGGTCGATCACCCGCAGCGGCCCCGCGCCAACACCCGGCGCGGCCGGGACACCGGTCAGCGGCGCGCCCTGCGCGGCCACGACCTGGTAGAGGAACGGCTCCCACCGGTCGGGCCCGACCCGGACCCGCGGCGGGGTCAGCTCACCGGCGAGGATGCGGCGGAGACCCTCCTCGTCGTGGCGCCACACCTCGTCGGTGCCGGGCACCAGGCCGGCCCCGGCCATCGCCGCGGCGACTCCCCCCAGGAGGGTGACCACGCGGCGACCGGTGCCCTCGTCGACCCGCGCGAGGTCGGCCAGCCGTGCCAGCGCCTCCTGCGGGCGGGGGCCCCGGACGGCGCTGAGCACCTGGCCCGCTCGCCGGCGAGCCGCCGGCGCTGGGACCCCCCACGCCTGCGCGGCCAGCGCACCCGCGAGCAGCACCGCCTGCGCGAGTGCCCGGTACGGGTCCGCCACCGGCTCGGACGACGGATCCGGCACCCGGCCGATGCAGCCGAGCGCCCACGGCAGGACGAGGGACTCGCCCAGCGGGCCGGGGAACCGGGTGGCCGCCGCGGCCACCCGGCGCGCCGGCGCACCCCCCAGGGCGGCCGGCGAGGGGGCGGCCGGCGCCGGGCGCGGCACCCGGGTCGCCGCCCTGCGGGCCTGCAGCAGGACGACCGACCCGCCCGCCCAGCCCCACTCGATCAGGTCGAGACCGAGGACGGCGCGCACCCGCCGGACCAGCCGGGCGACGGCGGCCGTCCGCTCGGTTCCCAGCGCGTCCGCCGCCGCTCCGCGGGCCCGGCCGTCCCCGTCGACGACGGCGCGCAGGGGCGGTCGGAAGGGGTCCGCCGATCCGCCCGGGACGCCGCGGATCACCACCACCTGCACCGCGCCGTCGGGCAGCAGCCGAGCCGAGCCGCCGGGCCCGCCGTCCAGCTCCGGCTGGACCAGGATCGCCAGGCCGCCACCGGCCACCGGGACGCCCAGCGCGGCGCACCGCCGCAGGGCATCGACGCTGAACGCGGAGGCCCACACACCCGACACGGCGGTGGCGACGTCGTCCGCCCTGACCGCAGTGAACGAGCTGAAGGCCCCGGCCCACACGGGATCGTCCTCGGCGATGCTGCTGGACCTGACCACCACCGGCCCGGGCACCGCGCGCACCAGGCCGGCGAGCTCCACCAGCACGCGGGCATCCGGCGCGGTCGCCATCACGACCAGCCGGGCCTGCCCGCTGCCCCCCGACTCCAGCGCCTCCTCGCCGCGCCGCAGGACGTCCCGGCCCGCGCCGACCGGGACCACCCAACCCGGCAGGCACGGCAGGCCGGCCGCCCGGGCCCGGGCCAGGGTGGCCGCCTTCGCGCCCGCCACCTCCGGCTCACGCGCACGCGCGTCGTCCAGGTTCAGCAGGTGGGTGGGCCGCCGGGCGGGCCCGGCCGGTCCGGCCATCAGCCCACGGACAGGATGTCGTGGCTGGCGTAGGTGGACAGCATCTCGATGCCGGTGTCGGTGACCGCCAGCATCTCCTCCAGCCGCACGCCGAACTCGTGCACCTTGCCGTGCTGGGTCTCCAGCGCGAACACCATGCCGGGACGGATCTCGATGGGATGATCGAGCGACCAGATCCGGGAGATCACCGGCTGGTCATACTGGGCGAGCCCGAGGCCGTGACCCCACAGGTTCGCCGCCGCCTGGTCCTCCTCGTCGTAGCCCCAGACCTCCTTGGCGGACGGCCACTTCGCCGCGATGTCCCGTGTGGTGACCCCCGGCCGGACCGCGTCGATCGCGTCCCACAGCCACCGATGGGCCAGGTCGTAGTAGGACTTCTGCTCATCGGTCGGCGTCCCGCCCACGCAGTAGGTGCGGTACACGCAGGACTTGAACCCGTTCCAGGTCAGGGCGGCCAGGTCGATGATGACGAGGTCGCCGGGCCGGATGATGCGATCGGAGAAGTTGCGCCAGTTGGGCCACGCGTTCGGGCCCGACGACACGATGATGTCCTCGACGTCCTCCATCCCCGGGATGTCGTAGAGGTACTTGAACCCGAACGCCGCGACCTGGTTCTCGGTCAGGCCGGGCTTGAGGAACTGGGTGAACTCGTAGTGCAGCGCGTCGCAGATCGCACCGACGATGCGCAGGGCCTTGACCTCGTCGTCGCTCTTGATCGCCCGCGCCTCCATCATCGGCGTCATGCCGTCCACCCACGCGATGCCGGCGTCCTCGAAAGACCTGATCATGTTGATGTCGATGAAGTCGACGCCGATCGGGCTGTCCCGCACGCCGGCCTCCTCGAGGTCGTTGCGCAGCGCCGCGGTGAACTTGGCCACCTGCTGCTGGGAGGCGGGACCGGCCGCACCCTTGATCCACGAGTAGGAGTGCCGGATGTTGTCCCGGGGGATCCACGGGCTGTGCACCTCGAGGTGCCTGCCGATGTCCCCCTGCTCGTAGACGATCGGCTCGCGGCCCTCGACGAGCAGCCCGTAGCGCAGGCCCGGCTTGAGCCGGTTCCAGCCCGGGGTGAGCGTCGAGGTGACGTAGCGGATGTTCTCGTCGTACATCAGCAGCATCGCTCCGAGGTTGTGGCGCCGCATCGCCTCCCGGGCGCGGGCGAGGCGGTAGTCGCGCACGCGCTGCCAGTTGATGCCCTCCTTCCAGTCCGTGCTGAGGACTCCGAAGGCTTCCTTCATCCGCGCTGCCTCCTCACCACGTCATCCACTCTTCAGACCGATCGCACCCGGGGCCGCCGCCGCGAGAGCTGATCGCGATCGACACATGGCACCGGCGCGGCGACATCCACTGCCGGTGCCACCGGGACGCGACGACGCCGCCGGGGTCGGGCGTCGAGTCGGCACCGGCCTGAGGCCGCGGCCTCAAAGCATTGCATAATGTATGATGTCAAGATATATTTCGACAAGGCCTCATGATCCGCGCCAGGGCCCGGCAGCCCGCCAATGAGCCACCGGACCCTCCGCGGACGTTGACATTTCACATCGTTTTCACATCGTTCATTGCGCAATTCATGCTCGAGTGGCCGAATTGTCCGACGAGCGCGTCGAGGGCGGCAGCGTGAAGGCAGTCGTGCTGGAAGGCAGGAATCGGATCACGGTCCGTGACGTGCCCCGGCCCGGCGCAGGTGGGAAGGCCGTCGTCCAGGTCGAACGGGCCGGCCTGTGCGGCACCGACCTGAAGATCCTCTCCGGTGCCATCGCGACGCGACCGCCGCTGGTCCTCGGGCACGAGGTCGTCGGCCGGGTGGTCCGGCCGGGACCACGTGGGCTGGTCGCCGAGGGCGAGCGCGTGCTCGTCGACCCGGGGGTGGCGTGCGGCCGCTGCGTCGAGTGCCGCAACGACCGGACTCACCTCTGCCCGAACGGGGGCCTGCTGGGCCGGGACGCCGACGGCGGCCTCGCCGAGTATCTGGAGGTCGACGAGGGCCAGCTGCATCCGCTCCCGCCCGGCATCGGGCCGGATGCGGAGGCGGTCCTCCAGGTCCTCGCCACCTGCGTCCACGGGCAGACCCGCGTGCAGGTCTTCCCCGGGCAGCCCGCCGTCGTCGTCGGTCTCGGCGTCTCCGGCCTGCTGCACACCCAACTGCTGCTGCTGCGCGGCGCCCACCCGGTGATCGGGGTGACCCGATCGGAGACCAAGCGGGCCAGGGCGCGGGACTTCGGCGCCCACCACACCGTCGCGCCGGAGGAGGCGCCGGACGCGGTCCGGGAGCTGACCGGCGGGCGCGGTGCCGACATCGTCGTCGAGTCGGTCGGGAGTGCCGAGGCGTTGCGGCAGAGCAGCATCCTGGCCGCACCCGGCGGCTCGGTGCTGGTGTTCGGCACCACCGCACCGACGGCGGACGGCGTGCCCACCTACGAGTGGTACTTCAAGGAGCTCGGCATCGTGAACACCCGGGGGGCCAGGCCCCGGGACTTCGCGCGGGCGATCGAGCTCACGGCGGCCGGGATGCTGAGGCTGACCTCGATGGTGACGAGCAGCTACCGGCTGGAGGACGCGGCCGAGGCCTTCGCCGCGTGCGGCCGGCCGGACGAGCTGAAGGTGGTGCTGGACGTGGCGTAGCCGATCCGGGGGGAGGTCAGCGCCCACAGCCAGGAAGGCGGGAGGGTCGTGAACGCAGTCCTGACACAGATGCTCAACGGCATCAGCTTCGGGGCACTGCTGTTCTTCCTCGCCAGCGGGCTCACGCTGATCTTCGGGCTGATGCGCATCGTGAACCTCGCCCACGGCGGCTTCTACCTCACCGGCGGCTACGTCGGGCTCACCGTCGTCACCCTCACCGGCAACTTCTGGCTGGCCATCCTGGCCGCCGCGGTCGCGATCGCCGCGATGGGTGCCGCCACCGAACGCCTGCTGCTGCGCCGCATCCGCGGTCAGGTGATGGCCGAGGTGCTGCTCACCGTCGGGCTCGCCACGATCATCGGCGACATGTGCCTGGCCGTCTGGGGCGGTGATCCGCGGTCGGTCCCGACACCTGCCTACCTCAGCGGCTCGATCCAGATCGGCTCGTTCGTCTACCCGAGGTTCCGGCTGTTCGTCACCGTGCTCGCCGTGGCGGTGGGGGCCGGGCTGCACTACCTGTCCCAGCACACGCGGATCGGCACGATCGTCCGCGCCGGCGTCGACGACCGGGAGACCGTCGCCGCTCTCGGCATCGACATCAATCGCGTGTTCACCGGGGTGTTCATCCTCGGCGCGCTGCTGGCCGGCGCCGCCGGGGTGATCGGCGGGGCGTTCCTCAGCCTGTCCCCCGGCGCCGACATCGACATCCTCCTGCTCTCCCTGGTGGTGGTCATCATCGGCGGGCTGGGCAGCCTGCCCGGGGCCGCACTCGGGAGCCTGGTGGTCGGCCTGGTCGACGTCTTCGGCATATCGCAACTGCCGGCGCTGGCCTCGTTCATCCTCTTCGCGCCGATGGCACTGGTCCTGATCATCCGGCCGAGCGGGCTGCTGGGGAGGAGGGCGTGACGCTGACCACCGCCGCGAAGCTGCTGGCCCTGGTGTCCGCGATCGCCTGTGCCGTGGCCCTCCCCTACGTGGTGGGCTCGTTCCTGCTGAGCACCGCGACGCTGGCGATCATCTACGGGCTGTTCGCGATGAGCGTCAACATCATGGCGGGATACGGCGGCCTGGTCTCCCTGGGTCAGGCCGGCATCATGGCGAGTTCGGCGTACGGCGTCGCGTACGTCGCCACACGCAACCACGGCTACGTCGCGCAGGTGGGCGCCGGGATGATCTGCGCGATCGCCGTCAGCGTGGTCTTCGCGGTCATGGCGATGCGCACCAGCGGCGTCTACTTCCTGATGGTGACGCTGGCCCAGGGAATGATCGTCTTCGGTCTGGCGATGAGCCTGGCACCGATCACCGGGGGCGAGAACGGGCTGACCGGGGTGTACCGCCCGCCCGCGGTCACCCAGGACTGGCAGTTCTACTACCTCTGCGTGGGCGTGCTCCTGGTCTGCGCCGCCGCGATCTGGGTGTTCATCACCTCCCCGTTCGGGCTGGCCCTGCGCGGGCTGCGGGAGAGCGAGTCGCGACTGCGCATGCTCGGCTACAACACCACGCTGCACAAGTTCTTCGGGTTCCTCGTGTCGGGCTTCTTCGCCGGCGTGGCCGGCGTGCTGTTCGCCTACAACAACCAGTACGTCAGCCCGTCCGTCGCCGAGTTCGCGGTCTCGGCCCAGGCCGTGCTCATGATCATTCTTGGTGGCATCGCCACACTCTCCGGGCCGCTGATCGGTGCCGTGATCATCGTGCTGGCGCAGAACTGGCTGAGCATCCACACCGATCGCTGGCCGACCATCGAGGGCCTGGTGTTCGTCGTCGTCGTCCTGTTCGCGCGTGAGGGGCTGGTGGGTGCCGTCAGCCGGGCCTGGCACCGCTACGTCCCGGGGCAGGCGACCGGGACGCAGGCACCGCCCGCCGCCGCCGGGGAGCCGGCGGAGGGTCCGGACCAGGCCGGGGAACCACCACCGGCGGACCGGCTGCCCGCCGGCCCGGGTGGCAGCGGAGTGCCGAGGGGCCTGTCGTCATGAGAGGGGTGCCGGAGCGGTGAGTGGGACGGCGCCCGAGGCGCTCACCCTGGACGGCGTCACGATGCGCTTCGGCGGCATCCTGGCGGTCCGCGACGTCACCGCGACGGTGAATGCCGGGCAGCGGTGGGCGGTGATCGGCCCGAACGGGGCCGGCAAGACCACCCTGTTCCGGATCATCGCCGGGGAGCAGACGCCGACCCGGGGCCGGATCGCCCTCTTCGGGCGCGACGTGACGAGGCAGTCCGCCAGCCGCCGCGCCCGGGACGGCCTGGGCCGCACCTACCAGGTGACCAATGTCTTCCTCGGCCTGACGGTCCGCGAGAACGTCGCCATCGCGGTCAACGCCCGCCGCAGGGGAAGGCTGCGCACCTGGTGGCCGGTCCGGTACTCCGGCCCGGTCGGGGAGGAGGTGGACCACACCCTGGACCGCGTGGGGCTGCTGCGCCGGCGCACCGCACCCGCCCGCGAGCTGTCTCACGGTGAGCAGCGGCAGCTCGAGCTGGCGCTCGCGCTCGCCGGCTCCCCCCGGCTGCTGCTGCTCGACGAGCCCGCGGCGGGCCTGTCCGCCGCGGAGCGGGCGATGATGCGCACCCTGATCGACTCCCTGCCGAGGGACACCACGCTGGTGCTGATCGAGCACGACATGACCCTGGCCCTCGACCTCGTCGACACCGTCATGTGCATGGACAACGGCGCGCCGATCGCCACCGGCACGCCAGACGAGATCAGGGACAACGAGCAGGTCCAGGCCGTCTACCTGAAGAGCGACTGATGCTGGCGGTCGAGGAGGTGTACAGCGGCTACGGCAACGCGGAGATCCTCTCCGGGGTCAGCCTCGAGGTCGGCGCGGGCGAGGTGGTCGCCCTGCTCGGTCGCAACGGCATGGGCAAGACCACCCTGGTGCGCACGATCGCCGGGATGACCCCGCCCACCATCCGCGGCGGCCGGGTACTCCTCGACGGCAAGCAGGTCTCCGGGCTGGAGAGCCACGAGATCGCCCGGCGGGGCGTCGGTCTGGTGCCGCAGGGGCGGCACATCTTCGGCAGCCTCACGGTGGCGGAGAACCTCACGGTCACAGCGCGGGCGAGGTCGGGTGACGGGCGGACCGGATGGGACCTCGCGCGCGTCTTCGACTTCTTTCCCCACCTCGCCGACCGGGTCGGCCAACGAGGGTCCACCCTCTCCGGCGGGGAACAGCAGATGCTTGCCATCGGCAGGGCGCTGATGACCAACCCCGATCTGCTGCTCATGGACGAGCCGTCGGAAGGCCTCGCGCCCATCGTCGTGGCCCAGATCCGGGAACGGGTGCAGGCGCTCGCCCTGGAGCGCCTGTCGATCCTCCTGGTCGAACAGAACCTCGGGTTCGCCCTGAGCGCGGCGGACCGCATCCACATCCTCGGGGCGAACGGTCGTATCGCCTGGTCCGGACGACCCGAGGAACTGCAATCCGACAACGAAGCCAAACGGACCCATCTCGGTGTCTGACCGTGTTTTCTTGACCCGATAAGAAGCAGGATCCATTATGCAATGTCACAAGCTGGTCGTGTTGGTGCAAAACGGTCTACACACGGGGGGTGTGAGCCCATCCAGGAGGGAGCACACGATGCGCCGACGGCGGATCACCGTGACCATGCTGCTCGGCGTCGCCCTCGCCGCCACGGCGTGCGGGAGCCCGCAGTCCGGTAGCTCGAGCAGCAGCAGCCAGTCGGGAACGATCACGATCGGTCTGCTCAGGCCCGTCACCGGGACGGTGGCCGCCTCCGGCAAGGACATGGACGACGGCTGGAACCTCTACTGGTCCCAGCACGGGTCGACCGTGGCCGGCAAGAAGGTGGTGACCATTGCCCAGGACGACACGGGGAACCCCTCGGTCGGGCTCAACAAGGCGCAGCAGCTGGTCGCCAACGACCACGTCGACATGATCGTCGGACCGCTGCTGGCCAACGTGGGCCTGGCGGTGGCCGACGCGATGAACCGGGCGAAGATCCCCACCGTGATGCCGATCGTCGCCGCCGACGACCTGACCCAACGCAAGCGGTACCCCTTCGTGCTGCGGGTCGCGGGCTGGACCAGCAGCCAGACCACGCAGCCCCTGGGCGCGTACGCCGTGAAGCAGGGCTACAAGAAGGCGGTCACGATCTGCACCGACTACGCCTTCGGGTACGAGAGCTGCGGCGGCTTCGTCAACACCTTCACCGACGGCGGCGGCACGGTCGTCAAGCAGCTGTGGAACCCGCTCGGCACGCAGGACTTCAGCTCGTACCTGACCCAGATCAAGCAGATCCATCCCGACGTGGTCTTCGACGAGCAAGTGGGCGCGGACTCGGTGCGCTTCGTCCAGGCGTGGTCCGACTTCGGCCTGAAGAGCACCGTCCCGCTGCTGGCCAACGAGACCACGCTCGACGCCTCGGTGCTGCGCAACATGAACGACACCGCGCTGGGCCTGACCTCGGCCGGTCACTTCGCGGAGGGCCGCCCGAGCTCGGACACCCAGACCTTCGTCAGCGACTTCCTCGCCAAGTACGGCAAGCTCCCGTCGTACTACGCCGCGGCGACGTACACCGCGGCCCGGGCGATCGCGGCCGCGATCGAGAAGGTGAACGGCAACCTCACCGACAAGGCGACGTTCGTCACGGCGCTGCGGGGAGTCTCCCTGCCGGACACGCCGTTCGGGCCCGAGACGGTCGACCAGTACGGCAATCCCATCTTCAACGTCTACATCCGCAAGGTGGAGAAGGGGCCGCACGGGCTCTGGAACGTCCCGGTGATGACTGAACCCAAGATCACCCAGTTCTGGACCTACGACTCCGCGGAGTTCCTGAAGCACCCGGTGTACAGCAAGGCGTACCAGGGCAACGGCGTCTGGCCGAACCCGATGTCCTGACCCGGCCGGGGTCGCGCCCGGCTCAGCGCGCCGGTGACGGCGCCTGCGCCGGGGACGGCTGGGCGGCGGCCTCGACCGGCTCGACCGGGTCCACCGGCTGGGCGGGGTGGATACCGGCCATCTGCTCCAGGACGGCCATCACGCTCGCGGCGTCCTGCGGACCGCGACCCTGTGCCGCAGCCGCCGTGTACAGCTGCGCGCTCGCCGCCAGCACCGGCAGGGGGCAGTGCAGCTCGGCAGCCAGCGCGCCGATCAGGCCGAGGTCCTTGGTGAACATGTCGACACTGGCGGTCGGCGGATCGTACGCACCAGCGATCATGATCGGCCCTCGCACCTGGAGCATGCGCGACATGCCGGCGCCGTCGACCAGGACGTCGAGCAGCAGGTTCGGGTCCAGGCCCGCCCGGCGGCCGAGCAGGAGCGCCTCCGCGGCGGCGACGTTGTGCACGGCGACCAGCAGGTTGGCGACGAGCTTGACCGTCATGCCGGCGCCGAACCCGCCGACGTAGCGGCACGAGCGCGCGAAGCCGGCGAAGACCGGCCGGCACCGATCGACCACCTCGGCGTCGCCGGCGGCGTACACGACGAGGTCCCGCGTGCGTGCCTGCGCCCCGGTGCCGCTCACCGGGGTGTCGAGCACGGCGAAGCCCCGGGCGCCCAGCCGGGCCGCCGCCGCCTGCTTCGCAGCCACCGGCAGCGTCCCCGCCTCGGCCAGCACGCGCCCGTGACCGTCCACGGTCTCCAGATCGGCGACGACGTCCTCCAGCGCCGCCACCGAGGGGAGCGACGTGATCAGCACCTCCGCGCGCCGGCCGGCGTCCGCCGCCGACCGGACGATCTCCACGCCGGTCCCCTCCAGCCGCGCGGACCGGGCCGGATCGACGTCGAAGCCGACCACCTCGAAGCCGGACGCCGCGAGGTTCGCCGCGAACGCCGACCCCATGATGCCCAGGCCGACCACACCGACCGTCCGAGCCATCGCAAACCTCCGTCAGGTGTCCAGACCGAGCAGGCGTGCCGCCGTGCCGCCGCGGATCAGGGCCCGCTGGTCGTCGGGCAGGTCCGGCACCTTCTCCAACTGGCCCAGCGGGTCGTAGAAGCCCATGTCGTACGGGTAGTCGGTGCCGAGCACGACGTGGTCGGCACCCATCTGCCGGATCAGGAAGCCCAGGTGCGCCTCGTCGTACACCAGGCAGTCGACGTACATGCGGCGCAGGTGGCTGCTGGGCGGGCGGGTCAGGTGGTGGCGCCCCTCCGGGCGCCGGCTGTAGGCGTGGTCCATCCGGGAGGAGTAGAAGGGCAGGTAGCCGCCGCCGTGCACGACGCACAGCTTCAGGTCCGGGAACTGCTCCAGGACGCCGCCGTGGATGATCCGGGTGATCGCGATCGTCGAGTCCAGCGGGTTCCCGATCACGTTGGTCAGGTAGTACTCGGTGAGCCTGACCCCGTGGGTGAACCCGTGCGGGTGAACCAGCACGAGCACCCCGAGCTCGGCGACCGCGGCGAAGAACGGGCGGAAGCCCGGGCCGTCCAGGTCGAGCCCGTTGACGTTCGTGCAGATCTCGACGCCACGCAGGCCCAGCTCGCGGACGGCGAAACGCAGCTCGGCGACGGCCGCCGCGACGTCCTGCAGCGGCACGGTGGCCAACCCGACGAACCGGTCCGGGTGGCCGGCCACCATCTCGGCGACGTGCTCGTTCTGCATGCGTGCCAGCCGGCGGCCGAGCGCCGAATCGGTCCAGTAGTAGTACTGCGGCGGCGCCACCGACAGCGCCTGCACGTCGACGCCCATGCGGTCCATGTCCGCCAGGCGCTGCTCCGGGTCGGTCAGCTTCGGCAGGATCGCGCTGAAGTGCTGCGCGTTGTAGGCGTTGGTCTCCTCGCCGCCGAAGTACGTGAAGGGGTCCAGGCGGCCCGGGGTCAGGGCCGCGACGAGTTCCCGGCAGGCCAGCGTGCCGACGTGCGCGTGGATGTCGATGACCGGCGACGTCCCAGCCAATCCTCACCTGCCGTCCGAAGGGTGGTCCTCCCACGCGGTGGGGGAACGCCGGCGCCGGGTCACGGCCGCTTGCGGACCCGCTGCTCCCGCTGCGTCGCCAGGCCGGCGTCGCTCATCGCCGGCCCGCCGAGCGCCTGGATGGTGGCCTGGAGATGGTCCACGGTGATCTGCGCGGCCGACTCGCCGTCCCCCGCCCGCATGCTCTCCAGGAGCTGCCGGTGCTCGCGGTTGGCTGCGGCGATCTTGTCGCGTTCCGAGACGAGCGTCACCGCTACGTAGGGGGCCGCGCTGTCCTGGAGGTTGAGCAGGACGCTCGCCATCCTCGACGACCCGACGGCCCGCACGAACACCCCGTGGAACTCGCGGTTCAGGTCCGCCCAGGCGCCGGTGTCGGGCTCCTCCTCCATCTGCGACTGGAGCTTCTCGGCGCGGTCGAGGGTGGCCTGGTCGACCCTTGCGGCGGCCCGCCGCATCGCCTCCGGCTCCAGCAGCAGGCGCAGGTCGTAGATCTCCTGCACCTCGACCGCGCGCAGTTCCCGCACCACGGCCCCGCGGTGGGCGTCCAGCTGGATGAGCCCCTCCGCGGCGAGGTCCCGCAGGGCCTCGCGGACCGGCGTCGTGCTCACCCCCAGCTGCGTGGCGATCTCGGCCTGGACCAGCCGGCTCCCGCCGGGGAGCGAACCGCGCAGGATGGCCCGGCGCAGCCGCTCGAGAACGAACTGATGCGTCGTCTGGCGTGACGGGCTCACGTCGGAACCGATGTCCAGCATCCAGCGTCCCTCGATCCGCGTCGTCGACCGTCGTCGACCCTAGGTTGATCTCCGTCCCCGGGCGTGACCGCCGCCGCGGTCAGATGCGGATGCGCCGGCCCGCGCGACCCGCCACCCCGCGTTGGCGGGGCGCGCATGCCGGGTTCCTTGACCGTGCGACGGCCAATAATGCAACATACATTTTACACCCGAATCAGGATCATTACCCATCATCACCTTAAACAGTGGGTTTTCCTGAGGATTCCCGCCGGAGACGGCACCGGTCCACGGGGGCGTGACTGATGCCTGGCGAGGAGCCCGACCGGTCGACCGGCGCGTTCCGCAGCGAGATCGCCGACGGGATGCACATCGAGTGGGACGTCTGCGTCCCGGTGGACGACGGCACGATCCTGCGGGACACGCCTCAGCACATCTATTTCGCCGGACATGGCTACGCGGCCATCCGGGTTGACATCCGCGGCAGCGGTGATTCGGATGGGCTGCTGCTAGACGAGTACCTGAAGCAGGAGCAGGACGAC
>Ga0187788_10000316_pt1 | contig 13138 bp, 12 predicted proteins | sample 1015_BV01_MP10_2_FD_133008 | JGI IMG/M metagenome (GOLD analysis project Ga0187788, IMG submission 133008) | Tropical peat soil microbial communities from peatlands in Department of Meta, Colombia - 1015_BV01_MP10_20_MG | ecosystem: Environmental > Terrestrial > Soil > Wetlands > Peat | place...
GCCTCTTCGGGCGTGTCGATGCGGTGATGCAAACGCAGCCCGCTGTCTTTGGCAAAGAAGGCGGAGAACTCGCCGGTCCCGCAACCCACCACCGGCACTCCCAGGGTCTCCAGCACCTCCAGCGTGCGCGCCAGGTCGAGAATCGCCTTCGCTCCCGAGCAGATCACGGCCACCGGACTCCGGGCCAGCTCTCCCAGATCCGCGGAGATGTCCATGCTTTTCTCTCCCCCGCGATGAACGCCGCCAATGCCGCCGGTCGCCAGAACTGGAATTCCCGCGCGGGCGGCGATAAAAGCGGCGGCCGCCACCGTGGTCGCCCCGATGCCGCCATCGGCTAGAATCGCTGCCATATCTCCGCAGCTCACCTTCGCGACCTCATCCGAATTGGCGAAAATCTCCAGCTCCCCGGGAGTAAGGCCCACCTTCACTCGCGCTTCAAGGATGCCGATGGTGGCCGGCACCGCACCCTGCTCCCGCACCGCCGCTTCCATCCGGCGGGCTGTCTCCAGGTTGGTTGGCCGCGGCAAGCCGTGCGCAATCACCGTGGTCTCCAGCGCCACCACGGGCTTCGCCATTGCCAGTGCCTCGGCGACTTCTTCGCGGACGTCAAGATAATCGGCCAAGTCGCTCCTCCGCTGTTGCTCGACGGAATGACTTCCGGAAGTCACTGCCTAGTCCGTTACAATGCCGGGCGGTGAACCCGCGAACCCCACGCCCAGCAGCCGTAATCGTACTCGGAGACATCACGCTCGACATCATGGCTCCGATCAAATCTCTTCCCAACGCCGGCGAGGACTGCCTGTCCTCGCAACTCGAGCTTCACTGCGGTGGCGTTGCTGCCAACTGTGCCATCTCCCTGGCGCGCTGGGGTGTGCCGGTGCGCCTGCTGGGGGCGGTCGGCCGGGACGCCTTCGCGGAAGTTGTCCTGCGCATTCTACGAGCCCAGGGCGTCGATGTCTCCCACGTTCAGCGCCGAGAACGGGCCCTGACCGGGATCATGTATATCGTGGTCACCGCTGACGGGGAGCGGACATTTTTCGGCAGCCGGGGCGCCAGCGGCATGGTGAAGCCACCTGCTAACCACACCGGCTGCCTTCGCGGCGCGCAGGCAGCGCACTTTGTCGGATATAACTTTCTGACCTCTGCTACGGCAAGCACCGCAGAGTACCTGCTCCGGGCGATGCAGAAGATTGGAGGCGCCACCTCTCTGGACGTCGGCAGCGCGCCCAGCCTCGAAATTCCCCGCAGGATTTTGCAAGTCAGCCGCAAGGTGGATATCCTCTTTGTGAGTCTGGACGAAGCCCGTGCGCTCACCGGAGCACGCAGCGCAGACGGCGCATTTGAGGCCTTGCAGCGCGCCGGAGCTCGCGAGGTGATTGTGAAGCTGGGAAGCCGCGGATGCCTGATTCACGAGGCCGGAAGGCTGCATCGTGTGCCCTCGCTTCCCGTCGCCACGGTTGACACCACGGGCGCGGGCGATGCCTTTGTCGGCGCCTACCTGCAGGCCCGCTGGCGCGGCTGGCCGGCCTCAGAAGCGGCGCTGTTGGCCAACGCCGCGGGAGCCGCGGCAGCCGCTGTGGTCGGGGCCGGTGAAATGATGCCGGGCGCAGACCGTATTCTGGCCCTGCTCCGCCGCGCTCGCCTGGATCGGCAGTGGGATCCGGTGCGCCGGAAAGTTGTCGATCGCCTGAATCTGAAGGTGAAGTCACGCCGCACACCATCCCCAGGAGGTAGCAGTGCAAGCTAAGCCCGAGTGGAAACAAGCGATGGATCGCCCGCGACTGAAGTCTCTGGCGGACCTGTTCGGCGTGCCCAAGCCGGTCATCGGCATGGTGCACTTGTGGCCCTTGCCCGGCTCTCCCGGTTACACCGGCTACGGCATGCAGAAGATCATCGACCAGGCCATGCAGGACGCCGAAGCCCTCGTGCAGGGCGGAGTCAACGGCCTGATGGTCGAGAACATGTGGGACCTGCCGTACCATGTCGGCTCCGCCGTCCAACCGGAGGCAATGACCGCACAAGCCGTGGCGGCTGCTGAAGTAGTGCGCAGCTTCCCCCTGCCAGTGGGGATCAACGTAATTCACAACGGCGGCATCGTCTGCTTGTCAATCGCAGTAGCGGCGGGCGCGCGCTTTATTCGGGTCTGCATCCTTACCGGGTCACGGCTCTGGGATACGGGCGAACTCGATCACGGCTGCGCCGCCGACCTGATGCGCAAGCGCAAGGAACTCCACGCCGAGAGCATTCATATCTTCGCCGACGTGGATAAGAAGCACTCCGTGCCCTTTCCGGGCATCGACCTGGCCACACACATCGAGTGGACCGAATTTTATGGCGCTGATGGCGTCATCGTTTCCGGCCGCATGACCGGCAGCGCGCCTGACCTGGAGAAGGTTCGCGAGGTGAAGCGCCTGGCCACCCGGCCGGTCCTGATCGGCAGCGGCAGTGACACCGGCAACGTGGCCGGGTTTCTGCAATACGCCGACGGCATCATCGTGGGCTCAAGCCTGAAGGAGGATGGGGTGATGGAAAATCCCGTCGACGTGAACCGGGTTCGCGCCTTCATGGAAAAAGTGAAGCCGGCGAGAGAGGCGTTGGCGGTGGGAAAGTAGCAGTCAGCAATCAGCAGTCCCAAGCCGGACGCTTCCGAGAATCACAACTGCGCGCCATACATCTCAATCGCCGCGCCGGTCACTGCCGCCCCCGCGTCTCCTGCCAGCCACAAGATCATAGTGGCGATGGCTTCTGGCTTGATCCACATCGCATAGTCGCCGCCCGGCATCGCTTTGCGATTGCCGGGTGTGTCGATCGTGGCCGGCAGAATCGAATTCGCCGTGATCCCCCGATTTTTATTCTCAATCGCGATAGTCTGGATGAGCGAAACCATCGCCGCCTTCGACGCGCTGTAAGCTCCCACGCTCGCTCCCGGCTCCAGCGCCGCGCGGCTGCCGATCGCGATGATTCGTCCGCTTCCCGCGCGTTGCATCGGCGGCAGAACGGCGCGCGTCATATAGAGCGCTGCGTCCAGGTTGAGCGACATCATGCGCTTCCAGGTGGCGTCATCGGTTTTCTCTACCGGCTGTCCGCCAGCGAAGCCGCCCACCAGGTGGGCCAGGACGTCAACCCTCCCCAGATGGCGGAGCACCTCGTCAACCACGTCCTGCGCTCCTTGGGGGGTGGCGATGTCGGCCGGCACCGGCTTGAATGCTGGATGACTGAAATCCGAAGCTCGAATGCTCGGTGCGACACCTACCGTGATCGCCCCGGCATCCAGGAAGGCCTTCGTGACCGCGGTTCCCAGTCCGCCGGTCGCGCCTGTCACGACTACCACTTTGCCTGTCATGAGACCTCCACCGGTTGCCGGGTCCGCAGTTTCCTTACTCCTTGCTGTACCGGTTTCGCTTCTTGTCCGCGTGGCGCTCCAGCCCCAGCTGGATCAGGCGGTCGATCAACTCTGGATAGGAAATGCCCGACGCCTGCCAGAGTTTCGGATACATGCTGATTGAGGTGAAGCCCGGCATAGTGTTGATCTCGTTTACGTAGATTTTGCCGGTTTTGGGATCCATCAGGAAATCGACGCGGCCCAGCCCCGAGCAGTCCACGGCCTTGAAGGCGGCAATGGCCATCTGCTGCACCTGCTTCTGCTGCGCTTTGCTGATGCGGGCGGGAATCAGCAGCTGCGAACCCTCATCCAGATACTTGGCCGCATAATCGTAAAATTCGGTTGCCGGCACAATCTCTCCCGCGACGGATGCAATCGGATCATCGTTGCCCAGGACCGAGCACTCGATCTCGCGCGCCCGCCCCTTCTTCCCGCCCACTCCCTGCTCGACGATGATTTTGCGGTCGTACTTGGCGGCCTCGTAGATCGCGCCATCCAGTTCGCCGGGGTCGTGCGCTTTGCTGATGCCCACCGAACTCCCCAGGTTCGCTGGCTTGACAAACAGCGGGTATTTCAGCCGCATCTCTATCTTCTTGCGCACTCTGGCCGGGTCCTTCTCCCAATCCCCGCGCAGGATGGTCACGTGCTTCACGATGCTGAGACCGGCATCGCGGAACAGGCTTTTCATGACGTCTTTGTCCATGCCTGCCGCCGACCCCAGCACCCCCGCGCCAACGTAGGCGATGTCCGCCAACTCCAGCAGGCCCTGGATGGTGCCATCTTCGCCAAAGGTGCCGTGCAGGACGGGAAAGATGACATCCACGGCGATGGCATGTTCCGCGGGCCGCAGCAACTCATGGCCTGCCGGCGAATGGGACTCGGTCTCAAACGGAATGATCGCAGAATGGTCGGAACTGGGCATGGGCGGGACCAGTACGGACTCGCCCTTGGCCAGCACCGCCGCCGCCGCGGTGGCCTCTGGATCCCCCGCCCGCAGGTGCCTTTCTTCCTTTTTATGCCCCCGCAGCAGGCGTTCCGCATGGGCGGCGGTCAGCCACCGGCCTTCCTTGGTGATCCCGATCGGAACCACCTCGTACTTAGTCTTGTCGATGTGTTGGAGTACCGAGGCCGCGGAAAGCAGGGAAACCTCGTGCTCTCCGCTTCGGCCTCCGAACAGAACTCCCACCCGCAACTTCTTGGCCATGTTGGCGAAAATAAAGCCTCGGCCTCCCGGAATGCAACCACTGCCCCACATCGCCTGCACCAGATCCGTGTCAAGCCTGATGCCCCGCAGCCTAGTACTTCAGTACTCTACCCAGCGGGGCGTGTCCTTCAGCATCATAGGACCATGGAACGCCTGCTTTCAGACGTCATCCCATTCATGACGTGCTCCCATGAGTTTTCCTGGCCGCGCCGCGCCAGCAATGGGGACTCGTACTACCAGGTCTGTCTTCGCTGTGGAGCCGAATACGGCTATGACTGGAACACCATGCGCCGTACCGAGCGCGTGGCCTCCCATACCACCGTGCAGAACCGCGCCCAGCTCAACCGGCAGTCGGGCTGGCGGCCGCGGGCGCGCCGCTTGAGCATGCAGTTGCCGCTACAATTCCGCGCTGCCAAGTCTGGCGAGTGGACCGAGGGTCAGGTGCGGAACGTCAGCCGCACCGGCGTGCTGTTTGAAAGCGATGCCCCTATCGCCTCGAAAACCGTAGTGGAGCTGATCTTCGAAATGCCGGAGGAGATTTCCGGCCAGCCCGGCAGCAAGGTGCTGTGCACCGGCAAGGTCGCGCGCTCCCTGCCTCCCCACGGCAGCAATCCCAGGCACTCGGTGGCGGTGCATATTACCGGATACGAATTTCTGCACGAGCGCCGGGAACCGCGCAGCGCCGAAGTCCGCGCTTAAGCTAGAGAGCGTGCCGCGCAGGCGCCTGCGGACAGGGGGATCCCTGCACCGGGAAGCAGATCGGCTCTCTTCTTTTCATCCGAGGAGGACTTGAGTCCGACGAGGGGTCTGCTGTTGCTCCCTTCGAGCGTGAATGGGGGCACCCCAACCGCAGCCTGATTACAGGATCTTCTTCCCAAACGCCGACAGCGCCAGCTCCACCGCGAGCTCGGCGGTTCGGTTGTGCTCGTCGATCACCGGGTTGACTTCCACGATTTCAAAGCTGGTCATCCGCCCGTGGTCGGCGATGATCTCCATGGCCAGGTGGGCTTCCCGGTAGGTGGCGCCGCCGCGCACCGGCGTGCCGACTCCCGGAGCATCCTCCGGATCGATCCAATCCATGTCCAGCGAAATGTGGTAGCCGGCGGTGCCGCGGCCTGCCATGCGCAAGGCTTCTTCGATCACCGTGCGCATGCCGCGCTCGTCGATGTCGCGCATGGTAAAGGCCTCGATCCCGGCGCGGCGAACATGCTCCTTCTCCACTTCGTCGATGCTGCGAATCCCCAGCAGCACGCAGTTCTCCGGGGCAATCTTGGGGCTGAATCCGAAGATGCCCGAGAGCTCGGGCAGACCCAGGCCCATCAGCGCTGCCAGGGGCATGCCGTGAACGTTTCCGCTGGGCGAGCTATCGGGGGTATTGATGTCGCTGTGCGCATCGATCCAGAGCAGCCCCACCTTCTGCTGCTTGCGGCGGTAGAACTCCGCCACTCCGGACACCGTGCCCACTGCCACAGAATGGTCTCCACCCAACACCAGCGGAACCTCGCCCGCCTCCAGCGTCTTCACCACCAGCTCCGCCTCTTTGGTACAAGTGGAGGTAATCTCCTTCAGGTATTTCGCCCGCGGGTTCCCTTCCTTCTTCTGCTCGGCTATCGCGACGGCGATGTTGCCCGCATCCTCGACCTTGTGCCCCAGGGATTCCAGCCGCGCCTCCAATCCCGCCACCCGGACCGCCGATGGCCCCATGTCCACGCCTCGGCGCGACTGTCCCAGATCCAGCGGCACTCCGATCACGCGGATTTTCTTTTGCAGGATCCCCGTTCGGTTGGAGCTCCCCGCTGCCGTCCCCGGCGCGGAGGTTGCGTGCTCAGTAACCACTTCAGTCATAGCCGTGCGTTCAATCCTTTCTCTCCAACTCCCCTGGCGCCGCCAGCATCGTCCTAGGGATACAGGCGATACAGCATGCGTGGAAAGGGGATGGTCTCCCGCAGGTGCTCCAGTCCGCAGATCCACGCTACGGCCCGCTCCAAACCCATGCCGAAGCCTGCATGCGGCACGCCGCCATATTTGCGCAGGTCCAGGTACCACTTGAAAGCATCCTCCGGCAGTTCGTGCTCCCTGATCCGCTTCAACAGAAGCTCGTAGGAGCCGATGCGCTGCGATCCCCCGATGATCTCCCCGTAACCTTCCGGCGCCAGCACATCGACGCACAGCGCCAGCTCCGGACGGCTCGGATCCGGCTCCATGTAAAACGCCTTCACCTTCGCGGGATAGCGATGGATCATCACCGGCTTATCGAACTGCGATGAAATGTAGGTTTCATCGGGCGCGCCAAAGTCCCCGCCCCATTCAAATCGGGCCTCCAGCTTCCCCTGCGCCTGGCCCTGGTGCAGGATCTCGACCGCCTCGTCGTAGCTGATGCGGGGAAACGGTGGAGTGATTTTCTCCAACAGGCTCACGTCCCGGCCCAGGGTCGCCAAATCGGCTCTCCGCCGCTGCAAGACTCGCTGCACGATAAAGGCGATGAAGCTCTCGGCCAGCGCCATGATGTCGTCGAGCTCGGCATAGGCCACCTCCGGCTCCACCATCCAGAACTCCGTGAGGTGGCGGCGTGTCTTCGACTTCTCGGCGCGGAACGTCGGCCCGAACGAGTACACCTTTCCCAGCGCCATCGCCGTGGCCTCGATATAGAGTTGGCCGGACTGCGTCAGATACGCCTGCTCGTCGAAATACTCCACCGGAAACAAGGTGGTCGTGCCCTCGCAGGCTGCGGGCGTAAGAATCGGAGGATCGGTGCGCACGAAGCCCTGCTGGTCGAAAAAATCGTGCATGGCTCTTTCGATCTCGGCGCGGACCCGCAGCACCGCGCTCTGCCGCGGCGATCGCACCCACAGATGCCGATGCTCCATCAGGAAGTCGACGCCATGCTCCTTCGGCGTGATCGGGTAGGGATCGGCTTCCGGCACCTTCTGAATCACCTGTACGTCCACAACGTCCAGCTCATAGCCTCCGGGGGCCCGCTTGTCCGCCCGCACCTTGCCGTGCACGACCACGCTCGACTCCTGCGTGAGGTCCTTAACGGCGTCGAACACCTGCGGCGGCACGGAATTCTTTGCCACCACTCCCTGCACCACCCCCGACCCATCGCGGAACTGCGGAAAGAGCAGCTTGCCGCTCTCCCGCAGGTTAGAGAGCCAGCCCTTCAGGGTGATCGACTGACCCTCGAACTTCGACAGCTCGGAGATGCGCGCCACCGGCGCTGCCGCGCCTATCTTTTCGTTTGCTGTTAGCGACATAAATAAGCCTTAGGAACGAAGCCGTAACCTGACGGGGATTGCCGTCTTCCGTCAGCTGGACTCCAGCCGCCGGTAGGCGGCGCCCATCGCGCCGGAGATATCCGCCTTATCGTCTCCCTCGATCTCCATCAGCAGCGGAGGCACGTGGGGCGCCGTTTTCAGCAACTCCATCGCCTGCTTCCAGTCGATGTTGCCCTGGCCCGGCCAGAGGTGCGAATCCACATCCTTCTTGTTGTCGTGCACGTGGGTGGAGCGGATGTGCTTCCTGAGCAGGCCAAACGCCTCTTCCACGCTGCTCATCAGGTGCGCGTGTCCGAAGTCAAAACACACCCCCACGTCGGGAAAGTGGGTGACGTTGAGAAACTCCAGCAACTTCTCCGGTGTGGACATATCGTTGGGAATGTTCTCCAGCAGGATGGACACACCCAGCGGTTTGGCAAAGGCCCGCAAGTGCTCCACGCAGGTCATGGCCCCGTCCAGCTTCTTGTCCGTGAAGTCTTCCCCGCCCACACCCAGATGCTGGATGAGGAAGCGAAAGGGAATCTGCTCGGCGATCTCGATGGCGCGCTTGATCTCATCCATCGCGTCCACCCGCTTGCGCTTCTCTCCATCGGTGATGCTGATGGGCGAGTCTCTTCGCCCCCAGTCGTAGTCCACGTACATGGGCGAATGCACCGAGTTCAGCGGCACCGCGCTGGCGCGAAACCAGTTGGCGATCTCCACCACGTGCTGCTTGCGGTTGGCGTAATCCAGGTGTCCCCGGGCCGCAAAAATCTCGATCGCTTCCGCCCCACCCCTGACCAGGCCGTCCAACAGTCCGGGATGCAGGCGCTCCCGGACATAGACATATGTCGACATCGCTTTCAGCATTCAGTACCCCACTGCTTTCCCGTTATTCCGCGCATCGCTGGCTCCCAAGCGCTCTCCCGACCGGGGATCCAGCGCGATGCATTCTGCGTCTCCCCAGTAGTTGCGCACCTCGATCTTATGCCCCATCTTTTCCAGCAGATGGACCGTGTCGGGGGAGAAGCCCTTCTCCAGCCGTGTCTCATCCGGCAGCCACTGATGGTGGAAGTGGGGCGCGTTAACCGCCTCCTGGATGTTCATCCCGTAATCGATCACCCCCATCAGGACGTTGGCCACGGTGGTCATGATGGTCCCACCTCCGGGCGAACCCAGCACCAGGAACAGCTTGCCGTCCCTGGTCACGATGGTGGGCGTCATCGACGACAGCGGACGCTTGCTCGACCCCACCGCATTCGCCGGGCCCTGCACCAGGCCATACAGGTTGGGCGTCCCCGGTGCTGCGGCGAAGTCGTCCATCTCGTCGTTGAGCAGGAAGCCCAAGCCCTCCGCCGTCACCCGCGATCCCAGACTGTCGTTCAGCGTCGTGGTGACCGCGACCGCATTCCCCTCGGCATCGACCACCGAATAATGGGTGGTGTGTTCCGGCTCGAGCCCGACCGCGGGTTGCGGATGCAGCGCCGCATAACGTTCCAGTTGATTGAAAATCGCCGGCCGCTGCAGGCTTCCACTCAAGCTCGCGTGATGCGGGTCCAGCCCTTCGCGCCACGCCTCGCCATAGCGCTTGTCGATCAACTGCGCGACCGGAATGTTAGCGAAGTCGGGGTCCCCCATGAACTCGGCGCGGTCGAAATAGGCCCGCCGGAAGGCCTCCACCGTCAGGTGCATGGACGCCGCCGAACGGTTGCCCAGCTTCCCCAGGTCGTATCCCTCCAGAATATTCAGCGACTCGATCAGAGCCACTCCTCCCGAAGAAGGAGGCGGCGCGCTGTACACGTCGTATCCACGATAGGTCCCGTGGATGACCTTCCGCTCCTTGACCTCATAGCCGGCCAGATCCTCCGCCGTGACCAGGCCGTTACCCTTCTGGATGGTGGCCGCGAGCTCGCGCGCCATCGCGCCACGATAAAAATCCTCCGGATTCCTGGCGATCCTCGTCAGCGTGGTCGCCAGCTCTGGCTGTCTCAGGATTTCGCCCGGCTGATAGTACTTCCCGTCGCGCTGGAAGATTCGCTTCGACTCCGTGAACTGCCCGAGGTAAGGATCTTTCAGGCTCTCCGCGTCTTCGTAGGCGAGTGGAAATCCGTTGCGCGCCAGCTTGATCGCGGGCGCAATCACCTCCTCCAGCTTCAGCTTGCCGTACTTCCGCTGCGCATAGACCATTCCCGCCACCGAACCGGGGACCGCGATCGACTTGTAACCCACCCGGCTCAGATCCTGAATGACCTTGCCCGAGGCATCCAGATACATCTTCTCGCTGGCCTTGGCAGGCGCCTTCTCGCGGTAGTCGATGAAGTGCAGCGTGCCGTCCACCTGGCGGATCAGCATGAATCCGCCGCCACCCAGGTTGCCGGCCTGCGGGTGAACCACCGCCAGCGCAAAACCCACTGCCACAGCCGCGTCCACCCCGTTCCCCCCGGCCTTCAACGTCTCGACTCCGGCCTGAGAAGCCAACTCGTGCACGCTGGCCACCATGGCGTGCGCGGCATGCGCGGGCCGCATCGGCGCCGCCAGGACAAGCCACGCCAGCCCCACCATGATCAAGCTAAGCTGTAGTTTTTTGAGGATTTTAGACACCGTGCACACGATCTCTGCCTTGGCCGCAGCCGGAGCGAACTTTGAGGCTAGCCTAGCAGTCACCGAGCCGTCAAATGTTTGCCCGATCCGCTCTGAATTTGTATGAGTTACGCCAGGGGATCGGTGCAGAGGAGCGCGTACAATATGGACGGTGTGACCCGTATACACAGTCCTTCTAACAATGATACCGGTGTGAATTCAAAAACAAGAATCGAGGGGCAGCGAATGGGCAAGGCACGTGAACTCGTCCGGGAATCCGAATGGCTTCAAATTTACCGGTTGAATCCAAATCTATGGATTCAAACGTCAAAGTTTCTTGCAGGTGGGCTGGAGTTGAAAGCAGATGACTTTGACCATAAGTGGGAGTCGCTCTCCGCGCGAGACAGGTTGGATTTGTGTTCCGCTTATATCGCAAAGCCACAGCTATCGGACGAGGACGAGAAAATACTCGACATCATCATGCGCGAAGGTGATGAAATTAGTTGGAGCCACATAGTTTCGGCCTTGGTTAGGCATAGCGATCGAAAGCGGGTGTTGGCGTTCATAAGAGAAAGAATACAGAACCAATCTCCTCCATTGGCTAATTTCTATCAGGCCGCCGAGACACTTGGTGATCAGGGAGTAGTGCCGCAGCTCCAAGAGAAATATCGGCATTATCTTGAAGGCGGATTAACCCCAAAGCGTGGAGATAGAGTCTTGAGTATCGACTATCTAGTTTGTGCCAGAGCCCTGTGGAAGCTTACAGGCTTGCAACAATACGAAGAACTGCTCAAGACATACCTACAGGCGGCAGACAAGTTTGTCAGAGATTCAGCGAAACGCTTATTGAGTACTTAAGACGGTTTGGCCCACCCAGAGTGGTGGATGGACGAGGGACGGTGGCCTCCCGCAACCTCCTCCCGGTAATCCGCTGCGCGTCCGCGTCGACCTCCGGTAAGGGGGTGTATCACTTTTCCCCTCTGTATAGCCTACCCCGTCAAATGTTTGCCCGATCCGCTCTGAATTTGTATGAGTTACGCCAGGGGATCTGTGCAGAGGACAGGGCCCCAGAGTCGCCAACGATTCACTTCTTGGCCCTTGTCTTTCTGCTCTTCATGTGCGCCAAGTTCGTAAGCTGTTCCTGCGCCTTCTTCGGCAGTTTGGCGTAGACCAGCGCATGCGATTCGCGCAGGAGTTCCTCAAGTTCAAAGCGGCTGAGAGCCTCCAGCCTCTCCAGCGCTACCCATTTTGCCCGCGCCAGGTACGGCGCAGGAATGATGTCCGGCCGTTCCGTCAGCTCGTAAAATCTCTCATCGCCGCATTTGAAGCTCAATCGCGTGGGGGCTGAAGGCTCCAGCGGCAGCACGGCGAACATCTTGCCTCCCACCTTGAAGACAAGATCATCTCCCCACTGCACCGTCTCGGTGGCGCCGCGAAGCGACATGCAGTATTTGCGAATCCACTCCACGCTCATGGACCAAGCCTCCGGCTGCACCGGCATTAGAGCTCGCGCAAGGCTCCGACAACCCTGGCCACTTCATTCTCCTGGAACATGCGGATCGCCGCTACCCCTGCCGCCCCGGCGGCCAGGCACGCGGCAGCGTTTTGCAGCGTGACTCCCCCCAGCGCGACCACCGGAATCGGCCTCGAAGCGCCGCTGTTCGCCCCACGATGGCACACCGCGCGCAAAGCCTCGGTCCCTGCAACAGCGGTGCTCCCCATTTTCCCGAACACCGGTCCGAAAACCACGAAATCCGCTTCCGCCACCTCCGCCGCCTCTACGTCCGCCAGCGAGTGACATGAGACCGCAACCACCGGCCTCTCCAGCCCTGCCTGCTCAAACACCCCGCGCACGTCCGCGGGAGAGACGTCCTCCGAACGAAGATGCACGCCGGCTGCCCCCACGGCAATCGCCACATCCGTCCGCGAATTGACGAGCAGCCGGGTGGTACCGCGACATGACCGGACCACCTCCACCACTTCCCGCGCCAGAGTCTCCAGCTCACGTGTCGTCAGATCGCGCTCCCGCAGCTGGATGTAGTCCACTCCCGCGCAGGCTGCCTCCTCGATTTTGCCGAGCAGACGCCTTCGGCGCTCGCCTTCGTCATGCCCCAGTTGTTGCCGATCGGTGATGTAGTAGAGAAGCAAGCAGTGGCCGCCCTGATGTGCCAGCTCGGCTGAGTTCTGGTTGGCGCCTGGCCGGGGATGCCCCTACGGCCTGGTTTTGGCGATCTCCGGCCCCTTGTCCCGCGGCGTCGGGCCCAGATGGTGTTTAGTCAGGCTGTCTTTCAGATATTCGAACCCCTCTTCCGGCGAATCCACCAGCTTGAACAGGTCCATGTCCTCCGGCGCTATCACTCCGGAATCCACCATGGCCTGAAAATTGACGACCTTATTCCAGTACTCGCTGCCATACATCAGGACCACAATCTTCTTGGCCAGCTTCTCGGTTTGCGCCAGGGTCAGGATCTCGAAGAGCTCGTCAAACGTGCCGAAGCCTCCGGGAAACACGATCAGCGCCTTGGAGAGATAGGCAAACCAGAGTTTGCGCATGAAGAAATAGTGGAACTCAAAATTGAGTTCGGGCGTGATGTAGGAGTTGGGCATCTGCTCGTAGGGCAGGTTGATGTTCAGGCCGATGGTCTTTCCCCCGGCCTCGCGTGCGCCGCGGTTGGCGGCCTCCATGATTCCCGGCCCGCCACCGGTGGTCACCACGAA
>Ga0187788_10000317_pt1 | contig 13131 bp, 9 predicted proteins | sample 1015_BV01_MP10_2_FD_133008 | JGI IMG/M metagenome (GOLD analysis project Ga0187788, IMG submission 133008) | Tropical peat soil microbial communities from peatlands in Department of Meta, Colombia - 1015_BV01_MP10_20_MG | ecosystem: Environmental > Terrestrial > Soil > Wetlands > Peat | place...
CTCGATCCTGCGAGTGCGGCAAGTGGACCGTCCCCGGTTGAGCGAACCATGGTGGCGGCTGTCTTCGCCAACACCCCGTTTTATGGCGGAGGCATGAAAATCGCGCCGCGCGCTCGGATGGATGATGGCCTGCTCGACGTTTGCCTGATCCACGCGATTCCCAAGTTGAAATTGCTGGGCCTGTTTCCCTCTGTGTATTTCGGCCGGCACCTGGCCATCGATGGAGTCGAGTATTTCCCGGTATCCAGAGCGCAGGTGGTTCCCGACCGGACGCTGAGTGTCTATGCCGATGGGGAGTACGTTTGCGAGACTCCCGCCGAGATTGCCGCGGTGCGCAATGCCCTCCGCGTAATTGTGCCGTGATCGACCTTCCACGAAACTGCTTATCCAATGTGGCGCAGGCCTTCCACGATGTTGGTGCGCGAGGCATTGTAGGCGGGCAGGACCGCGCTCAGAATGCCGACCATGGCGGCGACCAGCAGGGCGAGCCCGGTGATCGACGGGGTGATTTTCATGGCGGCGGACACCAGGGGAATGGGGAACTTTTTCAAAAGCAAGAGAAGAACAGACGCGACGAGGACGCCGGCGGCGCCTCCCAGGCTGGCCAGCGTGACCGACTCGGCCAGGTAGAGTCCGAGAATCCGGTCGCGCGTGAATCCCAGGGTGCGCAACACCGCCACTTCGCGCGTGCGTTCGCGAATGGACATGGCCATGGTGTTGGCGGAGACGATGAGGATGGTGAACACCACCGCGCCGCAGATCCCGAGAATAAAGGCCTTCACATTTCCCAGCGTCGCGATAAAGTCGAGTTGAAACGCCTTCTCGCTCTCGCTCTTGGTGGGCTCGGGAGAATTGTGAAATAAGTCGTCGATGTTGCGGGCGACTGAGGCGACTGACGACGCAGAGTCGACGCGCAGAAAATAAAAGCCAGCACTGTCCTTGAACCAGCTGACCGACTCTTCGAGATACTTGGTATGGAAGTAAAGCGAGTTGTTGGGGGGATCGATGGTATAGAGGGCGCGCAAGGTCAACTCGAGGTTGGCGGGGAAGATACTGCCCAGCAGGACGATCCGGTCTCCGATTTTCCAGCCATGCTTGGCGGCCAGTGCCTGGTCGACCATGCAACCGGTGCGGTCCTGCTGCCAGGCTTTGACTTGATCGGCGGGAACAATCTTGTCGGCGGCGACGGCCATATATTCGTCGGGGTCGGTCGCGAATTGCGCGAAGAAGTTCTCGGGACGCTCATCCTTATACTTGCCGCCAAACCAGGTCATGGGAACCACGTGCACGACACCCGGGACGGTGCGAATTTTTTCGCGATAATACGCCGGGAGAAAGAAGGCCAGAGAAACGCGGTGGCGGGTCATGATGCGCAAAGCCGAATCGGGAGCTCCCTGGTCGATATAGAATCCGCGCCAGACCGCCATCATGATGCACAGCAGGAGCAGCGAGAAGGTGATGCTCAGTGCGGTCAAGATACTGCGGCGCCGGTTGCGGAAGGCGTTCCTTGCGACGAACTGGGCGAGGGTCATGTCGGCTTATCTTCTAAAGACCAGGTGGCATTCTATCTACAGACCGGCGGCTCCCGCAGTGACAGCGGACGGGATGGCTGCGAGCTACGGTCTGTCATGTTGTGAAAGATCCTTGCCCGCGCTTTCGTATCGCCAGAATTACAAAGAAGTGACAGTGGAATGACATCGCGAATCGCATGCCGGGTTATGGTGTCTCTACGGTCCGGAGGAACGCAACGCCCGACGACCAAGGAGAAAAACTTTGCAGCAATCCTGCAAGTTCCCGCGGAAGGAACCTCGAAGACAGGCTTCCAGAGCGGCTTTTGGAGGACCAGAAGCGCGAGTTCGGTCCGCACCAAGCCGTCTTGTAAAACCAAGTTTTACAGCATATAGCTCATTTGGCTGGCTCGCTTCGGATGATCTTGAGGTAAGGTAGCGCCATCAAGAATCTCCCCGGCCATGAATCGGCAGTTCTTGATTTAAGGACCCTGAGTGGGAAGACCCTAGAAACGGAAACCCCCAGTTCCGTGTGGTAGCACATTAAGACCCAGGCCCCTGGAAGTCGTGCTCCAACCAGGTTCGGCGATCGAGTCCCATCAAGGCTCGGTACCACTACTCGGGAAACAGGACGTTCGCTTACATGGGTATGCGGCCGATCGCGGTTGAGGTCGGCATGTTCCATGTTGCTCCCCTAGGCGTGTGACGGGGAAAGATTGCTTCTGAGCGATCAGGCGGGGCTCTGTCTTCACGAGGAGCAAGGCCGAATTTGCGGTCGCGGTGACCTCTTTCGCTAGTCACGAGAGCGTTGTTGCAGGTTGATCGTGCGGGTGGGGGCGCAGCAGTTTGCCAGACGAACTGTGCGCGGAGATAGCGTATGAAGACGCAGTCAATCATTGGTCTCGCTGCGGTTGTGTGCGTGGGACTCGGTTTCGTGGCGTCGATTCACGGGCGAAGGGGGTTGGCGGACCTCAAGCACGCAGACGCGGCCTACCGGGACGGGGTATATCAGGCAAGAATGGATGTAGCCAGTGGCCGCCGGCCGCATTTTTCCAGCGGCCGATGGTTCAGCGACCAGGACCGCGGGACGTACATCGCGGGTTATGACCGGACGTATAAGGAATTGATCGAAGCACGCTCAGGCAAGACCGCGGAGCCCATTGCGGTCGAACTCGGAGCGTACCACGATGGCTTAGCCGATGGGGCGCGGCACCGTCTCGCGGCGCAACCCTTCCAGCTCGCTAAGACCGAGAACTACCGCCGGGCGGGCGGCTATGCCGAGGATGCGAATCTCGCGATCTATCGCGAAGCGTATTCCAACGGCTACCAGGAAGGGTATTACCTCCCCGAAGAAAGCGCAGAACTCCGCACCATCAGTCAGAAATAAGGACTGCAGGCGGAGGCCCAAGGTTCGCATAAATCGGCAGCCCACGGTGGTTGCCAGCACAGGCCGCAAATGGCCCCGGACACAAGCGTGCCGGGGGCCCAGGAGGAGTTTACCCTCATGAATTCGAGCAAGCAGTTCGCAATGATTGCCAGTGCCGTTGTCGTGGTGCTGGGAAGTGTCGTGTCGTATGCCGCGAGTGGAGCGTCCGGAGCGGGAAATCCGCCGTCGGGTTCAGGCGCAGCCGTCGTCGGGAAAGTGAAATTCGCCGGCCAGCTTCCGCAGCCGGCGAAGATGAGCATGAACTCGGATCCCAGCTGCGCCAAGTTGCACCCCGGGCCCGCCGTGAGCCAGGAGTTCGTGACCGGCGGCGACAATTCGCTGGGGAACGTGATTGTGTTCATCTCGAGCGGTCTGGAGAATCGCAGCTTCGACGTGCCTAGCGAAGCGGTAACCTTCGAGCAGAAGGGTTGTGAATACGCCCCGCACGTGGTTGCGCTGCGCGCCAACCAGAAGATCAAGATGGTGAACAGCGATAACACCACCCACAACGTTCATCCTCTTCCCACCAACAACCGCGAATGGAATAAGGCCGAGCCCGCGGGCACGACCATGGAGGAGAGCTTTCCCCGCGAAGAGATCGCCATCCCGGTGAAGTGCAACGTGCACCCCTGGATGAAGAGCTACGTGGCAGTTTTCAAACATCCATACTTCGCAGTCACGGGCAAGGACGGCAGCTTCCAGTTGCCGAACCTTCCGCCCGGCGAGTACACCGTGCAAGCCTGGCATGAAAAGCTGGGCACGATGACCCAGAAGATCACGGTGGCCGCGGGCGAGACTAAGAGTCTGGATTTCACTTTCAAGGCCCACTGATTAGCCCAGCAGTAAGGTTCCAGAAACACCGACAGGAAATCTCTGTCTACAGGGGGAAAGCATGGAGATGTGTCCCAGGAGAAAAGGGGCGCGTGTGGGATGTGGCTCCTTACCAAAATGGTTCTTGTTCCTAACGCTGCTTGTTTCGTTCGTCTCCACCAGCCAACCCGGATATGCGATTCCGGCCTTCGCCCGGAAATACGGGCTGCCGTGTTCCGCCTGCCACATTGGCTGGCCCTTGCTGAATAATTTCGGGATTGCATTCAAGGACAACGGCTATCAATTGGGCAATGACAAGGATTCTCCCATCTATCAGAATCCAGCCTATTTCCCGATTACTTTCCGTGTGACCCCGCAGTGGCACCTGGAAAATACCAACAAGGTCGCCATCGACCAGACCGGTACCGAGCAGGGCGTTACCACTCACGGATTTGATCTTTCCGGGCTGGATATCTGGACTGCAGGGACGCTCTCGAAGAACATTTCGTTCCAGGTATTGCCCTCAATGGAGGAAGGTGACTCGTTCCACTTCGAGTCCGCCTGGGTCCGCTTTGACAATCTGCTGAACTCACCCTGGTTGAACGTGAAGGTAGGCAAGTTCGAACTGGACAACCTGCTCTCGGAAAAGCGTTTCCTCACGCTGTCGGGAGTGGGCGGGGCTTGGTTCAACTACCACTTCTCGCCGCAGGGCGACATCAACGGCTTTGGCGGCATCGGCGACAACCAATTGGGCGTCGAACTCTCGGGGCACAACCACAACAGCTACAGCCGCTATTCGATCTCCCTGCTAAGCAGCGTCGATGGGAACCCGGGGCTCACCACCTCGCTAGGGGGAGTCGCCAATTCGAATACCGCGCGCAGCTACGATGTCTATGTAAACGTCAACCAAGGGTTCCCGATCAAGGGACTCGGTGTGCAGCGCATCGGTGCTTACGCATATGTGGGGCTGTCGCCGACGTACTACTGGACGACTGACGGCGGGCAGACCGCGGTCCAAGCCAAAGGGAACCGAAGCTTCTCGCGTATTGGTGCCTTCGGCTGGTGGTTCATCAAAGATCTGGATGTGGAAACGTTCTACATGCACGGGCAGGACAACGTGTTTCTGGGAAACGGCGTTGCAACGAACGACGCAGGGAGTCTGCCGGCGGGTGCCGCCGGACCCACTTGGAACGGTGGCTTTGTGGAGGCACACTACACCGTGAATCCGCAGTTCATCTTCACGGGAAGGTATGAACTGGTGCACATGTCGCGGCAGGCTAATCCAGGCCTGGCGGCGACCCCCAACCTCGGAAATGTCGATTCGTTCACGATTGGCTACCGCTGGTATCCGATAATGTTGAGCCGTGCGGGACTCGCGATTCACAACGAATACTCGCAGTCCAAGATGGGCAATCTGGCGCCTCTCTCCGGAACGGACCAGATCCAACGCAGCGTCATGGTCGGATTCGATTTCGATTACTGAGATGTTACGCCGTCCGAACCACGGGGCGGCGCGCGCTTTTCAGGGGCAAGAAATCTGGTTTCTACGGTGAACTTATATGACAGTGAACTGGAAGCAGTGGTTGGGTAGTCTGGCGGTGACCGCCGTGGTCTCCTCTGCCGTATGGGCGCAGGAATCGCATGTAGGAAATCTGATAGGGCATGCGGCGGAAGGGAAGAAAGCCTATCGCCGCTACTGCGTGGGGTGCCATGGCTCGCTGGGCGACGGCAACGGTGACAATGCTCCCTGGATCGATCCGAAACCGAGAGACTTCGTGGCGGCCACCTTCAAGTGCCGCTCGACTCCGACGGGTACGTTGCCCACGGATCAAGACCTCTTCAACGCCATCAGCCGGGGTTTCACCAATTCCAACATGCCGCATTGGGATTCGCTGCCGGTACAGACGCGCGCTGACCTTGTCGCTTACATCAAGACGTTCTCACCGCGTTGGCAGAGTGAGAAGCCCGGGGAGCCGATCAAGATCCCGGCCGAGAGCGCCGTCACCGCGCAGAGCATCGAGCATGGCCACGAACTTTTCCAGAAGATGGAATGCTGGAAATGTCACGGCCAGCAAGGGCGCGGAGATGGGCCCTCCGCGCCTACACTTACCGACAGCAAGGACCAGCCGATCCGGCCTTACGACTTTGCCGACGGACGAGACGACTCGCGGTTCAAGTGCGGCTCCTCGAACGAGGACCTCTACCGGATCTTCATGACCGGTCTGGACGGAACGCCCATGCCTTCGTTTGCCGATGTGATCCAGTCCAACGATGCCTGGGACCTGGTGCACTACCTGCGCACACTACAGGTCCATCGCCACAGCAAAGAGAACGAAGTGGCGAGGGGTTCCGGGGGCAAGACGGTTTCGGCGGGCAAGCCCTCGGGCGGGAGCTAAAAAACTACACTCGTCCCGGGAAGGCAGCGACTTTTTGCATCGCATCTTCCCGGGCGACACGAGAATTGCCCGTCCTTCTCCAGCCATTGGCGACGGATACGACGCTATCCCTCCTTCCCAGGGCCGCCCCTGTGTCGACCTTGCTTGAGCGGCGCGAAGTCCCCGACCCCTCGTCAGCCTCCACAAACTAAGAGACTTGGAAAGCATATGTCCCTGCGCGCGTGGCACGCGAATTGCTCTCCTTAGCAGCAATTGCAGTAAGCTAGTGGAGGCCATGGAACCTCTCCGTGTCGTAGTGGTCGATGACGAGGCAAACACCTGCACCTTTCTTCGAGCCGTCTTCGAAGGTGAGGGACACGTGTGTCAGACGTTCCTGCGGGCTGAGGAGGCCGAATCGTACCTGACCGACAATGAGGCTGACCTGGTAATGGTGGACGTCTATCTGGGGGTCGAAAACGGCATCGACCTGCTACAACGGCTGCGGGGCATCAAGTCGAACTTGTACCCCGTCGTTATGACCGCCAACGTGAGCGTGGAAACGGCAGCGCGGGCGATCTCGGAGGGTGCGGTCGACTACGTGAGCAAACCCCTCACGATCGACCAGATTCGGGCTATCGCAGCGCGGGCTGATGGCTATCGGAATCAACGCCGGGAACCGGCTTCCTTCGATATTCCCGAGCCTGGGGATTCGGCGATCATCGGTCGCAGTCCGAAGATGCTGGAGGTGTATAAAGCAGTCGGGCGAGTTGCGGCCAGCAACGTCAGCGTCTTGATTACCGGCGCGAGCGGGACCGGGAAAGAATTAGTCGCGCGCGCGATCCACCAGCATTCCAAGCGCAAGGATCAGCCGTTCACGCCGGTCAACTGCGGATCATTCACGGAGACGCTGCTGGAGAGTGAGCTGTTTGGCCATGAGAAAGGAGCGTTCACGGGAGCGGCCAGTGCCCACCGCGGCCTAGTTGAGGCCAGCGATGGCGGCACGCTCTTCCTGGACGAGATCACCGAGACGACGTTGTCGTTCCAGGTCAAGCTTCTGCGGGTGATTCAGGAGCAGCAGGTCCGACGCGTGGGATCGAACAAGTACCTCCCGGTGAATGTGCGCATCCTGGCGGCCTCCAACCGCGACATGGCGCAGCTGCTCAAGCAGGATCAGTTCCGCGAGGATCTCTATTATCGGCTGGCTGTGGTGCGGATCGATCTGCCTCCGCTGGAGGATCGCCGGGAGGATATCCCGCTACTGGTGGGACACTTTCTGCGGCGGTTCAACGAGAAGAACGGGCTGACCGTGTCCATCGACCCGGCGGCGGTCGAGCGCTTGCAGCAGTTGCGTTGGCCCGGGAACGTTCGCGAATTGGAGAACACCGTCAACCGGCTGGCGATCTTTGCCCCTACGGGAGAGATTACGCTCGCGGACGTGGAAGCCGAGACCAACCGCGCTCCGCAGGGGGAAGAAGCCCCTGCGCCAGCTACTGCTCCGGATCGCCTATTGGAACTGGAGCGGCAGCACATTCTGCAAATATTGCAGCAGACGGGGGGGAATCGTTCGGAAGCGGCCCGTCGCCTGGGGATTGAGCGGAAGACCTTGTATCGCAAAGCGCTGCGCTTGGGGATCGATCTCCAGGCGGCCGACAAGAAATAAGAAGCAATCAAGCAGTACAACAGCATGAGGAAGAGCGCGACAGTCCGGCATGGTTGGGGGCAGTTGTGCGGGTTGGGTCTGGGGCTGTTCTTGGCCGTCTCGGTGCTCTCCACGGTCTCGCTGCTGCGAGACGGGCAGGCGCGCTTCACTGACACCTTTTTCCGACTGGCCCCGGCGCCCAACGCCAGATCGCAGGTCGTCCTGGTCACGATCGACGATGAAAGCCTGCAACGCTTCGGGCGCTGGCCATGGTCGCGCACCTTGCTCGCGAAGTTGACCAATAATCTCAGGCAGGCGGGAGCAGGGGCCGTCGGGCTCGACATCCTGTTAGCGGAGCCGCAATCGCCCGAGGCGGACAAGAGCCTGCGAGAGGCACTGCAGGCGGCTCATGCCGTGATCGTCGACAAGATTGCATCCTTTCCCGAAGGCCCGCGATGGGTGGAGCCCCTGCCGCAATTTGCCCAGGCAGCTGGAGCTGTCGGTCATGCCCAGGCTCCGCTCGACGTGGATAGCGTGTGTCGCCGGTTTCCGCCACGCGAATTAACGATGGATGGATCGCGCTGGGCCTTCGCGGTCGAGGTGGCGCGCCGCATCGACGCCAGGCAGGCGTCAGCATTCCTGTCGTCGATTGGCATTCCCGATCGCGACGAGGCACAGCCCGTGCTGCTGGCGAAGCCAGTGCTGGTGCGAATTCCTTTCCGCAGGGGCGGGTTTGACACGGTGTCGGCCAGCGCCGTTCTGCAGGGAATTGACCCATCCTATTTCGGCGGAAGACCGGTCTTGGTCGGGTTTGGCTCTACCGAGCTGGGAGACCGGCTCAGCATCCCGTTACATCCGGAGTTTCCCACGTCCGGGGTGGAGGTGCACGCGCAGATATTGGACGGGATCCTTAGCGGACGGTCGCTGCATGATGTGCCGGTGTGGGCTGCAGCGGTGGCGGTGCTGTTCACCTGCCTGGTCTCGGTAGGGGTGTTCCGCTCCTGGAAGGGCCTGGCTGCGGTGGGTGTGTTCGCGGTAACGGCGGTTGCGGTCACCGCGGTAGCCCTTCTGGCATTTACGGTGGCGGGACGAGTGCTGCCAGCGGGTTCCATGTTGCTTGCCGTAATTCTGGCCCCCCTGCTGGTCTATACGGCCGACTTTGTGCAGGTCGAGCGCAGCATCAACCAGCAACTGCTGGGCTTGCGGACTTGGCTGGCGTGGCACGGCAAACAGCCAGGCACAACCGAGCGCGAGGATTTCTCCTGGCGGCTGGAGTTGCTGCAGCAATTGCAAACCGAGCTGGGATCGCTCTACGAGCTGCACAAGACGCTGCTGGAATCAACGCAGGATCTGGTCGCCATCTTCGACGATCGTGGGGATCTGCTACTGCGGAACCGCGCCTTCGCTGAAGCATTTGGATTGGCACCTGAGTCACGCCTGACGCTGGTGGAAGTGCGCTCTCGCTGGTCCGTGAGTACCGACGCTCCCCTCGTACAGAGTGGTCCGATCGAGGAGGGCGAGGTTTCGCTAGGCGGTGAACTCTACGCGGCAAGAATCAGCCCCCTTCCACCGACCCGCCTGTCTCCGGAAGGTGGGGCGGTGCTACGGCTTTCCAACTTGCGGACCCGAGTCGAACGCGATCGTGCGCGGGCCGAGGCGCTGGGCTTCATCACCCACGAGTTGCGCACTCCGCTGGCGTCAATCCAGGGCTTTGCGGAACTGATGATCAACTACCCCGAGTCGCCGGTGCGCGCCGCCGCCCCGGAGACGATCTTCCGGGAGTCCAAACGCCTGCTGGCCTTGATTAGCAGCTACCTCGATGTTCTTCGCCTAGACGCCGGGGCCAAAGCGGTGGCAAAGGAGCGGGTCGAACTGGAGGGGGTCGTGCAACACGTCTTTGACATCCTTGGCCCCCTGGCGAGTGCGGCTGGCATGCAGCTTATCTTTGAAGGCAGTAATGTGGGAGCTGTTCTGGGGGATGCCCCCCTCATCAGCGGCGCCCTCCTGAACCTGGTCAGCAACGCCATCAAGTACGGCCAGGTAGGAAGCGATATCCGCGTCCGTTGTATTCGGAGTGATAATGAAGTTAGTATCGGCGTGCATAACGAGGGCAAGCCGACTCTGCCTGAGGAAATCGAGCGGCTATTCGATCCCTTCTATCGTGCATCCAACACGGAAAAGGGCAAGTCGGGCTGGGGACTGGGGCTGGCATTCGTGAAGCGCATTGCGGAAAAACACGGTGGCTCGGTGAGTGCACAGAGCCAGCAGTCCGGCATGGTATTCGAAATCCGCCTGCCAGTGAGCCCCGAGCCTGTGCTGGTTGCCAAGGAGGTCCGATGACCCCCCTGCGCTGCGTGTCGATAGCCCTGCTGATTGGTCTCTTTGTGGCTGTTGCAATCGCACAAAATCCCGCCCCCGCAGCCCTGCCCCTGGGCTCGGCCTCCATCGCGGAAATCAAGGGTGACGTTCAGATTGCGAATCCGCAGGGCGGGGCGATTTCCGCCCAGCGGGGTACGGTACTCGCCGCCGAGAGCAAGATCACTACTGCCAAAGGCAGTGTGCTGCTCGACCTTCCCGACGGATCGCAGGTGCTAGTGAAACCCAACAGCAACGTAGTGCTGAAGGCTCCGGATCAGGGGAAAGGCTATTGGTTCGAGCTTCTTCTGGGCAGGATCAATGCGAAAGTGCAGAAGCGTCTGGGGAACGCACCCTCGTTCCGCATGGGAACCCCAACCGCTGTCATCACCGTGCGGGGGACTCGTTTCTCGGTTGACGTCGATAAGAAAGAACATACTTACGTCGAAGTCTACGAGGGAGTGGTAGAAGTTGCTGGGTTCTTTCATGGCGCCCCGGTTATGGTTCGGCCGGGGTACTCCACCGATGTGAATCCGAACCATGACCCGGAGCCACCGCGTGGCCGGGAGAACCGGGAGATGGACAATCGCTGGAACCCAGGCGGGGCACCGGGCGGTCACGGCGAGGATGAACACGACACCCGGCCGGGAACGCGGCAACCGTCGAATCCGCCCAATACGGGGGAGCACGACCCTCACGACGACTGATGCCGGAAGGCATCTGGGCAGCCTTCATTTCACTTCCAGCTTCTTCTTGTGTGTCCTTAGTGTGCTCGAGTTGGGTCGCGACGACACACGTCTCCGCTCTCATCCAGCCTCTTGCGGGGCAGTTTGCCATGCTCTAGAGGCGTAAGACCGCGTGCCCTCTTGGTTACTAAAGTGCTTCTCTCTTTGAGACGAGGTACGCGAACCGCGTGTCCCAGCATCTTGCCAGGCGAATCCGGTGGGTATGCCTATTGCTGCTCGTGTGCCTGTCCCTGACTGCGCTGCTGATCCTCCCCTCGGTTGCACAGAAGACCACAACTGTTACCCGCAGCCCGCACGGCGATCTGAACATCCCCTGCCAGAACTGCCATACCTCGGTCGGCTGGAAGCCGATCCGGGCTGTTCCAGAATTCGACCACAATCAGACGAAGTATCCCTTGCGCGGGCTGCACCAGGGAGTCGCCTGCACCCAGTGCCACGCCAAGCCGGTGTTCTCGAACACGGGAACGAACTGCGCCGACTGCCATGCCGACATCCATCGGCGCCAGATGGGGGCCAACTGTGCGCAGTGCCACACGGTGAAAGGATGGGACATGGTAACGCAGAGGGTGCGCGAGCACGAAAACCGATTCCCGCTGGTCGGCGGGCACATGGGCCTGGATTGTGCGGATTGCCACAAGAGCGCGGCCGTGGGCCAGTTTCTGGGGCTCTCGACCCAGTGCTACTCCTGCCACCAGTCCACGTACCAGCAGACGACCGACCCCAATCACGTCACTTCAGGGTTCTCCACGCAGTGCGAACAGTGCCACAACATCAACACCTGGCAGGGAGCGAGCTTCGATCACCTTAAATACACCGGCTTCGCACTGACCGGAATGCACGCCACCCTGGACTGCACCGCCTGCCACGTGGGGGGGAAATACAAAGGAACACCTGCAACCTGCATCGGATGTCACTTGTCGGACTTCCAGAAAGCCGGCAACCCGAACCACATTGCGCTCGGACTGCCGCAGACTTGTCAGACCTGCCACACCACCGCCGGCTGGTCGCCGGCCACGTTCAATCATGACTCGGTGGGATTCCCGCTCACTGGTGGGCACGCGAAGCTGCAATGCGATCAGTGCCACACCAACGGCAATTTCAATCTGACCACGACCGCCTGTGTTTCCTGCCATCTCAAGGATTACACCAGCACGAATAATCCAAACCATGCGGCAGCGGGGATTCCGCAGCAGTGCGAGATGTGCCATACCACCGCGGGCTGGCAGCCGGCATCGTTTGACCACTCGAAGACAGCATTTCCACTTACCGGTGCTCACACGAGCGTGCAGTGCGGACAGTGTCACCTGAATGGGAACTACAACCTGACTACGGCGGCGTGCTACTCCTGCCACCAGAAGGACTACCAGAGCACCAACAGTCCGAATCACGCGTCAGTAAACTTCCCGCAGCAATGCGAGGTTTGTCACAACACTTCCGCCTGGAATCCGGCAACGTTCAATCACAACAACACGAGTTTCCCGCTGACCGGCGCCCACACGTCCGTGACCTGCGTGAATTGCCATAAGAACAACAACTACACGTCGCTGCCCACCGCCTGCTACGGCTGCCATGCTACGGACTACACCTCAGCGAACAATCCGAACCATGTGACTGCGGGGTTCCCGCAACAGTGCGAGATCTGCCACACGACTAGCAACTGGACTTCGGCTACCTTCAATCACGCGAGCACCGGGTGGCCCCTAACCGGCGCGCACACCAACTTGCAGTGCAGTCAGTGCCACGGCAGCGGGAACTACAACATCACTAACACCGCATGCGTATCGTGCCATTTGGCGGACTATACGGGTACGAACAATCCCAACCACGCCTCATTGGGCTTCCCTCAGCAGTGCGATGTATGCCACAGCACTTCCGCCTGGAGTCCGGCGACGTTTAATCACAACAACACCAGTTTCCCGCTGACCGGCGCGCACACATCGGTGCCGTGCGCGAGTTGCCACCTGAACAACAACTACACCACCGTTCCCACAGACTGTTACAGCTGTCACAAGGCCGATTACACAGGGACCAACAATCCGAACCACGTAGCGGCTGGATTTCCAACGACGTGTGCAACCTGCCACTCGACTGCCAGTTGGGCGGACGCGACGTTCAATCACACCTGGTTCCCGATGAACCACGGCAACGCGAATAGCGTTTGCGCGACCTGTCACACCAATTCTAGCGACTACACCGTCTTCCAGTGCACGAATTGCCACACCAAATCGAACACGGACTCCGACCACCGGAACATCAGCGGCTACATATACAA
>Ga0187788_10000318_pt1 | contig 13114 bp, 12 predicted proteins | sample 1015_BV01_MP10_2_FD_133008 | JGI IMG/M metagenome (GOLD analysis project Ga0187788, IMG submission 133008) | Tropical peat soil microbial communities from peatlands in Department of Meta, Colombia - 1015_BV01_MP10_20_MG | ecosystem: Environmental > Terrestrial > Soil > Wetlands > Peat | place...
CATTTGGTGTCATCGCCGCAACGTGCTCACTTGCGCGTCTCAAAAGCGATGGGTGCGTCGGCGTAGATCGTGTATTGCTGCGACTTTGGTTTGGCCCTGTCTTCCTCGTTGACATATTGAATCGAACTTTTGCCGACAAGTTCGCGGGGCAGGATCATCACGCGAATGAAGCGGCTGGGTCTGTTGGAGGCCGCCTGCGCGAACACGGGCTCTGGCCCCGACTCATACCAGGCGCCACCTGGGCCGAATGAGGTCGAACGCTCGTGGGTATCGATGCGGATACCACCTTCGATCAAACAGCGGATGCCGGGGCCTTGGTGACGGTGCAGAAAGGCGCAGCCACCGGGCGGAAAAGCGACACTGTCGCCCCGCATCAGCAACTCGCCTTTTGGCAGGGTCTCAAGAAAGGCGGTCAGCTTTTCGTGTGTAATCATGCCGGGAGCGTTGGCAGTGGTGCTGCCATGATCACCGCGTCCGAGTTCCCATCGCCAGCATGTGACACCGGCCGGGCCCGGCTTTACTGTGATTGCCGCCTCGCCTTGCCAGGCCTTGCCCTCATTCAACGTTTCATCGCCGATTGCGGCAGAGCCGTGCACGACAAAGATAAAACGCGGCAGCGGCGGCAAATGGAACATCGCATTTTCGGCACTCGAGAGCACGTCCTCGTAGAGCCGCAACACCGGATGCATACATAACTCCTGGAAATGCCAGACTACTTCTCCCGTTCTATCGCGCGCCAGCCAATGTCGCGGCGGCAGAAGCCGTCGGGCCAGCGGATTCGGTCCACCGCTGCATACGCGCGGTTTTGCCCCTCGCGCACAGTCTTTCCCCGTGCGCAGACGTTGAGGACGCGCCCGCCACTAGCGAGAATCTTCGCGCCGTCGGCCTTGGTGCCGGCATGGAAAATCTGCACACCTTCAATCTGCGCCGCCGCGTCAAGACCTTCAACGACAGAACCTTTTCTGTAGTTTCCGGGATAGCCTTTCGCGGCCATAACGACTGTCAGCGCCGCGTCAGGGTACCACCGCAGGTCAAAACTCTTGAGTTGGCCGTCGCGCGCCGCCAGCAGCGCGGGCACGAGGTCCGACATCATGCGCAGCATCAATACCTGACACTCCGGATCGCCGAAGCGGACGTTGTATTCGATCAGCTGTGGACCTTCATTGGTGATCATCAATCCAGCAAAAAGCACGCCTTTGTACGGTGCGCCGGCGCGTTTGAGCGCGCGCACAGTCGGGTGAATGATCTCGTTCATCACGCGTTGGTTCATGTCCTCGGTCATAATCGGCGCTGGAGAGTAGGCGCCCATTCCGCCTGTATTCGGTCCCCTGTCGCCATCCCCGACACGCTTGTGATCCTGTGCCGATGCGAGCGCGATTGCTGTCTCGCCGTCGCAAAGCGCGAAGAACGAAGCCTCTTCGCCGATCAGACAATCTTCAATCACGATCTCCCAGGCCGGCGCGCCGAGCCCGCCGCCAAACATCATGTCGATGGCCGCTTCGGCTTCTTGAGCCGTTTCGGCGACTACCACGCCCTTGCCGGCTGCGAGTCCGTCAGCCTTTACGACGATGGGCGCGCCTTTCTTGCGCACATAGTCTTTCGCCGCTGCCGCCGCCTTGAAACGTTGGTAAGCAGCCGTCGGGATATTGTTGGCCTTGCAAAGGTCCTTTGTGAAACCCTTGGAGCCTTCCAGTCGCGCCGCCCATTTGGTCGGACCGAACGCTTTGATACCGGCATCTTCCAGATCATCGACAATGCCGGCGCAAAGCGGCACCTCGGGCCCGACGACAACGAGATCAATTTTCCTGTCCTTGGCAAATGCGACCACGGCCTTGTGGTCGCCGATATCGAGCGCTGCGCATTCGGCTTCCTGCGCAATGCCGGCATTGCCCGGCGCGCAATAGAGCTTGTCGGCAAGCGGACTGGCCGCCATCTTCCAGGCTAGCGCGTGCTCGCGTCCGCCGGAACCGAGGATGAGAATGTTCATGGGGGACGCGGGCGGCCTTTAGGGAGTGGTCGGCGTTTGGTGTAGCATGACGTCTTGTCCTCGCAAGAGATTCGATCTCTATGGCAGAGCCCGCCCTCAATAACACTGTGGAATGGACCGTCTCCGAGCTTTCGGCGGCGCTCAAGCGCACGGTTGAGGACGCCTACGGTTACGTCCGCGTGCGCGGCGAGATTTCCGGCTTCAAAGGTGCGCATTCATCGGGCCATGTCTATTTCGTTCTTAAGGACGAAAGCGCACGTCTCGAAGCAGTGATCTGGAAAGGTACCTACGGCCGGATGCGGGTTAAGCCCGAGGAAGGGCTCGAAGTGGTCGTCACCGGCAGGTTGACGACATACCCCGGTCGCTCGAATTATCAAATAGTCATCGACAGCCTCGCGCCCGCCGGCATCGGCGCGCTGATGAAGCTCCTTGAAGACCGCAAGAAAAAGCTCGCCGCAGAAGGGCTGTTTGACGAGTCGCGCAAACAGCTTTTGCCATTCCTGCCGAATGTGATCGGCGTAATCACCTCGCCGACTGGTGCGGTCATCCGCGACATTCTCCATCGGCTGGAGGATCGTTTTCCTCGCCGCGTACTGGTGTGGCCAGTCCGGGTGCAGGGTGAAACGTCGGCGGCAGAAGTCGCCAATGCTGTCCACGGGTTTAATGCGCTGCCCGAGCACGGTCCGTTACCGCGGCCCGATTTGATCATCGTCGCGCGCGGGGGTGGTTCCCTGGAAGATCTTTGGTCTTTCAACGAGGAAATTGTGGTGCGGGCAGCAGCCGGGAGCATGATCACGCTCATTTCCGCGGTCGGCCACGAGACCGATGTCACGCTGATCGATTTTGCCGCCGATCGACGGGCGCCAACGCCGACCGCCGCCGCCGAAATGGCTGTGCCGGTGCGCGCCGAACTGATGTCGACGCTGGCCGATCTCGACGCACGCAAGCTCGCTTGCTGGCAGCGAAACCTGGAACGGAATCGCAAAGAACTCCGGTTGTTGACGCGCGCGCTGCCGGCGCTCGATGACCTGCTGGCAGTCCCACGTCAGCGGCTTGACGCCTGTGCCAGCCGATTGCCGCGCGCGCTTCGCGCCAATGCGCAAATTCACCACACACAATTGACGCGCACGGCATCGCGATTGTCGCCCCGGCTACTGTCGTACCGGATTGAGCGCTGCAAGGAACAGGCTGCGGGACTGGGTGGCCGCGCGCAGCGTGCGTTCCGAATTTTCCGGGATCGACGTATTCAAAGGCTGCGCAGCGCCGGTCAACTGCTGGCGGCTTATTCCTATCGCGGCGTGCTCGCGCGGGGATTTGCTCTCGTCCGTGACGGCGAGGGGCGCCCGCTTCGCTCAGCCGCGGCTGTCGGCGCCGGGGTGCGGCTCGATATCGAGTTTGCCGATGGCCGTGTGGGAGCCACCGCTAACGGCAATCTTGTCGCTCAGCCGTCCGACAAGCCCAAACCGCGCAGTGGCCACAAAGGCGGAGGATCCGGTGGGCAGGGCAGTCTGTTTGGCTCATAAACCCTATGCGAGGGTTTCGCTGACGCGTACGAACCATTATGTTTGATTGGACGCCAAACCCCGCAATGGAGGCCGCTATTGCTCAATCGCTATGATCGCTCCCCGCCGATGAATGGCGAGGCGGAGGTAAAATACCTCGACGGCGATTTCCGCGTCGTGCGGCCGGGCGCGTTCGTGCGCTGCGCGGTGAGCGGTGTGCCGATCCCGCTTGAGGAACTGAAATATTGGAACGTCGATTTGCAAGAGGCCTACGCCACGCCAGAGGCCGTCTTGCAGCGATATCGCGACCCTCACGCGTCCAAAAAATAAACAGTTAGCGCCCGAGCTTTGACGTCAGAAGGCGTCGCAATTCGCCAGCATCATCGACCACCATCGTCACCGGTAGCGCATGCGCCCGCGCGGCGAGGGCCTCAAGCAACTGCTCGCCCACCATGCGTGCGCGATCTTTTTCCGTGGTAAGGAGTGCAAGGCCGCTGTGTTCGGCCTGCATGATGAGTTCGGCAGCTTCTTCCGCCGTATAGCGATGATGATCGTCGAATGGCTGGCGCTCGGTCACGGTAATTCCTGCCTCGACCGCAGTTGTGAAAAATTTCTGCGGGTCTCCAATGCCTGCGAAAGCCAAAACACTGCGTCCTTTGAGAGCGGCAATTCCTCCGGGATCCGGGGTGAGACGGCCAGTGAATACCCGAAGGCCACGCGCGCGGGCCTGCATGATGACATCGTCCGCGCCGGCGTCTTCTCCGACCACCAACAGTGCGTCGGTTTGCGCAATCTGTGCGGCCAACGGCGCGCGCAAGGGCCCGGCAGGAAATATGCACCCGTTTCCGACACCGCGCCGTGCATCGACCACGGCCAGCGTGAAATCCTTCATCAAAGAAGAATTCTGCAAGCCATCGTCCATAATGATAAGGCCTGCACCTTGTGCCCGCGCAAATGCGGCCCCGGTGACACGATCGCGTGCAACGACGGTCGGCGCAGCGCGGGCAAGCAGCAGTGCCTCATCGCCGACATGAGCGGCAATATCTGTATCGGCATTCACGAGCTTCGGGCCGGCGACAGTCCCGCCATAGCCACGGGTGAGACAAACCGGCCGTTGGCCAGCGTCCGCGAACATTTGCGCAAGCATCAGCACGGCGGGGGTCTTGCCTGCGCCTCCCAGTGTAAAATTTCCTACACACAGGACTGGAATCCCGGCGCGCGCACCTTTGCTCTTCATGCGTCTCGCCACGATCGCGCCATAGCCGAACCCCAATGGGGCAAGCAGGCCTGCAGTGAAGCCGGCCCTTTGCCACCAGAAAGCCGGCTCACGCATGTCGGGTCCGTTGGTGCAATTGAAGCTGCATCAAATAAGGGTCGAGCGACGCCAGTGTGCGATCGAGTGCGCCCCCCAGATTTTCCATCACAACGTGGCCCGCTTCGCCGACGCGGGCACAGGCATCGGGGTCGGTAAGCCAGGCGGCAAGGTGCGCTGTCAATCGGTTGACGTCTTCGACCGGCTCGGCGCCATGCGCACTATCGAGCGCGTTGTAGACGTCGGCGAAATTCCAGACATGAGGACCATGCAGGATTGCGGTACGCAGTTTGGCCGGCTCAATCGGGTTCTGCCCGCCATGTTTTACCAGCGAGCCGCCGACAAAAACTGCAGATGCCAGTCGATAAATCATGCCTAGCTCACCAACCGTGTCCACGACATAGATCTGTGTTGTGCGACTGGGCAATTCGCCACGCGAGCGCAGCGCAGCGGTCAAGCCGGCGCGCGCCGCGATTTCAGCGATGCTGGGGCCACGTTCCGGATGGCGCGGTGCAATGAGAGTCAACAGGCCAGGAAAATTTTTGTGCAGGCGAGCATGTGCCTCGATGATCACTTCCTCTTCGCCAGCATGGGTGGAGGCAGCTGCGATCAAAGGGCGGCCGGCGATGGCATTTTGCAGTGTTGCAAGCGCCGCCGGATCCGCGGGCGGCGGGGGAACGTCAAGCTTGAGGTTGCCCGTGGTGGTGACATTTGACGCACCCAGCTCGCTGAGGCGCGCGGCATCGGATGAAGTGCCCGCCAGACAGAGGTCGACACGCTGAAGCAGAGCGGCGATCGAATTCGGCAAGCGACGCCAGCGATCGAACGAATTCTCGGATAGCCGGGCGTTGACGAGGACCATCGGTATGCCGCGCGCCGCTGACTCGATCATCATGTTGGGCCAAAGCTCGGATTCCACGAACAATGCGAGATCCGGCTGCCAATGATCGAGAAAGCGGCGGACGAAGCGTGGAATATCAAGTGGAATAAATTGGTGGATGACCTCGCGGGGAAGGCGCTGTTCGGCTAACCCGCCCGACGTGACCGTGCCGCTTGTTACCAGAATGGCGATGCCGCGCGCACGGATGCGATCGATTAGCGGTAGCACGCTTGCAAGCTCTCCCACGCTGGCGCCGTGCAACCAGACAAGAGGCCCCTCCGGCCGCGCGATACGATTTTCACCGCGGCGCTCTGGCAACCGCTGCTGGTGTTCCTTGCCGCGCCTAAGACGCCGCGCCAGCAGAATAGGGGTGAATGGTCCCACCGCCGCGGACAGCAGCCGATACATTCGCAAACCGGCCGGCAGCCTACCGCTCAAGGTTTGCTACTCCCGGTTCTGTCGGCAATCTCGTACGCACGTGCCGTGACCCGGTTGAGTTCGCTTTCGACCAGTTTTCTCGCCGTTTCGAGTGCTTCAGCGTCGGCATCCTGCGGCACACAAATCGCATTGCTCGCCACAATTGCCAATCGGCTGAACGGCAAGTTGATGGCGGAGCGGTCCCAATTGTCGAGCTCGATCCGTCGGCTGGAAGCTATCGCGACGGCATAGATCGGCCGTCGGGAAAACTGCGCGAGCTTTACGATGCCAAGGCCAGCGACGCGTGCAACTTTGGGAACATCGGCGGTCATTGCGATATTGTAGCCTTCATTGAGGGCGTTGAGCATCTCGGTGAAGGCGGCAGCGCCGCCCTTGCGCTGAAATTCCCCGTTGTGCGCGCCGGAGCCGCGGATAGTCCCGATATTCAGCCGTTCCGCAGCACGCGCATTGATCTCGCCATCGCGATGACGCGAGATCAGGACCTTGGTGCGATGGCGCGGATCGTCGCGCTTTATGAAAGGCGCCATGAAGTGTTGGCCGTGCCACATCGCCACGATTGCCGGGATCTCCACCGATTCATAGATGCCCGAGGGCTCAAGAGTGGTCCGGCTGGTGCGCCACACAAGCCGAAGATATGAGGCAGCCACCGCGCCGACGGTTTCCTGGAAGGCGGACGACGTAGCGATACGCTTGAACGACAGCATTTTCATCTAGCCGGCCTGCCGGCCCGCGTGTTCAGGATCGAGCAGGCGGTGCAGGTGGACGATGAAATAGCGCATGTGGGCGTTGTCGACGGTTTTTTGTGCCTTGGCCTTCCAGGCAACATAGGCGCTCGCGTAGTTCGGAAAGATGCCGACAATATCGACTTTGTTGAGATCCTTGAACTCGCTGCTGCCGAGCTCGGTGAGTTCTCCGCCGAGGACGAGATGCAGCAATTGCTTTTTTGTGGTGGACGTTTCTGTGGACATAAGTCGATCCCCTGGTCGATGTCCCGGTGGCAGCGCGCATTCTGGGATGTTAGTTCTACGCGAATTCGGTTTCGCGGTCGCGCACGAGCCCGATCAATGCATTGTGGCGTGCATAGCCAGCGGCTATCAGCGCGCCGTGCGCGGATTGCGGCTCGTTATACTTCAGCGGCCGGCCGACGAAATCGGTAAGCACCCCGCCGGCTTCGTGCACTAAAAGGTCGGCGGCTGCAAGGTCCCAGTCGTGGCTGCCACCAGACGCGAGCGCGGCATCAAATGTTCCGTGCGCGACACGTGCAATTCGCAACGCGAGGGAATGCACTTTCGGCTGAGTCAATATTTCCGACCTTAGCGCAGAGAGACGATCGAGATAGCGCTTGGGGCCGGCGAGTCTGGCGCCGTTGAGCGAATCGCCAAGGTTCGCCCTGATTGGTGTGCCGTTGAGGGTGGCGCCACCGCCCTGCGAAACAAGAAACATCTCGTCAGTCACTGGCGCGTAGAGTGCTGCGACCAGCGGGCGGCCAGATTCGGTAAGCGCGACTGAAATGGTCCAGTCAGCACGGCCGGAAATATAGGCGCGGGTACCGTCGATCGGATCGACAATCCAGGCGAGCGGCCGGGTACGGTCGGAAGTTTCGGATTCTTCGGAGATCCAAGCTGCGCCGGGCGCAAGTACCGGCAGCCGCTCGCGTAACAGTTCGTTAACTGCGATGTCCCCTTCGGTCACCGGCGAGCGGTCGGTGCCTTTGGTCCATTGTCTGAACGGCCCGCGTGCGGTTGCGCGCGCGAGTTCACCGGCCTCGCGCATTGGCGCTTCGAGCGCGCGGCGCAATGCGCTGACGTCACTGGCCAGCAACGGTCAGGCCCTCCACGCGTAACGTCGGCGCGTTGGTTCCATAACGGAATTCAAGATCATTGGCTGGCGTGATCGTCCGGAACATATCAAGCAAATGCCCCGCTATTGTAACCTCGCTCACGGGATACGTACGCTTACCATTCTCGATCCAGAAGCCCGAGGCGCCGCGGCTGTAGTCGCCTGTCACCATGTTCGCGCCCAAGCCGATCAGATCGGTGATGTAAAACCCATCGGCAATATCCGCGATAAGTGCGTCCGGACTCAACCGGCCCGGTTCCAAATGCAAATTGCTGGGCCCCGGTGATGTCACTGAAGAACCGGCACGTTGGGCGTTGCCGGTAGTCACAAGGCCGAGTTCGCGCGCGGTCGTGCTATCCAGTAGCCACGAGCGAAGAACGCCGCCCTCGACCAAGGCAAGCCTCTTGCAGGCGACACCTTCGCCGTCGAAGGGATGCGAACGCAGGCCGCGCTTGCGCAACGGATCGTCGATAATGTGAATGCCGTCGGCGAACAGCTTCGCACCCATCTTGTCTCGCAGGAAACTGGTCTTGCGCGCTACGGATGCGCCATTGGCAGCGCTGGCGAGATGCGAGACCAGCGAGCCAGCGGAGCGCCGATCGAACACGACCGGCACCTTGCGTGTCGAAACCTTACGCGGATTGAGCCGTGCGACTGCACGTTCGGCGGCGCTGCGCCCTATTACTTCCGGGCGCTTCAGGTCCGCCGCGTGCCGTACCGAGCAATAGTCGTAGTCGCGTTCCATGCCGGTTCCGTCGCCGGCAATCGCGGTCATCGACAGACCATGGTTCGATCCAACATAGGTACCGCGAAATCCTTGGCTCGTGACCAGCACCATCCCGCCAATTCCGACCGAGGCGGAGGCGCCGCCCGATTTGCTGACTCCTTTGACCGCAAGGGCTGCCTGCTCGGCAGCCCGCGCGCGCGCTTCGAGTTCGCCGACCGTCGGCAACTCGGGGTCGAGCAGATCGAGATCGGGAAAATCTCGTGCGTGCAGGTGTGCGTCGGCGAGACCGGCGAATTCGTCTTCGGGCGTCACTCGCGCCATAGCGACGGCCCGTTCGGCCAAGGCGGCCGCGCCGTCGTCGGCCAGATCATTGGTGGACACCATGGCCTGCCGGCGGCCGATCAGCACGCGCAAGCCCAGATCGTCGCCCTCGGCACGTTCCGATTCCTCAACTCGTCCGTCGCGGACTTCGACCCCCAACGACATTGTACGTAATGCGACGGCGTCGGCGGCGTCTGCCCCGGCTGCGCGCGCGGCTTTGACCAGCCGCTCTGCGCGGTCTGTCAAAGGAGAGAGGTCGAGGGGCGAAGAGGCGGGCGCGAGCATAGGTTGGCTTTCACATGGGCGCGATCGCGATGCGGTTCAACCGTCGAACCCGACAATTTGCGCAGTCACGGCAATACCTCGTCAATCATGGTTCGCAACGGGGCGTCAATCATCCGTCGTAAAGCCCTCGCGGATACGACCGGTTAACCCAGAACATTAAGCGGATTCGGACGCGTTTCTGCCATGTTTGACCTGCGACCCACCACAAAAAGGTGGGCGCGGGAGAGTTTCGAGGCGTCAAATGCGAAGTGGCGGATGCGCCGGGTCGGGCCGCGCCCTGCGGCTCGACCCCTTTGGCTTGCCTGTGCGGTTTTCCGCAAGCGACGCGTCTGCCGACGGGCGAGTGCGTGAGGTCGAACTCCATCGCGAACGCGTGGTCATGCGGCGTTCGGTATTCGGCATGCGCATGGCGCTCAATATGCCGGTTGCTGCCTACGACGGCATATCGCTGCGGCTGGTGCGGGACCAATGCGGGGTAGAAGATGTGCTGGCAGTCGTGCTCAAGCACAGTGATCCCGCACTGACCTTACCACTGTTTGTGACGTCGCAACCGGACGAGGCGCTGGCCGAATGGCGAGCCTGGAGCCAGGTGCTCGGTGTACCGCTTTTACTGTCTGAACAGAGGACTGCCTCGCAGATCGCGAATGCGCAGCTGGGCGAATTGCACACCGAACGTCCTCGTCCCCGCAGGCGTCGCCGGAGCGCACTGAAACACCGGCGACCCTCAATTCTTCTGCGGCGCGGATACGGCAAGATGACCGGGAGAACGCCCGTGCATCGCGGCGAGCGCGAGATTATCGCGCGAAACTAATTCGGTGAGTGTTCCAGAAGAAATGGCCGGAACAAGCCCGACTGTGGCAATACAAACCCGGTGGTGGGGACTTACCTGCACCGTTGCAGTTTCACTGAACCTCCGTCCTGCATATTCATTTCGATATGGTCTGCATCGATCTTCCGCAGTCCGTAAGTGGTGTGACCAGCACTGATCTGCCCGGTAGAGAATTCATCGACAATACGATAGCTCGACGGTCCGTCTGGCGTGACCGACTGATTCCGAAAGGCCGGCACGCCGCCTTCGCTGTCGGTGCGCTGGTCGCCGGTGAACTCAATGACACGCTTGCCGGCGCAGTCGATCGCGCCTTGTTCGATGTTCGAGCTTTGCCCCCATCGGCCCTGAACCGGATAGACCTGAGCCTGCGCCGCCGCAGCAACAACGCTCAGCAACAACGCTGACATGATGATCTTGCGCATATTCGAAGACTTGCATCATCGGCGCCAAAATCAAGTGCTACGCTTGTGAATACTTAACGGTCCGGGCAACGACAAGCGGCAATTAGCGCTTATTCTGCGCCATATCCGCCGGCTGTTGGCGTTTGAATGATGATGGCCTCGCTTTCATCGATGACGGTCGCGTCGCACCCTTTCAAGTGCTCCATCTGGCCGTTTTTGCGTCGCGCCCAGTTTTCGCCGACTTGACCAGCTTCGCCGCCCGCGAGGCCGAACGGTCGTACACGCCGGTGGCCAGAGAGTATCGTGCATTCCATCTTTTCGAGGAAGCGGATGGTACGGCGAATTCCATCGCCAGCGTGCCATTGGCCGCGGCCGCCGGAGCCCGTACGGATATGGAAGTCCTCAAGCAGTACAGGATAACGGAATTCCAGCACCTCCGGGTCGGTGAGACGCGTATTCGTCATGTGAGTATGGACAGCGTCCGTGCCATTGAAACCGGGACCTGCGGGTGAGCCGGAACAAATGGTTTCGTAGTACTGATAGCGCGCATTGCCGAAGTTGAGATTGTTCATCGTGCCTTGAGCGGCAGCAAGTGCGCCGAGCGCACCGAACAGGCAATTGGTCACCGCCTGTGATGTCTCCACGTTGCCGGCAACCACGGCGGCGGGAAACTCCGGCGACAGCATCGAGCGTTTTGGGATTACAATATTGATTGGTCTCAGGCACCCGGCATTCATCGGAATGTCATCATCGACCATCACACGGAACACATAGAGGACCGCAGCACGAGTGACCGGTTCGGGCGCATTGAAATTCGTCGGCTGCTGTTCGCTCGTGCCGGTGAAATCGACCGTCGCCTCGCGCTTTGTCTTGTCCACCGTGATCTTCACCTTGATGACGGTGCCTTGATCCATCTCGTAGCTGAATTCCGATTCGTGCAGCCGGTCGATCACACGCCGCACGCTTTCGGCTGCGTTATCCTGCACGTGCTGCATGTAGGCTTGCACCACAGGCAGTGTGAAATGCGTGACCATCTTGCGCAGCTCCGCCACGCCCTTTTCGTTGGCGGCGATCTGGGCCTTGATGTCGTTGATATTTTGTATCGGATTGCGCGCTGGGTATTTCGCCCCGGTGAGCGCCGCGTTCAATTCTTTCTCGCGGAAGCGGCCACGATCGACCAGCTTGAAATTGTCGAATAGGACACCTTCCTGTTCGATCGTCGTGGCGTTCGGCGACATCGAGCCGGGCGAGATGCCGCCGACATCCGCGTGGTGTCCACGCGAGGCCACCCAGAACAAAATCGTTTTCCTTCGGTCGTCGAACACCGGCGTGCAAACGGTGATGTCGGGCAGGTGGGTACCGCCGTTATACGGCGCATTGATCGCGTAGACGTCGCCGGTTTTGATCTTGCCGGCATTGTCGCGAATGATCGTTGCCACTGAACGGTCCATCGAGCCGAGATGAACCGGCATGTGCGGCGCGTTGGCCACCAGCGTACCGTCATGGGCAAATACCGCACAGGAGAAGTCGAGCCGTTCCTTGATGTTGACCGAATAAGCGGTGTTCTGCAGCGACACACCCATCTGCTCGGCGATCGACATGAAAAGATTGTTGAAAACTTCCAGCATAACGGGGTCGGCGTGAGTGCCGATGGCGTGCGTTCGCTTGAGCGTCTTCGCTCGCGTAAGGACTAGGTGATTTTTGGCGGTAAGTTCAGCCTGCCAGCCCGACTCCACGACGATGGTCTGGTGCGGTTCGATGATGATGGCAGCGCCTTTGACCCGTGCTCCCGGCCTGAGCTGTTCGCGGGTGTAGACATTGGCCTTGTGCCACACACCACCGGAAAGGAATTGCGTTCGTAGCGCCGGCTTCGGCAAGGCGGCGCGCGACCGCCTTGCCGGCTTTTCGCTGAATTTGGCGCCGCCGCCGACCGCCTCGACCGACAAAGCTTCGACGACCATCTCTTTTGTGCGGTCGATAAAACCGAAACGGGCCCTGTGCGCCTTTTCGAACGCGCGTTTCATTGCCGGCGGGTTACCGGCTGCGACCACCAAGGCGGTGTCGGTGCCCGCATAGCGAATATGCGCGCGCACAAACACCTTGATCTTGCCCGCGGCCACGCCCTGGCCTGCGACTTCGGCCTTTGTTTCCTTGCCCAGTCTCGCACCCAGCCGGGTGACGGCCTTCGACGCGTTATTGCCGAACGGTAATTCGATAGCCTGTTCGCGCGTTGCACGTATATCGGCGAGCCCCATGCCGTAAGCAGACAGCAGTGAAGAGAACGGATGCATGAGCACGCGGGTCATCCCAAGCGCGTCAGCAACCAGACATGCGTGCTGGCCGCCGGCACCGCCGAAGCAATTGAGCGCATAGCGAGTGATATCATAGCCGCGTTGCACGGAAATCTTCTTGATCGCATTGGCCATGTTCTCGACCGCGATCTTGATAAATCCGTCGGCGACCTCTTCGGGTTTAAGGCCACCGATATGCTGCGCCAAATCGGTGAATGCGTTGCGTACGGCATGCGCATCGAGAGGGAGATTCTGCGAAGGGCCGAAAATCTGCGGGAAGAAATCTGGAATGAGCTTGCCGA
>Ga0187788_10000320_pt1 | contig 13111 bp, 8 predicted proteins | sample 1015_BV01_MP10_2_FD_133008 | JGI IMG/M metagenome (GOLD analysis project Ga0187788, IMG submission 133008) | Tropical peat soil microbial communities from peatlands in Department of Meta, Colombia - 1015_BV01_MP10_20_MG | ecosystem: Environmental > Terrestrial > Soil > Wetlands > Peat | place...
GAGGGACACCACCGCCGGCGATCCGCCCGAAGCCACCGGCCCCGACCTGCCGCTCACCTGGTGGGCCGGGCTGCTGACCGGCTGACGACGGTCACCCCTCGGTGAGCCATCCGGCGATGCGCTCGGCCACCACGACCGTGGACAGGTGGGTGTTCGCCGACGGGATCGTGGGCATCACCGAGGCGTCGGCCACCCACAGGTCGTCGACCCCGTGGACGGCGCCGCGGGCGTCGAGGACGCCGCCCCCGGCGGGATCGGGTCCCATCGCGCAGGTGCCCACCGGGTGGTGGTAGGTGTCGACCCGGCTGCGGATCGACCGCGCGAGGCCCTCGCGGTCGTCGTCCCGGACCGCGTCGCCCGGAGCCAGTTCCGGGCCGAGCACGAAGTCCGCCAGCGGCGGGGTGCGGCTGAGCCGGCGCGCCTCCAGGGTCGCCTCGACCATCCGCTCCAGGTCCACCGGGTCGCGCAGGTGGGCGATGTCGATCCGCGGCGGGTCGCCCGGGTCGGCGGAGCGCAGGCGCACGGATCCCCGGGAACGGACCGCCATCAGGCCGGTGACGATCCCGAAGACGCCACCGCTGGGGCTGCCATGGCTGCCGAACGGGCCGGCCGGGAACAGGTGGAGGTCGGGCGGGTCGTCGGGCCGAGCGAACCTCGAGCGCATCGGCAGCATCACCTGGAACGGGGACCCCGGATGCCCGGCGTCGGCGGGCAGGTCGACGGCGACCAGCGGGTGGTCGATCAGGTTGCCGCCCACCCCCGGCAGGTCGACCAGGACCTCGACGCCCACCTCGCGCAGGTGGGCGGCAGGCCCGATGCCGCTGCGCATGAGGATCGCCGGGCTGGCGTACGCCCCGGCCGCCAGCACGACCCGGCCGCCGGTGATCAGCTCGCCGCCGACCAGCCGGACGCCGTCCGCCCGGCCACGGGCCGTCTCGACCCGATCCACAGTGGCGCCGGCCCGGATGCTGAGGCCGGGCCGGCCGCGGGCACCGGCCAGGTGGGTGAGTGCCGCGCTCATCCGGACGCCGTCGCGCACGTTGCGGGGTGCCGGGGCGATCCCCACCGCGCCGGGCCGGTTGAGGTCCTCGACCAGCGCGTGCCCGGCCGCGACGGCCGCCTCCAGGAACGCCCGCTGCAGCGGCGCCAGCTCCGCCAGCGCCGGGCGGTGGACCGGGACCGGGCCGTGGCCGGTGTGCCACTCGTCGGAGAAGTCGGCGTCGGACTCCACGGCCTGCACCGCCGGCAGCATGTCCAGGCCCGACCATCCGGGGTTGCCGAGCGCCGCCCACCTGTCGTAGTCGGCCGGCCAGCCGCGAACCCAGAAGGCGGCATTCGTCGCCGAACACCCGCCGACCAGCCGGCCTCGCGGCAGCGCGACGGTGCGTCCCAGCGCGTCCGGCTCCGCGGCGAACCCCCAGTCATGGCTGAAGATCGGCCCAGACCCGTCGGCGACGTCCGGGGGGAGGTCGCCGACGGTCGGGTAGTCGGGCCCGGACTCCAGCAGCAGCACCCGGCGGTCCGGGTCCTCGCTCAGCCGGGCGGCCAGCACGCAGCCGGCCGACCCGGCCCCCACGACGATGGCGTCGAACGTCACATGATCAGACTGCCACGAAGTCGATCTGGTCGCTGTCCTTCGCGATCGCGGCCTGGACCTTCTCCCGCGGCATGGTCAGGATCATCGCCCACTGGTAGATCAGCAGGCTGAACACGATGACCACGAGCAGGTCGACCCACTCCGGCAGCGTGCTCGTGCTGCCGTCCCCGTAGCGGCCGAGCCACCCGATGATCACCGCGCCGATGATCCACGGGAAGATCCAGAAGGCGTGCCTGGTCATGGGGCCGAACTCGGTGCCCGACCACCAGGCGCCGATGCCGAACAGCACCAGACCCACCGCCAGCGCGATCGCGAGCTCCCAGGTGTAGTTGAAACCGCCCCAGTAGAGGATGAGGTTCGCCGACACGAAGGCGGTGGGCATGAGGATCTTCGGGGCCGGCATCCGGTAGGGGCGTTCCCGGCCGCCGTCCTCCTTGTGCAGCGAGGCCAGCGACACCGGGGCGAAGGCGTACATGATCGCCGTCGCACCGGTCACCACTGCCACCAGCTTGTTCCAGCTGGGGAACGGCCCGAAGCACAGCCAGCCGACGAAGGCCCCCACCAGGATCGACACCCAGGGGGTGCCGCGCTTGTCCACCTTGGTCAGGACGCCGGGCATCTCCGACTCCTCGCCCAGGGCGTAGGAGATGCGTGCGGTCGTACCGGTGTAGACGATGCCCGTACCGGCGGGGGAGACCACCGCGTCGATGATCAGGATGGTGGCCAGCCAGCCGGCTCCCACGGCCAGGGCGAGGGTGTACCAGGCGCCGTAGTCCGAGGGGTCGGTGCCCAGCGGCGAATCCCAGTTGTTGGCGACGTGCGCCGGCTCCAGCGCGGCGATGAACACCACCTGGAGTGCGATGTAGAGCAGGGCCCCGATCGCCATCGCTGTGATGATCGCCTTCGAGAGGTCCTTCTTCGGGTTCTTCGCCTCCCCGGCCAGTTGCACCGCCTGCTCGAAGCCCTGCAGGGCGAAGACCACGCCGGCCGGCAGGGCCGCGAACACCCCGTGGATGCCGTGCGGCATGAACCCGCCGCCGGCGGTGAAGTTGCCCGGGTGGAAGGACAGCGAGCCCACGACCACGATCGCCAGCACCGGTACCGCCGTCTTCCAGATCACCACGAACGAGTTGGACTCGGACATGAACTTCGCGCCGGCCAGGTTGATCGCGGTGAACAGGATCATCCCGAGGGTGGCGATCACCAGCCCGCGCCCGTTGAGCAGCCCCGCCTTGTCCCCCTCGGTGTACAGCATGGGGAAGTTCTCGTTGACCGCCTTGACGCTGTTCACGTAGGTGATCGCGGCCAGGATCTCGATCGGGGCGATCGCGACGGCCTGCAGCCACGACGCCCAGCCGGCCGTGAACCCGGCCAGCGGGCCGTGCGAGAAGTACGGGAAGCGGCCGGTGCCGCCGGCGACCGGGTAGGCCCCGCCGAGTTCGGCGTAGACCAGGGCCAGCACGGTGAGCATCGCCGCCGCGATCACCCAGGAGATGATCGAGGCCGGGCCGGCCGTCTCGGCCGCGTTCAGCGCGCCGAGGAGCCAGCCCGAGCCGATGATCGAGCCCAGGGAGACGAACATCAGGCCGTAGAAGCCGACCGAGCGGGTCAGGTGCCCCGGTGCTGCGTGCTCGTGGTGTCGATGACCGTGCGGGTGCACATCCTGGCTCATGGGGGCCTCCTGATGCCGCACGGCAGGCTCGCCGTGACCTCGGTCACATACAACGCATGGTTCCGTCGACGTGACCCTTCGTCAATGGGGCGATCAGGGGCGGGAGGGCGCATGCGTCAACACCGGGGAGTCGCCGGGTCACGGCGAGTGCCCGGGCTCCGCCGGGTGGCCGCAGCCCCTGGGGACCGGCTCACGGCGGCGGGTGGAGGCCGAACTGCCGGAAGAAGAGATCGTGCATGTGGGTGAGGTACCCGGCCGGCCAGTCGTTGGCGGCCGGTTCGGCGGTGAAGGAGGCCTCGGGGAGGCCGGCCAGGGCGCCGCGGGCCTTGGCCGCGGCGAAGGGTGGCTCCGGGTATCCCTGCCCGCGGAGGACGTACGTCCGGCCGTCGGTGGTCAGCACCTGCATGACCGAGAAGGGGCGCACATCGGTCGCGCAGGTCGAGTCCCACGCGACGGTCGCCTCGGCCTGACCGTCGCCGTCCAGGTCGGTGACGCCGACCGTCGCGTCCTCCACGGAGAACCTGGGGTAGCCGTCCTCCAGTCGGCCGTTGACGATGCGGCACCCCCCGGCCGCTCCGCGGAACAGCGGGTCCGTGATCACGCTCAGCACCCTGGGCCGGGGACCGTCGAGGTTCGCGACGTGCCCGACGTGGACCGTCACGTAGAGCGGCCGGCCGCCGGTCATGGTGGACTCCACGGTGGTCAGGACGACGAGCAGGTTCTCCCCGTTGCGGTCGCGCCAGGTCCGGGCCTCCTCCACGGTGCCCGGCACGAGCCGGCCGCCGGCGGCGATCCCGGTCACGGACAGGTGCCGGTCACGCACCAGTGCGGCCACGTCGGCGGGGTCGAGCGTCTGGATGTCGCGCACGGTCGGGGTCACGTCCGCAGTGCCGGTCGGCCGCGGGGGTGCTGTCGCGCCTCCGCCGTGGTGGCCGGTCAGGGCGAGGGTCAGCCCTCCGGCGATCGCGACGGTGACCGCGGCGGCAGCGGCCGCGAGCCACACCGTCCGGTGACCGCCGGGCCCGACCCCACGCGTGTCCTCGCCGTCCAGGCGCGTGTCCCGGCCGCCGTCCAGGCGCTCGTCCCGGCCGCCGTCCGCGGCACCGGCACGGATCTGCAGGTCCGCATCCCGGTCGTCGGCCAGGCCGCGTTCCAGGTCCTCCCAGAACCCCGGGCGATGGTCCGGTGCGTCGTGCCGGATGCGGTCGCGCAGTTCCCTCTCGTTCACCCCTGCTCCTCCGTGGGCCGGGCGTCCTCGCCGAGCACTGCGCGCAGCCGTTCCCTGGCGCGGCCGACCCGGGAGGCGATGGTTCCCGGCCGGCTGCCGCACACGCGCGCCGCCTCCTCGTAACTCAGGCCCTCGACCACGACCAGGACGACGGCCGCGCGCTGGTCCGGGCTCAGCCCGCTCCAGGCGCGGTCCCATTCGAGCCGCCGGATGGTCGTGGTCGCCGGACCGGACGTCGCGGCCGCCCTGTCCTCGTGATCCGCCAGCCGGTCGTGCCGGCGGCGCGCCTCCTGCCGCAACGCATCGACCGCCGTCGTGTAGCAGATGCGATGCAGCCACGTGCGGAACGACGCCTCCCCCCGGAACGTCTCGAGGTTCCGCCAGGCCTTCTCGTAGGCGGTCTGCAGCACGTCGTCCATCAGCCAGGCGTCGCGGACCACCGACCAGACGAGCGCGCGCATGGCGGCGTCGTGCTCCCGCAGCAGGGACGTGAAGGCTCTGACGTCCCCGCCGCGGGCCCGGGGAAGCCGTTCGTCCATCGGCCTCTCGCCACTCTCCCGCTGCGGGCTCACCGGGCGGCTGCGCACATCCACTTGGACGGCGGGGTCATGCCGATCCTTCCATCAACCCTTCCGCCAGGTCCTCCGATCACCAGTCGATCGGGGCTCGGCCGGACGCCGGTATCACCCTTTCCAGGTGAGGCGCCCCCCGGGCACGCACGTGATGCTGACCGGCAGGGCCGTGTCGGGAGGCTTCACATGTCCGCTCAGGTCCCAGTGCGCTCGGTGGGACGGTGGTCGACGACGACCACGTGCCGTCGCCGGCTGCCGGATCGATCAGGTCGGTCGTGGCGCACCTGCACACCCCGATGTCATCGCGGCCACGACCAGGGTCGGGACCGTTAGCACGAGCACGCGCGGCCGCCCGCCGAGGACGTCGGGGTGCCGCATCACGAGGCAAAGGGAAGACCAATGAGTGCGGAACGTGAGCGGGTTGACGGGTTCGGGCGGCTCGAGGACGGGTTGCGCCAGGCCGGCGACTGGTATCTGTGGGGCCCGTACGTGAGCGAGCGCCAATGGGGGACGGTCCGTGAGGACTACAGCGCGGACGGCGAGGCATGGAACCACCTGCCGCACGATCACGCCCGTTCCCGTGCCTACCGGTGGGGCGAGGACGGGCTGGCCGGCTTCTGCGACATCGAGCAGCGGCTCTGCCTCGGGCTGGCGTTGTGGAACGGCCGGGACCCGATCCTCAAGGAGCGGATCTTCGGGCTGACCGGCGCGGAGGCCAACCACGGCGAGGACGCCAAGGAGTACTGGTGGTACCTGGACGCCGTCCCCAGCCACGCCTGGAACCGGTGGCGCTACCACTACCCCCAGGCCGCGTTCCCGTACGAGGATCTCAGGGAGGAGAACGCCTGGCGGACCAAGGTGGACCCCGAGTTCGAGCTGCTCGACACGGGCGTGTTCAACGAGGACCGGTACTGGATCACCGAGGTCTGGTACACCAAGGCCGACCCGACCGACGTCCTGATGACCGTCCGGGTGACGAACGCTGGCCCGGAGGCGGACACCCTGCACGTGCTTCCGACCGCGTGGTTCCGCAACACCTGGTCCTGGGACGCCGACGCACCCAAGCCGGTGATCGAGGGGACCGGTGACCCGGCCGTCACGGTCGAGCACCCGTTCCTCGGCTCACTCGAGCTGCTGGCCGGCGCGGCACCGGACGGTGCCCGCCCGGTGCCGCTGTTCTGCGAGAACGAGACCAACACCGAACGGCTCTACGGGGTGCCGTCTGCCACCCCCTACCCCAAGGACGGCATCAACGACCACGTGATCGGCGGTGCCGCCACCGTCAACCCCGAGCGGCGGGGAACCAAGTGCGCGTTCTGGTACCGGCTGACCGTCGCGCCGGGCGAGACCGCTGAGCTGCGGCTGCGGCTGCGCCCGGCCGGCGCCCGGCGCGGCAGGCAGGGTCAGGCGGCAGTCGCGCTCGGCGCCGACTTCGACCGTACCGTCCGGCAGCGCCGCGCGGAGGCGGACGAGTTCTACGCCGAGCTCACGCCCGCGACGGCCAGCCAGGACGAGGCCGCGGTGATGCGGCAGGCCTTCGCCGGGATGCTGTGGAGCAAGCAGCTGTACAACTACGACGTCACCCGCTGGCTCGCCGGTGACCCCACCCAGCCGCCCCCGCCGGCCAGCCGGAGGAGCGGTCGCAACTCCACGTGGACCAACTTCAACGCCTTCGACATCATGTCCATGCCGGACAAGTGGGAGTACCCGTGGTTCGCCGCCTGGGACCTCGCCTTCCACTGCGTGGCGCTCGCGCACGTCGACCCGGCCTTCGCCAAGTACCAGCTGATCCTGCTCTGCCGCGAGTGGTTCCAGAAGCCCAACGGCGCGCTGCCCGCCTACGAGTGGGACTTCGGCGACGTCAACCCGCCGGTGCAGGCGTGGGCCGCGCTCGAGGTGTTCGGCATCGACGGCGGGCGCGACATCGACTTCCTGAGCCGGGTCTTCGACAAGCTCCTGGTCAACTTCACCTGGTGGGTCAACCTGGAGGACGCCGGGGGCAACAACATCTTCGAGGGCGGCTTCCTCGGGCTGGACAACATCGGCCCGATCGACCGTTCGCACCTGCCGGTCGGCGGGATCCTCGAGCAGTCCGACGCCACCGGCTGGATGGCCTTCTACGCGATGGCCATGGGCGGCATCGCCGTGGTCCTGCAGCAGAGCGGACGGCGTCCGGCGCTCGACCTCGTGCTGAAGTTCCTCGAGCACTACGCCGCGATCACCGAGGCCCTGGACAGCCAGGGGCTGTGGGACGAGACCGACGGGCTCTACTACGACCGGATCCTCACCCCGGGCGGGGACGTCGTGCCGGTCAAGTCCCGCTCGATGGTCGGGATCATCCCGGTGATGTCGGCCGCCGTGATCGACGAGGGGATGCTCACCCGATCGCTCGTGGTCGGCAAGCGGTTCGCCGAGTTCCTGGAACGCCACGGCCTGCGCGACCGGGACAAGCTCAGCGAGCTCGGCCTGCTGCGCGGTGAGCCGGGCGAGCAGCGGCTGCTGCTGTCCGTGACCGGCATCGACCGCTTGGAGAAGCTGTTCGCCAAGCTCTTCGACCCGGAGGAGTTCCTCTCCCCGTACGGGCTGCGCGCGCTGTCCGCCTACCACCGTGACCACCCGTACGAACTGGACGTCGAAGGGATGCGGGCCACGATCGACTACGAGCCGGCCGAGTCCACCACGGGGATGTTCGGCGGGAACTCGAACTGGCGCGGGCCGCTCTGGTTCCCGCTGAACTACCTGGTGGTCAACGTGTTGGAGCGGTACCACCGGTTCTTCGGCGAGGACTTCACCATCGAGTACCCGTCCGGCTCGGGACGCCGCCTGCCCCTCGACGAGATCGCCCGGGACCTGCAGGACCGGCTGATCTCCATCTTCCTCATCGGCCCGGACGGGCGCCGGCCCTGCTTCGGGTGGGTCGACCGCCTGCAGCACGACCCGGCGTGGAAGGACAACCTGCTGTTCAACGAGTACTTCCACGGCGACAACGGCGCCGGGCTGGGAGCCAGCCACCAGACCGGGTGGACCGGGCTGGTCGCGGACCTGATCCGCCGCCGTCACGGCGCGGTGAGTGCGATCGGCGACGTGGTGCGCGGCCTGGACCGGGGGGCGCGCTCGTGACCGCGCCGGACGTGGACGTCCGGGCGGCCGAGACGGCGTCCGCCGATGCACCGTCCACCACCGTGCGCAGGGCGCCGGCGCTGCCCGGGAGCCGGTTCCCGCTCGGCGCCACCGCGGTCGAGGGCGGGACGAACTTCGCCGTGGCGGCCGGTGATGCCGATGCCGTGCTGCTGTGCCTGTTCGACGGGGACGGGGTGGAGAACCAGGTCCCGCTGCTGGAGTACGACGCGGGCATCTGGCACGGGTTCGTGCCCGAGGTCACCGCGGGGCAGGCGTACGGATACCGCGTCTGCGGCCGCTACGACCCCGGCTCGGGTCTGCGGTACAACCCGGCGAAGCTGCTGCTCGATCCCTATGCCAGGGCGTTCGCCGGCCCGGTCGGCTTCGGGCCGGAGGTGCTCGGGTACGCCGAGGGCGACCCGGACGTGCCGAGCACGCTCGACTCGGCGGCACACGTGCCGCGCAGCCTCGTCGTCGACGAGGCCTTCACCTGGCGCCACGGAGTGCAGCCAAGGCGCCGCTTCGCGGACACCGTGATCTACGAGGTGCACGTCAAGGGCTTCACGATGCGCCATCCCGGGGTCCCGCCCGAGCTGCGCGGAACCTACGCCGGCCTCGGGCACCAGGCGGCGGTCAGCCATCTGGTCGATCTCGGCGTGACCACCGTGGAGCTGCTGCCGGTGCACGAGAACGTGCCCGAGGCGTTCCTTCCGGAGCGCGGCCTGACGAACTACTGGGGGTACAACACGATCGGGTACTTCGCGCCGCACCAGGGGTACTCGGCAGCGGTGCGGGCCGGGCGGCGGGGCGGGCAGGTGGCCGAGTTCAAGGCGATGGTCGACGCGCTGCACGGCGCCGGGCTCGAGGTGCTGCTCGACGTCGTCTTCAACCACACGGCGGAGGGCAGCGAGCTCGGTCCCACGCTGTGCTTCCGGGGGCTGGACAACGCCGCCTACTACCGGCTCGACCCCGGCGACCCGCGGCACTACGTCGACACCACCGGGTGCGGAAACTCGCTCAACCCCGACGACCCGGGCACGCTTCAACTGATCATGGACTCGCTGCGGTACTGGCTGACCGAGATGCGGGTCGACGGCTTCCGGTTCGACCTGGCGCCGACCCTGGCCCGGGAGAGCGGGGCCTTCGACCGGATGTCGTCGTTCTTCGACCTGGTCTCGCAGGACCCCGTGGTCTCGCGGGCGAAGCTGATCGCCGAACCCTGGGACGTCGGCCAGATGGACAGCTACGATCTCGGCCGCTTCCCCCCGCTGTGGCGGGAGTGGAACGGCAAGTACCGCGACACGATGCGCGACTTCTGGCGCAGCCATCCGGTCGGCATCGGCGAGTTCGCCGACCGGTTCTGCGGATCGTCCGACCTGTACGGCGCAGCCCGGCGCCGGCCCACCGCCTCGATCAACCTGATCACCGTGCACGACGGCTTCACGCTGCGGGACCTGGTCTCCTACGACACCAAGCACAACGAGGCCAACGGGGAGTCCAACCGGGACGGCACCGACGACAACCGGTCCTGGAACTGCGGCGTGGAGGGCCCGACCGACGACCCCGGGGTGCTGGCCCTGCGGGAGCGCCAGTCGCGGGCGATGCTGGCCACCCTGCTGCTGTCGTTCGGGGTCCCCATGCTGCTCGGCGGCGACGAGATGGGCCGCACCCAGCAGGGCAACAACAACGCCTACTGCCAGGACAACGAGATCACCTGGTTCGACTGGTCGCAGGTGGACGGTGAGCTGCTGGAGTTCACCAGGGGCCTGGTGGCCTTCCGGCTGTCCCATCCGGTCTTCCGCCGCCGCCGCTTCCTCACCGGGGCGGAGGCCGCCGAGCTCAGCTGGTTCACCCCCGCGGGGACGGCGATGACGCTCGCCGACTGGGCCGATCCCAGCGCTCTCGCCGTGGCCCTCTACCTCGACGGGTCGGACGACCCGGACCGGACGGCCGACGGCACACCGATGCTCGACGACGACTTCCTGGTCCTGGTCAACGCCTGGTGGCAGCCCCTGCCCTTCACCGTCCCGGACACCCGCCCCGGGCTGACCTGGCAGATCGCCATCGACACCTTCGACCCGGCGACCCCCGCGGCCGCCGCCCTGCTGCACGCAAGCGACCAGGTGACCGTCGGTCCCCGGTCGATCGTCGTGCTCCGCGCCCCGCGGCCCGCCGGCGGCGGGTGACGCGGATCGGGCGTCACGCGGCGACGTCCCGCCGCCGGAAGGCGACGACGGCGATCGCCACGAAGGCGAGCACGGTGACGGCGGCCACCAGCAACCCCGTGGCGGAGATCCCGTTGCGCAGCGGGTCGTGACCCGCGTACTGGTAGAACGGCGAGTACCGCTGCAGCGGCTCGAGCCAGGAGACGAGCGGTCCGAGACCGTTGACCAGGTAGGCGACGACCGCGACGACGGCCGGCACGGCGCGGCTGATCCCCGGGCGTCCGGTCGCCGCGCCCAGCATGATCGCGAACGAGCCGAAGACCAGCGCCAGCAGGTCCATGTGCAGCATCGCGGCGGTCACGTTGCCGGCCGGCAGCCGCATGTCGGCGAAGGCTCCCAGGCCGACCAGGGCCAGCCCGAGGGCGGCGGCCAGCAGCGTGGTTCCGATGATCATCGCGGCGAGCTTCTCCAGAACCAGCCGTGCCCGGCTCACCGGGTTGGCCAGCAGGAGGTCGAGGGTGTGCCGGTCCTCCTCGCCGGCGATCGCGGCCGCGCCGGCGGTGATCGAGTAGATCAGCAGGAGCATCGGCCCCATGAACGACATCAGCTCGATGTGCACGTACCCCACGGGGGTGGACATGTCCGCCCCGGAGGCGGCGAACATGGCGCGGAACGCCTCCGGCATCTGGTCGAGGAAGTCGCTCATCGACGGCTGGTCCCGCACGCTGGGCCAGATCGCGACGTACATGCCGACCAGCAGGGCCAGGCTGACGATCCAGGCGACCAGGCCGCGCCTCTGGTCGTAGAGGCTCTTCGACGCGACGCTACGCAGCATGTGCCGCCTCCGTCCCGTAGTAGGCCATGAACATCTCCTCCAGCCCCGCCTCGTCGCAGCCGAAGTCGATGACGGTGTGCCGGGTGATCTCCTTGAGCAGCCCGTCGAGCGCGGTCTGGGGGGCGCTGCAGGTCATGGCGTGATCGCTGACCACCAGGTCGCGGACACCCGGCAGCGTCGCGAAGTCCGCGGTGCTCACGGTGTCGGCGAAGGTGGCGGTGACGTGGTGCAGCGCCTTGCCGCGCATGTCGTCCAGGCGCTCGACGGCCACCAGCCGGCCCGCCCGCAGGACACCGATCCGGTCCGCCACGCGCTGCACCTCGCCCAGCACGTGGGAGGACAGCAGGACGCTCCCGCCGGCGGTGGTGTGCTCGTGCAGCAGGGCGTAGAACTCCTGCTGCACGAGCGGGTCGAGGCCGCTGGTGGGCTCGTCGAGGACGAGCAGTTCGGGTTGCGACATCAGCGCGAGCACCAGCGCCAGCTTCTGCCGGTTGCCCCTGGACAGGGCGCGCGCCGGAGATCCGAGATCCAGGTCGAGCCGCTCCGCCAGCCCGGCGCTCCGCTTGGCGTCGACGTGGCCGCGCAGGTGCCCGAAGTAGTCCAGGTGCTGGCGCCCGGTCATCCGGTCGTACAGCGCGGGCTCCCCGGGCACGTACCCCACCCGGCGGTGGACGGCCACGGCGTCACCCCACGCGTCCAGCCCGAGCACCTCGGCGCGCCCCGAGGTGGGTCGCAGCATCCCCAGGAGCAGCCGCAGGGTGGTCGTCTTCCCGGCGCCGTTCGGCCCGAGGTACCCGAAGATCTCGCCCTGCATGATGGTCAGGTCGAGGTCGCGCAGCGCGATCTTGCGACCGTAGGCCTTGGTCAGCGCGTGCGTGCGAATGACCATGTCCGCCGTCATGCCTTGATCGTCATACCGGCGGGTCCGGCGCCGGAAGGGCCGTTGAGCCCTCGAGGAGGGCCCTCCGGCCGGGCGGCGGGGGAGCAGGACGGGCGCCGGTCACCAGGCAGGACCGGATCACCTCATTGCATCCGGTCGGCGTGGTCCGGGACCGGCTCGGGTGGTGCGTCCGCGGGTGCGTCCCCCAGGCCGACGGGCACGAGCAGGGTGAAGACCGGCGGGGTCCGTGCTGCCAGGAACAGCCGCCCGCCGAGGGACTGGGCGAAGTCGCGCGCCAGGCTGAGCCCGATGCCGTGGTCGGTTCCGGTCCCGCGGCGGAAGACGTCCCCGGCGCTCGGTGGGATCCCGGACCCCTCGTCCGACACCTCCAGGCCGACCGCGGGTCCGGCGGCCCGGGTGGAGACCCGCACCTGCCCGGCGCCGTGGCGCAGGGCGTTGTCGAGCAGGACGTCGAGGATCTGACCGACCCGCACGGCGGGCAGCGCGGCGTCCTGGATCATCGGCGCGGTGTCGAGGGTCAGCCGGCGACCGGCGGCGGCGAACCGTCCGTGCCAGCGCCCGGCCGCGTCGTCGATGATCTCTTCCAGGCGCTGCCGCTGCTCGCCGTGGCCGCCGGCCTCGGGGGTGCTCTGGCGGTGCAGGGCCAGGACGTCCTCCACGGTGGCCTGCAGGCGGCGGGTGGCGGCCAGCGCCTCGCGCAGCGCGGCCGGCTGATCGGCGCCGGGGTCGTTGCAGGCGCTCTCCAGCCCCAGTTGCAGCCCGGTCAGCGGGGTGCGCAGCTGGTGGGAGGCGTTGGCGCTGAACTGGCGCTCGCGCTGCAGCAGGTCGCCCAGGCGGCGGGCGGTGGCGTTCTGGATGGCCGCGACCCGGTCGATCTCGGCGATCCCGCACGGGGGCACCTGGATGGTGAAGTCGCCCTCCCCGATGGCCCGCGACGCCGCGGCGAGCTGCTCCAGCGGCGCGGCGAGCCGATCGGCCCGGCGGCGGGCGACCGCGACCGCGGCCAGCTGGGCGGCGGCGA
>Ga0187788_10000321_pt1 | contig 13098 bp, 14 predicted proteins | sample 1015_BV01_MP10_2_FD_133008 | JGI IMG/M metagenome (GOLD analysis project Ga0187788, IMG submission 133008) | Tropical peat soil microbial communities from peatlands in Department of Meta, Colombia - 1015_BV01_MP10_20_MG | ecosystem: Environmental > Terrestrial > Soil > Wetlands > Peat | place...
CCCGAATGCCGGCCACCGCCACGTCCGCCTGCCGCCCGCTCGACGACGGGCCCCCGCCGGCCGGGTCGAACCCCCGCTCACCTTCCGCACACCCCCGGAGCCTGCCTGCCCGACGGGGCACGATGGTGCCGGAGCGGGTGGGGGGCGACAACCGCCGTACGGATGGCAGCCGCGGGCACCTTCGGCGGGGGCGTCCTCACCAGGACGGACGGGATCCCCGCCCCGGCCGGCGCCGGCCGGTGGTCAATCGGACTTCACCCGGTAGCCGTACTTGACCCGGCGCAGCACGCCGGCCTCGACCAGGCGTCGCAACACGTCCCCGGAGGCCTCCCAGTCGGGCAGCTGGTCCCGGCCCCACAGCAGCAGCCGCAGGCACGAGGCGTGGACGTACCCGCCGTGCGTGCGCGCACATTCCAGCAGGGCGGCGATCACGGCGCGGTGGGTCGGCTCGTACTCGATCACGTTGCCGCTGCCGAGGGCCGTCAGCAGCTTCTCCTCAAGGTTGATCATGACCGAGTCGCTCCCCAGGGACTGGCCGGCCAGCCTAGCGGCGCTCCGGGCCGCCGGCCAGGGCTCACAGCGGGCAGAGCCAGTCGTCCTCCGCCGCGATCGCATGCGAGCCGTCGGGGGCGGGGAACAGCTGCCGGAGCGTGAACGCGTGCGGGGTGGGGCCATGCACGCGGAGGTGCTCCAGCCGCTGCTCGGCCTCCGCGACGTCCGGACGGTGACCGGACCTGACCCACCACAGCACCGCGTAGGCCTCGCGCAGGCGGACGAACCACGCCCGGCGCCGGCGCAGCACCCCGGCGTGGCCGCTGCGGAAGACGAACGCCGCCAGCGTCTCCGGGGACTCCCACACCGACATGTTCACGATCAGCCGGTCGTCACCGAAGCCGCGCACCGCGGTGGCGTCGCCGTCCTCGGTCTGCAACCGCCAGACGAAGCCGTCGGCGGCGTCGGCCAGCGCGTTGACCGGGGCGAGCGCGGCGACGAAGTCGGCCAGCCGGGCGGAGTCCAGCGGCTCGACCGGAAGCGCGATGTTCAGCTGCGCGAGGTGCCAGGCGACCACGGGGGAACGGTACCCGCCGCCCGGCGGGTGCACTGTGCGGCGTCATGCGCATCCGCTATGCCCACGGCGTGACACCGTGGGCATAGGTGGACCACGGTGTCACGCCGTGGGCATAGGGTCGTGGGCACAGCTGCGGTGGCGTCGGGGTCGGTGCTCAGTGGCCGCGGGCCACCCAGGCGTCGTAGTCGACGGCCTCCGCCTCGATCGTCGTCTCCTCGCCGTGCCCGGTCAGCACCCTGGTGTGTCCGGGCAGGGTGAGCAGCCGGGTCCGGATCGAGTCCACGATCAGCGGGAAGCTGCTGAACGAGCGCCCGGTGGCGCCCGGCCCGCCGCGGAACAGGGTGTCCCCGGACAGCACCACGCCCAGGTCCGGTGCGTGCAGGCACACCGAGCCGGGGGAGTGCCCGGGGGTGTGCAGCACGTGCAGCACGGTTCCCGCCACCTCCACCCGGTCGCCGTCGGCCAGCGGCTGCGGCGGGTCGGCCGGGTGCACGGCGTCCCACAGCATCCGGTCCGCCGGGTGCAGGAACACCTGCGCCCCGGCGGCTCCGGCGACCTCGACCGCGGCGTTGATGTGGTCGTTGTGGCCGTGGGTGCACAGCACCGCCCGCAGCCGGCGGTCGCCGACCGCGGCGAGGACGGCGGCCGCGTCGTGGGCGGCGTCGACCACCACGACGTCGGTGTCGTCGCCGACCAGCCAGACGTTGTTGTCGACCTCGAAGTCCTGGCCGTCCAGGGAGAAGATCCCGCTGGTGACGATCCGCCGGACCGGGGCCGTCCCGGTCACAGCACCACCACCGAGCGCAGCACCTCGCCGTGGTGCATCTGCTCGAAGGCGGCCTCGACGTCCGACAGGCCGATCGTGCCGCTGACGAACCGTTCCAGCGGCAGCCTGCCCTGCAGGTGGAGGTCGACCAGGGTGGGGAAGTCCCGCGACGGCAGGCAGTCGCCGTACCACGAGGACTTCAGGCTGCCGCCGCGGCCGAAGACGTCCAGCAGCGGCAGGTCCAGGCGCATCGTGGGGTCGGGCACCCCCACCAGCACCACGGTGCCGGCGAGGTCGCGGGCGTAGAACGCCTGCTGGTAGGTCTCCGGGCGGCCGACGGCGTCGATCACCACGTCGGCCCCGACCCCGCCGGTGAGCTCGCGGATCGCCTCCACCGGGTCGGAGCTGCGGGAGTTCACCGTGTGGGTGGCGCCGAAGTCCTTCGCCCACTCCAGCTTCCGGTCGTCGACGTCCACGGCGATGATCTTCCGGGCGCCGACCAGTCGGGCCCCGGCGATCGCGGCGTCGCCGACGCCGCCGCAGCCGATCACCGCGACCGTGTCGTCGCGGCCGACGTTCCCGGTGTTGATCGCCGCGCCCAGCCCGGCCATCACCCCGCAGCCGAGCAGCCCGGCCACCTGCGGCGCCACCCGCGGGTCCACCTTCGTGCACTGGCCGGAATGGACCAGCGTCTTCTCGGCGAAGGCCCCGATGCCGAGCGCCGCGGACAGCGGGCGACCGTCGGTCAGCGTCATCGGCTGCGCCGCGTTGTGCGTGCTGAAGCAGTACCAGGGGCGGCCGCGCAGGCAGGCCCGGCAGTGCCCGCAGACCGCCCGCCAGTTGAGGATGACGTAGTCGCCGGGCTCCACCTGGGTGACGCCGGAGCCCACCGCCTCGACCACACCCGCCGCCTCGTGCCCGAGCAGGAAGGGGAAGTCGTCGTTGATCGCGCCCTCGCGGTAGTGCAGGTCGGTGTGGCACACCCCGCACGCCTGGACCCGGACCACCGCCTCACCCGGTCCCGGGTCCGGGACGACGATCGTCTCGACCGACACCGGCGCACCCTTGGCGCCGGCCACCACTGCGTTGACCTGCTGGGCCATCTGCCACCCTCCTCGGGTCCCGGCGGCGTGCGGGACCCCGGTGGGCGCGCACGGGCCACCCGGCGCGCCGGGTGGCGCAGACGAGGGTAGCGAGCCGCACCGCGCCGCGGGATCGCCCGGCGCCCGCCCGCCGGCTTGGTGCCTCGGTGATCTGTGGGGCACAATGAGCGCGCACGTCAGCGCGAAGTGCGGCGCGCGGCATCCATGAGCCGTGACCGGTTGAGGTCGTTGGGGAAGACGCACCTCAGACGGTCGAGGAGGTTCAGATGTCCGGTGCCATCACGCGCGGCGTGCTGTTCGTGCATTCCGCGCCGCGAGCGCTGTGCCCGCACATCGAGTGGGCCGCCGGCGGCGTCGTCGGCGTGCGCCTGTCCCTGGAGTGGATCGATCAGCCGGCCTCACCCGGCACCCTGCGCACCGAGTTCTCCTGGCAGGGCGCGCAGGGGACGGGCGCCCGGCTGGCCTCGGCGCTGCGCGGCTGGGCACACCTGCGGTACGAGGTGAGCGAGGAGCCGAGCCTCGGCGCCGACGGCGGGCGCTGGAGCCACACCCCGGAGCTCGGCATCTTCCACGCGGTCACCGACGTGCACGGCAACGTCGTGGTCCCCGAGGACCGGATCCGGGCCGCCCTGGACGCCGGCCGGGAGGACCCCCGGCTGATGGTGGCCGAGCTCGACCTGGCCCTCGGCCGGGCCTGGGACGAGGAGCTCGAGCCGTTCCGCTACGCCGGCGACGGCGCACCGGTCCGCTGGCTGCACCGGGTCGGCTAGGTGCTCAGAGCGGGATGTTGCCGTGCTGCCCGCGGTGGGGCGGCGCGTCGGCGATCGCCCGGGCCATCGCGGTGCGGGTGTTGATCGGCTCCACGATCTCGTCGACGACGCCGATCTCGATCGCCCGCTCCAGCCCTCCGGTCAGCCGCTCGTGCTCCTCCGCGAGCTCCTCCTCCACGCTGTGCCGCAGCTCCGGCGGCATCTCGGCGAGCCGGCGCCGGTGCAGGATCCGCACCGCCGCCACCGCGCCCATCACGGCCACCTCGGCACCGGGCCAGGCGAAGACCCGGGTGGCACCCAGGGCCCTGGCGTTCATCGCGATGTAGGCGCCGCCGTAGGCCTTGCGGGTGACCAGCGTCACCCGCGGCACGGTGGCCTCGGCGAAGGCGTGCAGCAGCTTGGCACCGCGGCGGACCACGCCGTCCCACTCCTGGCCGACCCCCGGCAGGTAGCCCGGCACGTCGGTGATCACGACCAGCGGCACCCCGAAGGCGTCGCACATCCGCACGAACCGTGCCGCCTTCTCCGCCGAGGCGGAGTCCAGGCAGCCGCCCAGCCGCAGCGGGTTGTTCGCGATCACTCCGACCGTCCCGCCGCCCAGCCGGCCCAGCGCGGTGACGATGTTCGGCGCCCAGCGCGGGTGCAGCTCCAGCGGCTCGTCGTCGAGCATGTCCGCCACGATCGGGTGCACGTCGTAGGCGCGCTTGGCCGACTCCGGAAGGTGCACCGACGGGTCGCGGTCCTCCACCGCCTCGGGGTCCACGTGTCCCCGCCCGCCGAGCAGGCCGACCAGCCGCCGTCCCTGCTCGAAGGCCTCCTCGGTGGTCGAGGTGACCACGTGCACCACACCGGACCGCCGGCCGTGCGGCTCGGGCCCGCCCAGCCGCAGCGCGTCGACGTGCTCGCCGGTGACCGACCGGACGACGTCCGGCCCGGTGACGAACACCCTGCCGTCCGGGCCGAGCACCACGATGTCGGTCAGTGCCGGGCCGTAGGCGGCGCCACCGGCCGCGGCCCCGATCACCACCGAGATCTGCGGGATCCGCCCGGAGGCCCGGGTCATGATCGCGAAGACCTGGCCGACGGCGTGCAGGGAGACCACGCCCTCCCGCAGCCGGGCGCCGCCGGAGTGCCACAACCCGACCACCGGCACGCCGTCGGCCAGCGCCCGCTCGTAGGCGGTCAGGATGACGTCGCACCCCGCCTCGCCCATCGCCCCGCCCTGGACGGTCGCGTCCGAGGCGAACGCCACCGCGGCGCGGCCGGCAACCGTGCCGCGCGCGGCGAGCATCCCCGAGTCGTCCCGCGGCGTGATCAGCTCAACGGAGCCGGGATCGAAGAACGTCTCCAGGCGCAGCAGCGGGTCCCGCGGGTCCACCTCGGGCACGGCCGGTGCCGGCGCGGCCTCGGTGGCGCCGATGGTCTGCGGGACGGCGCCGGGCGCCTGCTCGGAGGTACCGGCGGTCACGACGCGCTCCGGAAGGCCACGGCCACGTTGTGGCCGCCGAAGCCGAAGGAGTTGTTCAGCGCCACCAGGTCACCGGACCCCAGGGGCCGCGGATCCTTGCGGATCACGTCGATGGTCACGCCCGGGTCCAGGTCGTCCAGGTTGATCGTCGGCGGCGCGGTGCGGTGGTGCAGGGCGAGGATGGTGAACACGCCCTCCACGGCGCCGGCGGCACCGAGCATGTGCCCGGTCATCGACTTCGTCGCCGAGACCGCGACGTGGTCGGCGTCCTTGCCGAGGGCGGCGCAGATCGCCTCCGCCTCGGCCACGTCACCCACCGGGGTGGAGGTGGCGTGCGCGTTGATGTGCACCAGGTCGGCGGGGGAGAGGTCGCCCTGCTGCAGCGCCAGCCGCATCGCCCGGGCGGCGCCGGTGCCCTCCGGGTCGGGTGCGGCGATGTGGTGCGCGTCGGAGGTCAGCCCCGCCGAGGCCAGCTCGGCGTAGATCCGCGCCCCGCGGGCCCGGGCGTGCTCCTCGGCCTCCAGGACGACCATCGCCGCGCCCTCGCCGATGACGAAGCCGTCCCGTGCGGTGTCGTAGGGCCGGGAGGCGAGCTGCGGCGCGTCGTTGCGGGTGGACAGCGCCTGCATCGCGGCGAACCCGGCGATCGGCAGCGGGTGGATGGCAGCCTCCGTACCGCCGGCGGCGACCACGTCCGCCCGCCCGCTGCGGATCATGTCCGCGGCGTAGGCCATCGCCTCGGCGCCGGAGGCGCACGCGGAGACCGGGGTGTGGGCGCCGGCCCGGGCGCCGAGCTCCAGCTCGACCGCGGCGGTGGGCCCGTTGGGCATCAGCATCGGGACGGTGAGCGGGAAGATCCGCCGCGGCCCCTTCTCCTTCAGCAGGTCGTAGGCGTTGAGCAGGGTCCACACCCCGCCGATCCCGGAGGCCACCACGACCCCGAGGCGTTCCGGCTCGACCTGCGGGCTGCCGGCGTCCGCCCACGCCTCCCGGGTGGCGACCAGCGCGTACTGCCCGGACGGGTCGAGCCGGCGGGCCTCCACCCTGGTGAGCTGCTCCGTCGGCGGCACCGCGATCTCGCAGGCGAAGGTGACCGGCAGCTCGTACCTGGAGACCCAGTCGTACTGCAAGGTGTGCGCGCCGGAGCGCCCGGCGAGCACCGCGGCCCACGTGCTCGGCGCGTCACCCCCCAGCGGGGTGGTGGCGCCGATCCCGGTGACGACGACCCTGCGTCGCTGCTGGTTGGCCATGGCTGATCTGCTCCTTGTGCGATGCGGCCTGTGCGGTGCGGCCGGTGTGCTGGCTCGGTAACGGCCGGACGGGACGGCGGTCGGCCGGCCCGGCCGGGGCACCCCGGGCCGCGCGCGTCGCTCGTGGCAGTGCGCGCGGCCCGCAGGCGGTCAGCCCTGGGCGGACTGGATGTACGCGACGGCGTCCCCGACGGTCTTGAGGTTCTTCACGTCGTCGTCGGCGATCCGGACGCCGAACCTCTCCTCGGCGTTGACCACGATCGTCATCATGGACAGCGAGTCGATGTCCAGGTCGTCGGTGAACGACTTGTCCATCTGGACGGAGTCGGCGGGGAGGCCGGTCTCCTCGTTCACGATCTCGGCGAGACCGCTGAGGATCTCCTGCTCGCTGAGTGCCATTCGGATGCTCCTTCGGGTTGTCGTCGGTCGTCCCGGATCCGGCCGGACGTCGGTGCCTGGCTCGGTCCGGTGCCCCGGTCGTGGCTGTCGGTGTCGATCAGAAACGCGGGGCGGGTCAATAGTGCTCCGGCGGCGGCGCTGCCGCCGGGAGGGTCAGGGCAACTCGACGACCTGGGCGGCGTAGACCAGCCCGGCGCCGAAGCCGATCAACAGGGCCAGGCCGCCGTGCGGCGCCTCGCCCTCGGCGAGCATGCGGTCCATCGCCAGGGGGATGGAGGCCGCGGACGTGTTGCCGGTCTCCGCGATGTCGCGGGCCACCGGCACGTGCTTCGGGATGCCGATCTGCTTGACCATGGCGTCGATGATCCGCACGTTCGCCTGGTGCGGGATGAAGGCGTCCAGGTCGCCGGCGGCGATCCCGGCGGCGTCCAGCGCCTTCTGCGCCACCGGAGCCATCTGCCAGACCGCCCAGCGGAACACGCTCTGCCCGGCCATCCGCAGGTCGGGCCAGCCCAGCTTGTTGTCGCGCACCTCGATCCAGGAGTGCTTCTGGGTGATCACGTCCCACTGCGAGCCGTCCGAGCCCCACACCGTCGGGCCGATCGCCGGCGTCCGGCTGGGTCCCACGACCACCGCACCGGCGCCGTCCCCGAACAGGAACGCGGTGGAGCGGTCGAAGGAGTCGGTGAAGTCGGACAGCTTCTCCACCCCGACCACGAGGACGTGCCCCGCCGAGCCGCCGCGCACCATGTCCGCGGCCAGCTGGACGCCGTGGCAGAACCCCGCACAGGCGGCGGAGATGTCCATCGCGGCGGCCGGAGTGGCGCCGAGCCGGTACGCGAGCAGCGACGCCGAGGACGGGGTCTGGTAGGGGTGGGTCACGGTGGCGACGAGGACGGCGTCGATCTGGCCGACGCTCAGACCCGAGCGCTGGACGGCGGCCCGGGACGCGTGCTCCGCCATGTCCGTGACCGTCTCCTCGGGGGCGGCCCGGTGACGGCTGACGATGCCCGACCGCTCCCGGATCCACTCGTCGGAGGAGTCGATGGTCCGGCAGATCTCCTCGTTGGTCACCACGCGTTCGGGCCGGTAGGAGCCCACGCCGAGGATGCGGGCGTGCGGCGCGCCGGACGGCGCCTGGAGCCGCGGGGTGGTCGGCGCGCTCACACCGGGCCTCCTGTCGGGTGCAGTCGGAGCAGGGGCTGGCCGGGGGCCACCGGGTCGCCCTCCTCGACCAGCCACTCCACCACGGTTCCGCCGTGCACGGCGACCACCGGGTGGGTGTCGCGCAGCCCGGCCACGGTCGCCACGGTGGCGCCGGTTGGCACGGACTCGCCGGTGTCGAGGTCGCTGCGCCGCACCATGCCCTTGGCCGGCGAGACCACCAGCCGCCAGGTCGGTGAGCCCTCCAGCGGGCTGGCCACGCCGTGCTCCTCGACCAGGGCCCGCGCGGCCGGCAGGTCGTCGGGGGTCTTCAGGGCCACGACCGCCACGCCCGGCATGGCCCGCTTGGCGAGGTTCGCCAGCGCGCCGGCGGGCGGGATCTCGATCAGGCCGGTGACCCCCAGGTCCCGCATCGTCTCCATGCACAGGTCCCAGCGCACCGGGCTGCTCACCTGGGCCACCAGGCGGCGCAGCACCTCCTGGCCGTCGTGGACGACGGTGCCGTCGGCGTTGGACAGCAGCCTGGTCCGCGGGTCGTGGGTGTAGACCGCGCGGGCGAAACCGGCCAGCACCCCGGTCGCCGGCGCCATGTGCTCGGTGTGGAAGGCCCCGGCCACCTGCAGCGGGATCACCCGCGCCCGCGGCGGCGGGTCGGCGGCCAGCGCGGCGAGTTGCTCCAGGGTCCCGGCGGCCACCACCTGGCCGGCGCCGTTGGCATTGGCGGCGGTCAGGCCGTGGCGCTGCAGTGCCTCGGCCACCGCGTCCGGCTCACCGCCGACCACGGCGCTCATCCCGGTCGGGGTGATCGCCGAGGCGGCGGCCATCGCCTTGCCGCGCTCCCGGACGAAGACCATCGCCTGCTCCGCAGTGATCACGCCGGCCGCGGCGGCCGCGGTGATCTCGCCGACGGAGTGGCCGGCTCCGGCCGCGACCACCTTGAACCCGTCCGCCGGGTGGGGGAACAGCGCGAGCAGCGACACCAGCCCGCTGGCCACGATCAGCGGCTGGGCGACGGCGGTGTCGCGGACGGTGTCGGCGTCCGAGATGGTGCCGTGAGCGACCAGGTCCAAGCCGGCCACGGCCGACAGCCAGGCCATCCGGTCGGTGAAGCCGGGCAGCTCCAGCCATGGCTGCAGGAAGCCCGGCGCCTGCGACCCCTGACCGGGGCAGACGATCGCCAACATCCCTCCAGCCTCGCCTGAGGACCGGGGTGCACCCGTTCGGGCTCCGCGACGAAGCTTTGGCCCGGCCTTTGGAGGATTCCTCCAAAGCCGCGCACCGGGTTCAGCCGCGCGTCCCCGAGCCGGCCAACCGACCTGCGGTGATGCCGACCTGCAGGACAAAACCTTCGCGTGGATCGGTCGGGCGCCAACCGGTGATGTCCGCCACACGCCGTAGCCGGTAGCGCACCGTGTTCGGATGGACGAACAGCGCCCGAGCGGTCGCCTCCAGCGATCGCCCGGACTCCAGGAACGTGGCCACGGTCTCCAGCAGCCCGCCGCCGGCGTCCTCCAGGGGCCGGTACACCCGGTCCACCAGCAGGCGGCGCGCCGAGGTGTCGCCGCTGAGCAGGCGCTCCGGCAGCAGGTCGTCCGCCGCCACCGGTCGCGGGGCGTCCGGCCAGGCCCGCGCCGCCACCAGACCTGCCAGGGCCGCCCGCGCGGACCGGCCCGCCTCGGCGAGGGTGGGCACGACCGGTCCGGTCACCACCGGGCCCGGCCCGAACCTGGCGGCCACCGCGGCCCCCAGGGCCAGCGGGTCGTTCGAGCGGCCCACCACGGCGACCAGCCGGTCGCCGTGCACCCCGACCAGCGCGTCGCCGTCCAGGCTGCGGGCGTGCCGGCGGATGTCGTCCACCACGTCCTCGACGTCGCGCTCGGGGGTGGCTCCGGCGACCACGGTCAGCGGGTGGTCGCGCACCCAGCCGAGGGCGGCCGCCCGGGACCGCAGGCCGTCGTCCGTCTCACCCCGCAGCAGGGCGTCGACCACCAGGGCCTCCAGCCGGGCGTCCCAGGCACCGCGGGTCTCCGCGGCCCCGGCGTACACCTCGGCGGCACCGAAGGCGACGTCCCGGGAGTAGCGCAGCACCGCCTCCCGGAAGCGCTGCTCGGCTCCGGGGGCCGCCAGCTCGCTCACCCGCTCCTCGATCAGCTCGACCACCGTGCGCACGAGTTCCAGGGTCTGCTGCAGCGAGATCGACCGGGTCAGCTCCCGGGGCGCGGTGGCGAAGACGTCAACGGTCGCGGTGACGTCCACGTTCGGCTCGGCGTACCAGGCGACGAAGGCGGCGATGCCGGCCTGGGCGACCAGGCCGATCCAGGAGCGTTCCTCCGCGGTCAGCGAGCGGTACCAGGGCAGCCGCTCGTCCATCCGCTGCAGCGCGGCGGTGGACAGCGGGCCGGTCGCTCTCCGCAGCCGGGTGAGCGTCGGGTCCGCGGGCTGGGCCATCCACCGAGACTAAACGCTGCCGCCGCCGGCGACGTCGGCCGATTGTGGCTGTTCCACAACCCCCGGCCCCCGGGTCCCGCGCCGGGCTGCGGCCCGCGGGTGCCGGTCATCCGCGGCGTCCCTCACCGGCCGTGCGCCGCCTCCGTGGCCGGTTCCGGGTGCGCGGCCGCCCCGCCGGCCCTGCCCGCCTCCCCCCTGGCCGCCCCGGCCTTGCCGGCCGCCGCCCTGCCGTGCTTCCTGGCCTTGCCTCCCCGGCTGTGGTCCAGGTGCTCGGCGACCAGTTCCGCGGCCCGGTCGGGCACCTGGCGGAACAGCTCGCGGGGCGGGCGGTGGTAGTCCTCGGCCGCCGGGCGGGGCGGCAGGGTGATCCTCGGCCGCTCGACGTGCTGGTAGGGGACGTTCTCCAGGAGATGGCTGATCATGTTGATCCGGGCGCGCCGCTTGTCGTCCGCCTCGACCAGGTACCACGGGGCCTCGGTGATGTCGGTGTGCACGAACATCTCGTCCTTGGCCCGGGAGAACTCCACCCAGCGCTGCCGGGCCAGCAGGTCGTTCTCGCTGAACTTCCACTGCCGCAGCGGATCGTTCAGCCGCGAGCGCAGCCGGCGCTCCTGCTCCTCGTCGCTGACCGAGAACCAGTACTTGCGCAGCAGGATCCCGTCCTCGATCAGCATCCGCTCGTAGGTCGGGCACTGCCGCAGGAACAGCCGGTACTCCTCGGGCGTGCAGTAGCCCATCACGCGTTCCACCCCGGCGCGGTTGTACCAGGACCGGTCGAACAGGGTGATCTCCCCGGCCGCCGGGAGCTCCTCGGTGTAGCGCTGGAAGTACCACTGGGTCCGCTGCCGCTCGGTGGGCGTCGGCAGCGCCACGATCCGGGCCACCCGCGGGTTGAGGAACTCGGCGATCCGCTTGATCGTGCTGCCCTTCCCCGCGGCATCCCGCCCCTCGAAGATCACGACAAGCCGCTGCCCGGTCATCTTGACCCATTCCTGGACGGCGACCAGTTCCCCCTGCAGCCGCAGCAGCTCCTTCTCGTACAGGCTGCGGGGCAGCCGGGACACCTCTGCTCGTCCGTCCGCCATCGCCGGGCTCCCCTCTCGCGGGTACCTCCAGCCCACACGGCGTCACCCCCGCACCGCAAGCCCCACAAGGGTGCTCAGTTCGCCAAACCCCGCAAGGCCGCTCAGTTCGCCCCGGCAAGGTGCGGCGGCTAGGGTCGGGCCCGACCCCACGGTAGGGTCATGTCGAGCCCGACGGGGGCCGAGCGGTCCGGCACCGCGGGCTTCGCCGGCCCCGGGGGGGGAGGACAAAAGGGCACATGGGAGCGCTGGATCGCATCCGTCAACGTTTCCAGCATGCGTCGGTGACCGACCGAGGCGTGATCCGTCGGGTCGGTCAGGACGACGAGATGGCCCTGCGCGAGCGGCTCGCCCAGGACCCCAACGACGTCGAGGCCTTCGCCCGGCTGGCCGAGGTGGTCCGCGCCCGCGCGGCCGAGGGCCACGAGACGCCGGCCGGCGGCGTCTACGCCGAGCACCCGCCGGTCGACCCCGACCGGGCGGCCGACGACGCGGTGTGGGCGCTGGCCGAGGAGCTGGCCTGGTCCGGGCGTGCCTGGTACCCGCTGATCGAGATGGCCCGGCTGTCCATCGAGGACGATCGTGAGGCCGCGCTGCGCCGGCTGGGGACGGCGGCGGAGCGCGATCCCAGCGGCCGGGCCCTGGCCGCCGGCCTGCAGATGCTGCGGGAGGCCGGGCACCCCGCCGACGCGCTCGCCCTCGGCACCGGGCACTGGCGCCCGCGCGAGCACGAACTCGAAGCCGGGCAGCAGATGGTCGAGGCCGCGCTGGAGGCCGGTCGCACCGCGGAGGCGCGCCGCCACCTGGAAGCGATCTCCGAGCATCCCGACCGTGCCGGGGTCGAGGCGTTGCACGCCAAGCTGTCCCGGCTGATCGAGACCGGCGCCCGGCCGTCGGTGATCGACGTCCGGTCGGAGCGGCCGTCCCGGCTGTGGCCCTTCTCGCGTCGCTGAACGGCCGGTCGCGGTTCTCGGGCTTGAAGCGTGGGCCCGGGTTCCGACGTGTCCGGCTCGACCCGCAGAGGCTCCGCGCGCGGCGGCCGGCGGCCTGGGGGAGAGGGGCCTCATGGGCGTGAGCGGGATCGGCGGCTTCTTCTTCCGGGCGGCGGACCCGGAGGGGCTGCGCGCCTGGTATGCCGAGCATCTGGGCGTCGGCACGGGCGAGCACGGCGTGTGGGCGACGGCGGCGGGCCCGAGCGTCTTCGCGCCCTTTCCCCGGGCCAGCGAGTACTTCGCGGCGGACCGCCAGTGGATGCTGAACCTCCGCGTGGAGGGGCTCGACGCGATGCTGGCGGCGCTTGCCGCGGCCGGCATCGAGGTCACGACAGATCCCGACTGGGAGATACCCGGCGTCGGTCGCTTCGCCCGCATCCACGATCCCGAGGGCAATCCGATCGAGCTCTGGGAACCCGATCCTGAAGGGGACGCCGAATCGTCCTGATCTCGGGCTCTCGCACACCGAGAAGGAGTCCGCCCGGCCGACGTTCACGCGCGGGTCCCGGTTGCACGTCGCCGGACGGCTCATCGCACCGGCCGAGCGGCCCCTGCGGAACCTCCAGCTACGAGATCACGAAAGATCG
>Ga0187788_10000322_pt1 | contig 13082 bp, 9 predicted proteins | sample 1015_BV01_MP10_2_FD_133008 | JGI IMG/M metagenome (GOLD analysis project Ga0187788, IMG submission 133008) | Tropical peat soil microbial communities from peatlands in Department of Meta, Colombia - 1015_BV01_MP10_20_MG | ecosystem: Environmental > Terrestrial > Soil > Wetlands > Peat | place...
GAGAGGATCGTGGCGCTGGATGCGCGCGTGGTGCTGCATGGGCCCGAGGTGAAGCGCGAAGATTTGCCGCGGCTGGCGATCCGGCCGTATCCGGTGCGCTATGTGCAGCCGGGGAGGATGAAGAATGGCGAGGAGATTCTGTTCCGGCCGATCCGACCCGAGGACGAGCCGCTACTGGTGCGGTTGCACCAGGCGCTTTCGGAGCGGACGGTGTACCTGCGCTACTTCCAGCCGCTGAAGCTGAGCCAGCGCACGGCGCACGAGCGGCTCACGCGCATCTGTTTTGTCGACTATGACCGCGAGATGGTGCTGGCGGCGGAGCATAAGAAAGAAGACGGGCAGCCGGAGATCATCGCGATCGGGCGCCTGAGCAAGCTGCGCGGTGGCGGCAACGACGCGGAACTGGCCGTGCTGGTCGACGACCGCTACCAGGGGCAGGGACTCGGCACCGAGCTTTACAAGCGGCTGATCGGCGTGGCGCGCGACGAGAAACTGAGCCGCGTGGTGTGCACCATCCTGGCGGAGAACCGCGAGATGCGCGCCATCTGCCAGAAGCTGGGGTTCCACATGGAGAGCGATCTGGAGGATGGGACGGTAAGGGCGGAGTTGGTGGTGTGAGAGGGCGTTAGGGGCAAGGGGGGCCTCTCCTCGATGCCAGTTCCCTAAAGACCCGCTTGCAGACTCTATTTCTGATATCGGAAGACTGGAACATAAAAGCCCCGCTCTGCCGAGCGGGGCTGATGTTGAGAAGCGAGTGAGCTACCCAAGCGTGACTGGTTTATTTCTTGGGATCGGAAGATTCAGTGCGTTTGGTGACTGAAAGGTCCTGGACATTCACCTTGCCGCTGGCCTGGCCCGAGGCGGCATCGCGCGGCGACTTGATGTTGGAGTGGGAATTGTTGATCGCCACCCCCGCTCCGGAACCGCTGGACTGGCTGCCGATGTTCTTGTCGGCCTTTCCGTCCCCGTTCACGTCGCCTGTACTCACCTGCACGGTCTGCCTGGTCGGGCTCTCGCGGAGACCGCTGGAGGCCTTGGTCGGGCTCTCACGGAGACCGGTGGAAGCTTTTGTCGGACTCTCGCGGAGAGCAGTGGAAGCTTTGCTCGGGCTCTCCCGCACCATCACCTGCCCAGTTTTCGACGACGTTTTTTGATCATTATTCGACTGCTGTGCCACTGCTACAACCGACAGACACGCCAAACCTGCAAGCAGGACCTTGGTCTTCATGTGTTGTTCTCCTGTGTAATAAGAAACGGTCGTGCACCGTACGTTCCCGCGGAAGGCTGAATCGCAGGAATGGCCCCAGATCGAGACATCTTCGAGGGTTTCCGCGTTCAGCAGCAAGTTACGAAGGTGTGGGCATAGGTTCCGGGCGGGGTAGAGTCCGCCTTCCTGGTGCCCGGAGCTGCCCGCTCGCCTACCGATCCGCGTAGTACCCGTCGCGTGCCTGGACGACCAGGTCTTTCTTCTTCGTGGTCAGGGCGATCTTGCGGTAGCCGGAGCCTGCGTCGTTTTTGGGCGGGGGTGTAGCCGAGGTTGTACTGGTTGCGCAGTTCTTCCTGGAGATCGGCGTAGATCTTGTCGATGGGCTGCTTCTTCGAGACCTCGAACAGGCGCCCGCCGGTCTGCTGCAAATGCGTTCCATGATCTTCTTGCCGTCTGGCCGGGACTCTTGCGGGTAGCGGCGAGGGCCGCCGCGTCCGCCCCAGCCGCCATGGCCGCCCATGCCTCCGCGGCCCCAGTTGGAGTAGGCTTCGTCGTCTTTGAAGAGGATGGAGTAGACGACGGTGTCGGCGCGCTGGGCGGCTTCAAGCGCAGCCTCCAGGGTTTCCTTGCTGCCACGGTCCACGCCGTCGGTGAGAACGATGAGAGCCTTGCGGCCCTTTTGCGGCTTCATCAACTCGTCGGAGGCGAGATAGACGGAGTCGTAGAGCACGGTGCCGGCACCGCCGTGACCTCCCCCGCCATGATGCCCGCCGCCGGGCCAACCCCCGCCTCCTCCGGGCGAGCCCTGGCCACCACCTCCGCGCGCGAGAGTGGGCGCGTCGGGTGTTTTCAGCTTGTCGAGGGCCGATTGCAGTTTTTCGCGGGAGGAGGTCAGATCCTGGAGAAGTTCCGCTTCGCGGTCGAAATGAATGACGAAGGCCGTGTCCTTGGCGCGCAGCATCCTGTCGAGGAAGCTGTAGCTGGCGCTGCGCTCCTGATCGAGCACGTGGCGCTGGCTGAGGCTGGTGTCGACCAGCAGGCCGAGGGCCAGGGGCAGATCGGATTCACGGCTGAAATAGCGGATGTCCTGGGGGCGTCCATCTTCCTGTAGAAGAAAGTCGTCCTTGGAGAGGCTGTTGATGATCTGGCCATGCTTGTCGCGCACGGTGGCGAGCACGTTGACGACTTTGACGTCGACGGAGATGGTGGGCTGCTGGGCGCGCAGGCTGAGATGCGCGGGCAGAAGGATTGCCGCCGCCACGATGGACAGGAGGAAGGGCGAACGCAGAAGGTGGAAGGCGGAATTGTTCCGGGCAGAGTTCGGCATAGTAATGAAGGTGTTCTCTTAAGCTGTTTGGTGAGATTGCAGTTCGCGGGCGATAGTTGCCAGCGCGACCAATCAGCCGATCGTGAGGCGCCAAGTTTTCCAAAACTTTACGGTGGGTGAGGGGTACCCAGGGCTCAAGCCCCGGGTGCTGGGTGAGCGCTATTCCCGATAAAGCACGAGCAGCAGGCCGAGCAGAAGCATGCAACTCGGCCACAAGCATGGGACGATGCGATTGCGGAAGCGTTCGCTATCGGAGATGAACTTGAAGAGAGCTATGGCGAGTCCGACGATCATGAACCACAGATGTTGACGCTCGATACGGACCATCGACGCGGTCATAGTGTGGTGGTGCGATGCGGGAGCAGGGTTCGCGGGTAAACCATCCATCATCATCTGAGAATGGTCCATCGGCATGATGCCGGCATTCGTAGCAGAGGCATCGTGCATGCCTGAATGCTCCTCGGCGGCGTGGGCCACCGGGAGCGCAGTTGCGCTGAAGCCGCGCGGGTTGCCATCGACATCGAGGTTCGGATCCACGAGATAGGCCGCCGCTTCGGGTGAACGTGCGCCGGAAGCGGCGCTATGGTCATGGATCAGCAACATGCAAGCACCGGCAGCTGCGATCACCGGGAAAGCCCACACTCTCCAGAATCGTGGCATGGAACCGCGAAGGCGAAAGTACTCGACCGCGCCAATCGCGATGAGAAGGATGGAATAGATCTTGTGCTGGCGAGCCTCGGCATCATGGTGCAACAGCCATAACCAGCTGAGATTACCTCGCGGCCAGATTTCCGCATCGCTCCAAAGCGCGAGGAACAATCCAGCCAGAATGAAAAGAAGAGGCCAACTGCGGGTGTAATTTTTCAGCCCAGGCGAGAAGGAACTGGCCAACGCCATCAGGGCAACTCCGATCAGAGCCCACCCGGCGATGTGATGATTGAACTCAGAGGGACCTTTGTTGGGGTCCACAGCCTGGGAATCCGTGGCAGAGGAGAGCGTGTGAGAGGTCTCCTGAGCGAGAAGAGGTCGATTCACGGCAAGGATCGTGACCGCGAAGAAACAAAAACACAGAGCGAGCGCGTTCAGATTCCAGGGGCACGAATAAGCCTCTCTGGATTTGGAAACGAGTTCTTTCCCTGTAAACAGCATGATGGTTGCCAGTGGTCCCTTCGGGGGCTGTGCTGAGTTGCTTGACCTGCGTTCAGAGCATGCCAGCCCCAAGTTCTTGCCAGTATACTAGGGCCTTAAGAACATACTCGACTTCGATCGCCGACGCCGGGCTGGTACGACTGCCCCTTAGGCCTCGCCAAGCCGAAGCAGAACGGTGCTGACGCCCGTAATCTGGCCGCATCGACGTTGTTCTGGAGCAACGACAGCTGCGAGAGGAAGAGGTAACGTCGAGAGCGGCCCGGTCCGCTTGAAGTCGACCTGCCGAGGGGCGTCCTTCGGACTCGACTCCAGGTCAGCCCTCCCCTAGGGCCGGGCCGTCCCATTGCGAGTCGCTGCGAAGGCTGGGATGCATCGGATAGGCGATAGAGAACCCTTACTGCGTGCGTCCGCGAATGCGGGCCGCGCGGCGTCGCATCGCGATCTCGATAGTATCTTGCAAGTCGGTCCGGTGAAAAGGTTTCAGGAGGAAGCCATCGTGATCCGTTTTCTTGGCTCGTTCCACGGTGCAATCGTCAGAAAGAGCGCTCACGTACACGATGGACACATCCAGATGTTGGCGGATTGCGTCTGCCGCCTGCACGCCATCTAGCTCGCCCTTGAGGCGAATGTCCATCAGGATCAGGTCGGGGCGCTCGCGAGTGGCGATAGCGATGCCCTGTTCGGCGGAGTCCACCGCGGCAATCACGGAAAAGCCCAGACGCGAGAGGCGCTGGCTCAGTTCGTCGGCGATCAAAGCTTCGTCCTCGACAATCAGAGCACGTAGCCGGTAGGCGTGGAGATTAGGGCACATAGCAGTCCACCTTGAAGCGCAGCTGGGCGGAGGTTCGGGATCCGACTCTGCCAAGTTCGAAAGCGCCACGGACTTGCCGGGTCAGAGATCGCACGAGCCGCAAGCCCAGTGATTTGGTGTTATTCATGTCGAAGTCGGAAGGGATGCCGACTCCAGTATCTTCTACGCACAGTGTGCACGCGCCCCCGGAAGTCCTGCGCAGCGTGACCTTGATCTCGCCGCCGTCGCCCTTGGGGAAACCGTGCTTGAAGGAATTGGAAATCAGCTCATTGAGGATCAGGCCACAGGGAATGGCCTGGTCGACGCTCATGACCACGGGCTCGAGCTCGACGTTCAGGCGAACCGGGGCAACGGGATTCTCGTAAGAGCCCAGTATGTCGTTGGCCAAGGCCCTGGCATATTCGGCGAAGTCGATGCGTGCCAGGTTTTCCGAGCGGTAGAGATTCTCGTGCACCAGGGCCATGGAGTGGACCCGGTTCTCCATCTCCTGGAAGATCTGGACGGTCTCCGCGTCTTCGGTGTGTGTGGACTGAAGATAGAAAAGGCTGCAGATGACCGCCAGATTGTTCTTTACACGATGGTGGACCTCGCGCAGCAGAGCCTCTTTCCGCTCCTCGCTGGCGCGCAGCTCGGCGGTAGCTTGTTCGGTGGCCTTCGCCTGTTGCACCAGAGCAAGCACCCGGGGAACCACCAGGGGGAGGACAGCGGCGGTTGTGACGGAGGCGATGGCGGTAAAAACCTTAACCGACGCCGAGAAGACGTACATCGGGATCCAAACGGTGACTATCCAGAAAGTGAGTGCCGCCGCAGGCCGCGATGAAGAGTCCGAAGGCCATGAGAACCCAGTGAAAGGGTATGTCGCGCCGGGCTTTATGAACGAGATAGGCGAGGGTGATCGAAATGACGAGATAAGCCACCCCAATGAGGGTGTCGGCGGCCACGTGCGTCCAGATCAAGCCGGGGCTTCTGAGATAGCAGTACGCATGGGGGAGAAAGTCAGTGGCGAACAGTTGTTGGAGGAGGCGAGGCCACAGCAGGAAAGGTGCGACGCCCAGCACGGACAGGGCCGTGATGGTGAACCATTGGCGCCTGCTGAGGTAGGGTTCGCCGGAGGGAAACAGAGTGAAGGCAGACCTGGGCATCGCCCCCCTTCCACTTCGTCAAAGAAAGGTTTTGCTTGCCCCAAGGAATCGCGGGAATCGCCTTAGGTCGTAGCCTCCCGGGGGTGGGAGCATCAGCGCCCGCTAATTCCGCGCAATTTTACACCCATGGGTCGGCATATCCGCGCAAAGGTTTTTGGGCCTTGCCCCTCAAGCCACTTGAGATCTTTGCCCGCAGAACCAGGCTGCCGGGTCGCCCACGAAAGCAGCTGAATTGCAGGAAAGAGGCGGGGCCCGTGGGCAGGTTCGCAGCGGCCTCCTGCCCCTTGCGCCTACCCCCGGGTTACGGTACAAACGGCCTAGGACCGAATCTATGCGCCGTTTGGTGGTTCTTGCAGTTCTCCTTTCCAGCCCAATCCTGTTTCTAGCCGCGCAGCAAGCGCCGGCGCCCACGTCTCCGGCGGCAAAGGCCGGTGCGGACGTCAAACCCCCGCGGTCTCCGGAGAAGCAGAAGGCGCCCAAGCCCCAGGGCACACCGATTTTCAATCCCGGCGGCGACAAGGACTTTTCGCAGGAAGCGTTCGTCATCGAAAAGGTCCTCACGCGCATGCGCTTTGAGAACGACGGGACGGGGCGCAAGGAAACCATCGCGCGCGTCCGGGTGCAGAGCGAGGCCGGGGTGGAGCAATGGGGGCAGGTCGTGATCGGCTACAGCTCGGCGAACGAAAAGGTCGAGATCCCTTACGTGCGCGTGCTGAAGCAGGATGGCAGCGTGGTGACGGCGCCGGAGGATTCGGTGCAGGACTTGACGGCTCCGGTGGCGCGCGAGGCCCCGGTGTACACCGACTACCGGCAAAAGCACATCACGGTGCCAGGGCTGCGTCCAGGGGAAGTGCTGGAGTATGACATGGCGACAGTGATCCACACGCCGCTGGCGCCCAACCAGTTCTGGTCGGAGTACGACTTCGACAAGACGAACATCGTGCTCGACGAGGAACTGGAAGTCGACATCCCAAAAGACCGCAAGATCACGCTGAAAAACAAACCCGGGTTTGAACCGAAGATCGCCGAGGAAAACGGACGGCGGATTTATCGCTGGACCACGTCGCACCTGGAGCGGGAAGACGACGACAAGGACAAGGACAAGAAGAAAAAGAAGAAGAAAAAGCCCGAGGACGATGTTCCCGCGGTGCAGTTCACGACGTTTGGGAGCTGGGAGGAGGTTGGTCTCTGGTACAAGAGCCTCGATCGCGACCGGCGGCAGCCGACTCCGGAAATCAAAGCCAAGGCGGAAGAGCTGACCAAGGGGCTGAACGGCGATCTGGACAAAGTCGAGGCGCTCTACGACTACGTGGCCAAAAATTTTCGCTATGTCAGCCTGTCGCTGGGTCTGGCGCGGTACCAGCCGCATCCGGCGGGAGACGTGCTGCACAACCAGTACGGCGACTGCAAGGACAAGCACACGCTGCTGGCGGCGTTACTGGAGGCCGAGGGCCTGCATGCCTCGTCGGTGCTGATCAACTCGAGCCGCAAGCTCGATCCGGATATTCCTTCGCCTTCGCAATTCGATCACGTGATCACCATGCTGCCCATGGGCAAGGAAGAAGTGTGGATGGACACCACCACCGAGGTTGCGCCCGTCCGGCTGCTGTCGTTCAACATCCGCAAGAAACAGGGGCTGGTGATCCCGGAGCAGGGTGTGCCGCACCTGGAGGAGACGCCGGCCGATCCCCCGACGGCGAACACGCAGGTGCAGACGATCGAGGGCAGCATCAACGAGCTGGGCAAGCTGAATGCGAAAGTCAGTTACGTGGTGCGCGGCGATACCGAGCTGCTGATGCGGATTATTTTCCGGCGCGTGCCCAAGGCCAACTGGGAGAAGCTGGTCGAGAACATCAATGCGATGGGCGGGATGGATGGTGAGATCACGAATCTGAAGGTGGATGATCCAGCGGCCACGCGGCAGCCGTTCCAGTTCTCGTTCGAGATTGCCAAGCCGAACTTCCTGGATTGGTCAAAGAAGAAGTCGGAGATCGATCTGCCCCTGGCGCAGTTCTCGCTGGCGGACCCGGACGAGGATGAAGCCGGACCGGACGCGGAGCCGATCAAGTTCGGGCCTCCGGGGGAGTTCACCTATCGCGTGAGGCTGACACTCCCTTCGAACTTCACGGCGCACGCGCCGCTGCCGTTTTCGATGAAGCGCGACTATGGCGAGTACCAGGCGAGCTACAAGCTCGACGGCAAGGTGTTTACCGCGGAACGCGTGATGGTGATGCGGGAGCGGGAGCTGCCGGCAACGCGGACGGGCGACTACCTGGCGTTCCGGCGGGCGGTGCTTTCGGATTTGGGGCAGCACCTTTCGCTCGAGAACAGCATGGCGGGTTCGCCGACGCCTCCGCCTGACATGAAGGCCGACGACCTGAATGAGGGCGCGCGCTCGGCCATTCAGAACGGCAACCTGCCCTTGGCGATTCAGTTATTGAAGAGGGCGGTTGAGGTCGATCCCAAGAACAAGTATGCCTGGAACAACCTGGGCCTCGCGTATATGGGGATGCGCCGAAGCGAGGACGCGGTGGCCGCGTTCAAGAAGGCGCTGGAAGTCAATCCCTACGACGAGTTCGCTTACAACAACCTGGGGCGGGCGTACTGGCAGGACCGCAAGTACGAGCAGGCGGCCGAGGCGTTTCACAAGCAACTGGAGACCAATCCGCTGGACAAGTTCGCGCACGGCAATCTAGGCGCGATGTACGCCGAATGGCACAAGTATGACCTGGCGGCCCCGGAACTGGAAAAGGCGGCATCGCTGAATCCCGAAGATGCCGCGTTGCAAGTGAGCCTGGGGGATGCCTACCTGAACCTGGGTCAGGACCAGAAGGCGCTGGAGGCGTTCGACCGGGCAACGGAGATTTCGGCGACGCCGCTGGTGTGGAACAACATCGCGTATCAGCTTTCGCTGAAGAATTCGCATCTGGATAAAGCGCAGCAGTATGCCGAGTCGGCGGTGGCTTCGACGGCGGCGGGGCTGCGGAATTTGTCGCTCGATCAACTGAACCAGCGCGACCTGGCGCTGGTGCCTTCGCTGATTGCCTACTGGGACACGCTGGGCTGGGTGTATTACGCGGAAGGAAATCTCGATAAGGCGGAGAAGTATGTGTCGGCGGCGTGGCTGCTGGGGAATCATGGCGAGGTGGGCGATCACCTGGGGCAGATTTACGAGAAGCGAGGGGACAAGGAGAAAGCCATCCGCACCTATGCCATGGCCATGAGCGGGTTGCGTCCGGTGCCAGAGACGAAGGGGCGTTTGGGTGGACTGCTGGGCAGTGAGGACAAAGTCGAGAAAGCCGTGAACCAGCATCGCGAGGACGCGCAGAAGCTGCGGACCGCGGAAGTGCAGTCGCCCGGACAGGTCAGCGGGAGCGCCGAGTTCTGGGTGCTGATGGGGACTTCAGAGCACGGGATGACTGTGGACAACGCGAAATTCATTTCCGGCGAAGAGAACCTGCACGCGATGGAGGAGCCCCTGCGGCGTCTGAAATACGAAGTGAATTTTCCGGACGTGACGCCGACGAAAATCCTGCGGCGGGGGGTGATGTCGTGCTCGCAGGGTGCGCCCAAGTGCCTCTTCGTGCTGATCCTGCCGGATGATGTGCGGTCGGTGAACTGAGGGCGGCCAAACGTTGGAAAGCTGCTATCTCGGACAGGTTCCCTATCCTTATGACAGGTTCCGCTTCCTTATTTCTGTCATCGTGAGCGGAATGAGGCGACAGCCGAACGTAGTCGAACGATCCGGTGTCGGTCGGGAGTGTTGCGCGCCCTGAAGAGGGATTCGTGCACGGCCTGTTCTCGCGTGGTGCTTTGTAAGCACAAGCCAACTCTGACAAGAGAGATCGCGCAAGTCCAGCGGCGACCTTTGGAAACAGGGTCAGAGCTCCCCCGACTGCGCTTGGGATTGCGGCAGCGGGCCCAGACGCCCGCCAGATGCCTCAACTTCGACTTCGTTCGTCTGGCGCGTCACTTCGCTCAGGATGACAGTGAGTTTGGAGTCGGCGCGTGAATCCGTTCCCGCCACCGGAGCGCTCGTTCGCAGGCGTAGGCAAATTCCAACAACAAGTCTTCGCGTTGCGGTGCGGCGGCGAGCTGCAGGCCGATGGGCAGGCCTGCTTGGGTGAGTCCGCAAGGAATCGAAATGGCGGGGAGTCCCCATACGTTGAAGGGGCGGGTGTTGCGCAAGAGGACGAGCTCGCGGGGGCGCAAGAGGTCGGGATTCTGCTTTAATTCCGCGATGCGGGGTGCCGGAATCGGGGTGGTGGGTGTGGCGATCATGTCGACTTCGTCAAATACTCTTCGAATGTTTTCGCGTTGGGCCTTCAGTTCTACGAGTTTTCGCTGATAGTCCTGCTGAGAGATGTTCTCGCCGCTGCGGATTCGCCGCAGGGTCTCCGGCTGGTAGAGCTCGGGAGTTTTTGCGACGTGGGCGGCGTGGAACGCGTAGGATTCGGCAGCTTGCACGGTGCGGTCGTTGTCGGGGGTGAGCGCGACCTCGCGGATTTCGGCTCCGAGGCTGGCGATGACGCGCAGGCTTGCCTCGACCCCTTGCGCGACCTCCGGGTATAGGTCCTCGTAGAAGAAGGCGCGAGGCACGCCGACGCGCAAGTGAGTGCTCGCCCTTTCCCACACATCGAGAAAATTCTCCGGTGGCATGCCGTTTTCTTCCGCCAGGGAGCGCAGCACGATCGCTGCATCGGCTACGGTCTGGACTAGCGGACCGACGTGGTCGAGTGACTCCGAAAGCGGAATTACTCCGCGCGCGCTAACCCGTCCGTAGGTCGGCTTCAATCCGACAACTCCGCAAAGGGCGGCGGGCTCGCGGATGGAGCCGGCGGTGTCGGTGCCGATTGCGGCGTATCCGAGGCCGGCGGCGACGGCGGCGGCGGACCCTCCCGACGATCCGCCCGCGATGTATGCCGGATTCCACGGGTTGCGCACTTCGCCGAAGGCGCTGATCATCGAGCTGCCGCCGTAGGCGAATTCGTGGAGGTTCTGTTTGCCGAGGAGGATGGCTCCGGCCTGCTTGAGCTTTTGCGCGACGAGCGCGTCTTGAGAAGGAACTCGATGGCGGTACAGCAAGCTGGCAGCGGTGGTGGGGATGCTGGCGGTGTCGATGAGGTCTTTCAGGCTGACGGGAATGCCATGCAGCAGGCTTTTCCAGTTTTCGCGCTGAATCTCCTGTTCGACGGTGCGGGCTTGATCGAGGGCTTGTTCGGCGGTGACCAGGATGAAGGCATTCAATGTCGGGTTGAGGGCTTCTATCCTCTCAAGGCACGTGCGCGTGAGTTCGACCGGCGATAGCTTGCGGGCACGCAGTTGCTGAGCCGCGTCGAGAATCGTTTCGGGCCAGTTCCCAGACATGCGGGTTGATCTTAATCGCGAAGACTGATTATCGCGAGACCTGACTGGACATGGCGGCAGAGCCTATAATCGGAAGCTGCACTTCTGCCGGTGGGGGTGGTGACGCGCGATGGCACAAATGACGATGGCGGATGTGGCGACTCACGGATTTCTGCTCGACGGCAAATGGGTGGAAGACGGCGATCTCTACGAAGTCAAGGCGCCCTACGACAGCGCGGTCGTCGGCCGCGTGGCGCAGGGACGGCGGGAGCACGCGGAGGCGGCGATCGCCGCGGCGGTCAAGGCGTTCGGCACGACGCCTCGCCTGCCGGCGTTCGAACGGCAGCGGATGCTGCGGCGAGTGGCTGAAGGCATCGGCAAGCGCAAAGAAGAAATTGCGCGCACGCTGAGCCAGGAGGCGGGCAAGCCCATCAAGGCGGCGCGCACGGAAGTGGAGCGCGCGATCTTTACCTTCACGATCGCAGCTGAGGAAAGCACGCGCATTTACGGCGAATATCTTCCCCTGGACTGGCAGGAGTCCACCGCCGGGCGCTGGGGCATTGTGAAGCGGTTTCCGGTGGGGCCGATCGCAGGCATTACCCCGTTCAATTTTCCCTTAAATCTGGTGGCGCACAAGGTGGCGCCGGCCATTGCCGCGGGCTGCACGATGGTGCTGAAACCGGCGCCGCAGACGCCCCTCTCTTCTTTGCTGCTGGGGGAAGTGGTGCAGCAGGCGGGCTGGCCGGACGGGGCGCTCAACGTGCTGCCGTTGTCGAACGACGACGCGGGCCTGCTGGTCACCGATGAGCGCATCAAGATGATCAGCTTCACGGGCAGTGCCAGCGTGGGCTGGCAGATCAAGAAGAATTCGGGCAAGAAGAAAGTCATTCTCGAGCTGGGCGGGAACGCAGGCGTGATTGTGCATACCGACGCTGACGTCGAGTATGCGGCGGAACGCTGTGTGGCGGGCGCGTTCGGCTACGCGGGGCAAACTTGCATTTCGGTGCAGCGCATCCTGGTGCAGCAGTCGGTGTATGGCAAATTCGTCGATCTGCTGCTGGCGGGGGTGAAGAAGTTGCGCGTCGGCGACCCGCTGGAGGAGACGACGGATGTGGGCCCGTTGATTCGCGAGTCGGACGCCCAGCGGATTGGAGACTGGATCCAGGAAGCGGTGCGGGGAGGTGCGCGCGTGTTGTGCGGCGGCACCCGCCGGGGTTTACTGGTCGAGCCCACCGTGCTGACCGGCACGAAACTGGAGATGAAGGTCAACTGCCAGGAAATTTTTGGTCCGGTGGTGACGGTGGAGCCCTACCTCGAGTTCGACGAAGGATTGCGGCGCATCAACAGCTCTCCCTATGGATTGCAGGCCGGGATCTTCACGCGCGATGCGAAGCTTATGTTCCAGGCGTATGAAGAGCTCGAAGTGGGAGGTCTCCTAGCCGGGGACGTGCCGTCGTTCCGCATCGATCACATGCCGTATGGTGGGGTCAAAGAGTCGGGGATCGGAAGAGAGGGCTTGCGCTACGCCATTGAAGAAATGACCGAGCCCAAGCTGATGGTGATGAACTTAAGGTAGCGGCGTCGTCGCGGCTCGGTGCGGAAGCGTAGTTATCGCAGCCGGTCGCCTGCGTAGAGAAGCGAAACCAATCTTTTGCCCGGGAATCAACCACGCAAGAAAAAAGTTCTGGTCTCTTGGCCGGCGGCATTTGAAACACGGGCCTCCTGTTATAATCACAAGTTTTCGTGAGCGGTATCACAGCCATCTGTAACTCATAACCTGGACGCGCAACCACCGCGAGGCCAAGGCCCCGCACAGGAACCTGGCGGTCGATGCAGATTTTTCATCGCAGCACGAATACCCTCTCCCGAGCGACGATTTACGGCGCGGTGTTTATGGTGGCCGCGCTGGGGTGGGCGTTGAATGAGGTCCAACGCTCGCCGTACATCACCTATGCGGGGGTAGTGAAGCCGCAGCCGGTGCCTTTCAGCCATCAGCACCATGTGACCGGGCTGGGCATCGATTGCCGGTATTGCCACACCTCGGTCGAGGTTTCGAGTTTCGCGGGCATTCCTCCCACCAAGACGTGCATGAACTGCCAC
>Ga0187788_10000323_pt1 | contig 13067 bp, 8 predicted proteins | sample 1015_BV01_MP10_2_FD_133008 | JGI IMG/M metagenome (GOLD analysis project Ga0187788, IMG submission 133008) | Tropical peat soil microbial communities from peatlands in Department of Meta, Colombia - 1015_BV01_MP10_20_MG | ecosystem: Environmental > Terrestrial > Soil > Wetlands > Peat | place...
CGGGAGGGACAGCCGGAAGAAATTTGCGCAGTCAACCAGTTGAGCCTGGGACACGGGCCGACGCCGCCAGACGGGAGAACCCCTCGGACATGCCCACCGTGACGCCGCCCGCGCCCGGGTCGATCGTGATGTACTCCACCGCCTGGTGCGGGTACTGCCACCGGCTGAAGCGCCAGCTGGAGCGGCAGGGGATCGGCATCACCGAGATCGACATCGACGGCGATCACGAGGCGGCCGTCTTCGTGATGAACGTCAACGGCGGCAACCAGACCGTGCCGACGGTGCTGTTCCCCGACGGCAGCGTGGCGACCAACCCGTCGCTGGCCGAGGTGATGACCCGCCTCGCCGCGTGACGGCCGGGCGTGGAGGCTGGGCACGTGCGCGCCACCCCGATAACCCCGTCGCTGCTCGCCGCCGGGATCGCCCGCGAGGCCCTGGCGCGCCGGGCGGCGACCGGGCACGCCGTGCGGGTGGTCGTCGACGGGCCGGTCGAGCAGGACGGCGCCGGGCTGGCCGACGCGGTCGCGTCGACGCTGGCGGCGGATGCCGTGCCGGTGGCCCGGGTCAGCGCGCGGGACTTCCTGCGCGCCCGGTCGCTCCGCCTGGAGGGAGGCGGCGACCCGGACAGCTTCCTCGAGGGCTGGTACGACATGGCCGCGCTGCGCCGGGAGGTGCTCGACCCGCTGGGACCGGGCGGCTCGATGCGGTGGCTCCCCCGGCTGCGGGACCCGGTCACCGACCGCTCGGTGCGCGACCTGCGGCGGACGGCGCCACCCGGCACGGTCGTCGTCCTGGACGGCCGGTTCCTGCTCCGGGACGGGTTGCGGGACGCCGTCGACCTCGCCGTCCACCTGGCGGTCTCAGCGGCGGCGCGCGGCCGCCGGGTTCCGGCCGACGAAGCCGCGCGGGTGCTGCCCGCCTGGAACCGGTACCTGGAGGAGTCGGATCCGGCGGCACGCGCCGATCTCGTGGTCCGGTTCGACCACCCGGACCGGCCGGCCCTGATCCAGCATTCGGTGGAACCCGGCTAGCGGGACTGACCGCTCAGGCACAGCTCCCCCGCCTGCCGGCAGAGGTCCTGCGGAGGCTGCGCGGTGACCACGAAGAAGGTCGCGAAAGCGACCACTGCGGCCGCCGCCACAAGCGCGGCCCGGCCCACTCGAGAGTCGACGGGGACGTACCGGTCACCCTTGCCCAGCCCGGCCACCCATCGACCGATGCCGGCCCCGACCCAGCCGCCCCACGCACCCAGCACCAAGCCGCCGATGACCATCATCGGGGCGGTGTGGCCGTTCACCCGCGGGTACTCCATCGCCGCCGCAATCAGGGGAAGCGCCACCGCGATGGACGCCGCACCGGCGATCAACCCACCCAACGCCGCCGTGCGGCCGGTGCCGGCCTGGCGGAGCCGGGTGGCGTACCAGAGGTCCGTAGCCAGCGCCGGTGCCAGCAGGAGTGCTTGGGGCAGGAGCGTAACCCTCGAGCCCGACCAGACTCCGAAAACGCTGAACAGCGCGACCCTGAGAGCGAACAGAACCAGCACGACCATCGTCGCGGCACCTGCGCGACGTAGCGCGTTCACCGCTGTGGCGGCCAGGAGCGCACCGAACCCTGCCAAGAGGGCTGGGAAGATCCACTCAGGACGAGCCCAGATCGTCGCCTGTGAAGGATTCAGAACCGGAGCCCCAGTTGGGGCGGCCTGCCCGTCGTAGTCACTGGTGAGGATCATCGTCACGCCGACCGAGCCCATCGCAATGAGCAACACACACAGGGCGTCGCGGGCGCGCAGCCCGCTCACCCCCCGCCACGGCCCGGTCGGCGTGAGTGACAGTGCAATCGCGACGGTGAGCAGCATGACGAGGGCGAACAGCCCGGCCAGCAACAGGTGCGGCAGGCTCCACGCGGTCTGGTCGAGCCCGTAGATCCGGTGCCAGAGCAGGTCGGAGGGGCCAGACAGGCCCATGTAGGCGGCGGCCACCCCCAGCAACCCGACCAGAGGCTCGCGGCGGAACCGCTCCCGGATCCCGCCCTGGCCGCGCAGCGCGACGATCAGGGCTATCAGAGCGAACGCGCCGATCAATGCCATGCCGCCGTAGATCATCTCGTGCGGGCGCCAGAAGAAGTCGTTCAGTGCGGCACCGACCCCATATCGGATGTGCCAGAGCGTGTCCCAGAAGGCGGCGGTGATCAGAACCAGCGCGCCGATCGTCGAAGCTGCCACCACCGCCTGGCGCAACACCACGCTGACCCGTTCCGCGACGGGCGCGGCCGCCGATACATCGGCCGACGCACGTGCGGGCAGCGGGCTGGCGTACAGCCACCAGACCAGGGTTCCCGCTGCGAAGATCATCACGGACAGCACCGCGAGGCCGGCCACGAACAGGGGACCGCCCCGGACCGCGCCACCCCAGTAGCCGAGCATGGCAGCGAGCGCCACGGCACTGATCGCTCCGCACGCCACCGCCGTCCGCCGACGGGCGGGCTCCGACGTGGCCATCGCGGGCAGCCGGTCGGCAAGCTGAGTCATCGGGACCCCTCCTCGCGCATATCGTGCGTTATGCACGATATGCGGTAGAGGTGCCTTTCCGGGAGGTTCGCGCCTTGATTCGCAGGACGCCGAGTGCGACGTTGCCGGGGTTATCCGCCCCCCGCGAGTGCGACCTTGCCGGGGCCATCGGCTTCGAGTGTCACCTTGCCGGGGCCGTTGCGGTGGCGTGCCCCCCGCCAGCGTCACACTCGCGACGGGAAACCTCGGCAACGTCGCACTCGCGAACCCTGCGGCTCAGCGCCAGGCCTCGGCGGCGTCGGTGATCTCGCGGCCGTACCAGTGCTCGATCAGCCGCCGGGCGATCGAGACCCGCGGCGGCAGCAGCACCTCCCGCGCCGCGATGTCGGCGGTCAGCTCCTCCCGGGTCCACCAGCCCGCCTGGCTGAGCTCCTCGCCGTCCACCGCGATCGCGGTGGCGACCGCGTGCGCGCTGAACCCGAGCATCAGCGAGGAGGGGAACGGCCAGGGCTGGCTGCCGAGGTAGGTCACGTCGTCGACGACGACGCCGGTCTCCTCGGCGACCTCGCGGCGCACTGCCGCCTCAACGGACTCCCCCGGCTCCACGAAGCCCGCCAGCGTCGAGTACCGCCGCTCCGGCCAGCGCGACTGGCGGCCGAGCAGGATCCGGCCCTCGTCGTCGATCACCGACATGATCACCGCGGGGTCGGTCCGCGGGTAGTGCTCGCCGCCGCAGCTCGGGCAGGAACGGGCCCACCCGGCCAGGATGATCACCGTCGGATCCCCGCAGCGCGCGCACCGCTGGTGCGTGGCGTGCCAGTTGGCCACGGCCACGGCGGTGGTCAGCTCGCCCGCGCCGGTGTCGTCGAGCAGCATCCCGACCTCGCGCAACCCGGCCCAGCGCGCACCCTCGGCCGGGCGCACCGGAGGCTCCTCGCGGGGCCCGATGCCGAGCGGCGCGACGACCCCGGGCGCGGCGAGCACCAGGTGCGCCCGCGCGTCGCCGTCCTGGCCGAGGAAGACCACCGTCGGCTCGGCGCCATCGGGGATGGCGCCGTCCAGCGTCGTGCGCGCCTCGGCCGGGCTCTGCAGCAGCAGCCGCGGCCCGGCCGCCGCGTCCAGGACCTGGGCCTGGTCCCCGTGCAGGGCCAGCACGCGGGTCTTCGGGTCGCTGAGCAGCGCCTCGAGCAGACCCGGGTCGGCGCGCCGGTGGGCGGCCCGGTCCAGCGTCGAGCGGGCCAGGGCGAGGCGCTCCAGGGTCACCGCACCACCCTACGAGGAGGACGGGACTGGCGGCCCGGACGGGTTGCGGACCCCGTACGGTTGGGGGGTGGCCGGCCGCTCCCCGCTCGCACTCGCCGCGCTCGCCTGCGCCGCGGTGCGCGGGCTGGAACCGGTCAGCGCCAAGCGACTGCCGACGTCCGCCGACGACGTCGAGGCCGCGCTGGTCGAGGACGACCTCAAGCGGAACTGGGTGGTCCGGGCGCCCCGCACCGCCGCGGCCGGGGCCCGGCTGGAGCAGGAGACCACCCTGCTGGACACCCTCACCTCCTGGCTGCCGTTCGCGCTGCCGCAGGTGGCCGGCACGGCGACGCTGCCCACCGGCGGCCGGGCCGTCGTCCACCGGCAGTTGCCGGGGCACGCGCTGCAGCCCGCGCAGCTGGCCGGGCAGGAGGGGCTGGCCCGCGCGGTCGGCCGGGCGATCGCGGCGATCCACGACCTGCCGCCGCGGCTGATCGAAGAGGTCGGGCTGCCGGTCTACGGCGCCGAGGAGTACCGGTTCCGCCGGCTGGCCGAGGTGGACCGCGCGGCCTCGACCGGCAAGGTCCCCACCCGCCTGCTCAGCCGCTGGGAGCAGGCGGTGGAGGAGGCGGGTGCCTGGCGGTTCGTGCCCTGCTGCGTGCACGGCGACCTCGCCGCGGACAGCGTGCTGGTGGAGGGCGAGGAGGTGGTGGGCGTCCTCGACTGGTCCGAGGCCCGGGTCGCGGACCCCGCCGACGACCTGGCCTGGCTGGTGCTCGGCGCGGCCGAGCCGGTGCTCGGCTGCCTGGTCGAGTCCTACTCGGCGGCGCGGCACGAGCAGCCCGACCGGGACCTGCTCCGCCGCGCCCGGCTCGCCGGCGAGCTGTCGATGGCCCGCTGGCTGCTGCACGGGGTGAACATCGACGACGCCGCGATCGTCGAGGACGCGATCGGCATGCTCACCGATCTCGCCGCAGCGGTGGACGGCGACTCGTGGTGAGTGCCGGCGGCCTGCCCGGTCAGGCGGTGGCGGCCTCGATCATGGCGAGCAGGCCGGCCTCGTCGTGCAGGTCGACGGGGCGGACGGTCTCGCCGCTGGCGGCGTAGAAGAAGGCCGCGCCGACCCGATCCAGGGCCACGCCGTGCAGCCGCGCCCAAGCCAGCCGGTACACCGCCAGCTGCACGGCCCGGGACCCGGCCTCGGCGGGCGGGGGTGGCGGGCCGGTCTTCCAGTCCACGACGTCCCAGCCGCCGTCCGGGCGGGGGAAGACCGCGTCGATCCGGCCGCGCAGCGTCGTGCCGCCGACCGGGGTCTCCACGGCCACCTCGACCGCCTCGGGACGGCGGCTCGCCCACTCCGAGGCGAGGAACCGGGCCTGCAGCGCCTCCAGCTCCTCCTCCTCGAGCACCGGCGCGTCGGCCGCCCCCGGCAGTTCGTCGACGTCGACCAACGCGGCCGCTCCGAACCGGCGCTCCAGCCAGGCGTGGAAGGCGCTGCCGCGGCGGGCCTGCGGGCTGGGCGGCTGGGGCAGCGGGCGGCGCATCCGGGCGGCCAGCCCGCCCGGGTCCGCGGCCAGCGCCACCACCTGGGACGCCGACAGGTGCGCCGGGAGCTCCACCTCCAGCCGGGCGGTGCGCCCGGCGTCCCGCTCGGCCAGCAGGAGATCCACCTCGCGGGCCCACTCCCCGACCGCGTCCGGGGGCTGCGCCGTCCCGTCGGCCCCGGCCGCGCGGACCAGGGCGGCCGCCTCCTCCACCACGGCCCGGCGCTGCGCGCCCAGGACGTCGACCGGCCAGTCGTGCGAGCGCTTCAGCGCCTCGCGCGGGTTGGACTCGCCGTCCTGCGCCGGCTCCGCCCAGGCGGTGACCTCGACGCCGGACGCCGGGTCGCCGGCCAGCCCGGCGAGCTCGGCGAGGAAGCGCGAGGGGAGCCGCGGCCGGGCGCCGTCCCCCCACTGCGCGCCGGTGAGCAGCACGTGCCGCCGGGCCCGGGTGAGCGCGACGTAGGCCAGCCGGCGTTCCTCGGCCACCTCGTGCGCACCGCAGTCGGCCCGGAAGGCCGCCAACCGGCTGAGCAGATCCTGCTGCGTGCCGGCGGCCTCGACCCGCCACTGCGGCAGGCAGGCAGCGTCGCCGCGCAGCGGGAACGGCAGCGCGCCGTAGTCGGTCAGCCATCCGTTCGACGTGACGACCGGACCGCCGCCGCTGCGCCGGTTCGGGAAGCTGCCCTCGGCGAGCCCGACGATGCCCACCACGTCCCACTCCAGGCCCTTGGCCGCGTGCACGGTGAGCAGCTGGACGGCGTCCTCGCGGGCGTCCACGACGCCGGTCTCGAGCGCGTTCTCCCGCGCCTCCGCCGCGGCCAGCCAGCCGAGGAAGGCGCCGAGCGTCGGCCGCTCGCCATGGCCGGCGAACCCGGCGGCGACCTCGGCGAAGGCGTCGAGGTGCGCCCGCGCCGCGGCCGGGTCGGCCCCCGGGCGGGCGGCGACCTCGACGTCGAGCAGCAGCGCGCGCTCCACCTCCGGCACGAGATCCGGCAGCGGCAGCGCCGCGGAGGCGCGCAGCCCGCGCAGCGTGCCGGCCAGCCGGGTCAGGCGACGGCGGCCCTCCGCCGACAGGGTCTCCCCTTCGCTCCCCCGCCAGTCCGGCGGCGGAAGGTGATCCAGCGCCTCCACGATGGACCGCTCGTCGACGGCATCCGGCTCGGCGGCGACCGCGCCCGGGACCCCCTCCCCTCCGGCGGCCCCTCCGGCATGCACCGGAGCGGTCGAGGCGGCGGGGTTCGAGGTCTCGGCCGCCCCCGCGCCGAACCTCGCGCGCCGCAGGTGAACCGCCCACGCGCCCAGCGCGTCCAGGTCACGCACCCCGATCCGGCAGGCCGGGCCGGCGAGCAGCCGGATCAGCGAGTCACCGCGCCCCGGGTCGTGCAGCACCTCCAGCGCCGCGCGCAGGTCGGCCACCTCGGGGACGTGCAGCAGCCCACCCAGGCCGACCACCTCGACCGGCAGATCCCGGCCCCGCAGCGCCGCCTCGACCAGCGGGAACAGCGCGCGGGTGCGGCACAGCACGGCGACCGACACCCCGGGGCCGTCCGCGCGCGCCGGCCGCCAGTGCTGCGCGGCCAGGGCGGCCACCGCCTCCGCCTCGTCCTCCAGCGTGGCCAGCCAGGCCACCCCGACCGACCCCGCGGGCGCCTCCGGGCGGGCCTGCAGCGCCGGGACGGCGACGTGCAGCGCCGGATCGGCCCAGGGCGCGGGTTCGCGCAGCGGCGCGGCGCAGTGGTTCGCCGCCGTGAGCACGGCGCGTTCGTTGCGCCAGGTCGTGGACAGGTGCCGGACGGCGGCCGGGGCGCCCTCGGAGGTGGGGAAGTGCGCACCGAACCGCTGCAGGTTGCCTGCCGAGGCGCCGCGCCATCCGAAGATCGCCTGGTGCGGGTCACCGACGGCGGTCACCGGGTGCCCCCCGCCGAACAGCGCCTGCAGCAGCATCAGCTGGGCGTGGCTGGTGTCCTGGTACTCGTCCAGCAGCACGACCCGGTACCGGTCCCGCTCACCGGCACCGACGTCGGGCACCTCGCGCGCGATCCGGGCCGCCAGCGCGACCTGGTCGCCGAAGTCGATCACCTCCAGCTCCCGCTTCCGCCGCGTGTACTCGGCCACCATCGGCACGAGCCGGCGACGGGCGCCCAGGCGCTGCAGCACCTCCTTGAGCGCCGCCTTCGACGCCCCGGACCGGCGCTCGTCCTCCTCGCCGGCGGCGCGGGCGCCGCAGTCCCGGCGGCGCCGATCGGTGCCCGGCGGCAGCGCGAGCACCCGCTGCAGCACCCCGTCCAGCGCCGCGTCGACGTCCTCCACCCCGACCAGGTGCTCGGCGCACTCCCCGGCCAGCCCGAGGACGGCGTCCACCACCGTCCGGCGGGTGACCTCCACCCCCGCCATGTCGCCGTCCCAGCGCTCGACGATGTCGTCGACCAGCTGCCAGGCCCCGGCCTCCCCGAGCAGCCGGGCCCCGGGCTCCACCCCGATCCGCAGGCCGTGGTCGGCGAGCACCGTGGAGGCGTAGGCGTGGTAGGTCGAGACCGTCACCGGCTGCGGCTCCTCGACCAGCCCGCGCCGGTGCAGCAGCCGCAGCCGGGACCGGACCCGGTCGGCGAGCTCCCCGGCCGCCTTGCGGGTGAACGTCAGGCCGAGCACCTGCTCGGCCCGGACGTGCCCGTTGGCGACCAGCCAGACCACCCGCGCGGCCATCGTCTCGGTCTTGCCCGACCCCGCCCCCGCCACCACGAGCAGCGGCGCGACCGCGGCCTCGATCACGGCGACCTGCTCGGCGGTCGGGGCCGGCCGGCCGAGGACCCCGGCCAACTCACCCGCGGAGTACGCCGTGCCGGCCGGTGCGGGTTCCGCGTCGCCGCGGCCGGCGCTCCCACCCGGGCCCGGCACGGGCCCGCCGTCCGCCCCGCCGTCCGGGGTCAGCTGGAAGCCCAGGCTCAGCTGCTCGGCGCCGGGCTCCGCGCGCGGGGTCACTGGCCCACCTGCCGACCCTCGACCTGGACCGGGCACGAGCGTCGCACGTCGCACGGCGCGCACAGGGGGTTGGTGGTCGCGGGGAAGACCTCGCCGGCCATGCCGTCGGCGACCCGCTCCACCAGCCGGCGCGCCCAGTCCGGGTCCTCGTCGGCGGCCAGGGCCGGCTGCCGCTGCACGGACGGGGACCTGGTGGCCTTCCCCAGCTGGACCAGCACCGCGCCGCCGCTGCCCGCCGGGTCGGGCACCAGCTCGGCGAAGCCGCCCTCCTCCACGGTCAGCTGGTACACCCCGAGCTGCGGGTTGCGCGCCACCTCCGCGTTGGTCGGGGCCGACCTGCCGGTCTTGAGGTCGACGACCACCAGCCGGTCGGCGGCGTCCCGCTCCAGCCGGTCGACCTGACCGCGGATCACCGCCTCGCCGACCCGCACCTCGACACCCTGCTCGACGGCGACCAGCCGCCGCCCCTCTCGGCGGCTCTCCCGCACGTACTCGGCGAGCTTGCCCACCATGCTCTCGGCCCGGGCCCGGTCGGCGTCGGCCAGCCACCCGGTACCCAGACCGAGCCTGCCGATCCGCTCCTCGAGCAGCTGCCGAAGGCGCTGCTCGTCCCCCTCCGGCTCGTCCGCGGCGATCTCGTGGATCAGCGTGCCGAGCCCCTGCGCCCGGGACGGGCCCGCCGTCCCGCCCACCTTCTGCAGCAGCCAGCGCAGCGCGCAGCGGTCGAAGGACTCCACCTTGGACGGCGAGACCCGGACCTGCGCGCCGGCCTCGCGCAGCGGGCCGGTGGAGGACGGCCCGGCCAGCCCGTACCACTCCTCCGGGTCGGCACCCGGGACCCCCGCGGCGGCCAGCCGGGCCAGCTGCCCGGCGGCGGCCGCCCGCAACCCCGTCTCGGCCCCGGCGTCGGTCAGCACCGCGCGCAGCCTGGCGACCAGCGCCGGGAGCGTCATCGTCCGCGGCACGGCGGCCAGCGGCCGCACCTCCGCCCGCTCGCCGTCCGGATCGGCGAGGTCGAGGAACGGCGAGGGCTGCTCCTCCTCCGAACGCACCGCAGTGAGCAGCAGCCGGGAACGGGCCCGGCTGACCGCGACGTGGAACAGCCGCAGCTCGTCGTCCAGGACGGCGCGCCGAGCGGCCACCGCGGAGGCCGTGCCCGGGACGGAGCGCCCGTCCAGCAGGTCGGCCAGGGCCTGGGCGCCCAGCAGCGAGCTGCGCAGCCGGAGGTCCGGCCAGGTGCCCTCCTGCACGCCGGTCACGGCGACCAGGTCCCACTCCCGGCCCGCGGCACCGTGCGGGGTGAGCAGGGCGACCGCGTGACCGGCCGGCGCCCGTTCGGCGAGCGTGTCGGCCGGAAGCTCCTGCCCCTCCAGGTACTCCAGGAAGGCCGCCGGCCCGGCCCGGGGCAGCCGGTCGACGTGGCGCGCCGCCGCCTCGAACAGGGCCACCACGGCGTCCAGGTCGCGATCGGCGCGGGCGCCGGCCACGCCCCCGCGCAGGGCCGTGCGGCGCCACGGCTCGGCCAGGCCGGCCGCCTCCCACAGTGCCCACATCACGGTCTCGGCGGTCGCCGACGGCGCTGCGGCCGCCTCCCGCCCCGCCTGCAGCACGCCCGCCACCCGCCGCGCGGGCGCGACCACACCCGGGTCGAGGGTGGTCGCGTGCGTCGGGGAGGCGATCGCCTCGACCAGCAGGGCGTCGCTGCCGCGCCCGCCGCCGCCGGCCAGCTCGCCGGCCCGCAGCGCCTGGCGCAGCCGGCGCAGCGCGATCGAGTCCGCACCGCCGAGCGGACCGCACAGCAGGTCCACGGCCGTCTCGGGGGTGATCGCCCCGGGGTCGAGGACGGCGCGCAGGGCCAGCCGCAGCGGGACGACGGCGGGCTCGTCGCGGACCGGGATCTCCGCCGCGGGGACGGCGACCGGCACCCCGGCGGCGGCCAGCGCGCGGCGCAACGCGTCGGTGGAGCGGGCCGAGCGCGCGATCACGGCCATCCGGTCCCAGCCGATCCCGCCGTCCAGGTGCGCCCGCCGCAGCGCCGCCGCGACGTAGCCGGCCTCCTGCGCGGGGCTGGCCAGCACGCGGACCTCGAGGCAGCCGTCGGGGGCACCACCGGCGCCCGGCGCCGGCCGGGCCGCGCGCTGCGCCACCGCACCCGAGCTCCCGATCCGGGCGGCGACCCGCCCGGCCGCGGCCCGCAGCGCCGTGCCGTGCCGGTGCGCGGTGCTCAGCACCACCGTCCCGGCCGGCTCGCCGTCCGCGCGCCGGAACGTCTCGGCGGCCTCGGCGAGCGCCCGCGGCCGGCCGCCGCGGAAGGCCTGCGTGGCGGCGTCCGGGTCGCCGGTGAGGATCAGGTCGCGGCCCCGGCCGGCGAGCAGCCCGAGCAGCCGCAGGGTCGCCGCCGTGACCTCCTGCGCATCGTCCACGCCCATCACCGACCACTGCTCGCGCTCGGCGGCGAGCAGCCCGGGGTCGTCGCCGAGCAGGCCGGCCGCGGCGTCGACGATCCCGGCCGGGTCGTACGCCCCGGGCGCGGCCAGAGAGGTGACCTCGAGGTACTCGGCCAGGACGTCGGCGGCGGCCACCCACTCCGGGCGGTCCTGCCGCCGGCCGAGGTCGGCCAGGTCGGCCGGGGTCAGGCCGCGCTCCACAGCGCGCATCACCAGGTCGCGCAACTCCTCCCGGAAGCCGCGCAGGGCGCGCACGCCCGGCCCGATCCCGGGCGGCCAGTCCGGCGCGCGCCCCTGCCCGGCCTCGTGCCCGGCGAGCAGGTCGGCGAGCACCCGGTCCTGCTCCGGGCCGGAGATCAGCCGGGGCGGCGCGTCACCCTCGAGCACCCGGGCCCGGCGCAGCAGGCCGAAGGCGTAGGAGTGCGGGGTGCGGGCCAGCGGCTCGCGCACGGTGCGGCGCAGCCGCGCCGAGATCCCGGCCCGCAGCGCCGCGGCGGCCGCGCGGGTGGGGGCCAGGACGAGCACGCCGTCGGGACGCACGCCGTCCCGCTCGACCCGGGCGACCACCGCCTCGACCAGCACCGTGGTCTTGCCCGTGCCGGGTGCGCCGAGCACGACCAGCGGCCCCGCGCCCTGCGGGTGGGCCACCGCCGACGCCTGCTCGGCGTCCAGCACCGGCGGCGACGCACCCTGGGACACGGGGCGCACCAGCCGCACCCGGGGCTCCCGGCGCTCGCCTCCGCCCCGGCGGCCCCCCGCCGCCCTCAGCTCCACGCCCGGCATCCCACCACACCGCGCCGACAGATCGCCGACGGACGGGCCGGATCGACGAGAATGACGAACCGACCTATCCGGGCACGCCGTCCCATCGGGCGCGGCGCAGGTCGACCCGGCTCCCGCCGGGACGCAACGGCGTCCGCTCGGCCCGGTAGTGGCGCAGCGCCGCGCGCTCGTGCCCGGGTGGCGGGGAGCCGTCCGCCTTGAGCACCCGCCACCAGGCGACCGCGCCGCCCCACCGCGACATCACCGCGCCGACCTGGCGCGGCCCGCCGCGGCCGAGGTACTCCGCGACGTCCCCGTAGGTCATCACCCGCCCGGCGGGGATCAGGTCGACGACGTCGAGGACGGCGGCCGCCAGCTCCGGCAGCTCCTCCACCGGACCACTGTCCCAGCCCCCGCCGGCACGCCCGGCCGGCAGGGCTCGCCCCGCGGCCGCACCGCGACCGCAGGGCGAGCCCTCCCCCTCAGCCCCTCTGGACGTTCAGCCGTGCAGGGCGGGGATCCACCGCGGGCCGGTGTGCGCCCGGCGACCGAGCAGCGCCAGCACGGCGGGCAGCAGCACGCCGCGCACCAGCGTCGCGTCGAGCAGCACGGCGGTGGCCAGCCCGACGCCGAGCTGCTTCATCTCCAGCGTGGACAGCGTGGCGAAGATGGCGAACACCGCGACCATCACCGCCGCCGCGCTGGTCACCACACCGGCGCTGCGGGAGACCCCGAGCCGGATCGCCTGTGCCGGTGCGGCGCCGCCGTTCCATGCCTCGCGCACCCGGGAGACGACGAACACGTGGTAGTCCATCGACAGCCCGAACAGGATCACGAACATCACCAGCGGGAGCCAGGCGGCGATCGACCCGATCGAGGTGAACCCGAGCAGGCCCTGCGCCCAGGTGTTCTGGAACACCAGGGTCATCACGCCGTACGCCGCGCCGACGGACAGCAGGTTGAGCCCCACGGTCGCGGCGGCCAGCCACAGCGAGCCGAACGAGAACAGCATCACCGCGAAGGTCAGCACGAGCACGAAGCCGACGACCCAGGGCAGCCGGCCGTCCAGCCAGCGGGTCAGGTCGGTGGCCGCGGCGGCCCCGCCGACGTGCACCTGCGCACCCGGCACGCCGGCCAGCTGGTCGCGCACCGCCGGGGCCACCTGCGCCCGGACGGCGTCCACCGCCGTCGCGGTCGCCGGCTCGGACTCGTCGTGCGGGACGGCGAGCTCGAGCACGCTGACCGTGTGGTCGGTGGAGACCTTGATCGCCGGCTGGTCCCCGACGACGTCCCCGGTCCGCAGGGCCGTGCCGAACCCGGCCTCCAGCGCGTGCCGGACCTCACCGGACGCGGCGGACGGCGCCCGGACGACGACGTCGACCGTCGTGCCGTCCTGCGGGAAGGCCGCCGTCAGCCGGTCGTACGCCTCGACGGTGGAGAAGCTCTTCGGCAGCGAGGCGGCCCCGGCCAGCGCGGTGTGCATGCCGAGCGCCGGCGCCGCCGCGGCGAGCAGCACCCCGCCCGCGACGAACGTCCACAGCAGCGGGCGACGGGTGACCCGCCCCGCCAGGCCGCCCCAGAAGCCGC
>Ga0187788_10000324_pt1 | contig 13038 bp, 15 predicted proteins | sample 1015_BV01_MP10_2_FD_133008 | JGI IMG/M metagenome (GOLD analysis project Ga0187788, IMG submission 133008) | Tropical peat soil microbial communities from peatlands in Department of Meta, Colombia - 1015_BV01_MP10_20_MG | ecosystem: Environmental > Terrestrial > Soil > Wetlands > Peat | place...
GACGGCTACGTGGTTCGCCGCATCGGACCGCATTGTGGGAGGATCGAGCTCGCGGACTTTCCAAAGCAGCGCGACGAACGGCTGATCCTCAAAGACATGGGGCGCGAGACCGCCAATTTGCATCTAGGGACGTCTCGCCAGCGGACCAAGCTGCTGCGCGATCTCGGCGAAAGAAATTCGGACTGGCTTGCCAAAGCGGCACAGGCGATGGCAAACGCCACAAAGCAGGACTGGGAGGACTTTCGCTCCTCCAGATTGGCAGAAGCCGGCTAGCTCGGCAAAGTCACCACTCCGACATCTGGCGCGCGCTCTCTATGAGGAGACCAGCCGCGTCGCGGAGGTTCTATCCGCTCGATGCCACACGCAGGGTTTGGCCGGGCCCTCAATTCATTGGATGCCGGTAATGTCCATCACGATCGGTGCGTGATGATGTGTGGTGTGAGCGCCGAATGGGGCGCCCTGCACGAATACGTCCTTGCCCACGAAGTTCTTGAGGATTTGCGCGACTTGATCATTCGAGGAGAAGATCTGGACCGTGCCTACCTGCGTGCTCGCGTCGATATTTTCGTCGCCGATGAGGCAGGTCGGGAGCAGCGGCGTCAGAATGAAAGCTTTCTCAGGCTGGTCGTTGGCGTCCATGAAGGTGCCCTCGGATAGGACGCCTTCGATGATGGTGGTGGCCTGTCCTGCGTGAAGACAGACGGCATGGGCGGACGCAGGTGCAAGAACCAGGAGGGTCAAGGCGAAGGGGAGTAGCAGCCGCATGGAACGCTCGCGTGGAGACCTGAAAGTAGGCCGTCCTTCTAGCACACTCCGCGCCGGCTGCGATCCACTCGAGCCAATGAAAAGGCGCGGGATGATGAATCCCGCGCCCTCCTACGTGTTGCCTCTCTACTCGTCGCTCGTTCGCAGCGTCGCGCCGAGATTTTTTACGTCGTCGGAGCGGCAGCCCTACGCTCGGCCATGAACTGGTCGAACTCGGCCTTGTCCTTGGCGTGACGCAGGCGCTGGAGGAAGGCCTGGAACTCGTCAACCTCCTCCTCGAGGCGCCGCAACGTGTCCTCGCGATATTGATCGAAGGCGCGGTTGCCGGTCGATTTAAGCGGGCTCATACCCCGCCGCCAGCGCATCATCTCGCGCCCGAGATCGCTCTCTTTCCATTCGCGCTTCCAAGCTCCACATCCCATGCGTCCACTCCAGATTAGATAGGCCAAAACGCCAAGGCCGACGGGCCACCAGAGAATGAAGCCGACGATCATGGCTGTGATCCATGCCGGCTTCCCGTACTCGTCCAAGGTCGCAACCAGTTGCATCGAGGCTCCTTCCTTCGGTGTGAATGTAATTTACATTCACATAGATGATCCCTGTTGGCAAGCGGTCAAGGGCTCTCGCCTGAAATGTGATCGGCTGTCATGCTTTTTCAGGTGCGGGATAGGCGTGGCAAAAATATCTTAAGCCCTGCCTGGTTAGCTCTCAATGGCGAGCGCGGCCGAGGGAAAAGCCGCGCCAGGCACGTGACGGGGAAGCTCATGCTGCGTCGGCGTCATTTTGTTGCAGCTATTGCCGCCGCTTCGGTCCTGCTTGGGATCGAGCCGATTGCGTTTGCCCAGTCTCTTTCGGACGGCAAGCCGCATGATGGGGTCGCGGCGGCTCATACCATGCCCGTCCAGGGCATCGATGTCTCTTACTGGCAGGGCGACATCGACTGGGACAAAGTGCGCAGGGCCGGCGTCGCCTTCGCCTACATCAAGGCGACGGAGGGTGGCGATGTTGTCGATCCCAAGTTTCTCCAGAACTGGAATGGCGCCAAGAATGCCGGCATCGTGCGCGGGGCCTATCATTTCATCTATTGGTGCCGTCCCGCCGACGAGCAGGCGCTGTGGTTCATGCTGAACGTGCCGGACGACCCTGACGCTCTGCCGCCCGTGCTCGACGTCGAATGGAACAGCGCATCGAAGACCTGCCCGCACCACGTCGCGCGCGACGTCGCGCTGAAAGCGATCAAGACCATGCTCGACGCGATGCAGGCCCATACCGGCAAGCAGCCGATCATCTATACCGACCCGGTGTTCTATCGCGACGTGCTCGATGGTGAGTTCACCAATTATCACTACTGGCTGCGCTCGGTCGCAGCGGAGCCTGACGCGAAGTATCAAGGGCGTTCCTGGGCCTTCTGGCAATTCACCACGACGGGCAAGGTCCCCGGCGTCGCGGGCCGGGTCGATCGCAACAGCTTCAACGGCACCGAAGCAGATTGGGATCGCGTGCTTAAATGGCTCGAGGCGAGCCGCTAGGCCGTCGCGCCGCTCGACTTCGTGGGAAGAACGCCGAGTCCTTTCAGATAGATGAGCATGGCGCTTTCGAGGATTTCCTCGGGAGTCATGGGCACCTTGCGGGCCTGGAGATCTCCTTGGGTGAAGAGCGTGGCGACGCCGTGCGACAACGCCCAGATATGCAGGCTCATCAATCTGAGCGGTGGCCGCTCATTCTCCGGTAGCGCGCGGCAGAGCGCAGCCGCCGCCTCCTGCAAGACATCGAAGGCACGCTCGGCGGCGGGAAGCGGTTCCCCATTACTTCCGCCTCCGACACCTGCCTCGAACATGACCGCATAACTTGCCGGTTCTTCTCGGGCGAAGCCAAGATAAGCCTTGCCGAGAGCATCGAAGGCCGAAAGCGGGGTCGGAACGCCGTTGTTCCACGCCATGTCGAGACGCGCGGCGAAACGCTCGAAGCCGTGCCGGGCGACTTCGGCGAGGAGGGCGTCGCGATCGCGAAAATGGCGATAGGGCGCGGCGGGGCTGACGCCGGCGAGACGCGCTGCCTCGGTCAGGCTGAAACCGAAGGCGCCGTGCTCTTCGATGAGCTTGCGCGCCGCCTCGAGCAGAACCTCTTTGAGGTTGCCATGATGATATGAGCGCGGCCGGCGCCAGCCGGAATCGTCGGACGAATTCATGTAAAGGGCTTTTACATGAAGAGTGGCGTCGCGGCCAGAAGAAGCATCCCTTGGCTCATCGCCACCTGGCTGACGAACCGTTCAGTTCGGGACCGAGGGTGCGCTGACCCGATCGCTCGAGCTCGCCAACTTGCGCTCGGTGGCGGTGACCGGAACCCAGCCCAAGACCACGGCGACAGGCAATCCGAACAGGACGCTGATGACGGCAAGCGCAAGAGCGCCGATAAAGAACCTCAAAACAACCCCTCCTACAAAATTCCCGGCTATTGCTGGGGTTGCGCCGAGGTCGCGGGCGGGCTGGTCAGCCGCATGACGGGAAAGTCGTCGGGCTCCTTCGCCGCGCAAGCGGCGACGAGGAGCGTCGAAGCCAAACAGAGCACGGCGGTCGTGCCGGCGAGCGCAGCTCGAATGCTCCCTGATTGGTGGTCCATGTCGCGCCTCCACATTTTTTTGCGGAGGAGCTTCGGTCGATCGTGCGCCTCCACATCTTTTGTGGGGGAGCATCGCCCGCGAGTTGCAAACAAAGGGACTACGCGGCTTGGAGGCGGGCGGCGAAATTCGCGAACGCAGTAAATGAATTACAACTTTCGGGTGACATACACAGGCTCGCGACCAAACGACGCCGTGGCAGTTTGGCCTCAGCGACGCCTCTGAAACGTGATCAGAGGATCGCGGGCCTGGAATAGACGGGAGCTACATGAACCAGCACGAGGCCTTCGAGCCGGTCCCCCCTGCGACGACGCTCGATTTGAGCTCCCTCCCCAGAATCGCTGGCCCCGCCATAGCAGGGTTCGTCAGCGTTCTCGTCGCTTACCTCTACCAGGACTCCCTCTTCGCCGATCTCACCAATTACCCGATCACTATCCTGCTGTTTGTTTGGCTGTTCGGCACCATGATGTGGTGCGCCTTTGCCGTGGTGCGCCACGCCGAGGCCGTGGCCGAGCGGCTCGGCGAGCCTTACGGCACTCTCGTGCTGACCCTCTCGATGATCGCCATCGAGGTCTCGCTGCTCGCCTCGATCATGCTGCACGGCGCGAACAACCCGACGCTGGCGCGTGACGCCATGTTCGCCACGCTGATGATCGTGCTGAACGGCATGGTGGGCGCTGCATTGCTGATGGGCGCGCTGCGATATTGGGAGCAGGAATACAATCTCGCCGGCGCGCAAGCGTTCCTCATGGTCATCGCCGCGCTCGCCGTGTTCGCTCTGATCATCCCGAACTACACCAAGACGGCGCCCGACCCGAGCTTGGCACCCTATCAGGCGCTTCTGTTCGCCGTCGTCACTGTGCTCTTCTACGCCATCTTCCTGATCATCCAGACGATGCGGCACCGCGCATTTTTCGCCGAGCCCGTAGGCAACGGCAGTCGGGAGCCGCTCGGCGAGGCGCCGCCGCCGCGGGCAGGACGCAGTGGCTCGCTCGGGTTCCATGTGGCCATGCTGATGCTGACGCTGGTCCCGGTTACGCTGCTTTCCGAATATCTTGCCATCATCGTCGATTTCGGCCTCGAGGGGCTCAACCTTCCCGACTCGCTCGGTGGCGTTCTCGTGGCCAGCCTCGTGCTGTCACCCGAAGGGCTCACCGCGTTTCACGCGGCGCTGCGCAATCACCTTCAGCGTGCGGTCAATGTCTGTCTCGGCTCGGCTCTGGCCACGATTGGGCTCACCATCCCCGCCGTGCTGGTGGTCGGTCTCGTCACCGGCCGTAACGTGCATCTTGGGCTCGACGAAGTTCAGACCGTGCTGCTGATCCTCACTCTGTTCGTAAGCGCGCTGACCTTCGGCGGCGTGCGCACCAATGTGCTGCAAGGCACCGTGCACCTCCTGCTCTTCATCGTCTATGTGGCGCTGATCTTCAGCCCTTAGAGCGGTGCGGGTCGTGGCCGTAGGTGTTGCGGGCACGGATCAACCCGTTCTTGCCATGCAGAACGGCTTCGGCGCGCTCCTTGCGGGCGATCGACTTCGCCTTCTCCCAGGCTTCGCTCTGGGTCTTGAATACCGCCGAAGGCCCTTGCGCTCCTTCGGCCCTGACCGCCCAGCCGCCCTCATGGCCCACCACGTGCTGGTTCTTGCCCATGCCTCTTCCCCGCTTGACGGCCCCATTCACTATAATCGAGGCGCGAGGGGCTTAGAAGCACGCCGCCTTATTGGCGGCGCGGAACATCAGAGATAAGACTTTGAGTCGGGATAACCTTTTCGCCCGCGAACATGGAAGCACGCATCACTAAGGAGCCGCTCACGGTCGGGTGGCGCGAATGGGCCGGGCTGCCCGATCTCCGCGTTCACGCCATCAAGGCGAAGATCGACACCGGCGCCCGCACCAGCGTGCTCCATGCCTACTCTATCGAGCCCTTCCGCCGCGGCGGGATGCTCTGGCTCCGCTTCGTGTTGCAGCCGATGCAGCGGAGCGACGCCTTCAAGGTCACGTGCGAGGCGCGCGCTATCGACCAGCGCACGGTGCGAAACTCAGGAGGCGGCGTCGAGAAGCGCTACATCATCACCACGCTGCTCAAACTCGGCGAGGAATCCTGGCCGATCGAGCTTGCGCTTGCCAACCGTGACCAGATGGGATTTCGCATGCTGCTCGGCCGCACGGCGCTCGAAAGCCGGGCACTGATCGAGCCTGGCCGCTCGTACCTGCTCGGCGGTCGACCCGCGCGACTTCGCCGCAGGCACACGCCATCCTCTTCGGGCAAATCGCTGCCATAAACCGCCACCCACCCACACGAAAGCCTCCTCTCGCATGAAGATCGCGTTGCTCGCGCGCAATCCTTCGCTCTACAGTCATCGCCGCATCTGTGAGGCGGCGCGGGCGCGCGGGCACGAGATCGAAGTCATCAACACGCTTCGGGTCTCGATCAATATTACCTCGCGCAAGCCGACACTCTATTACCGCAGGCGCCGCCTCGAGGGGTTCGATGCAGTGATCCCGCGCATCGGCGCATCGGTCACGTTCTACGGTCTAGCCGTGCTCCGCCAGTTCGAGGTGATGGGCATCTATCCGTTGAACGAGTCGGTCGCCATCGGCCGCTCGCGCGACAAGCTACGCTGCATGCAACTCTTGGCGCGGCGCGGCATCGGTCTCCCGGTCACGGCCTATACGCACGACCCACGCCAGGCCGAGGACATCATCGACCTCGTCGGCGGTGCGCCCGTGATCATCAAGCTGCTCGAAGGCACCCAGGGCATCGGCGTGGTGCTGGGCGACACGATGAAATCGGCGAAGTCGGTGATCGAGGCGTTTCAGGGCGCCAATGTCGACATCCTGGTGCAGGAGTTCATCAAGGAGGCCGACTCAACCGACATCCGCGCCCTCGTCATCGGCGAGAAGGTGGTGGCGGCGATGAAGCGCCGGGGACCACCGGGCGAATTCCGCTCCAATTTGCATCGCGGCGGGTCCGGCGAGAAAGTGCGCATCACGCCGCAGGAGCGGAGCGCGGCGGTGCGAGCGGCGCGCACGCTCGGCCTCAATGTCTGCGGCGTCGACATGTTGCGCTCGAAGAGCGGGCCGCTGGTGCTCGAGGTCAACTCCTCGCCTGGCATCGAGGGGCTGGAAAAGGCGACCGGGGTGGATGTGGCAGGCCTCATGATCGAATTTCTCGAGCGGAACGCTGCTCCCAACAACACGCGCACCAAAGGCAAGGGGTGATCTAGGGAGGGTTGGTACTTTTTTTGCCAATCCTCGAATGCGACGTGACGGCTCAATCCACACTCAGCTTTTATGCTAGATATGGCGCGGTCGTTTGGGAGCATTGAGCAATGTTTTTGCAGTCGTCTGGCAACTCCTTAGCCAAATTTCGGCAGGTCGCCCTCGGCGTCCTCGGCTTGGCCCTCCTTGTTCCCCTCGGGAGTGCGACGCGCGCGGACGACAAGAAGCCGACGCCCTGTAACGAAGACGCCATGATCGTGTTCGACGCCTCGGGCTCGATGTCGGGCAACCAGACGCTCGGCATCCCCAATTCCGAGGCGCGGATCGATCAAGTCCGCTCGGCGCTCGCCGAGGTGCTGCCGAGCGCCACGAAGTTTCGCAAGGTGGGACTCATCACCTTTGGTCCCGGCCCCTACAACCAATGCAACGTCAAGCTCGAGCTGAAGCCGATGCCCGATGCAGCCGAGCCGATCATGAGCGCGGTGAACGCGCTCGTCCCCGCCGGCAAGACTCCCCTCACCTCGGCGGTCGAGCAGGCGGCCAATGTGCTCGACTACAAGAACAAGCCGGGCGTGATCGTGGTCGTGACCGACGGCGAAGAGACGTGTGGTCGATCGCCGTGCGAGCTCGCCAAGATGCTCCATGCCACCGGCGCGCAACTCACCGTCCACGTCATCGCCTTCCGCTATGAGACCTTCTCATGGACGGGAGAGGGCTCGGCGATAGATCTCATGTGCCTCGCCGAGACGAACAACGGCCTCTACACCAAGGTCAACACCGACGAGGACCTGGTCAAGGCACTGGAGAAGACCCTCGATTGCCCGATGGTCTCGCAGGCGAACCCCACCACGGTCACCAAATAAGCCGCCCGCTCAAGCGGATTGCCCAACCTCGGTTGCCTCCGGCACCTCGACCAGCCGGCCGGTCTTGACGTCGTAAACGAAACCCCAAATGGGGATCTCACGCGGCACAAGGGGATGCGACCTGATGCGCCGGACATCGCTCGTCACGCTGTCGGCCTGTGTCTTGATGGTAAGCCAATCAATGAAGTCGCCTTCCGATGAACCGGGGCCCGTTCCCACATCGCGCCAGCCTTGGGCACCGTACTCGGCGGTGTCGAGACTGTTCCTCAGCAGAGATCTGATGATCTCGTCGGTGAACAGCTCCATGCCGCAATTGGTGTGATGGATGACGAACCAAGCGTTGGTTCCAAGCAATTTGTGCGAGATGACCAGCGAACGGATCGCATCGTCACTCGCCCGACCGCCAGCATTGCGAATCACATGCGCGTCCCCTTCCTGCAATCCTGCGTATTTGGCGGGATCGAGCCGAGCATCCATGCAAGTCAAGATCGCGAAATGCCGTGCGGGCGGCAGAGGAAGCTTGCCCTTATCGCCGAACGCGGCGGCATAGGCGTCATTGGCGGCGAGCACTTCGTGAAGAACTTTGGTCATAAGACACTCCTCGAATTGTCTGCCGGCACCTATCCATCGAATCTTCGTGGCGGCTGAGCCGATGGTGCCGCCATTCATTTTCGCAAAAACCGCCCGAGAGATCGAGCAAGGCGTTGGCGCCGCTTCGCTTTAAGGCCATACGGAATGTCTGGAGCGAAGCGATAAGTGAAATTTGTGCCTAAGCTCTCCCGCGACCCTTTGTCGGTTTGACGCTAGCGCCGCACGGCGCGCTCTATTGCGCCCGCTAAAAGGGAACCATCCGCAGAAGATATGCGTCGCCTCCTCTTCATCGTCGCAGTCCTGTCATGTGCCCCGTGCTGGGCGCTGCCTGCCGCGGCAGCGGATCAAAGTCTGCTCGATCGTTGCTGGACGCCTGAAACCCTTGGCGGCTCGGATCGCGAGCGTCTGTCGGCTCGCGGTCATCACCTCGACCTCACCCCCTTGCGGCAAGAGCCGCTGCCACCGGCCTCTCCCGTGCCGCCTGAGCTTCGCGGGTCGATCAGAGGGGTTACGCTTCCCCCCGGCGAGAAGCTCATCGCGCTCACCTTCGATCTCTGCGAGACGGACGGCGACGTCGCCGGTTATGACGGGCGCATCGTCGATCTTCTGCGCGCGCAGGGGATCAAGGCCACGTTCTTCGCCGGCGGCAAATGGATGGAGACCCACCAGGAGCGCGCCGAGCAATTGATGGCGGATCCGAATTTCGAGATCGGCAGCCATGGGCTTCGTCATCTCGACCTCTCTCGCGCCGGCGATCCCAACCTCAACGACGAGATCGTACTGACCGAGGCGGCCTACGCGCGGACGCGGACGAGTCTTCTCACCAAGCAATGCGCGGCCGGTTCTGCTCTCGCGAGCGCAGTGCCCGAGCGGATGAGCGTGATGCGCTTTCCTTACGGACGCTGCAGCGCGAAGTCGCTCGCGGCCGTGGCTGATGCGGGGCTCATCGCCATTCAATGGGACGTCGTTACCGGCGACCCCGATCCGCATCAGTCGGCCAAGGCCATCGCCAATACCATTCTCGCACAGGTTCATCCCGGCGCGATCATCGTGGCCCACGCTAATGGGCGCGGCTGGCATACGGCCGACGCGCTTGCGCTTGCGATCCCCAAGCTCAAAGAAGAGGGCTATAGTTTCGTGACGGTGAGCGAGTTGCTGGCGGCGGGGAAGCCGGTCATAGCAGCGAAGTGCTACCTGAATCGGCCCGGAGATACGCCGCGCCTTGCGAAGTTGCAGCCGAAGGGCGCGCCCCATGACATTTTCACCCTTTTCGGGCCCGACCAATGAGCTGAGAGGCGCACGGCTCCTTCCTCTCGATCAGGGCACCATAGCCCCCCTCGCCGCGGCGATCGTAGCGATGCCGCCCTGGTCGGTGATGCGCTATTCCGCGGATGCGCTCGCGCGCTTCCTCGCCACCCCAGACGGCGGAGCGTCACGCTATCTCTTGCAGGTCCGGGGCGAAGAGGCCGGCGCAGTCTCGGTGCGGTTCCCGTGGCTGAAGGGACCTTATCTCGAACTCTTGGCGATTCTCCCGGCCTTCCAAGGACAGGGTATTGGCAGCGCCCTTGTCGGCTGGTTCGAGCAGGAAGGGATCAGACTCGGCGCGCGCAATCTCTGGGTCTGTGCCTCGTCGTTCAATACAGAGGCGCTTCGCTTCTATGGCCGCCATGGATTTCATCCGGCGGCAACGCTAGGCGGCCTCGTCGCCGACGGCTATGACGAGATCCTCTTGCGCAAGTTCCCGCTGCACGGTCGACTCTAGCCGAGAGTCCCTATTGCTGGTTCGGTGCTTCGGGGGCCTCTGGAGCCTCGGGCCCGGCGGCTCCGGGCTGATCGGAGTCGGAGCTAGTGTTCGAGTTGGAGTCGGAGCTGGAGTCGGAAGCACCCTGGTCGTCACCACCGTTGTCGGGCGTCGAATCAACGAAAATCACGCCATCCTCGATCGAAACCTGCTCGCCCCCCTGCATCTCGTATTGCTCGCCGCTCTCAAGCTCGACGGTGCAGCCTTTGTCGCAAGGCGGATCGACCTCGGTCTGCGGCTCGATCTTGAGCTCCGTGCTGTCGCTTCCGACCTTCACCGTGATGGTGTGCGGGTCGGGATCGGTGTTGGTGATGGTGAGAGCTTCCGCCGGGACGGCGAAAAGCATGCCTAAAAGGCCGAGGCCGAAAATGCTTGCGACCCTCATCGCGATTGCCCTCTCAAAAGCGCCATGGTTGAGCGCCGGCCCCCCGCCTCCTCCGCCACGCTTTCCGGCGGGGGATAGCCGAGAACAGCGCCTTCATTGTGTTGCCGTCGCGGCCAAACTATGCCCGGCGATTATGGTTTCCGGGGCCGGGCGAAAACACCGGGGCGCCAACGATTCTACTTTTTACCATCCTTGCCGGGAGTGTTTGCAACTGTTTCGCGCCCTTCCGACAATGGCCAAGTGCTGTGAAACCAAAGAGGTGCAAGCCGCGTTTATCGGTCTGCACCGCGGCGCAAAGGAGTTTGTGCGGTGCAAAAAGGAAACATCTTGGCCATCAACGAGGGGGCTCCTGCAGTCGCTAGCGGCGACGAGAGCGTCCCTCCGATCGGAAAGGAGCTTCCGATGGAACTCACAGCCACAATGACTGCGATCATGGCTATCATGTCGTTCGGCTTCCTCGCTGCCGTGATCTTGGGGATGATCTAGGGCCCTGTCCTAGCGCGCTCTTCTTGCAACTCAACAGCCTTTACGCCGCGGATTATTCCGCGGCGTCGGCGATGCGCCCTGGATCATAATTGAGGATCGGCGCAAGCCAGCGCTCGGCCTCCCCTTGGCTCCAGCCCTTACGCTGAGCGTAGTCGGCGACCTGGTCGCGGCCGATCTTTCCGATGCCGAAATAGCGGCTCTCGGGATGTGAGAAATAGAGTCCCGACACGGCGGCAGCGGGCCACATGGCGTAGCTCTCTGTGAGCTTCACGCCGGCGGCCTCCTCCGCATCGAGCAGGGCAAAGAGCGTGCGCTTCTCGGTATGGTCGGGCTGGGCAGGATAACCGGGCGCCGGTCTGATGCCTGCATAATTCTCGGCGATCAGCTGCTCATTGGTGAGCTTCTCTTGCGGCGCATAGGCCCATAGCTCGCGGCGGACCTTCTCGTGGAGGGCCTCGGCCAAGGCCTCAGCCAGGCGATCGGCGAGCGCCTTGACCATGATCTTCGAATAATCGTCGTTCGCGCGCTCGAAGCGCCGGGCGACATCCTCTTCGCCGATACCTGCGGTCACGGCGAACGCCCCGACATAGTCGGCAAGGCCCGTCTCCTTGGGCGCCACGAAATCGGCGAGAGCGAGATTGGGTCGTCCCGAGTCTCGCGCCATCTGCTGGCGGAGCGTATGCAGCGTCGCTAGGCGCTCGGTGCGGGTGTCGTCGGTGTAGATCTCGATATCGTCGCCAACGCTATTCGCCGGCCAGAAGCCGACCACGGCGTTGGCGGTCAGCCATTTCTCGGCGATGAGCTGGTGCAGCATCGCCGTCGCGTCGTCGTAGAGATGGCGCGCAGCCTCGCCATATTTGTCGTCCCGAAGGATACGCGGGAACGCGCCCTTAAGCTCCCAGGCCTGGAAGAACGGAGTCCAGTCGATATAGCGAGCAAGCTCGGCGAGGTCGTAGGCCTTGAAGGCGCGCGTGCCGAGAAAGGTCGGCTTGGGCGGCGCGTATTTCGACCAGTCGATCCTGAGAGCGTTGGCACGAGCGTCCTTGATCGAGGTGCGGACCTTCTCCGCCTGACCACGGGCGTAGGACTCCGCCATGCGCGCATAGTCTTCGCGCACCTTGGCGATGGCCTTCGGCCGCTCCTCAGGCGACATGAGGCCCGACACGACGCCTACGGCACGACTCGCATCCGTCACGTAGATCGCCTGACTGCGGTGGTAGTTCGGGCTGATCTTCACCGCCGTGTGGACGCGGCTCGTGGTGGCCCCGCCGATCAAGAGCGGCAGATCGAAGCCCTCTCGCTCCATTTCGGCGGCGACGTGGCACATCTCGTCCAATGACGGCGTGATCAGCCCCGACAGTCCGATGATGTCCACCTTCTTTTCGCGCGCGGTATCGAGAATCTTCTGGGCCGGCACCATGACGCCGAGATCGGTGACCTCGTAATTGTTGCATTGGAGCACGACGCCGACGATGTTCTTGCCGATGTCGTGCACGTCGCCCTTGACGGTGGCGAGCAGGATCTTGCCGGCGGGCTCCCCTTGAGCGAGCCCAAGCTCCTCCTTCTCCTTCTCCATGAAGGGCATGAGGTACGCGACGGCCTGCTTCATCACCCGCGCCGACTTCACCACTTGCGGCAGGAACATCTTGCCCGACCCGAACAGGTCCCCGACCACGTTCATGCCGGTCATCAGCGGTCCTTCGATGACGTGCAGCGGGCGCTCGGCCTCCTGCCTCGCCTCTTCGGTATCCTGATCGATGTAAGTACCGATGCCGTGGACGAGAGCGTAGGTCAGGCGCTCGCCGACCGGCTTCTCGCGCCAGGAGAGATCGACCTCCTTCTTCTGCGCGCCTTCACCCCGATAGCGCTCCGCCGCTTCGAGCAGACGATCGGTCGCGTCGGGGCGCCGGTTGAGGATCACGTCCTCGACGAGGGTGCGCAGCTCTGGGTCGATGTCGTCATAGAGCGCAAGCTGCCCGGCATTGACGATGCCCATGTCCATGCCCGCCTGGATCGCGTGATAGAGGAACACCGAGTGCATCGCCTCGCGCACGCGCTCGTTGCCGCGGAAGGCGAAGGAGAGGTTCGATACCCCGCCCGACACATGCACGTAAGGAAGCTCCGCCTTGATGCGGCGCGTCGCCTCGATATAAGCGCGGGCAAAGTCGTTGTGCTCCTCGATGCCGGTCGCGACGGCGAAGATGTTCGGATCGAAGATGATGTCCTCGGGCGGGAAGCCAACCCTCTCGGTGAGCAGCTTGTAGGCGCGCTTGCAGATGTCGAATTTGCGCTCCGCGGTCTCGGCCTGA
>Ga0187788_10000326_pt1 | contig 13026 bp, 11 predicted proteins | sample 1015_BV01_MP10_2_FD_133008 | JGI IMG/M metagenome (GOLD analysis project Ga0187788, IMG submission 133008) | Tropical peat soil microbial communities from peatlands in Department of Meta, Colombia - 1015_BV01_MP10_20_MG | ecosystem: Environmental > Terrestrial > Soil > Wetlands > Peat | place...
AGACTGCGAAGATCGCCGCCGAACCGATCGATGGAATACTCGATCGGACCCTTCGGTTCGACGACGGCGGCGCCGCGGACGCCGGAAACGCAGCAACTCTCCTCGACGCGCGGCGGCACGCGGTTCTTCAACCAGCAGGCTGCGACCGCGCTTTCGGTGCGCGGGTAAGAGAAAGCCCAGGCGCGACAGCGTGCATCGCGTTCGCAGCGCAAGGCGCAGACCGCGGGATCACCGCTGCGAATTTCGAACCTGAGGTAGTCGCCACCGCGACGATCAAACCCGCTCTGGGCATGCGCTTGGCCAGCCAAACCCACGACCGCCAACGCGAGCGCGGTCGACGCCCTGATCAGAATTTGCATGCGCGCCCGCTCGAATTTCGAGAGTCGGTCAGCTTGGCCCCGCGTGCATGTTAACGCACCCGTCGGCGATTGTGCAGGTGCGCATCGGGAAGGAACGCCGCAGAATTCCTGTCGAAAATTAAGCGCCCGCCGGAGGGGCCAGCGGGCGCGGATCCGGCCGCGAGAGGGGATGATCGCGGGTGTCGGATCGAGCGGCCGATGAGAGGGATCGGCCGTTTGCTTTATTCGCTACGATGCCTTGCGCAGGTCCTCGGATGACCGGCGAACCGTCCTGTTGAATTCGGCACGCCGCACGGCGTGGTCGAGGCGGCGCTCAAGCGCGCGCTCGCGCAGGAGTGCCGTTGGGTCGTCCCAAAACGGCTCCGAAAAGGCATCGCGCACGTCAGCGCGGGTAAGGCCGATATCGGCGAGCATTCGGCGATCGAGACCGGCCAGGACGTTAGCCTCGCGGCGGTGCCGGCGCGCCTCCGCCAGTTCCTTCAGCCAGCGAGTCACAATGGCCAGCAAAGAGGCGAATACCCGGACCAGCGTGCCGCCGGCGACGGGCAAAACGGGGTAATTGGCGCTCATTTCAGTCTCCTTTCAGTTCGCAGGTTCAGCGCCAAAATTGCGGTTGGCGCCGCCCAGAACCACCCGAAATCCCCACCCGATTTCTCTGGAATTGCAGATATATTGCACTGCGGGGATTGATTAGTAAAACGAATGTTTCTAATCTAACCGATCAGGAATAGTGATATAGTCCCCACCGGCCCAGAAACCCGGGCCTACAGGAACGCCACCCAGGATCCGCCCATGACCGCAATGCTCGACATCGACCAGTTGCGCACATTCATTGCAATTTCTGAGACCGGCAGTTTCACCAAGGCTGCCGAGGTCGTGAACAAGACCCAGTCCGCCGTCTCGATGCAGATGAAGCGGCTGGAGGAGCGCCTGGAGCGCCCGATCTTCGCGCGCGACGGGCGCGCATCGAAGCTGACGGATGACGGGCAGCGGCTACTCGATTACGCACGCCGCATCGTCAAGCTCAACGTCGAAACCCTGGCCGCGTTTTCCGACGGCGAATTGTCCGGGCGCGTGCGTCTGGGCGTTCCCGACGATTACGCCGACCGCTACCTGCCCGAAATCATGGCCCGCTTCTCGCACAGCTATCCCGCGGTCGAACTCAGCGTCATTTGCGAACCGTCGGTCGACCTGCTGGAGCGCATCGATGCCAACGAGATCGATCTGGCGATCGTCACCAATTGCGAATCCAAGCGCGCCTCGGAAACTTTCCGGCGCGAACGGCTGCTGTGGGTGACCTCGAACCGTCATTCGACCCATCTGGAGGAGCGCATGCCGCTCGCACTCGGCCGTCCGAGCTGCGCGTGGCGGCGAATTGCGATCGAGCGCCTTGAGGCGATTGGCCGTCCGTTTCGCCTGCTCTACACGAGTTCGAATGCCGGCGCCGTCGCCGCCGCCGTGCTCGCCGGCCTCGCGGTGTCGGTGCTGCCGGAATCGGGACTGCGTCCCGGCATGCGCGTGCTGTCTGCAAATGACGGCTTCCCCGATCTTCCCAGCTGCCGCATCGGGCTGGTGCGTAACGCGCACGAAGGTCTGGCGCTGGCCGATGCGTTGGCGGAGCACATCATCTCATCGCTCGACAACCTGTCGGAAGCAGCGCAGGCGGCGGAGTAATTTCCGGCCTGTCCCGGACGCGGTGCAACGCGCAAGCGGTGCACCGCTGATCCGGGCCCGTCACAGTCATGGCGAGTGTTTAGGGATCCCGGGTCAGCAGCGACGCTGCGCTGCGCAACGGGAAACAATTCTCTAATACGCGTATTCCTCGAAGATCGGCTCGACAGAGTCGCTCCATTCGCCGTGGAATTTCTCCAGCAACTCTTCGGCCGGCGTGATGCCGCGCGCGATCGATTCTTCCAGCGGGCGCAAATAGCGCGTCTCGTCGCGGCCGTTGCGATCAAGCCGCTTGCGCCGCGCGAGCCCGCGCGAACAGAGCCGCAGCGTTTCCTGCGCCAGCGTGAGCACGTTGCGATTGCCGATTTCGGCCCTGAAGCCGAGTCTGGGCACATCATCGCGCAGCTTTTGCCGCTCCTGCGCCGTCCAGCCCTTGACCATGTCCCAGCACGCGTTGAGCGCGTCATCATCGTAGAGCAGGCCGACCCAATAGGCCGTCAGCGAGGGCAGCCGCCGCCACGGACCGCCATCGGCCCCGCGCATCTCGAGATAGCGCTTGAGCCTCACCTCGGGGAAGATCGTGCTCAAATGATTGGCCCAATCCGAGATAGTCGGCCGCTCGCCCGGCAGTCCCGGCAGTTTCCCGGCGAAAAAGTCGCGGAACGACTGGCCGGCAACGTCGATGTATTTGTCGCCGCGCTTGACGAAATACATCGGCACATCGAGCGCATAGTCGGTCCAACGTTCAAAGCCCATGCCCTCTTCGAAAGCCCAGGGCAGCATGCCGGCGCGCTGACTGTCGGTGTCGCGCCAGATTTCGGAACGGAACGAGAGAAAGCCGTTCGGCTTGCCTTCGGTGAACGGTGAATTGGCGAACAGCGCGGTCGCTACCGGCTGCAATGCGAGCGACACACGTAATTTCTTGACCATGTCGGCTTCGCTGGCAAAGTCGAGATTCGCCTGCACGGTGCACGTGCGATACATCATGTCGAGACCGAGCGAGCCGACCTTCGGCATGTAAGCGGTCATGATCTTGTAGCGGCCCTTCGGCATCTTCGGCATGTCGGCGCGTGTCCAGTTCGGTGTCATGCCGATGCCGAGAAAGCCGATCCCCAGAGGTTTCGCCACTTCGCGCACTTGCGCCAGGTGCGCCATCAATTCGGCCGCCGTCTGATGCACATTGTCATAAGGCGCGCCGGAGAGTTCGAACTGGCCGCCAGGCTCAAGTGAAATCGCCCCTCCGCCGGTCACGTCGAACATGCCGATGATGTTCTCGCCCTCCATGATCGGCTCCCAGCCGAGCAGATTGTGCATGCCGTCGAGCAACGCGCGGATGCTGCGTTTGCCGGAATATGGAATGGGACGGTGATCGGCGACGGTAAAGGCGAACTTCTCATGTTCGGTGCCGACCCGGAATTGTGTCTTTGGCTTGCAACCCGCTTCGAGCCAGGCGACGAGTTCGTCACGCGTCTCGATCGGAGTCATGTCGATTTGGTCACGAGCCATGCAGGTATCCGGGCAAAAAGGTCGCGACCTTAAACATGGGAGCCGGCAAAGAGCAATGTGAGGCCCATGCGAATTTTGCTGGTCGACTTCGTGCCTGTGTCCCGGGCGCAGCGCAGCGCGCGGATCGTATTGGTTCTCCGCTGCGACCCTCTGACGTCGTCGTCCGCGAAGGCGGAGAACCCAGCACTTATGGACCGGACTGCTGCACCCAAAGCGCTGGATCCCCGCTTTCGCGGGGATGACCGGACTTGGTGGGACACGCGCACTCAGCACGCGAGCCCTCGTTCAAAGATTCAATTGTCAAACAGGCAAGCGTCATCGCCCGTATTGTTTCTCGAGGCCCCGGGCAGGCCCGTCGTCTTCTTGTCGATGCGCCGCCGGAAAAGAACCGAGGGCGCGCGGGACGCCAGGGGCCTTGCGAGGACCCACGGGCCTCGACGCCTCGCGACATCGAGGCATGTCGAGTCTTTCAAGTGCCGCAAGTCCGCCAAATCCCAAGGCGTCCCGCGCGCGGTGTTTGTAGGTTTGTTCCGCATAGCCCCCGGTGGACTTACCGTTTCAGGCAACCCCCCTTCCGGGTCGGCCACCTCTCCACCGCTTTTTCCCAGACGTCCGCCCGCGCATTTCTGACCATGCCGGACGGCCGCCGTCAGTGGGCGGATTGGCCCGCGGCGTTGCGAGCCAGGACAATGCGGCTTGGACCGCCGGAGGGAAGCGCCGCATCTCCGACGCTGCCGTCATCCGGCCACCGCTCCCCGCCCCGCGTCTGGAGACGCTGATCAGACACCCCTCGGTACGAGGCAGGATCTATTGTGTATATATTCCTATAGGAATATTGTCAAGCACATCGTTCATATTTTGTTCTTTTTCTTTGGACAAGCTTGCTTTATTGATCGACGCCCATGACGCAGTTCACCCCCCACCAGCAGAGTGCCCTTCGATGTGTGGCCGAATGGCTCAAGGCGAAGCCCGGCACGGACGGGACCCCTCAGGTTTTCCGCCTGTTCGGCTATGCCGGTACCGGCAAGACCACGCTCGCCCGACATATCGCGGATGAAGCCGATGGCGAGGTGAAGTTCGCCGCTTTCACCGGCAAGGCCGCTTCCGTCATGCGCGGCAAGGGCTGCCGCGGCGCCTCCACCATCCATGGCCTGATCTATCGGGCGCGCGAGAGCGGCGAGGAAATCCCCAGCTTCGACCTGTGGGATGAAGCGCCCGCCTCGAAGGCTGAGCTGATCATCATCGACGAGTGCTCGATGGTCGACGCTGAGCTCGGCCGCGATCTCCTGTCGTTCGGCGTACCGGTCCTGGTGCTCGGCGACCCCGCGCAATTGCCGCCAATCCAAGGCGGCGGCTTTTTCACCGAGTCCGAACCGGACGCCATGCTCACCGAAGTGCATCGGCAAGCCCAGGACGACCCGATCGTGCGGCTGTCGATGGATATCCGCGCCGGCGACTCTATCGAGCCGGGGCGCTACGGCGAGACGACGGTGCTGCGCAAAGGCGATCTCGACCCTGATCGCGTGCTCGAGGCTGATCAGGTTCTGGTCGGACGCAACGTCACGCGCCGTTCCTACAACGCGCGCATGCGCGAACGGCGTGGCTTCGAGGGCGAGATGCCCTCCGCCGGCGACAAATTGGTTTGCCTTCGCAACAACCGGAAGAAAGGCCTGTTCAACGGCGGGCTGTGGACGGTCAAGGAGAGCGGCGGGCGCAAAGGCGGTGCCAAGACCGGCATCATGACGATGCGGCTGTTGCCAGACGACGAGACTGCCACGCGCGGCGTAAAGGTTTCAGTGCGGCCGGAATGTTTTTCCGGTGGTATCGAACAGGTGGATTGGCAGCGCCGCAGACCCTATGATGAGTTCGACTACGGTTACGTCCTCACTGTGCACAAGGCGCAAGGCTCGCAATGGGACGACGTGGTTCTGTTCGATGAATCATTTGCGTTTCCCGACAGCCGCGAGCGCTGGCTGTATACGGGCGTGACCCGCGCGGCGAAACGGCTGACGATGGTGGTGACGGGTTAACCCGATTTTCACGCCAGCGATAGACTCACGTCAGTCATCCCCCGCGAATGCGGGGGAACCAGCGTTTCCGGTAAGAGCTGGGTCCTCCGCTTTCGCGGAGGACGACGATTGAAAAAGTTTCAAAACACATTCCGCCCTTCCTGCGCAGACGGGAAATCAAGCCGCTTCTTTTTTCTTCACGGGCGCGAAGCGCTGATAGAAGCCTTCATTATGCGCGGCGAGATCGATCAGCAGTTTGTTGGGCTCAAAGCGCGCCCCGTATTTCTTTTCAAGCTTGCGGCAAAGATCGACAAAGCGCTTGGTGCCCATCATATCGATCCAGGACAGAGTGCCTCCGGAGAACGGCGCAAAGCCGAATCCGAGGATCGAACCGACATCGGCCTCGCGCACATCGGTCAGCACTTTTTCCTCGAAGCAGCGCGAGGTTTCCAGCGCCTGGATGCCGAGCAATCGCAGCTTCAATTCTCCGATGTTGATCTTTTCCGGATCGAGCAATTTCTTCGGCTGGAGCTCCACCAGGCCGGGCCACAGTTTCTTCGGCCCATTGGCCGGGTAATCGTAGAAGCCCTTGCCGTTCTTGCGGCCGAAGCGGCCGCGCTTCTCTACCATTTCTTCCAGCAGCTTCTTCTGCCGCGGGTCGATCGCCTTCGCGCCGAGATCGGCCTCGGTGGCCTTGAGGATTTTCCAGGCAAGATCGACCGCGACCTCGTCGTTGAGCGAAAGCGGGCCGACCGGCATGCCGGCCATGCGGCCGACATTCTCTATCATCGGCGCCGGCACGCCCTCGGTCAGCATTAAATGACCTTCGCGAATGTAGGTGCCGACCACGCGCGAGGTGTAGAAGCCACGTGAATCATTGACCACGATCGGCGTCTTGCGGATGGCGCGCACATAATCGAGCGAAGCGGCGAGCGCCTTGGCGCCGGTTTGCTTGCCGAGGATGATCTCGACCAGCATCATGCGATCGACCGGCGAGAAGAAATGAATACCGATGAAACGCGCCGGGTCCTTGAACTCGGACGCGAGCGAGGTGATCGGAAGGGTCGAGGTGTTGGAGGCAAAAATCGTCTTGTCGCCGATCACCGCCTGAATTTTTGCGATGACCTCGGATTTGATTTTGCGATCCTCGAACACCGCCTCGATGACAAGGTCGCAATCCTTCAACGCGCCGTAGTCGGCCGTCGGAGCAATGCGTGCCAGCAGTTCATCGCGCTCGGCGCCTTTCATGCGGCCTTTCATGACGCGATCGCTCAGCGCTTTGTGCAGTCCGGCTTTACCTTTGTCCGCGGTTTCCTGATCGCGGTCGATCAGCACGACCTCAAGCCCGGCACCCGCACTCACCTGCGCAATGCCGGCGCCCATGAAGCCGGCGCCGACGACACCGATTTTTTTCAGGCTCGTCGGCGGCTCGTTGGCCGGGCGGCGCGCGCCCTTGTTGAGGTCCTGCATCGACACGAACAGCGTACGGATCATCGCGGCCGCTTCCGGCGAGCGCAGGATTTTGGCGAACCAGCGCGACTCGATGCGCAACGCCGTATCAAACGCCACTTGCAGGCCTTCGTAGACGACCTGGAGAATGGCCCGCGCGGCGGGATAATTGTCGTAGGTCTCGCGCCGGTAAATCGCATTGGCTGCAGGGAACGTCATCATTCCGGCCTTGGAATAGACAGGTCCGCCCGGCAGGCGGAAACCGTCGACGTCCCACGGTGCCTTGGCTTTGCCGCCGGCCTTGATCCAGTCCTTTGCCGCCTTGATCAGATCGGCTTGCGGCACCACGGCATCGATCAGCTTCATTGCTTTCGCGCGGTCGGTCTTGAGCTGGTCGCCCTTGAGCAGGAATTGCAACGCATCGGCGGGTGGCAACATGCGCGCGACGCGTTGCGTGCCGCCGGCGCCGGGGAAGAGACCGATCTTGATCTCGGGCAGGCCAAGCCGCGTCTTCGGGTTGTCGGACGCGACGCGGTAATGGCAGGCGAGCGCGAATTCGAACCCGCCGCCCATAGCCGTGCCATTGAGTGCGCAGACCCAAGGCTTGCCCGAAGTTTCGATGCGCCGGTAGAGCAATGACAGCTTGCGGCTTTCCTCGAAGATGAAGGCGGCGGCCGCTTCTTCGCCTTTGGTGCGGACAAGATTGGCGAAAATAGAGCCCATACCCTCGAGCATCGCGAGGTCGGCGCCGCCGCAGAAGGCGTCCTTGCCGGAGGTGACGACCACGCCCTTGATGGCGGCATCGACCGTGACCTTATCGACCACGGCGCCCAATTCCTCGATCACTGCCGTGGTGATGACGTTCATGGATCGATCGGACATGTTCCAGGTGACGAGCGCGATCCCGTCGGCATCGACGTCAATATTGAAATTCGCCATCGCCCGCTCCTATCGATCGTTCACACGCTAGTAAGGCTCGCCGTTCTTTTTCGTGTAGCGCGCGCCTTTTTCGTCGCGTACCACCATCATGTCGATATCGGAATAATGCGCACGCTCGGTTGCGGCGCGAGTGCCGACCTCGATAAAAACCGCGTTGCGATCCGAGCGGTTGACCAGACAGTGACCGTCCGCCACGCCAGCCTTCCAGGCGGCGGCATCGCCGGGCCTGAGCACGGTCTCGCCGCCGTCCTCGCGCAGCACCACTTCACCTTCGAGCACGTAGACGAGCTCGTCCTCCTTCTCGTGCCAGTGGCGCTGCGATGATGCCGCGCCGGGCTTGAGCGTGCAGATGTTGACGCCGAAATGGCTAAGGCCGGCGGCACGGGCAAGACGCTTGCGCGAACGGCCTTCGACCGCCTTGTTGAACGGCGGCGGATAGCCGGTCGCGGTGTCGATCTTGATTTTGTCGATGTCTATTTTTGGCATTCCGTTTTCCAGTTCCCCTCCCCCCACGCGCTCTCGCGCGTGGTGGGGAGGGGTCAGGGGTGGGGGGCGTCTGCCTCGCCATCTAGAGTCTTATAGATCGTCGCCATTACCGCTTCCGAATCTTTTAGCACGTCGTGATTCCAAAACCGCACAACACGATAGCCGTGGGACACGATAAATTTCGGACGAGCTTCATCGGCAGCAATCCGCTCTTCCTCAGCATGACCGCCACCGTCGACTTCGATTACGAGCTTCCGTTCGTGGCACGCAAAGTCTGCGTAGTAAGGACCAATCGTGGCCTGCCGACGGAAGTGACTTCCTTCAATTTTCAATTCCCGCAGGCTCCACCACAACTTTCGTTCTGCATCGGTCATTGCACGCCGTAGCGAACGAGCGCGCGGCACGCGCTTGTCCTTCTTGCGCGGCACGGGTCTCCTGCTACGCATCACCCCCCCACCCCTAAACCCCTCCCCACCGCTTCGCGGGGGGAGGGGAATTACGCCGCAGTCCATTGTCGCACTCGCTCGATGATTGTCGTCCGTCATACCCGCTCGATGATCGTCGCCGTACCCATGCCGACGCCGATGCACAGCGTTACGAGCGCGGTTTCCTTGTCGCGCCGTTCAAGTTCGTCGAGCACCGTGCCGAGGATCATCGCACCGGTAGCGCCGAGCGGATGGCCCATGGCGATAGCGCCGCCATTCACATTGATCTTGTCATGCGCAATGTTAAGCGCCTGCATGTAGCGCAAGACCACCGAGGCAAAGGCCTCGTTGAGCTCCCACAGGTCGATATCTTTCTTGGTCATGCCGGCTTTCTTGAGCACCTTCTCGGTCACCGGGATGGGACCCGTCAGCATGATCGCGGGCTCGGAGCCGATATTGGCGAACTGGCGAATGCGCGCGCGCGGCTTGAGGCCGGCGGCCTTGCCGGCGGCCTTGCTGCCGATCAGCACCGCCGCGGCGCCGTCGACGATGCCCGAGGAGTTGCCGGGCGTGTGCACGTGGTTGACCGACTCGATTTCCGGATAGCGCTGCACCGCCACCGCATCGAAGCCCGCCATGTCGCCCATCTGTACAAAAGACGGTTGCAAGGCGGCGAGCGTCTGCATGGTGGTATTGGGCCGCATGTGCTCGTCCTTGGCCAGAATGGTGAGCCCGTTGACGTCCTTGATCGGGATCACCGAATTCTTGAAACGCCCCTCCTCCCAGGATTTGGCGGCACGCTTCTGGCTTTCGACCGCATAGGCATCGACGTCGTCGCGCGAAAACCCGTATTTGGTCGCGATCAGATCGGCAGAGATGCCTTGCGGCAGGAAATAGGTCGTAACCGCAATCGACGGATCCACCGGCCAGGCGCCACCGGATGCGCCGATGCCGATGCGGCTCATCGATTCGGCACCGCCGCCGATCGTCATTTCGTGCTGGCCGGACATCACTTCCGCAGCAGCAAAGTTCACCGCATCGAGGCCGGATGCGCAGAACCGATTGATCTGTATGCCCGGCACTTGATCGCCAAACCCGGCAACCAGCGCGGCCGCGCGCGCGATATCGCCGCCGGCTTCGCCGACAGGGTCGACGCAGCCGAGCACCACGTCGTCGACGAGCGCGGGGTCGAGCTTGTTGCGATCCTTGACCGCGGCGAGAGTCTGCGCGGCGAGGTTGAGCGCGGTGACCTCGTGCAGCGATCCGTCGGCTTTGCCGCGCCCGCGGGGGCTACGGACGGCGTCATAGATAAATGCCTCGGCCATGGGGGGCCTCCGGTTTTGCGCGTGTCAAAGGCTGCGCGCGATCAAGAGCTTCATGATCTCGTTGGTGCCCGCGTAAATGCGTAACACACGCGCATCCCGGTACATCCGCGAGATCGGATATTCGTCCATATAGCCATAGCCGCCGAACAATTGCAGGCAGCGATCGATCACTTTGCCTTGCGTGTCGGTAAGCCGGTATTTGGCCATCGAGGCGGTGACGGTGTCGAGGTCGCCCCTGACATGCCTGTCGATGCAATAATCGAGGAAGACCTTGGCGATTGTGGTATCGGTCTTGCACTCGGCGAGCTCGAATTGCGTGTTCTGGAAGTCGATGATCGCCTGCCCGAAGGCCTTGCGCTGCTTGACATAATCGATCGTGAGGGCGAGCGCCCGCTCCATCATCGCCACCGCATGCACGGCGACGATGAGCCGCTCCTGCGGCAGCTCTTTCATGAGCTGATAGAAGCCCTGCCCTTCTTCGGTGCCGAGCAGGCTCGAGGCCGGAAGCTGCACGTCTTCAAAGAACAACTCCGAAGTGTCGGCCGAATCCATGCCGAGTTTTTTCAGCTTGCGACCCCGGCGGAAGCCCTGCGCGTCGTCCGCCTCCACCACAAACAGCGACGTGCCCTTTGCGCCGGCTTTGGGATCGGTCTTGGCAACGACGATGATCAGATTGGCGTGCTGACCATTGGTGATGAACGTCTTGGAGCCGTTGAGCAGGTAGCCGTTGCCGGATTTCTTTGCCGAGGCGCGCACACCTTGCAGATCGGAGCCGGTGCCGGGCTCGGTCATCGCGATCGCGCCGACAAGCTCGCCTGTGGCAAGTTTCGGGAGCCAGCGTTTCTTCTGGTCTTCGGTGCCGTAATGCAGGATGTAGGGCGCAACGATTCCGGAATGTAGCGGCGCGCCGAAAGTGTCGAAACCTGCAAGCGCAAGTTCGCGGTTGATGACCGCCTCATGCGCGAAGCTTCCGCCGGCGCCCCCGTATTCTTCCGGCATCGACGCACAAAGCAGGCCGGCCTCGCCTGCTTTGGTCCATACGTCGCGATCGTAGATATGAGCTTCGTGCCAGCGATCGAGATTGGGCACAAATTCGTCGGCGATGAAGCGCCGCGCCTGTTCCTCAAGCAGGACAAGGTCTTCGCTCATCCAGGCCGGGCGCGGGAGATTGAGTGCGTCCATGGGTAAATCCATCCGTAAATAAGATAGGGCCCGGTCCCGGCGGACGCGAGGGGTAAATGGACCCACCCCGATTGCGGCCGCCGACACTGTGCTCCATCATGCTGCCGCTCCATGAGAAAGCGGCCTGCCGATGATTGCCTATCGTCTCGGCCCCGTCATCACCCTTGCGACCTTTGCGGTTGTGCTTTCCCTTTCCGCACAGGCCCAGACAATCGTGCACGGAAACGATTTTCCGGCGGGCGAAGTCTCCCCCGTCAATGGGTCGTTTTCCATCCGCTTCCCGATCTCGTATCGGGACGTCGAATATAGAGGTGTCGAAACAAAAATCGGCGATATCAGGGAAGCTGCGTTGAACGTGCACATGCTCGCCGGTATCGATGGTGAAGGCATGCGATTCTCCGCGACAGAGACGCCACTCCAGAAACCTCTGCCGCCTATCGACAGTTTCCTGGAGACATCGAAGAGACGCCCCGATGCAGTCGCCTCAGATGTGCAACACGAGAAAAAGGACGGCCTGGAAATTCTGTCGTTCACGCTCAGTGAACCAAAGCAGGAATATTTTTTTCGGGTGTTGCGCAGCAAGACGACCGGTTACGTCCTCGTCGTCCAATTTCCTACCGAGCTGCGGAGCAAGGCGACCGCCATGAAGGACAATTTCTTTGGCTCATTCAAGATTGTTCCGCATTGACATATCGGAACAGCTGCTCACCCAAATGAAGGGTGGTCGCAGCCGCGGCCGGATGCTACGAGGCAGACGAGTATAAGCCCGGGTTTATCAGCACCATGACTTCGCCGACCGGCGCCAAAGCGCCGCAAGTGATTGATTCGCCAACCGCATGGCTGCGTCTCGCCGTAGCCGTGGCGATTTCCACCATTGGCGGTGTTGGCATGTGGTCATACATGGTGGCGCTGCCTGCCATCCAGACCGATTTCGGCGTCAGCCGCGCCGAGGCCTCGCTTCCCTTCACCTTCGTCATGCTTGGTTTCGCCGGGGGCGGTGTGCTGATGGGGCGCCTTGCAGACCGATTTGGCATCGCCGTGCCACTCGGCATCGGGACACTCGCGCTGACCGCCGGCTATCTTGCCGTCGGGTTGTCGCCGAACCTGTGGCTGGTCGCGCTTGCGCACGGACTTATCGGAATTGGCTGTTCGGCCAGTTTCGGACCAATGATGACTGACATCTCGCATTGGTTCCTGCGGCGGCGCGGCATTGCTGTCGCGCTTGCGGCGGTCGGAAACTACACCGCCGGCGCGATCTGGCCGCCGGTCGTGCAGCATTTTATTTCCACGTCCGGCTGGCGCGCGACGCATATCGGGATCGGGCTGTTCTGTGTCGTCACTATACTGCCGCTGGTGTACGCGATGCGTGCGCGGATCGAGGGCCAGCATGCGGAAACTGATAGCGCGGCTGCGCGCCGGCAAGCCGAGGCGCCGTTCTCGCCGCTGACACTGCAAATACTTCTCTGCATTGCCGGCGTCGGTTGCTGCGTGGCGATGGCGATGCCGCAGGTGCACATCGTCGCCTATTGCGGCGATCTGGGTTATGGCGTCGCGCGCGGAGCCGAAATGCTGTCGATAATGCTCGGTTTTGGCATCATCAGCCGCATTGCCTCCGGCTTCGTTGCCGACCGGATCGGCGGAGTGCGGACGCTACTGCTCGGCTCGGTGCTGCAAG
>Ga0187788_10000327_pt1 | contig 13020 bp, 11 predicted proteins | sample 1015_BV01_MP10_2_FD_133008 | JGI IMG/M metagenome (GOLD analysis project Ga0187788, IMG submission 133008) | Tropical peat soil microbial communities from peatlands in Department of Meta, Colombia - 1015_BV01_MP10_20_MG | ecosystem: Environmental > Terrestrial > Soil > Wetlands > Peat | place...
GCGAAGCGGCTTGGCTCGTTTCACCGCGCTCGGAGATGGTCCGGAACGGAACCGTCTTGAGCAGCTTGCGAGATCCCTTGGGATCGAGAAGGCTGTTTGCTTCTGTGGTTGGGTTAGCCATACGGAGGTCTTCACGCGCTTGTGCTCCGCGGATGTGCTGGTGTTTCCATCGGTTCGCGACTTCGGCGCAGGCGTCGTTTTCGAAGCTCTCGCCTTAGGCGCCGTACCGGTGGTCGCGGACTTCGGTGGGCCCGGAGATATCGTTTATCCAGAGGTGGGGTACAAGGTGCTTGTTACCAATGAGAGCGACTTCGTAGCGCAGATGGAAAAGATTCTAACGGAACTGGCGCACAATCGGGATCGCCTTGAAAGGTTACGGCGGCAAGGAATGGCTTATGCGCGGGAACGCCTAACTTGGGATGCGAAAGCGCAGGATACTAGTCGAGTCCTGCATTGGGCCTTGCGACGGGGCCCGAAGCCCGACCTTCTGCCACCAAAGGCATTAGTAAAGGAAATTCGCCGCTCACGGGAAAATGTCGCTCCGTACGCCGGGGCGAATCTGACCAACTCAGGGTCGTGATACAATGTCCAGCTGCAACCGCAACAAGGCCTGGGCTGTCGTGCCAGGGCGGAGAGTACATCCAGTGTCTGGACGCGAACGATCTCATGGGAGTGGACAAGATTGCCAAGCAGATGGATGCGTTGGGGGAATCTCAAGAAAAACGGACCCTTCTCTCTGGCAGCTGGGGAAAGTTCATGTACCGCTACTATCGGACGAAATTCACACCGAGTTTGTTGTGGTGCGATTTGTCTCCCGTTGAATGGTTGAAACGCAACTGGCGCTCTATAGAAAGTATTCGTGGATCGTAACGCTTTTTGGGCGGCAACAGACGAAGCCACCCCAGGATCGTTCAGTCGCGCATCAAGTGGTCCTTCATATGACACTGGGACAATCTGCGTTCTTACGACAAAGGCCTATCTCTTCGCGGCTTGGGATCTGTTGCACAGACGGCCATGGCCGAAGGGGCCAGGCAGCTGGTCTTTGGGTGTACTTCCGCGTCTTGCGCTCCTGCGTTGTAGCGCTATAGTTTTTTTACTATGCAAACCAGCGCCGGAGGCTAGAGGTAAATGAGACGCGATTGTGCGTATCTATTCCCCCTTATCTCGATATTGCTATTGCTTCCTGCACTTTCGTATGGGCAGGCATGGTCGAACATACTCGCTTCCAGTCGCGCAATTGATTGGTCTAGAGCCGGACTTCCTGCAACTTTCCCTGACGGCGAAACGACACCGAATCCGTGGACGCCACCGGCGAGAACGCAATGCGGTCCCACACTCAGCCCTTCAGGAGGCGATGACAGCACGCAGATATTAAACGCCTTCAACGGTAGCGGGTCGTTCTCATCCTGCACTCCGCCGTACATCGTGCTGCTCGGAGCCGGAGATTTCCAAGTAACCAACTGGGTGCGCTTGGGAGGAGCGAACACGCGCAACAACATTACCTTGCGTGGCAGCGGACCCATGAGTACGACGCTTACTGTATCGGCCAGTGTAGGACTTCAGGCTGGGTCGTGTTGCAACGGCGGAGGTGCTGGAGCGCTGACCTCGGCGGCTTCTAATTACACCCGAGGACAGACTTCCTTTCTGCTGCAAAACGTCAGCGGAACTCCGTTCATAGGGGCAATCGCACAGTTCGTACAATGCGACAACGGATTCACTAATTCTAGTCCCGGGCAGCCTCTGGGAAGTTGCACTGGTTCTGCATCCGATCCGCTCACAGTCTTTCATTGCTCTGACGCCATCTGCGCAATGAGTGGAAACGCTGATTCGACTCGCCAGCAAGAAAAGCAGACGGTGAGGATTACTTCGGTGACCAACACGGGTCCAAGCAGTTGGACGGTGACCGTTAGTCCTGGTTTGTACCTGGGCGATTGGACTTATAACCAGGGAGCGACCCTGTATTGGGGTAACAATGCCAGCTATACCTCGGTTGGTATAGGCATCGAAGACATGACCATACTGCCCGGGGATTCCGGCAATGCGGTGACCATTGGAAACGGCGGCTACGCCTCTTGGATGAAGGGCGTACGGGAAATGTCTTTTAACAATAATCCCATCTTCCTCATCTCCAATTGCAGTCACTGTCTCGCGGCCAACAACTACTGGTTCGCCAACGATCCCACGCACATCTCTTCCGGATTGACTTCGATCGCCCAACAGGGCACTAGCAGTGACAGCCTGTTGCTGAACAACATAACGCAGTTTGGACTGTTCATGGACGACGGGTGTTGCCATCAGGAGAGGTGCTCGCTTACAACTACAGCCGGGATTCGAGCGGCGGTGGAGACGGTTATCAAGCCACCATATTTGAGCACGCCGTCGGCTCGAATCTCATGCTGCGGGAGAGCAACCAGATCGGCCGCATCAACGACGATGATACTCACACCACCCATAATTTGGAGACGGATTTCCGCAACAATCTCAACTGTGCCGACACTCCTTACGATCTGGGGATAATCGGAGGAGGCATTCAATGGGGGGCGTTCTCCAGGTTTGAAAATGCTATAGCCAATGCTATTGGCTTCGGAATGCCGGCCAAGTGTCCGGCTTACCAAGGCGCAGCTCAGGATGGTTACGTGTGGAACATCAATGGTGGCACGCTGCCTGATACTTCCGGGTTGACACTGGCTTCTGGTATGCGCTGGGGCAACGTCACCACGGTGAAGCAGGCTAGTGATACGCCGCCGAACTCAGGCATCCGCTTCGTCAGTTCCGAGGTTCCAACGAATCTTTCCACATGGCCGAACTCTGTGCCTTATCAGAACAGCATTCCGAGCAACAACAATCTGCCGTGCTCGTTCTTTCTGCAGGGCTACTTGTCGACAACCTGCACGCCTCACTACAGCGGCGGGACCGGTCTGAGCTGGTGGAAAGTGTGCACGAGTTGGACGACTTTTCCCACTGCTTGTGCGTCTTTCACCACACCGCCGTTTCCCGCGAATGGTCCGGATGTTCTCGCCGTGAGCGGAGCGCCAGCAAACTATGCTAATGACATCCCGGCAGCCGTAGCCTGGAAGTCTTTGCCTATCGACACTAGTTTGCAGCATTCCTACACAGTAACCAATTCACAATGGTCCGGAGGCACGGAGACGCTCACGGTGGCGATGCCGGTTCCTTGGCCAATGGGTGGCTTTCAACTGAGTGGAGCAGCTTCAGTTTGCTATCCGACGAGCGGGCCATCGTATACGGGACGGGCCGACGGAGAGATCATCATAGCAGCTTCGTCCAGTTCGTCTATCAGCTATGCTCTGGCAAGCAATCCAGGCACTTCTTGTACGGGTACGCTGAAATGGCCCGACGTTCGCCAGTTCGATGAGCGCGTGTACCAAACCGATAGTGGTGGGACAACGGGAACAGGTCCGACCCCTCCGAGCGGTCTCAGCGCGGCTGTTCGGTAACGTAAACTTGGCTCCGGAGTCTACTGCCATGAAACTCTCATTTATATTCGCCGTCGTCCTGGTAGGGCTCATACCTTGTTGGTTGCAGGGGCAGACTCCAACGTTGTCGCAAGCTGCTGCCCACGCAGGAATGACCGGCAATGCCAGTGGCACGGCCAACAATTTTAAGTTCTATCTAGACCCTGGCGGCTATCCACGTGCGGTAACTCAGGGCGAAACAATTGTCATGATGGGTTCGTGGCCAACCGGGAACAACCCTACCATGACTGACGACCAGTCGAATACGTGGACTTCCGTTCCATCCTGTGCAGATAGCCAAGGCCTGACTCACGGGTTTTTCTATGCGATCAATGCCAAGGCAGGTACATCTGCAATTACTGAAACGCACGGCGCATTAGTGCACAACGGAGTCTTTGACTGGGCGCACTTCTACAACATGAACGCGAGTGCGAGCGGCTTCGTGGAGGGATCGTCATGCAAGAACGGCATGACTCCGACCAGCAACACTCCTCCCAATATCACTGGAACAGCTTACACAATATCGACAGCCAACGATTTGGTTATCACTTGCGTTTATGTTGAGAACAGCACACTTAGCGCCCCGAATGCGATTTCTTCAATCACTTGGCCGACAAATTTTACAGGATTAAGCGAGGACTTAAGTTTTGGCCATGCTTGTGCTTACAGCACCAGCGCCCTAAATGGCAGCACAGGATCGTTCACACCGACTTTCACAATAGCACAGAGCAGTCATGACACCTTTACCATCATGTCAGCAGCCTTCAAGGCGGGCAACGGCGGCTCGCCCCCACAATCCGGCGCTTCGGTTACGCTCTCGGAGGCGCTGTACACTGGTGGGGGTGGATTTACGATGTCGCCATATCTGCCCTGTCCCGCGAATACGAGTGCCGTTGTCGTGGGGGACGATGCTGGAGATGTGGGGGCTAAAGGTGCAGCTGCCGTAAGCGACAACAATTCCAACTCGTGGTCAGCTTTACATGGACCGGGTGACAACTACGGGCCGATCTGGTATGCGAACAATCCTACCATCAGCAGCACCAACTCCTATAGGGTAAATCTTCCGTACGGAAGTTCCGGTAATAACGATCTGGTAACTTTGTACTGCGTCACTGGCACGAACGGGATTGACACTGCCGTAACGGCGCAGAATGGCGCGACACCTAACGGCCCCGGCTCCACTTACAATGGTGCATGTACTACATCCGGCGGCGTGTGCGCTCACATATCGAGCCTGGGTACATCTGCTCCTTACGATTTAGTCTTTAATGCGGGCGCATTCGGACAAGGGCCAGCAACTTCCTGCGTCACGGGACGGTGCGTATTCGACTATGTTGGCTCGACCACTTGGACGAGTGGCGATGCGCAATCGTATTCTAACGGCGATGTCATGGCCCATGTTTACGTTCCCGCCGTTAGCACCGTGAGTTTTGACTTCAACGTCGCGAGTGGGGTCACAGGGGGTTCAGCTTTATCCTTGGCCTTTCGCGAATCGTCCTCGTCTTCCATCCTCGCACCCCCGAGCGGCCTCACTGCGGTTGTTCACTGATGTAAACCTCTCTAGTGACGGATTGAGACCACGCGACGGTTGACAGCGTAAGGAAGCTGGCGCGGTTTTTTGCAGCCTCGCCTAAGGCGTCGTGATAGATATCAAACACCACCTGTCGTGTCGCGCCGGGTGCGACCGAACGCTAGCGTATGTTGCACAACTGCTAGAGACTGGCGGAACGGATTCATTGGAAGTCACCGGGTAAAGGTGGAATGTACCCGAAAATAATGAACCCACGAAATTGCCGAACGTGCGTTGGCTTCAAGCGTGATCTGCGCGCCCTGAAAGTTCCGCCTTCGGCTGCGTCTTTCAAGAACAATTTCTAAGCCTGATGATCCTACGGGAAAGGTACAGATCTTGAAAATTAGTGTCTTTGGATTGGGTTATGTCGGCACAGTCTCAGCTAGCTGCCTCGCCCATGATGGGCACGAAGTCGTTGGAGTCGACCCGGTTCAAACAAAAGTCGACCTGATCAACGGCGGACTATCTCCCATCGTTGAAACAGATGTCGGTGAAATCGTCGCAGCAACTGCCAAGGCTGGCCGACTGCGCGCCATCAGCGATCCCTGCCAAGCGATCCGCGAGACGGACCTGTCCTTCGTTTGCGTCGGAACACCTAGCTTGGCGAATGGCAATCTGGACCTGCGATATGTCCGACGGATTTGCGAACAGATCGCCGAAGCACTCAAGAGTAAAGATAAGACTCACACAGTCGCCATCCGCAGCACAATCCTCCCAGGCACGATGCGCACGATCGTGATTCCACTTTTGGAAGAGTTCTCGGGGAAAAAGGCCGGAGTGGACTTCGGAGTCTGCAACAATCCTGAATTCCTGCGCGAAGGTTCGGCCGTGAAGGATTTCCGCAATCCCGCGAAGACTGTCATTGGTGAGTTGAATGCAGCCAGCGGCGAGATGCTGGCGACGCTCTACGAGAAGCTCGACGCTCCGTTGATAAGGACGGATTTAGAGACGGCGGAGATGGTCAAATACGTGGACAACAGCTGGCATGCGCTCAAGATTGGTTTTGCCAATGAGATTGGCACTCTCTGCAAGTCTCTGGGCCTTGATGCGCATGAGGTAATGAATATCTTCTGCCAAGATCACAAACTCAACATTTCTACGGCCTACCTATCGCCCGGATTTGCGTTCGGAGGCTCGTGTCTACCGAAGGACCTTCGGGCTCTGTTGTACAAGGCCAAGATGAAGGATTTGGAGCTCCCAATTCTAACTTCCATTTTGCGTAGCAATGAAATGCAGGTTAGTCGTGGCCTGCAGTTAATCACCGAGAGGGGAAACAAGAAGGTTGGGATTTTGGGTTTCAGCTTCAAGGCTGGCACCGACGACTTGCGAGAGAGCCCAGTGATCGAAGTTATTGAGCGCCTTCTAGGTAAGGGGTACGACCTGCGTATCTACGACAAGAATGTAAGGATCGCCAGTCTTGTCGGCGCTAACCGGGATTTCATCCTCAACCGAATTCCGCATATCTCGCGTTTAATGGTGGATCATGTCGATGCAGTACTCGATTTTGCGCAAACGATCGTGATTGGAAACCGAGATCCAGAGTTTGCGACGGTCCCCGACAAGTTACATGACGGGCAATCCGTCGTTGATTTTATCCGAATTTCGAATTCTACGAGCGTAAATGGTAAATACGACGGCATTTGCTGGTAAAGATATCCACGAGCAGAGTAAGAAGTGCAGCACCGTATACAAATTGATTCCTTTTGTTCGATTGGCTCGAGGCATTTGTTCCCACGATGAACCGAGATTACGACCACTGGAAAAGACTGTTTTCCTCGCCGGATGGAACTCCGCGATAGTACACGTATTAAAACCCTTCCTTTTGACACCCTGTGCTGATCGCAAAACGACCGATTCTCTCGTGTCCTTCAAGGACACCCGATCCTCAAAGTGGAACTGCTGGGAGTGTGGCTCACTGGACGATCGCGAACATGCCGGACGAGACTAGATAGTTTTACTTCGGTGTGTTTCCTTATGGCTGGTGAATGAAATTTCCACCCTTCATTGGCGACAAGCAATTATGCTTTGCGCGCTTGCCGGTCTGTACACATTGCGTTAGGAACAGTCTTTCGTGAAAAAGAACGTTCTGATCATTGTGGAGAATCTGCCCGTTCCTTTCGACGCACGTGTGTGGAAAGAGGCATGTTCGCTTCGCAAAGCCGCCTACGAGGTGACGGTGCTCTGTCCGAAGGGTAAAGGGTACGAGCAAGGCTATGAGCACTTGGAAGGTATCCACATTTATCGGCATCCCATGCCTAAGGAAGGGAACAGTCCACTGGGCTATCTTTGGGAGTATGGGTGTGCCTTGTTCTGGGAGTTTTTGTACTCCTGGTGGATTTACTTCCGGCGTGGATTTCATGTGATCCAGGGGTGTAATCCTCCCGACGATATCTTTCTCGTAGCCCTCTTCTTCAAACTCTTCGGCGTCAAGTACATCTTTGACCATCACGATGTAAATCCTGAACTGTATTTGTCCAAGTATGAACGGCAGGATTTTTTTTACAAAACACAGATTTGGCTGGAAAGGCTTACCTTCCATTTTAGTGACGTAGTGATGTCCACGAACAATAGTTATAAGGACATTGCACTCCGACGCGGTGGTTTGGCCCCAGAAGACGTAATCGTTGTACGAAATGGCCCGGACTTGAAAACTCTTAAGCCGATGCCCCCTAAACCGGATCTCAAGCATGGCAAGCGTTACCTCGTCGGGTACGTGGGTACCATGAGTACGCAGGACGGTCTGGAGATATTGCTGGATGTGGCCGACCACATCAAGAGACTGGGGCGCACCGATATTCACTTCACTTGCGTGGGTGGAGGGCCGGGGCTGGCATCGCTTCAGAAGATGGTCAAAGACAAGAATCTCTTGGACACCGTCAACTTCACTGGCCGGATTTCCGATGCCCAACTCGTGGACGTCCTTTCCACCGCGGATGTTTGCGTAAATCCGGACAAGCCATGCGAGATGAACAACATTTCCACCATGATCAAGATCATGGAATACATGGCTCTTGGCAAGCCGATCGTTCAGTTTGATCTTAAGGAAGGCAGGTTCAGCGCGCAGGAAGCTTCGCTGTACAGCAGTGATGAGAACCAAGTGGCGGATTTCGTTGACAAGATTCTGTGGCTGCTTGAGCATTCCGATGAAAGAAAGAAAATGGGTGAATTCGGACGCAGACGCGTCGAAACAGAACTGGCTTGGGAGTATTCCGTCGATCATCTGCTGGAAGCCTATGAGAGGGCTTTCAGCAAAAGGGCGGCAAGAGGGCGTAAAGATAACCTCGACGCCACGGCACAAATCTAGTGAGGCTCCGAAAGTACAACTTCTGTGGCTTGCGGCATTCTTATAGATGGCTTGAAAGCGACGTGCTCAGTGGAGTTAGACCTCATCTTGAGAGATATGGTGAAGCAGGCTAGCAACATGGCAGGCCGGGTGGCTGAAGGCGTAGGCTCGCTTGACGACAACAAGACACGGCAAGGTGACCCCGTGACTTTCAAACGGGCACTGAAGCCGCGCATCTGCATGCCGACAGGCAGAGGGTTCACCAGAAGAGCATTCCTGGGTGGCCACTATGAGGCGCAGGACGTTCTTTTGGAGATAGACGATGTTGATTTGATCGAACTCGAAGCGGGCCCGAGCTTTGGGTTTAAGGAGAGCCTTCAGCGAAGACTTCTGTATCGGGACGTGTCACGAAAAATAGCTTTTCTGAACCCCGGACTTCGGAAGGTCCGGCTCACGCGGGAATATGACTTATTCATCGTCCGCTGCCAAACCTACTGGGATTTGCTTTACATCAACGCGGTCGAGGGATGGAAAGACTACTGCAAGACCAGCGTTTTGTGGCTCGATGAGCTATGGGCAGCGTCGATATCAGAACATAGATACTGGCTTCCTGCGCTGAAGCAGTTCGACCACATTTTCATTGGCTACCGTGGTACGGTCGGGCCATTGTCCGCTGCCATTGGACGGTCTTGCCGGTGGCTTCCCGGCGGGGTCGACTGTGTTCGATTCAGCCCGTGGCCGGACCCACCGTCCCGTGTCGTTGACGTGTACAGCATGGGACGCCGGTGGGAGGGTATTCATAGAGTGCTGCTTAAAGCAGCAGGTAACGGCAATATCTTTTACATTTATGACACGCTTCCAAGGATAGCCGAGAGGGACGTGTACGATCATCGGCAGCATCGCTCCCTTTTTGCGAATGTAGCGAAGCGAAGTCGCTATTTCATGGTGGCGCCTGGAAAGATGAATTCTCAAGACGAAACTCAGGGTCAAGTTGAGGTCGGCTACCGCTATTACGAGGGAGCGGCTGCGGGTGCGATACTACTTGGTCAGCCGCCAGACTGTGAAGCATTCAGAGAGCTTTTTCCCTGGCAGGACATCGTCATAGAGGTTGAACCGGACGAGTCAGACATCATGGAGGTCATTGCGAGATTCGATTCGGAGCCGGCGCAAGTTCGCGCCATCCAGCAAAGAAATGCGACGGAAGCACTTTTGCGCCATGATTGGGCTTATCGATGGAAAGAGATATTCCGGGTAGCGGGTATTGAGCCTCTGCCGGCTATGGGGGTCCGAGAGCGTCGATTGAAAGACCTAGCCGAGATAGCCCAAACATCCTGCGAAAAGAAGTCATTTGTAGGTTCTTCGCAGTAAGATCTGACGCAGCAGTTCTTGCAGATCAAATCCCAAAGATCTCGAAATCAGCGAGCCGCTGGCGCTTCTACTACACCGGAGTCCAATCTTCTCAAGAGAGCCAATTGGAAGGCTTTCATTGAGCGTTGCGCATTCTTCAGTCACATTGAGTGAAGGCCGACATTCGAGAGTTCTCGAGAGTCCTGGCGTTCGGTTCAGGCACGGAGCGAGTTTCCGAGATGAGGCGACAAAACGTGGCGCAAGCGCTTCTGTCTCATGACTTGGGTATCGATGGAAGGAGAGCTTCAGGATTGCAGGTATTGATCCGTCGCTGCATATGTTTGCGCGTGAGGGCCGCTTGACGACTTGGTCGATTTCATGGCTAACGTTGCTGAAAGTGAAGCTTCTAGCTTTTCATCAACATAAAGAGTCCCCGACAGTTACTGTCCAACGTCACGGGCGCCCGGGCCATATAAAGGCATCTACAGCGCAGCCTCTCGCGGCCTCCGTACGGAAGCAGTCGATGAGTCCTGATCACGAAGGACTAAAGATTACGCTTTTCGGTAACTTCGGCATGGGTAACCTGGGGAACGATGCTACGCTGCAGGCCATGCTGTCCAACCTTCGAAGGTACGTGCCGAAGACGAAAACCGCTTGCGTTTGTACCGGTCCCGAAGGTACGGAGTTGGCGTACAACATCTTGGCCTTTCCGACCAGAGTTGGGATCAGAAAGATGTTCAGCGTATTGCAGAAGAACACTTGTGCCATGAGGAAGTTCAGAGCAAGTACTTTTGGATTGCCGCGAGAGAATTGGCAGTTCAAAAGCCTTGTCTGGCTGAAGCGTGCAGTGCTTTCAGTGCTTGAGCCATATCAGTGGGTCAAGGGATTTAGGGCGCTGTGGGGAACTAACGCGCTGATCATACCAGGAACGGGATTGCTTACGGATGCTTCCGGTCTTTTGTATTGGGGCCCGTACGATATGTTCCGGTGGTCAGTTATCGCGAAATTGTGCCGGTGCAAGCTCTTCTTCGTAAGCGTAGGGGCTGGCCCCATTTACAGTCGCGCTGGCAGATTCTTCGTCAGGGCAGCTCTTTCCCTGGCAGACTTCCGCTCGTACCGGGATGAGTCCACACTGCGATACCTTAAAAGCATTGGTTTCCGAGCTACAAATGATAGGGTCTTCCCGGATCTGGTTTTTAGTTTGCCCGAACGTGTGATGCCACGTGGCCGCGAGAGCAAGGGGCACAGATTGGTTGTTGGCCTGGGGTTGATGGAGTATGCCGGGAAGTACAGCATCGAGAGGCCGAGCAACACCATTTACTCTTCGTACTTGGAAGCTCTTGTCGGATTCGTGAGCTGGCTGCTGGTTCACGAATTTGACATCCGATTATTGATCGGAGACCGCGCGGACAACCGCGTAACGCGGGAGTTCAGATCCTTGCTGAAGCAACGGTCAGTAGGGCACGAACAGGAACGGATTATCGATGAGCCGGTCACATCTGTAGAGGATCTCTTGAAGGAGCTCGCTTCAACGGAACTGGTACTAGCGACTCGCTTCCACAATGTCCTGTCAGCACTGCTTCTTAACAAGCCGGTCATCGCTATTTCATTCCACCATAAATGCGCTTCCCTTATGAGCCAGATGGGACTCTCGGAATACTGTCAGGACATTAACTCCTTAAGCGCTGACAGGTTGATCACGCAATTCTCGCAACTCCAGCAAAACGCCGACTGCATAAAGCGGATGATCAGCGAAAGAGTGGAGGCCTGCCGGGATGCACTGGAGGAACAGTACACCATCATCTTCCGGGAGATATGTCGTGAGAAACAGCAGTGGCCGGCGCCGGCCAACGAGATTTCAACACACCACTAAGAGCGGGGTTCTATCGTAAAGAGAGGCAGGGGGCTTATGCCGTACACCTACACACTTCCACAATCAACTTCATTTACCGGAACCGGCCTGGAGGGGTACAGTTTCGGGCCGCTTCGCCAAAAGGATCTCGATGTCTATTACATCGAGTCGGAGAAGGGTCACGATACCTTCATGGTCAGCAGGAAGATTACCCGTGCTTACTATGTCCTGTCGGGAAGCGGGCACTTCACTATTGACGGTCGCAGATACGATGTCAGCTCCGGCATTCTGGTAGAGGTCCCGCCAAAGGTGGAATATTCATATTCAGGAAAAATGACACTGATAGGATTCGCTAGGCCTCGCTGGTTCCACGGCAATGATACACATACCAGGTGGAACCCGGATGTGACGTGCCGCCGGGATTCTAGTTGCTTGCCCGGTCGGGAATCGTTCTTAACGACGCTAGTTAGATTCACGATTGCAGGGAAGTCGCCGGTCGGGGCTTTCCTACGACTTAACAATCGGATATGGTGCCATCTTGCTCCCTCTATTACTTGTCTCCGCCCGGTACGCTCTTACGGCGACTTTTTGCATGCCTTGACCCGCATTCGGAGCGCCCGGGCGCAGGCTTTCAGCACTCATTTTCTTCGCAACCGACCGGAGTTGGAACTTATTCGGCGCCTGCTACAGAAGAAGAGCAGCGGCGAGAGCTTGAGAATAGCGGCTCTCGGTTGCAGTATGGGTCCAGAGGCTTATTCGATAGCTTGGAGAATACGGTCGGCCCGGCCCGACTTGAAGCTGATCCTAAGCGCGGTGGATATTTCCCCGCGCGCTGTGGAATTCGCGAGACGCGGCGTCTATTCACTCACCAACTCCGAGCCAACGAGGTCAGCGATTTTTGAGCGTATGACCGCGGAGGAGAAGGAGGAATTCTTTGACACGAACGGGCAGACTGTGGCAGTAAAGCCCTGGATTAAGGAAGGGATCCAATGGCGTGTAGGCGACGTGGGGGAGCCGGACGTGGTTGACGCGCTTGGACTGCAGGATCTGGTGGTGGCGAATAATTTCCTGTGCCACATGGTTCCCTCCGAAGCGGAAAGGTGCCTGCGCAACATCGCTCGGTTGGTGAGTCCCTTTGGGTATCTCTTCGCTTCAGGAATTGACTTGGACGTCCGAACCAAGGTTGCGCGGGACTTGGGCTGGACGCCGGTACAGGAGCTTTTAGAGGAAGTCCACGATGGCGATCCGGCCTTGCGCACGCATTGGCCATGGCATTATGGGGGGCTTGAACCTCTAAACAAGAGAAGACAAGATTGGAGAATCCGCTACGCGGCTGCCTTTCAGGTAGTGCCTGGCGTGGCAGTGCCAGCGATTCCCGTCCAGTCTGAAAATGAACTCGCAGTAACGATCAGCAAAAACTAGACGGCCGATGAAGGATCTCAAAGAAAAAACGATCCGTGGTGGCTTCGCGAGACTTTCGGCTCAGGCAGCC
>Ga0187788_10000328_pt1 | contig 13016 bp, 12 predicted proteins | sample 1015_BV01_MP10_2_FD_133008 | JGI IMG/M metagenome (GOLD analysis project Ga0187788, IMG submission 133008) | Tropical peat soil microbial communities from peatlands in Department of Meta, Colombia - 1015_BV01_MP10_20_MG | ecosystem: Environmental > Terrestrial > Soil > Wetlands > Peat | place...
GAGCGAGGACACCGCGAAGGCTGAGCCGCAGCATCGCTCAGTCCCCGAGCGTCTTCAGCCGTTCGAGCACGCGCTCGACGGTCGGGTCGAGCATCTCGGCCACGATGCGTCCGTCGCCGAGGAAGAGCACCCGGCCCCCGTAGCTCGCCGCGTTGGAGTCGTGGGTCACCATGACGATGGTCTGGCCGAGCTCGTCCACGGCGCGCTGCAAGAACCCCAGGATCTCCGCGGCCGCGCGGCTGTCGAGGTTCCCGGTGGGCTCGTCGGCGAAGACGATCTCCGGTTTGCTCGCGAGCGCCCGGGCGATCGCGACTCGCTGCTGCTCGCCGCCCGAGAGCTGGTTCGGACGGTGATCGAGGCGGTGCCGCAGCCCGATCGCGGCGATGATCTGGTCCATCCAGTCCGGATCGATGTGGCGATGGCCGAGGTCCGCCGGGAGCTGGATGTTCTCGATGGCGGTCAGCGTCGGGACGAGGTTGAAGGCCTGGAAGACGAACCCGACGTGGTCGCGGCGCACGATCGTGCGCTCCTTCTCTGTCATGGTCGACAGGTCGATGCCGCCCAGCCGGATGGTGCCTGAGGTGAGGGAATCCAGCCCCGCGAGGCAGTGCATCAACGTGGACTTCCCCGACCCCGAGGGCCCCATCACTGCGGTGAGCTGGCGAGTGGGGAAGTCGACCGTCACCCCATCGAGCGCCCGGACCTCCAAGTCCCCTTTTCCATACACCTTCACCGCGTCGATCGCGCAGGCGGCAGTGAACTCGCTCTGCAGCGCATCCAATGTCCGCATGTTCTGAGTGTGCGCTCGCGTTCGAGCAGCCCGAAGGGTCGTAGGTCCCGGGGCTCGCTTGCATCGCTCTGTTCACGTGACAGCCACCTTTGCGTCACTCCGAGCAGGACGTTCGCCCCTGTCTATTGGTCGATTCCGGGCCCACGATCGATGCAACACCCAGCGCGATTGGAGGAGCCGTGACCGTGAAGGTGCCCGAGGCGGCGCCGAATGGGGTACGCAAGCGAGTCGTGCTGGAGGAGCTGGGCGAGTCCACTCTGCTCCTGCCATCGCTCGTCGCGAGCGGACTCGAGGCAAACGATCGGGCGAAGTACCTGCTCACCCTGTTGCAGGCGGCCCGGCAGCACGCCGATGCACCCGACGCCCCTTCCTTCTCGCTTCGAGAGGAGCGACTCGCTGCGGGAGTGGGCGACTCCGAGCTCGACTCAGTGGTCGATCGAGCTCGTCGCATCGGCGACGACCTCTACGAGATCCCGCTCGCCGGACGTGTTCACGAGGATCTGATCACGGCGATCGGAGAGATGCTCATGCCGCTCGAGGCGGCGCAGATGGAAGGAGTGCCCGATCGTGCGCGGCTCGACGCGCTCGCGCGGGAAGCCCCCAGCGCGAGTGATGACATCCTGGCGGGCTCGTATCTCGCTCGGATGACCTCAGCGGACCGATCGTGCGGAGACTCGCTTCATCTGCTCGTGATGGACGCTCACCGTGCGCTCAACCGGCTTCATGCAGCAGTCGCTCCGGGAACGATCGACGGCGCGTCGGTGTACGGCCTCGCCGACCAGGACACCGACCTCGTCGCCGCGTTCATGGCCGGCGTCCATGCCACCGCGCCACTCAAGTTCGACCACCCTGGTCTCACGGCGAGCGCGACACGCGTCGGCAACCGGCTGCTGATCGAGAACGATCTCGGCACCACCAACGCACACGTCGTGGTGGTGGCCGTCGAGAACCTCGATGTCACGATCACCTACACCGACGTCCATGCCCGCCGTCTCGCGTTCTTCGAGTCGATGCTCGACAGCTTTCCCGTGACGTGGTCGGACGCAGAGCGGCTCGGCGGTGGGGCCATGCTCGGCGAGCACCACGTCGCGGTCGGGCGTTACACAGCACCCGATCGCGCCGGCCTCGAGATGTACCTCCGCCATGTCGGCTCACGGCTGGTCTTCGTCATCGACTGGAATCGCGCCCGCAAGCGGCTGACGGCGATCGTCGGCCGTGGTGATGCCGTGCGGCTGCTGTGCTGGGCCGCGGAGGAGGACGTCGGCCACATGGCGTTCCTGCTGCTCGGCGGCGAGCGGTTGATCTACGACGCCGTCGAGCGCGCCGCGAAGGTCCCCGCCCGCTACGGCGAGCCGCTGGTGGATGTCCTCGGTCGCGAGGCGACGATCGACGTCCTGCGGTTCGCGCTGCGGGCCGCTTCCGAGGGGTTGCGATCGGGCAAGTCGCCGTTGCTGATCCGGGACGAAGTCCGGGTCGAGGTGCTTCGGCACGCGCAAGCCTCACACGGGCGGCTGCTCGACAACGCGGCGGAGCATGCGGGCCTCATCGTCGAAGCCGCGCAAGCGTTCCAGTCCGCGCTCGTGCGTTTCGGCTCGGTCGACGACCCCGATGTTCTCACTCGTCTCGCAAGACGAGCGGCCGCATGGGAGCACGAGGCGGACGAGATCGTCATCTCGCAACGTCAAGCGGGAGAGCGCGTCGAGGGCGGCATGGCGGTCGCAGAGCTCACGACGACAGCCGACGACGCGATCGACCTGGTAGAGGAAGGCGTCTTCCTGCTCACCCTCGTGCCAGGCGACGCGATCGCCACGGTACGGCCCATCCTCATGCCCCTCGCGTCGATCGTCGTCATGGCAGCGCGTGAGCACCTGAAGGTCATCGAGATCTCACGCGAGGTCGTCGACAGTGCCGATCCCGACGACCTCGAGGACTTCATCGTCGCCGTCGACCGGGTCGCCAGCCTCGAGCACGACGCGGACGATGCCGAGCGGGCGGCTCGCGCCGCGATCGTGGCGACGGCACCCGACTTCCGGATCCTGTACATCGTCGACAACCTGGTGCGAGCCGCGGAGGAAGCCACCGACGCATTGCTGCGCGGCGCGCTCGGTCTGCGCGATCACGTGCTCAGCCTGCTGTCAGCGCGATGAACGTCGACGTGCGACTCCCCATCGAAGCCCAGCTCGCGTTCCTGGACGCTGCAGACCCGAGCGAGGCGCGGGCCGAAGCAGTGGGCGCCAAGGCCGCGAACCTCATGCGGATGGCGAGCGCGGGGCTTCCGGTGCCGCCCGGGTTCGTGATCCCCACCGAGGTCTGCGCCGCGTATCACGAGGCCGGCGGGGGCCTCGGTGCGGACGTGCTGTCGCTCATCGAGCGGGGAGTGCGTCATGTCGAGTCGGCGACCGGTCTCCGCTTCGGCGCGAGCCGGCGCCCCCTGCTGGTCGCCGTCCGCTCGGGAGCGGCGCGGTCGATGCCTGGCATGCTCGACACGATCCTGAACGTGGGCCTCTGCGACGTCACCGTGCGCGGGCTCCTGCGCTCGACCGGCGATCCCGTCTTCGTCTGGGACTCGTACCGGCGGCTGATCGAATCGCACGCCGAGGTCGTTGCCGGCTGCCCTTCGACTCTGTTCGGCGAGGCGCGTGCCGCCGCTCTCGAGCGTGCGGATGTGCCCACGCTCGCGGAGCTCGACGTTGCTGAGTTGCGTCAGCTCGTCGACGACATGAAGAGCATCTACCTCGCGGCGACTGGCGAAGTGTTCCCGCAGGATCCCATGCAACAGCTCTGCGAGGCGGTCGAGGCCGTGTTCCGCTCCTGGAGCTCCGATCGGGCGGTGGCCTATCGAGCGCTCGAGGGGCTCACCGATCTCCTGGGAACTGCGGTCACTGTGCAGTCGATGGTCTTCGGCAACCAAGGGGTGTCGTCGGGCTCCGGGGTCGGGTTCACACGCGACCCGGCCACGGGGGAGAACCGCCTCTACGTGGACTTCCTTCTCAACGCCCAGGGCGAGGACGTCGTCGGAGGCCGTCAGACGACCGGTGATCCGGAGCCGCTCATCGCTGCCGTGCCGGGTCTCGCCCATGAGCTGCAGCTGCTCCGGCGCACGCTCGAGTCGCTCTTCGGCGACGCTCAGGACTTCGAGTTCACGGTCGAAGACGGCAAGCTCTGGGTGCTCCAATCTCGCACCGCGAAGCGCACCCCTTGGGCGGCGTTGCAGATCGCGTGCGACCTCGTCGACGAGGGAGTGCTCGACGAGGCCACCGCGTTCGATCGAATCGCGTCGCTCGACCTCGACCGCGTCGCGCGGCTGCGCCTCGACACCACCAGCGCGGAGGTCCCGATCGGTCGGGGGACCGCTGCGAGCGCCGGCGTCGCGGCCGGAGTGATCGCGCTCGACGCGGTGACCGCCCGTGAGCGGGCCGAACGTGGTGAACCCGTGATCTTGGTCCGCGATGACGCCTCGACCTATGACATCGCAGCGTTCTCGGTCTGCGCAGGCTTGCTCACCGCGCGCGGGGCACGCACGTCGCACGCGGCGGTGGTTGCCCGACAGCTCGGCATGGCGTGCGTCGTCAACTGTGCCGACCTGACGATCGACGTGCACACGCGACGCGCGACGTTGGGTTCATGCCAGCTGCACGAGGGCGAGGCCATCACCTTGGACGCTGCGGAAGGAGCGGTGTATCAAGGCATCCTCGACCTCGTGGAGGAACGCCCGAACGAGCTGGTGAAGCGCGTGAGAACCTGGAGGCACGATGAGTGCGGAGCTGGAAGATGACGTGGAGCCCGGGCTGCACGCGGAGAGGGCGAACGGACACGGTGCCCAACGCGCGTCAGCGCCTTCTGGAGGTGCGGTCTACGGGCTCGGGATGATCGGCGCCCTCGTGTGGTTCTGGCAGCAGGCTGACGGCACCGGGGAGCGCGCCGTCGCAGTGCTGAAGGCGATCGTGTGGCCCGCGTTCCTCGTGTACGAAGCGTTCAAAGCGTTCAAACGCTGATCGAGTGCACTCGATCAGCGTCGGACGCGCCATCAGCTGCTGAGCTGGCTGACGATCGCCGCGGAGTCGATCCAGACGTTCTCGCGGCTGATCAGCCCGTCGCGGAACTCGAACACGTGCAGGATCCGGAACGTGATGCGCCGGTTGTTGCCCGGGAACCCGAGGAACTCGCCGATCACCGTCCCGGTCATCAGCTGCTCCATCACGAGGGCGTTCTCCGACACATACTCGTGGGTGGGCGTCTCTTCCTCGGTGCGGAAGTTCTGGGTGAGGAACCCGTAGAAGTGCCGGGCCTCGTCCTTGCCGTGGTACGGCGCGCCGGGGAACCCGACGGGGTCGTGCTCGATGTCTTCCGTGTACACGGAGACTGCGCCTTCGACGTCGCCGGCGCCCTCTGCCTTCAGGTGCCGCTCGACGAGTGCCTTCATCTCGGTGATGTCCATGTCACCCTTCCTCTCGTGCTTTGTTGATCTCATGGTGTGAGGGTGTTATCATCATGAGATGAAAGTCTCACGTCAAGAGGCAATTGTCACGAAGTCGTCGGGACGAGTGAACCAGAAGGCGCGGACGCGCGCAGCGTTGCTCGCTGCGGCTGTCCAGCTCGTGCGCGAGGGCCGGCCGCCGTCGGTGCCAGATGCCGCCGAGCGCGCGCTGGTCTCGGTGGCGACGGCCTATCGCTACTTCCCGACGGCGGACGACCTTTGGATCGAAGCGTCGTTCGAGACGATGGACTTCACGGAGATGAACGCTGGCATCGAGCGGGCCCTCGAGTCCGCCGGCGACGACCCCGCGGCGCGACTCGACGCGGTGGTGAAGGGCATCGGCTGGGACATGCTCGACAACCCCCTGCCGTACCGCACGATGGTGAAGCTCGCATCCGATCGGTGGTTCGCGCAGCAGCAGTCGTCAGCGTCAGAGTCGGCGCCGATCCGCGAGGGGAGGCGCCACCATTGGAACGAGCGAGTGCTCGAGCCGGTTCGAGGCACGCTCACGGATGCGGAACGTCGCCGTCTCATCGCCGCGCTCGATGTCGCGTGGGGCACTGAAGCAGCGATCTCGCTCGTCGACGTCGCCGGCCTCGACGTCGACGACGCCAAGCGGGTGATGCTGCAGACCGCACAGTGGGTGCTTGCGGCTGGGCTCGCCGACGCGAAGGGGCGGGCGCGCGCCAAGGGTTGATCTCGTTCTACGGTTTGCCCATGCCTGCTCCCGCCATCACCGCTGAGCCGAAGGACCTCGGCTTCGACGCCGATCGTCTTGCTCGGATCACCTCCCACTTCAAGGCCTACGTCGACGATGGCCGCCTGCCGGGTTGGGCGATCGCCGTCTCGCGAGATGGCGAGACCCCTTACCTCGAGACCTACGGCAAGCGCGACCTCGAGTCGGGAGCGCCCGTCGAGCTCGACACCGTCTGGCGCTTCTACTCGATGAGCAAGCCGATCACGACGGTCGCCGCGATGATCCTCTTCGAGGAAGGCAAGCTCGAGCTCACCGATCCAGTCGCGAAGTTCATCCCCTCGTTCGCCGACACTCGCGTGTACTCGAAGGGCCCGGCGACCAACCCGGGGACGGTGCCGCAAGCGCAGCCGATGACCGTGCACAACCTGATGACCCACACCTCGGGTCTCACGTACGGGTTCATGTACGCGACCGGTGTCGACCACCTCTATCGACAGGCGGGCTTCGAGCTCGGCACGCCCGACGGACTCGATCTCGCCGACGCGTGCGACGCGTGGGCCGCGATCCCGCTGCTCTTCCAGCCCGGCACCGAGTGGAACTACTCGGTGTCGACCGACGTGCTCGGCCGCGTCGTCGAAGTGGTGTCGGGCCAGACGCTCGGCGACTTCATCGAGGAACGCATCTGCCGTCCGCTCGGCATGGCCGACACGTCGTTCTGGTGCACCGACGAGCAAGCCGATCGCTTCGCCGCGCTGTACGTGCCGAGGCCCGGCACCCGCAAAGCAGTGCCTGCGCCGCTGGGGCAGCGCACGAGCGAGCCGCCGATCTTCCTCGGGGGAGGAGGCGGCCTCGTCGGCACCCTGTACGACTACATGCGGTTCTCGCAGATGATCGCCAACAACGGCGTGCTCGACGGGGCGCGCATCCTCGGCTCCCGCACCGTCGACTACATGGGCCAGAACCACCTTCCCGGTGGCCACGACCTCGCCGAGGTCGGCCGGCCGCTCTTCACCGAGTCGGTCTTCGACGGCACGGGCTTCGGGCTCGGCTTCTCGGTGGTCGTCGATCCGGTGAAGACGAAGAACCTCTGCTCGAAGGGCGAGATGGCGTGGGGCGGCGCGGCGAGCACTGCGTTCTGGGTCGACCGCAAGGAGGCCATCACCGCGCAGTTCATGACGCAGCTGCTGCCCTCGAGCACCTGGCCGATCCGCGCCGAGCTGCGCAAGCTCGTCTACGCCGCGCTGGTCGACTGAGATGGCGGCGCCTTCGTTCGATCTGGTGCAGAAGACGTTCGCGGCGTACCCCGACGCGGACCCCACCTTCAGCGCGCAGCTGTGCGTGCAGATCTCGGGAGAGCCGGTCGTCGATCTCGCATGCGGCGCGATGGAGCCCGATTCGCTGCTTCCCGTGTACTCGTCGAGCAAGGGAGCGACAGCGGTCGTCGTCTCGCTCCTCGTCGACCGCGGGCAGCTCGACCTCGACGAGCGTGTCGCGAGCTACTGGCCGGAGTTCGCTCAGCGTGGCAAGGGCGTGATCACGGTCAGGCAGCTGCTCTCACATCAGGCGGGACTGCCGGGTGTCGACGGGGGGTACTCGTGGGAGGAGGTGATCACGCACGACGCTCTCGCGAAGCGTCTCGCCGCGCAACGACCGTTCTGGCAGCCCGGTCAGGCGTTCATGTACCACGCGTTGACGATCGGCACGCTCGCCGACGAGCTCGTGCGCCGCATCGACGGCCGGCGAGCCAGCGATGTGCTGCGCGCGGACGTGACCGGCCCTCGCGGCATCGACGTGTGGATGGGAACTCCCGAGTCAGAGGATCACCGCATCGTCCCGGCGCTCCCTCCGACCGGTGACGAGCTCACCGCTTTCCTCCTCGAGAACCCGGGCGCACTCGACGCCACCGATCCGCTGACCAGCACCGCGCTGCCACGCGGCAACCTCATCGAGATGCTCGTGCGCGTGAACGACGTCGACATGCGGCGCACGGCGCCACCGGCCGCAGGCGTGCTGGCGAGCGCCCGCGGACTCGCGGACTTGTACGCGTCGTTGCGTCACGAGGTCAACGGGCAGCCTCGGCTGGTCAGCGACGAGACGATCGCGCAGATGTCGCAGGTCCAAGTCGCCGGCACCGAGGTGGGCACTGGTCTCACCGCGCGCTTCGGCGTGATCTTCCAAGCGCCCTGCGCTCCGCGCTGGCCGTTCGGCAGTGTGCGCGCGTTCGGCCACGACGGTGCCGGTGGCTCACTCGCGTTCTGCGACCCGACGTACGACATCTCGTTCGGGTACACGGTGCAGCGGCTGCCGCTGCCCGGCGGGATGGACGTGCGCGCGCTCGAGCTCGCTGCGCTCGTGCGCCAGTGCCTGAGCTGAGCTGAAGGTTCACCACCTTGCGGTGAAATAGATCACCCCAACCTTCGTCTTCACGCGCCCGTACTCGGTTGCACGAAGCGAGCAGCGCGACGAAGTCCGCTGCTCTGAGTGATCCGAAGGAGCAGAGATGAAGACGTATCGCATCGGCGGACTCGTGCTGGCCGCCGGGCTTCTCTTCGCGGCGTGCAGCAGTGGCGCCCGGCTGAGTGGCGCGGCGTATGGCGGCGGATCCGCGTCGACGCCCGGGTCGACCCAGGTGACGGTGAAGACGTCGGCGAGCAAGCTGGGCACGATCCTCGTCGACTCGCAAGGCAGGACGCTGTACGCGTTCACCAACGATGCCAACGGCATGCCCACCTGTGACGGCGCATGCGCCGACGCGTGGCCTCCCGTCGCGGCTGACGGGAACACGACGGTCGGAGGCGGTGTCGGCGCCGGCCTCCTGTCGATGGTTCCTCGAGCTGACCACACGTCGCAGCTCAAGGTGGGCAAGTGGCCGGTGTACCTGTATGCGGGCGACGGCGCACCCGGGGATGTCAACGGCCAGGGCAGCGGCGGTTCATGGTTCGTCCTCGCGCCGGATGGCTCGCTCATCAGGAGCTGAGCGTCACCGCAGCAGCGAAGCGAGCGTGGCGTCCGGGTCGGCTGGCACACCCTGGGCGGCGAACCATCGTGCGACGTTCGAAAGGTCACGGTGCAAGAGCTCGTAACCGATCGTCGAGCGGTGCAGATCGACCGCCTGCGGCACATCGATCAACCAGACTTGCTCGCGCCACCACAGCACGTTGTATGCGGACAGATCTGCGTGCACCCATCCCGCGTCGACGACGGCCTGCACCGCGTCGACCAGCTGATCCCATGCGAGGGCGAGGGCGGCGCGGTCGAGCCGCGCCTCCGCGAGTCGAGGTGCGGCGCCCTCGTCGTCGCCGAGGTACTCGAGGAGCACTGAGGTCGCATGGTCCGTCGCCACCGGATACGGCACGGGCGCGCCGCCGTGCCACAACGAGGTGAGCACCTCGAACTCGTGGGACACCCAGTCCCGACGGACCACCTCCCGCCCACGGCGGGTCATCTTCGAGACAGCCCTGCGGTCACGCGAGCTGCGGATCGCGCGTGCTTCTCGATAGCCGACGTCGTTGCGGAAGGTGGCCGACGTCGTGAAGCCGAGGACTTCGAGCTCACCTTTGAACGTGACCGTCTTCGGTCGGTAGCGCTTCTCGGCGAGGAGATGGCGACCGGTGCCGTCGGCCGCGATGCGCTCGACGACGCGGATCTCGGCTTCCTTGCCGGTCTTCAGGGTTCCGAGGTCGGCGTCGACGTAGTCGTCGACGAGGACCCACGAAGGGACAGGTCGGGGCATCGCACACTCCGGGCGTCGAGCGAGAGGATTGGCCCGACCGGGCGCGGTGCGCAGGAGGAGTCGAAGCTCAGTGCGCGGGAGCGAGGCGGTGGGCGCGGGCAGCTGTGTTCACGGCGGGCACCTCCTCTTTCGTGGGAAGCGGCCATCTTAACTACGGTGCGGCGCGTGATCAGCGAGATGACCATCGAGGAGGCAGGGCGCGTCTTCACCGATCCAGCCGCGTATGCGGACGAGCCCCGGTTCCACGCGGCGTGTGCGCTGCTGCGACGCGATGCGCCGGTGCATCGAGTGGAGGCCGACGGCTTCTATCCCTTCTACGCGGTCACGAAGCACGCGGACGTGATGGAGATCGAGCGCCAGCACGACAAGTGGCTGAACGCTCCGCGCCCGCTGCTCGGCGCCAAGGAGGGCGACGACCAGCGCGCTGTCACGGGCGACGTGCTGCGCACCCTCATCCACATGGACGCGCCCGACCATCCCGTCTACCGCCAGATCGCGGCCGACTGGTTCCTGCCGAAGTCCTTGTCACGGCTCGACGACCGCGTGGCTGAGCTGGCGAAGCGCTACGTCGACCGGATGGCCGACCTCGGGGGCGAGTGCGACTTCGTCACCGACGTCGCGGTCCACTACCCGCTCTACGTGATCCTGTCGATCCTCGGCCTGCCCGAAACCGACTTCCCTCGGCTGCTGAAGCTCACGCAAGAGCTGTTCGGCGCTGCCGATCCCGAGATGGCTCGCGGGACGACGCCCGAAGAGCTGATGGCGACGATCCAGGACTTCTTCCAGTACTTCGTCGCGCTGACGGAGGATCGGCGCGCACATCCCGGTGAAGACCTCGCATCGGTGATCGCGAACGCGGACATCAATGGCGCGCCGATCGGCATCTTCGAAGCGGTGAGCTACTACGTGATCGTCGCGACGGCAGGCCACGACACGACCTCGTCGTCGATCGCCGGCGGGCTGCACGCGCTGCTCGAGCACCCCGATCAGCTGCAGCGGCTTCGGGAAGATCCGTCGCTCATGAGCACCGGTGTCGAAGAGATGATCCGGTGGGTCACGCCGGTCAAGCAATTCATGCGCACTGCGACCCAGGACTACGAGCTGCGGGGCGTGACGATGAAGGCGGGGGAGTCGGTGCTGCTCTCGTACCCGTCCGCGAACCGCGACGAGGACGTGTTCGAGCACGCCGATCAGTTCGACGTCGCGCGCAACCCGAACAAGCACGTCGCCTTCGGCTTCGGCGCGCACTTCTGCCTCGGTGCGCAGCTCGCGCGGATGGAGGGGCGTGCGCTCTACAACGAGCTGATCCCGAGGCTGAAGTCGATCGAGCTCGCGGGCGAGCCGTCGTACATGCAGACGCTGTTCGTCGGCGGCCCGAAGCACCTCCCGATCCGCTACGAGCTCATCTAGGTGCCTGACCTCGTCTCACGGCCCGAGCACGTCACGCCGGAGTGGCTGACCGACGTGCTGCGTGAAGGCGGGGCGCTCGGCGTTGGCGCGCGAGTGCTCGCGTTCGATGCGACGGCGATCGGAACCGGACAGGTCGGCGCGAACGTGCGGTTCGCCCTCACCTTCGACGGCGCGCCAGGTCCGTCGTCGGTGGTCTGCAAATTCGCCTCGGCCGATCCGCAGAGCGCGGCGACCGGGGTCGCCACGCTCACCTACGAGACCGAAGTTGCGTTCTACCGGGAGCTCGCGAGCACCGTCGACGTGAGTCGCCCGCACTGCTACTTCGCCGACCTCGAGCACGGCACCGCGAACGTCGTCGTCGTCCTCGAGGATCTCGCGCCCGCCGTGCAGGGCGATCAGATCGAGGGCTGCACCCTCGAGCAAGCCGAGCTCGTGATGGAGGAGGCGGCAAAGCTCCACGCGCCGCGGTGGGGCGATCCTGTCCTCCTGGAGATGCCGTGGCTCGTTCGCACTCGGTCGGCCGGGATCGTCATGACGATGTTCTGGGACGGATTCGTCGATCGCTACCGCGACATGCTCGCTCCCGAGACGATCGAGGAAGGGACGCGCTTGATCGGCGCGATCGGGGCACTGCAGTCACTCGAGCCCCTCGTGCCGACGGCGATCCACGGCGACTTCCGGCTCGACAACATGCTGTTCGATGCATCGGGGCACACGCGGCCGGTCACCGTCGTCGACTGGCAGACGGTCGAGGTCGGGTCGGGGCCACGGGACGTCGCGTACTTCATCGGCAACGCGTTCGCTGACGTCGACGAACGCCGCGCGCATCAGGAGGGGCTCGTGCGCCGGTACCACGAGCACCTCCTCGACCGAGGAGTGACGGGCTACACCTTCGACGACTGCTGGCTCGAATACCGGCGTCACGGCTATGCGAGCCTCATCATGGCGATCGCCGCGTCCATGCTGGTCGGGCGCACCGAGCGGGGCGACCGCATGTTCATGGCGATGGCCGATCGGTCGGCGCTGCTCGCCCGCGACGTCGATGCCTTCGCTGCGCTCACGTCAATCTGACGGTGCACCGCCCTCGCACTTGCAGCCACGGACTTCCTTTCGGTCGTCCTCGGCTGCAAGTGGTGAGGACCGGGCGCGACGATGAGATGCTGGTCGAGAGGAAGGGAGCCTTCGCATGGATCGTCTCGTGATTGCAGGGGGCACGGTGGTCGACGGCACAGGCGCTTCCGGCTACGCCGCTGACGTCGCGGTGGAGGGTGACCGCGTCATCGAGATCGGGGTCGGCTTGCGAGGCGACCGGCGGCTGGATGGCAGCGGGTGCATCGTGGCGCCGGGCTTCGTCGACATCCACACCCACTACGACGCCCAGGTCTTCTGGGATCCCGGGCTGACGCCGTCCTGCTTCCACGGGGTCACGACGGTGGTCGCCGGCAACTGCGGCTTCAGCATCGCTCCCACCCGCCCCACCGACCGTGACCTCCTCGGCCGCACGATGGAGAAGGTCGAGGACATGGACCCGGAGTGCCTCGCCGCGGGCATCCCCTGGACAGAGTTCGAGTCGTTCCCCGAGTACCTCGACGCGGTGCGCCGCCGAGGTTCAGCACTCAACTTCTCTGCCTACATCGGGCACACCCCGCTGCGGCTCTATGTGATGGGCCCCGAGGCGGCTGATCGGCCTGCCAAGCCCCACGAGATCGCCGCGATGGTCGCGCTGATCGAAGAAGCGATGGATGCGGGGGCCGCCGGCTTCGCGACGAGCATGGCCGTCACCCACGTCGGTGCCGACGGCCGGCCGATCCCCAGCCGCGTCGCCGAGAAGGAGGAGATCCACGCGCTCGGTCAGGCCGTGGGTCGCAGCGGTCGTGGCGTCGTCGGCGTCAACGGTGGCGAGAACCTC
>Ga0187788_10000329_pt1 | contig 13012 bp, 11 predicted proteins | sample 1015_BV01_MP10_2_FD_133008 | JGI IMG/M metagenome (GOLD analysis project Ga0187788, IMG submission 133008) | Tropical peat soil microbial communities from peatlands in Department of Meta, Colombia - 1015_BV01_MP10_20_MG | ecosystem: Environmental > Terrestrial > Soil > Wetlands > Peat | place...
CTTGTCAATACTCGGGAGGTCTCTCTCGATCTTCTCTCCCCTTTCGATTCTCTCAATGTATCCCTTCAAATATCCAAACGGAATTTCCGGTTTCGTGGTCCAGCTGCCTTCATAATGGATCCACCCGCTTCCGCAAGAAACATAGAACCATGGGTCTTTCGATTTTTCAAATTCCACGAGCCAATCATTTCCCTCAGCAGTCTTTCTCAATGCCTGTATCTTTTCTTTGGGAGAAGCGTCGCTTTTCAATATCTTTGCTACCTCTTTGATCGGGGTTGCCAGCTTGGCCAGTCTGCACAGTTCCTCTTCTGGCCGAAACATCTGGACATAAGCCCCAGCGACCAGTTTTCCAACCGTGCTTTCACTGATCCCTGGGAAAAGCTTTCGGCAGGTATCTGCAAACAGGAGATAGGCCAGATAGGCAAGGTTCAGGTATTGAAAATGGAATTGCCACCCTTTGATCATTAAACTGACAAGTCTTTCCCAGGCATCGATCAGTTCATAAGAAGTATAGTACCCCCTTGGATCGGGAAAGACCAAATCATCAGATTCAAACTTTGGGAACTCCGGAATTTTTATTTGTTGCATCTCCTCGCCAAGAGCTCTGAATTTCTTCAACCACAATCCCCAGAGGGCATCATAATGATCAAACACGTAGAACACGCGTTTCTGGAAAAGTCCTGCCTTCTCTTGGATAATTTCCGGAGGAGGTGGCATCACAGGGGTGATATACATGTAACAGCCGACCATCCTTTGAGCGATCCCCTGAGCTGGCGGAATACAGAAGACTCTTGTGGTATATTGGGAAAGGGCAATTTGCCATGCCTCCTGAAATATAAGATCCAAAGGATACATTGCCTCCGGAGCATGGATCTTATCATGGAACCAGAAGTGTTTCTCTTCCCAATCCTTTCTGTCTTTGCTAAAGAGGTAATAAGGGGGATACATCTCCTCCCAGCCTTCCAATTCCTTGGGATAGTCTACCTCGAGGGGCATTGGGAAACCTTTCTTCTGCGCCATAAACGAATCCTCCTTTCTTTTTGTTGACCCAAAGAGATAACAGCATCTGACAGGATCTCTCCTGTCTTAAGCATTTGTTCGGATAGATTTGGAAGCTTTTTTGGTGATGGATGGCTTGAAAAAATTACCCTATCATTATCTTGTATCGGTAGTGAGTGAATTGTCAATATGAAAAAATTCACATGATAACTTTTCTAATGAAAGAGGAATTATTGCTCGGATTTGAACAATTTTTTCCCCTGACTTTGAATGAAATGGATGAAATTCTTGATGGCGGGGTTCGATTTTGCCTCTTTTAAATAGAGAAAGGCTACCTGGAGATAGAGCTTCTCTAATATAGGAATGGTTTTAATCACCCCTCTTTTCTCCTCATCTTCCACGGCTCTCTCAACGATGATGGAGATTCCTTTCCCCTCTGAAACCCACTGTTTTATGAATTCAGAACTCCCTGCTTCAATTAAAAGGGAGGGGTGAATTCCCATTTCCTTAAAAGCCTGTAAGATGACCCTCCGGGTGGTTGAACCTTTTGCTCGTAGGATCAACGGATATCTTCCAAGTTCCTTCAGAGAGACTGCCTTCTTTTTTGCCAGAGGATGGTCGGGCGAAACGATAAGGACGAGTTCTTCCCTTAGGAACGAAACCCATTCAAATCTTGAGGAGAACTTGACCACCCCGATTAAACCGAGGTCATTTTTGTAATCGCGGAGGCTCTTTTCGATCTCCTCAGAATTTCCTACATCCAAAGCGATCTTCATGAAAGGGAAAGAGGCTTGAAATCCAGAAAGGAGTCTCGGCATCAGACCTTTAGAATAGGACTCAGTGGTTCCTATCTTTAGAATACCCTGATACTCTTTTTTTAGGTTTTCTAAGAGATTCTCAACCTCCATCAGGGGGGAGGAAATTTTATGAGTATATTTAAAGAGGATTTTCCCAGCCTCGGTCAGGGAAAATCCTCCTCTCCTCCTCTGAATCAGCCCCATCCCTGCCGTGCCTTCTAACCCCTTGATATGTTTTGACACCGCGGGTTGAGAGATAAATAATTGCTCGGCAGCTTTGGAGAAACTCCTGAGTTTTGCAACCTCGTGGAATACGAGCAAGGAATTTAGGGATGGGAACAAATGTCTCTTCGGGTTCATCCTTTATAACCTTAGGTTATTTAAACATAAAAAGAAATGAATTGACAAGAGGATCATTTAAATAAGATAATTTTGAAGAATTAAGCGCTTCGAAGGAGGTTTTTATGGACCTGCGAGATTTCATAAGAAAGTGTGAGGAAGAGGGAGAATTGAAGAGGATCAAGGTCGAGGTGGACTGGAACCTGGAGCTTTCTCATATAGCGAAGCTGAACGAGGAAAGAAAGGGGCCTGCCCTCCTCTTTGAAAAGGTGAAGGATTATCAAATTCCCGTATTGACAAGCGCCTTCACTTCTCCCAAACGACTGGCCATTGCTCTTGGGATGCCTCTCGATTTCAGCATGTGCGACATGGCGAAAAGGTGGATGCAACAGACGACGAAGAAACTTATTCCGCCGGCGGAGGTCAAAAAGGGGCCGGTGATGGAAAACGTCGTCCAAGGGCGTGACGTCAACCTTTTTCACTTTCCTGCGCCCAAGTTCTACCCGATGGATGGAGGCCGCTTCATCGGAACAGCCCACTTCGTCATCACAAAAGATCCGGAGACGGATTGGGTCAACTTGGGAACGTACCGAATGCAGATCTTAGATGAGAAAACAACCGGAGTCCAGATCATCAAAGGGAAGCATGCGGACTTCATGCTGAACAAGTATCGGAAGATGAAGAAACCCATGCCTGCAGCCGTCGTTATTGGAGGCGACCCCCTTCTTTTCCTCTCAGGAAGTACCCTGGTCTCTGCTGGTCTGTGTGAATACGATATCGTGGGCTCCTTAAGAGGAGCACCTTCCGAGGTGATCAAGAGCGACCTCACTGGGCTTCCCCTTCCGAGCACGGCAGAGATCATCCTCGAAGGAGAAATCGAGACCGATCCTGAGAAATTTAAGGAGGAAGGGCCCTTCGGAGAGTATACCGGCTACTATTCCGGAAAGAAAGGCGAGGAGTGGCCTAAACCTGTCTTCACCGTGAAGCGGATCCTCCACCGGAACAATCCGATCTTTTGGGCCACTTCCGTCGGCAAACCCGTAACCGATACCCATATGATCCAATCCCTGAACCGCACCGCGACACTTTGGACAGACTTGGAGAATATGAAAGTTCCCGGCATTCAGTCTGTCTACATCCCTCCTGAAACCGGAGGTCGATTCTGGGGGATCGTGTCGGTTAAACAGATGTACCCGGGTCATTCGATGCACGTGGGAACAGCCGTCATCTCTACGACAACCGGCCACTATGGCATGAAAGGAGTCATTGTAGTGGATGACGACATCAAAGCCGATGATATTCAGAGGATCTTGTGGGCCTTGGCCATGCGCTATGATCCCTACCGAAGCACAGAGATTATTAAGCGAGGCCGTTCGACTCCGCTTGACCCTGCACTTCCCATTCAAGCCCGAGAAATAGTCTCCCGGATCATCATGGATGCCTGTATTCCGTATGAATGGGAACGTAAACCGACTGAGATCAAGTTGGATGAGGAGATGTTAAAGAAGGTTCAAAACCGATGGAAAGAATATGGGTTTTGATCTGAACCGAAGTGGATTGGGACCCAAGAGGAGCGGGAGATGTCCATCGTCATCGTAGGGATGTTGGATGAAAGAGAGGAAGCCCTCAAGATCATCAAGGAAAAGATAGAGAAACGAGGGCATGAAACACTCCTGATCGATATCAGCATCGGCACAGGGGCGATTGTTTCCTCGTTGAAAGCAGATGTGACCTGCGGGGAGATCGCCAAGTTGGGCGGAGGGACCGTCGAGCAAATTAAGGGCATGCTTGCCAAGGAGAGAGAAAAAGCAACGTCCATGGTGGCAGAAGGGCTGTCCAAGAAGGTCACGGAGCTTTATCGGGCGGGTAAGCTGAAGGGGATGATTGCCATTGCGGGTATGACAGGGACTTTTCTCTCCTTGACTGCGATGAGGGCATTACCTTTTGGAGTGCCCAAGCTTCTCATTTCAAGTGTCACCGCCATGCCGGCCTATGCCAACCGACTCGCAGATTATTTCGGGGTCAGGGACATCACCGTCATGCACAGTGTGGTCGACACCGTAGGCCTAAACCCACTGGTACGAACACTGGCAGTGAATGGCGCGAATGCAATCGCTGGAATGGTTGAAAGGATGGAACCCCTCAAGAAAGAGAGGAAGCCTTCGATTGCCCTTACCGAATTCGGCTTCGTTGACAAAGGCGCTCATTATGTAAGGGATCTTCTGGAAAAGGATTATGACATGGTCTCTTTCCATGCTACGGGATTGGGCGACCGAGCCGCCGTCGACCTGGTAAGTCAGGGACTCTTTGAGGCCTTTGTCGACCTGGTTCCAGGAAGCTTCAGCGAATATCTTTTCGGAGGAAACCGAGCCTCCGGGCCCAATCGGCTGGACGCAGCCCTTCATCAACCGATCCCTTACATCGTGGCCCCCTGCGGGTTCGACATGATCAGCTGTGGTCCGATCGAGAGAAGGGACAAAAGGGACCCCCTCTGGGTCAACCGAAAATTGGCCGAACGAAAGCTCCTGGTCCAAGATGCTCTGAGGGTTCAGGCGAGGACGACTCCCGAAGAGATGGAGACCATTGCCAGGGAGGTGGCAAGCAAGCTGAATGCCTATCCGAATAAAAAACGAATTAAGTTTGTCATCCCGAAACGCGGCTTTTCCTCTCTGAGCGCCGAAGGAGGGGCTCTTTACGACCCCGCATCCGATCAGGCCTTTATCGAGACCCTGAGAAAAAATTTGGACCCGGGAATCAAGGTCTTGGAGGTTGACACGGATATCAATAATCCTGAGTTCGCCCAGGTCGTGGTGGAGGCCCTTAAAGAAAGCTTGAGGAGCCAGACGAAGCAATGAACGATACCGCTGAATTGTTAAGGGGCTCTTCCGGTTGAAATCGATGAGAATTCCGTTTTCCTTGTGTAGGGATTCTGCCTCTCTCATTTGAGAGAGGGTCAAGGCTTGCGATTCGTCGTGGGGATATCGGGTGCCACGAGTTCGATCTACGGCATCGGCTGTTGGGGGTCCTGAAAGAGAAGAAGGTCGAGACCCACCTGATCATCACATCGACTTCCAAAAGGATTATCCTTGAAGAAACTTCCTATTCGATCGAGAGGATCGAGAAGCTGGTTTCTTACGTTCACAAAAATAGCGATCTTGGCACCCCGATCTCCAGCGGTTCTTTCGAAACCAATGGGATGGTTGTCATCCCATGCTCCACCAAATCACTCTCAGGGATCGCTCATTCTTATAATGAAAATCTGCTTACTCGGGCGGCGGATGTAACACTGAAGGAACGGAGAAAACTGATCCTTGCGATTCGAGAGACTCCCCTCCATCAGGGGCATATCGAATGAATGCTCCAGGCAAGTCGAATGGGCGCCCTCTTACTTCCCCCTGTCCCTGCGTTCTATGTTCATCCAAAAACCATCGATGATCTGATCAATCACACGGTCGGAAAGGTACTCGATCTTTTCGGGTTGAACCACCATCTCTTCAACCGCTGGGGAAGCTCCGAATTGAAGAAGGCTTTGAGAAAGAAAGGGCCCAAGGACTAAAGTGAAAGAGGGACCCGAGAAGCAGGCCATTTTACACAGATCCCCTGGGTGAAGAGACAGATGATTGAAAAGCTCTCCATTCCCCTTGCAAAGAGCGGGTAGCGATGTCGGAAAACTTTTGCACCGGTACTACTACCTTGAAACTCTTGAAAGAGAAGAGAGGCAACCCCATAATTCTCCTATCCTTGAAGAAGGGGGGAGGTATAGAATCTCACTTGGGGCTATAAAGGGGGCAGAGGGTTTCCATAAGGTTTATGAACCTATGAATCCATATGTCATACTTCCTTGACTTAAGCGAAACGACGAAAATCTCAAGGTATAGAGGATTCTTAAAGGGGATCACTTTTAGAAGTCGCCCCTTCTCCTCTTCGCTGATTGCCCTTCTGCTCACGACACCTATTCCCTTTCCTTGGGCCACCCATTCTTTGATGAATTCAGTGCTCTTTGCTTCGATAAGAACAGCGGGATTTACACCCAGGTTCTTCAGAGAGGACAAAACGATTCTTCGCGTTGCAGAGCCCTCCTCCCTTATGATGAGCGGATAGTCCTTTATTTCGAGCAAAGAAACCGATTCCCTGCTGGCGAGGGCATGGGTTTGGGAAGTGATGAGAAAAAGCTCTTCCTTCACAAAGGGAACCGACCAGAGCTTCTTAGAGTTTCTTGGATTGGCGATGATGACGATATCGTTTCGCAGGGAAGCAAGTGTCTTCTCCATGTCTTCAGATCCCCCCATATCCAGTTTAATCATGATTTGAGGATAGTTCTTCTGGAAGCTTCCTAGGATCTGGGGCATCATCACTTTTGCATAAGTACGAGTCGTGCCTATCTTGAGCATGGGACGAACATTTTTCTGCATGCCATTGATGGTACGTTCCAGCTCCTTGGCCACGTTTAGCATTTTCTCCGCGTACCGGAAAATCTTCCTCCCCTCTTCCGTGAGTTGAAGGACGCCCTTTTCCCTCTTCAGGAGAGCTTTCCCGACTTGGACTTCAAGGTGTGTTACGTGGTTGGAAACTCCCGGCTGGGTCATCGAAAGGGCCTCAGCAGCTCTTGAAAAGCCTTTCGATTGTACCACCTCATGAAATACAAGAAGAGAAGTAAAAGAATAGGAGAACATATTAGTTTTACTTATATCCTATTAGAACAAATATCTTGACAAGTCAAGGTGCATCCCCCCAGAATATATTGGGGGTTTGGGTTTGTCATGGTGGGTACACTGGCTATTCTTTATATTGCCTACCTCAGATTCCGAAAAGCGTCAATAACGGAATTCTTCTCTTACAATTTTCCCTTTGTTTTCTCCTCTTTATATCAACAACGGTGGCCCCCGCTTTGGGGGAAAATGAGTATAAGCATCGGAACAATATTCTTATATTTTTTTCTTGGGTGGAAGGAGGGGGTGCCTATGCGAGTGGAACCAAGCAGCCATAGATCGTTTGGCAATTTAAGAAAGGAGGAAGGGACAATGAAAAAATTTCTTTTCATTCCATTGGTTATTGCGTTCTTAGCTGCTCTATTCTTAGGCGGGGGTATACCGACTCCAGCGGCTCAACCAAAGGCAGAAGTTCCAAAGGAGATTCGTATAGGTGACTGTGCGTCCTTAACGGGCATGTTTGCCGCTTTCGGTGAAGGCGGTGCATTTGGGATGAAAGCAGCCGCCGACGATATCAACAAGAAGGGGGGAGTATTTGTAAAAGAATACGGAGCGAAATTGCCGGTCAAACTTATCCTTCCCAATAACGAGAGCGACCCGATCAAGACAGGGACTCTTGCCGAAGAATTGGTTCTTCGCGATAAGGTTCACTTCTTTGCAGGACCCATTAGACCGCCGCCGATGAACGCCCCGATCGCTGCCATAGCCGAGCGGTATAAGATCCCGTTTGTTGCTGCAAACCCGTTGGAACCCTGGCAGGGCATGCGGACGGCGGTGACGCCACCTTGGAAATACAGCTGGATGTTTGGTTTTGCTATAGCGACTCCAGCTCCGCCGGGAGATTTTCGGCATGGCAAGCCCGGATATACGATAGCGGATACGTGGAAGTCTTATTTGGATATGTTCGGTGACAAGACCAACAAGAGAGCGGGGGTCTTCGCCTCGGATGAACCAGACGGCATAGGCTGGTACAACTCATTTCCTCCCATGTTAAAGAAATGGGGGTATCATGTATTAGGCGACGAAAAAAAATTGGGCTTAGCTCCTCTTGAAACGACAGACTTCACGCCCACAATAAAAGAGTGGATGAAGGATAAAGTTGAAATATTGTGGGGCAATGCTCCTGCGCCCTGGTTTGGAACATTGTGGCGGCAAGCTTATGCGCTGGGCTTTAAACCTAAGATGGTTGCTGCGGCAAGGGCAGCCCTTTTCTATGATGATGTCGCTGCCTGGGGTGGTAATCTCCCTCACGGCATCGGCATAGAGATGTGGTGGGATCCGACATTTAAAGGCTGCCCAGGTATTGGGGACACGACTCCAAAGACGCTCTTTGAAAGATGGAGCAAAGAGAAGGGCAAACCATTAAACCCCAATATCGGGATGGGCTATACTGCAATGCAAATCCTATTTGATGCCATCGAAAGGGCAGGTACCCTTGACGGAGAGAAGGTCAATCTGGCTATAGGGAAAACCGATATGATGACAATCAGTCATCGTATCGTGTTTGAACCGCAGACACAGTTTAGCCGAAACCCGCTCGTGTTTGGTCAATGGTTTAAAAAGGACGCCCCTCAAAAGTGGGAACTGAAGGTAGTGTTCTCCAAGCATGAGTTTATCCCTGCGGCGGCCAAGCCGATATTCCCTATGCCTTACTGATGATCCAGAGAGCAGACACTGCTGACGGACCTGAGCTTAATAAAATAGGATGGGGAGGGAAAAGCGATGCGAGGATTGAGTGCCTTCATATCGCTTTTCCTTGCCCTGAACTGTATCATCGTGAACTGCTGCAAATTGGTCTTAGCCTAGGAGGGGGATGAGATTGGAAGTCCCAATTCTTTCTGTAGAGAAAATAAATATGCATTTTGGAGGGTTGGCAGCAATATGTGATCTAAGTTTTGATGTACAGGCAGGTGAAATTTTAGGCTTGATGGGTCCAAACGGTGCTGGCAAGTCAACGTTATTGAATATCGTGTCAGGTGAATACAAGCCAACTTCCGGAATAATAAAGTATAGGGAGAAAGACATCACCGGCGTCCCCCCGCATAAGATTTGCCACCTTGGCATTGCTAGGACCTACCAGATTCCTCAACCTTTTACGCATTTAACGGCTCTGCAAAACATCACGATAGCAGCAGAATATGGAAAAGGACTTGGAAAAGCGGCTGCTGAAATGGAGGCTCTCAAAATACTTGGCAGGGTAGATCTTCTAGACAAGAGAGATGTGCCCGCTAAAGATTTGTCAGCGATAACTCTGAAAAGGCTTGAATTGGCCAGAGCCTTAGCTAGCAATCCCACACTCCTGCTGCTCGACGAAGTGGCCGCAGGATTAACTGAGGCCGAAATCCCAAGGGTACTTGACCTCCTAAGAGAGATACACGAAATGGGCATAACGATCATCTTAATCGAACATATTATGAGAATCATGGTGGAGGCAGTGAATAGGATTGTGGTCATGGATAAAGGTACGAAACTCACCGAAGGCAGGCCGAAGGAGGTCATGGAAGATAAGCAGGTGATCGAAGCCTACCTCGGTTAGTGCTATCTATAAGTTTGCTTTGAAGCGAGGAGAGGAAAGCAGAGGCCATAAGAATGCCTCAAGAGACACTGCTGAAAGTTAGCATGATTGATGTATTTCACAGCAGCCTTCAGGTGCTGTGGAATGTTTCATTAACGATTAAAGCCGGAGAAATCGTAGCTCTGATTGGCACCAATTCATCGGGGAAATCCACCCTGCTCGATACCATATCAAACTTAATTCATCCTATCAAAGGAAGCATTGACTTTGAGGGAAAAAGTATTACCACGTTGGAGCCTTACGAAACGGTTGATCTTGGTATTTCCCAGGTCCCTGAAGGAAGGGGAATTTTCCCTGACATGACCGTTTTAGATAATCTTATTATCGGCTCATACAATCGCAAGGCGAGGCCCAAAAGAGAACAGAACTTGCAAATGGTTTACGACCTCTTCCCGAGGCTAGGAGAGAGAAGAAGTCAACTGGGGAACACACTGAGCGGAGGAGAACAACAGATGTTAGCCATCGGGAGGGGCTTAATGTCGGCCCCGAAGCTGATGCTTCTTGATGAAATGTCTCTCGGCCTTTCTCCCTTAGTTGTGAATTACCTGTATGAAGCCTTGAGGGAAATTAAAGAAAGAGGAATTACGATCTTCTTTGTCGAACAGAATGTCAGGCGAAGCCTTGCAGAAGCTGAAACAGCCTATATATTGGAACGCGGGCGTGTTGTCCTAAGCGGTCCTGTGGCGGAACTTCGAGAGGAGGAGGAAGTTAGAAAAGCATACTTTGGTGTATGAATTTGATGAGGAGGGTCGTCCGTGACGGATCTTGCTGATTTATTTACTCCCATCGTGATGGGGATCTTGTTGGGCGGATTATATGCTTTAATTGCCCTGGGACTTTCCCTCGTTTTCGGGGTCATGAAGTTGATCAACGTCGCTCATGGAGACCTGGTTCTATTCGGCAGCTATTTCGGTTATGCCGCGATGACCCTTTTAGGGGTAGACCCCATCCTAAGCTTAGTCATGAGTATACCCATATTGTTTGCCATCGGGTTTTTTATCCAGAAGTATCTCATGAGGCGGGCTTTTGGAATATCAATGGAAGCTCCCTTGTTAATTGCTTTTGGGATTTCTTTAATCCTTCAAAATGTTCAACAGATCACCTGGTCTCCAATGGCACGGGGTTTAACCACGCCTTACGCCCTTGAAAGCTTTAGCATTGGGCCCTTTCGATTCCCCTTATCCTATCTCCTCGATTTTATAGCCGCCTTAGTAGTGACGCTCTCCCTCCGTGAATTTCTGAGACGGACTTATTTGGGCAAGGCGATTAATGCCGCCTCTCAGGACAAGAGAACAGCCCTTTTGATGGGAATAAACACAGGTCGCGTCTATGCCTTTGCCTTCGCAATCGCCATGGCAACTGCGGCCATATCCGGCGTTTTTCTTGGACTGACTTTTCCATTCACCCCCACGTCAGGGATATCTTTTCTCATCCTTGCCTTTGGCGTGGTCATCATCGGAGGTCTGGGTAGCATGCTGGGGACTTTTATAGGAGGGATGATCCTGGGTTTAGCTCAAACCCTTGGTGGCTATTTCGCCAGCGCAACCGCTCAGATGCTTATTCTTTACGTCATCGTGCTTGTGGTATTAGCCGTAAAGCCTCAAGGCCTATTCGGCCGTAAGGAGAGGGCCTAACGATGACCAATCTACGACTAAGAGGAGGATGGATACCGTTATCAATAGTCGTCCTCATTCTGGCAGTACTCCCAGTCGCGGGGGTATCCGGCCGGTGGCTCCTTTACATCTTCCTCTTCTTTGTCTACCTTTCTATAGCAAATATGTGGAACTTGCTTTGTGGCTACTCGGGTCTCGTATGCCTGTGCCTGCCTGCATTCGTTGGACTAGGGGGATACACTTTGGTCATAGGGACATGGATTGGTTTACCTACCCCGCTAGGAATAATAGCTGGAGCCTTAGTCGCCGCAGGATTTGCGCTACTCATCTCTGTTCCTGTCTTCAGGCTGAAGGGGATCTATTTTGCTATCGGGACTCTCGTCGTCCCTGAAGTACTGAAATATGTATTCTTTCTTTGGAGACCCGTCGGAGGCGCACTACAGGGCGGGGGCGCCGGCTATGTCCTGAAGACCGCAGATGGCTTTTCTACGATGGATATTTACTGGCTGGGTCTTTTTGTCGGGTTTGCGTCCGTTTTCCTTCTACGGTTCATCTTGAGTTCAAAACTGGGATCGGGGCTCGCCGCCATTCGAGATAATGAAAGAACCGCCGCAATTTGTGGGATAGACGTTTTCCGACTGAAGCTCTACTCTTTTGTCATCGCCGCCCTCGTAACGGGAATGGCTGGGACGATCTTCTACCTTCGTCAAGCCTACATAGAACCGGCTAGCTCCTTCAGTATCACCTGGACAATGATCGCAATTGTCGGTGTGATCACCGGAGGCTTACGCACTCAGGCAGGGCCGATTTTGGGCACGATGATCGTTGTCCTTTTACTCTTCTTGCTATCCAGATACGCCGGATATAGTTTGATCATACAGGGGATCATACTGCTTGGCGTAATGTTAGCGGCACCGCAAGGTATCATGGGGTTCATAGGCAAGACTCGAATTTACCGCTCCGTGGTCCAATTGGCCAGTGAGCGACGATATTAATCCTGGCCTTGTCACATTGAAATGAGATTTCGCCCCCCGGCCGATACTAAGGAGGACCAATTATGATCAAGGACCTAAGGGACTTTATTGATGAATGCGAAAGGAAAGAAGTACTGAAGAGGATCAAGGTAGAGGTAGATTGGGATTTGGAGCTTTCCCATATTTCCAAGCTCAATGAGGCTAGAGGAGGCGGCCAAGCCCTTCTTTTCGAGCATGTGAAAGGACATGAAGGTGTTTCTGTATTGAGCTCAGCCCTCACCACCGAAAAGAGACTGGCCATCGCGCTTGGCATGCCGGACAATTACCGCTTAATCCAATTAGCAAAGGAATGGGTCGATTTAACTTCCAAGGCCAAAATTCCCCCGGTAGAAGTCCCGGATGGCCCAATTTTTGAAAATGTGTTCGAGGGGCATAAAGTAGATCTTTTTTCGCTGCCGGCACCAAGATTCGCCCCTCTCGATGGAGGACGTTACATTGGGACCGCAGTCAGCTTAGTCACTAAGGATCCAGATACGGGATGGATGAATTTAGGAACCTATCGGATGCAGCTCATTGACAACAACCGCTCCGCCATACAGATTCACCATGGGAAGCATGCCGACCTAATGCTGGATCGATATCGGGAACTCAAGCGACCCATGCCAGCGGCTGCCGTTATCGGCGGACCCCCCATACTTTTTCTTTTGGCAAGCACCACCGCACCTTGGGGAATCAGTGAGTACGATCTGGCAGGGTCCCTGCGGGGGGCTCCCGTCGAGGTCATCAAGAGCGACATGACAGGTTTGTGGATACCCGCCACAGCAGAAATTGTCCTGGAAGGAGAAATAAGCCCGGACCGCAGCACCTACGTAGAAGAGGGACCTTTCGGAGAATATACGGGCTATTACTCGGCAAAGGAAGGAAAGGAGTACCTTGAGCCCGTTCTTAAAGTGAAGCGCATTTTACGCAGAAATAGGCCAATCTTCTGGATCACCACAACGGGCAA
>Ga0187788_10000330_pt1 | contig 13004 bp, 13 predicted proteins | sample 1015_BV01_MP10_2_FD_133008 | JGI IMG/M metagenome (GOLD analysis project Ga0187788, IMG submission 133008) | Tropical peat soil microbial communities from peatlands in Department of Meta, Colombia - 1015_BV01_MP10_20_MG | ecosystem: Environmental > Terrestrial > Soil > Wetlands > Peat | place...
CGGCCGTCCTGTCCGTGCTGGCACCGGCCTCCGGGAACTGAGGATGCCCAGCCCGGTCCCGCCCGGCCCGGCCGACGACATCGAGGACCGCGATCCCGGCCTGGCCCGCGAGCGCACCGATCTGGCCTGGACGCGCACCGCTATCGCCTTCGCCGCCCTCGGCGCGGCGATGCTGCGCACCAACGCCGTCGCGGGCGCCCTGGTGATGGTGGCCGGCGCCGCGGTGTGGGGCCTCGGGCAGTTGTCCGCCCGCGATGCCCGAGCCGCAGGACGGCGGTATCGCCTCGATCAGCGGCGCACCGTGCAGATCATCACGGCTACGACCACCCTGGTATCGGTGGTCGCCCTGGTCCTCGTCCTGCTGGCACCCGCCCGGGGTAGCCGGTGATCGCGGCTACTCGCTCGGCGCTGCCCGACCGCTCCTGACCAGCCAGCGCAGGTGCTCGAGGTCCCCCTGCAGTGCCAGCCGCCGCCAGACGGCGCTGCCCGGGATCGCCTGGCTGGGGTGCTCGCGAATCGCCTGGAGCTGCCGGTGCCGGGTCACCGCCACCACCAGGTCGATGCAGTCGGGCTGCCGGCCGATGAAATCCGTCCCGAGGTCGGCGTTGAGGGTCCGGGCGACGTCGGCGGGCAGGGTCCAGCCCAGGACGTCGAGACCCAGGTCGAGGCCGGCCCGGATCGCCGCGAGGGTGGCCGCCTGGTGGTCGGGGTGGGCGGTGACGCCGCCCACGTCGAAGGCCAGGATGCCGTCACTGCGTTCGCGCCGCGCGGCCCGCTCGATCGCCTCGACGAGGACCGCGGGGGCGAGGTCGGACAGGTGACCGTCGGGGTGGTCGAGCACCTCCACCGCCGTGATGTCGAGAGCTTCGGCCGCGGCTCGAAGCTCTTGCGCCCGGAGGGCACGGAGATCACCGGGGACGTCGTGCAGGGTGGAGGCCTCGCCAAGGCTGAAGCAGAGCACCGAGGGCCGCGCCCCGGCCTCGGCGAACGAGGCCAGCAGCGCGCCCAGGCCGAACGACTCGTCGTCCGGGTGGGCGACGACGGCCAGCGGGCGACGCCACTCGGGCAGCGACGATCCCGGCCGGGACGGCTCCGTCCCGGCCGCCGGCCGCGTGTGATGGTTCGGGACGGCTGAGGCCAGGCATTCCAGGGGAAGCTCGAACCACTGCAGGTCGGGGTCGGCGTGGTCGAGGCAGTTGAGGTTCCCGATCGGGCCCGGCTGCGGATGCGGTTGCAGATGCGGCTTGGGTTGCGGATGGGTCTCGTGGTTCGCCGCGGTCAGGATCCGGCGGGCGTCGTCCAGGCAGCCGGACGGCGTTGCGGCGCCGGTTCGGTCCGTGATGTGCGGGTAGGTCATCTGCCCGGTCGGTGTGTAGCGGACGTCGGTCAGGCGCAGCGGCGGTTCGGACGGGCCGGCGCGGTGCCACCACAGACCCGTGGTGGGATCGAACCGGTACTCCGGGAGGAGCGTCCAGCCGTGGGTGGCGACCAGGTCGACGGCCTCGATCAGGTAGTCGGCGACGGCGTCGGTGAGGAAGTAGTTGAGGTTGACCCGGACCCAGCCCGGCTTGAGCCCCGTGCAGCCGGCGCTCACCGCACCGGCGAAGGCGTGGGAATGCTCGTCGTCGATGCCGAGCAGCAGGTGGCCGTAGGGGCCGGCGCATGAGCACCCGCCGCGGGCCTGGATCCCGAACAGGTCGTTGAGCAGGGCCACCAGGTAGTTGTGGTGCAGCTGCCGGCCGCCCGGAGCCCGAACGGTGAAGGACACGATCGCCAACCGGTCCGCACCCGTGTCACCGAGGATCTCGATCGCCGGGTTCGCCCGCCAGCGGGTCAGCGCCCGGTGCAGCAGGTTCTCCTCGCGGGCCCGGATCGCCGGGACGCCGACGGCCTGCTTCAGCTGCATGACCAGGCCCGCGCGGATGGACTCCACGATCGCGGGGGTTCCGCCCTCCTCGCGGTGCTCGATGTCGGTGAGGTAGGCGTGTTCGTGCGGGGTGACGAAGGCGACGGTCCCGCCGCCCGGCACGACCGGGACCCGGTTGCGGGCCACCTCGCGACGGACCAGCAGCACTCCCGGTGTCCCCGGTCCGCCGATGAACTTGTGCGGGCTGACGAACACCGCATCCTTGCGCGCCAGTGGATCGCCCGGCCCCCCGCCGGGGCCTGGAGGGCCGTTCATCTCGATGTCCAGGTAGGGCGCCGCGGCGGCGAAGTCGAAGAACGCCAGCGCGCCGTGCCGGTGCAGCAGGGTGGCGACCGCAGCGGTGTCGGTGAGGATGCCGGTGACGTTGCTGGCCGCGGAGAACGATCCGATCCGCAGCGGCCGGCCGCCGGTGCGGACCAGCTCCGCCTCCAGCCTCGCCAGGTCGATGTGCCCGTCGGGATCGGCCGGGATCTCGACCACGTCCGCGATCGTCTCCCGCCAGGCGAGCTCGTTGGAGTGGTGTTCGTAGGGGCCGACGAAGACCACCGGACGCTCCGCCGGCGGGATCTGCGCGGCGAGGGCGTACCGGGCGTCGAGGTCGGCGGGAATCCGCAGCTGGAGGATGCCGACCAGCTTGTCGATCGCCGCCGTGCAGCCGGAACCGCAGAAGACCACCGCGGTCTCGTCGTCCGCGCCGGCGGCCTCGCTGATGATCGCCCGGGCGTCCTCCCGCAGCCGGGTCGTCGCCAGACCGGTGGCGCTCGACTCGCTGTGGGTGTTCGCATACAGGGGGAGGACCTCGCGGCGGATGAAGTCCTCGATGAACTCCAGGGACCGGCCCGACGCCGTGTAGTCCGCGTAGACGATCCGCCGTGGCCCGTAGGGCCCGATCAGCGTGCGGTCCTTCCCGATCACGGCGTCCGCGATGGCGGCGATCAACCGCTCGGCGCGCTCGCCGGTGCCGGCCGGGCCGGACGTGCCCGCAGCCTTGGTGGCACCCATGGCAACCTCCACGCGGCCCTGCCGCTGAGCTCGGGGTGCGGCCGGTCCGCGTGACCCGCCCGGACCGGCCCTCGCCAACCTAACCGGCTTCGTGCAGAGCAGTCATCGTGGCGCGCGCGGCGAGGGCGATGGTGACCGTGGGCGGGATGGTGAGGCTGTTGTGCACGGTGCAGTGGGAGATCACCGCGTGCAGGGCGGGCAGCCGTTCGTCGGGAAGCTCATCAGGGATATGGACGGTGAGCCGGACGGCGGCCACACGGGCGGGCCGGTCGGTGGCCAGGTCGTAGTCCGCCGCCACGCCCAGGCCGTCGCGGGTGTAGCCGTGCCGGGTCAGGTAGCGGCCGGCATAGAAGGCCACGCACGCCGCCAGGGACGCCACGAACAGCTCGGTGGGGGTGGGCGCGTCGTCCTGCCCGCCGGCCTCGGCGGGTTGGTCGACCCGCACCAGGTGATCGCGTATGGCGATCTCGTAGGACTCCCCGGTCCGGAAGCGAACCTCCATCCGATGGCCGTTGTCGACGTCCTTCGCCCTCTGGGTCACCATCTGCGCCTGCATCGGTACTCCTCGGTGGTACGGCGGGGCACCGGCCCTGCCGGGCCCTACCGATCAGTCAACGCCGGCACCCGCACCCGAGGTAGGCCCGTCGGCCCGAGCGTGCGCGGGCCGTTCGGCCCGGTGCACCTCCACCGCTCCACGTGCAGCGCGGTCGCGCGCTGATCGCTTACCGTGGCGCGATGGCCGACAGGACGGGAATCGACGACCTCCTCGCCCGTGCTCGCACCGGGCTGCCCCGGCTCGAACCGGATCGGGCCCTCGACGCCGTGCGGCGCGGCGCCGTCCTGGTCGACACGCGGCCGGAGTTCCAGCGCCGGGCCGACGGCGAGATCCCCGGGGCCATCGTGATCGAGCGCAACCACCTGGAATGGCGGCTGGACCCGTCCAGCGCAGCCAGCATCCCCGAGGCCGTCGACCACGACATCGAATGGATCGTCATCTGCGACGAGGGGTACTCCTCCTCCCTGGCCGCGGCGAGCCTGCGAAGCCTCGGGCTGCCCAAGGCCACCGACGTGATCGGCGGCTTCCAGGCGTGGCGGGACGCCGGGCTGCCGGTGACCAGGCCGGCCACCCCCACCTCGCCGCGCCTGTCCCCCAGGCGTGGATGACGACCCGCCCGTCGGGTCAGGGCACCCGTTCCCGCGTGTCGAGGAAGAGCGCACGGCGTGGACAGGCCGCCACCGCCGCCCTGGCGCTGCGCAGGTCGGCGCCCGCGACGGCTCGCGCCGCCAGCACCGGGTATCCCCAGGAGTCGACTCCGATCAGGCGTGGGGCGACGTGAGCGCAGATGCCCACCCCTTCGCATGCGGTCGGGTCGACCCGCAGGCGGGTGTCCGGCCCGGGCGATCGGGTCACCACGGCCCCGCGGCCGGGCCGGGGATGGGAAAGGGGGCGGCAGCGCCGCGATGCCGGCACCGCCCGCGGCGCACGTGTTCGGCGACGTCCGCCTCGAATGTGGTCAGGGCGGTCCGCACGAGCTGCGCCACCCCATCGGGATGGTGGCAGGCGCCGCGCCCCTCGACCTCACCGAGGTGGTGGCGGAGGCGCCGCAGCTGCCCTCGTCCGCCGTCCCCGCGCGCGAGGTCCCGGAGCAGGGCGGCGACGGCCGGCAGGCCGAACAGGCACGGGCCGCACTGCCGGGCGCCGGACCGGGCGAGGTAGTCGACGACGTCCGCCGTCACGGCCAGGCCGCAGGCCCCGGCCGGCAGCGGGGCGACGACTCCGGCACCGAGGCCGGCGCCCGCGGCGCGCAGGGCGCGATGCTCCAGCGGCAGCGCCGCGGCGGCACCCCACGGCAGCCAGCTTCCCCCGTAGCCGCCCAGCAACACGGCCTGGGGCGCCCCTACGGACCCTCGTGCGCGTGCCACGGCGGCGGCGACCGTCGTCGCCGGGTCCACCTCGAGCACCACCCGCCGGGCGGCGTCGACGACGGTGACCAGGGTGGTATCCCGGTAGCCGGCTCCCCGGCGGGCCGCCAGCCCCACCCGGGCCAGGGTTTCGACGTTGTGGACCAGGGTCGGCAGGCCGTGGATGCCGCGCGTCGTGCCGGGTTCGCGGTGGAACAGCGGAAGTGCCGGCCCGCCCGACAGTGCCCGGATGACGGCGCTGGACTCGCCGGACAGGTACGCGGCGGGGCCGGTGGCGATCCGCACGTCCGGTCCGGGTACGCGTGCGGCGTGCCGCTCGGCGATGGCGCGCTCCAGCGCACGTCGGGTCTGCCGGGCGCCGTCGTGCAACCAGACCACGGCGTGCCTCGAGCCGACCGCTCCGGCGGTGCAGGCCAGCCCGTCGAGCACCAGATGCGGCCGGTGGGTCAGCAGCGCGACGTCCTTGGCGCTGGCCGGTTCACCCTCCGCGCCGTTGGCGACCACCGTCCCACCGCCACCGGCGGCGATCGCCGCTCGCCACTTGGCCGCCACGCCGAAGTGGGCGCCGCCCCGGCCGGCGAGGTGTACCGCGTGCAGGACGTCGAGCAGCCGGTCCCGGTCGTGCGGCCGCGGCCCGACGGGCGGCAGCGGGCCGAACCGGGCGAGGTGGGCGGCCAGCGGCTCCGGCGCCGGCCCGGCCAAGCGGGCCGGCCGGTGCGCGGCGTACACGACCGGTTCGCCGAGGATCTCGCCGCTGCGGGCGGCTGCCTCCGGCGGCAGTGGATCGGCCAGGAGGGTGTCGGTCACGAGGCTCTCCGGGGGGCGGCGGCTGCTCCACGGGTGACGAGTGGACGCCGGCCGACGGTGGCGGGCTGGGCCTCGATCCGGTCGGCGGGCGTGGTCGCCACGTAGCGACTGACCCCGAGGGCGAGAACGGCCCCGCCGGTGATGACGTACATGGCCAGCAGGGCGATGGTGTCGCTGCCCGCCAGCACCCCGTGGGCCCAGACCAGGACGAGCGTGACCGAGGAGAGCCGGTGCAGGGGCCACCACACCCGGGCGCCGACCCGACCCGCCAGCGCCGTGGTGAGACCGCTGATCAGGCCGGCGTACAGCCCGATCACGCCGAGCGTGACCGGCACCGGACGGTAGCTCGCGCCGAGCGGCAGCAGCGCCCCGCGCCAGCCGACCCCGGCGTAGCGGTCGGTGGCGAGCACCACGATGTGCAGCAGGGTGAACACGAGCGTGAAGCCGGCCAGGGCGACGTGCGCCCGGATCCGCGCGACGGAGCTGGGCCGGCGGATCCGCGTGCGCCACGGGTGGGCCAGGAGCAGCCCCATCGCGACGAGCGCGACCAGCAGCAGGTAGGCGGTGATCCCGCTGGCCCGGCCCACGATCCAGGGCGCGTACCGGTTGCCCGACACCGCGGCGGCGGCGTGCCCGATGAGCCAGGCGGTCGCCCCGCCCGCCGCCGCCGCGGCGATCAGGATCGCCAGGGACCGTGCGGCGCGGGCGACGTCATACCTGTTCACGCTGGTCCTCCCAGATGACGTGGGCTCGCATGGCGTCGCTGAGGCCGACCACGCCGTCCGCGTCCACCCACAGGGCGGGCAGGCACCGGGCCCGGCAGGCGTCGGCCACGCCGTCGCTGCCGACCAGGAGGAGCGTCTTGCTCCATACCTCGGCCCACGCCGGATCCGGACCGACCACGGTCACGGCGCGCAGGCCGGACTCGGAGGATTCGCCGGTCCGCGGGTCGATCACGTGGTGGACCGGGCGGCCGTCGACGGTCCAGGCCCGTACCCGAACCGACGATGTGGCGCACGCGGCGTCCGCCAGGCACAGCACGGCCACCAGGCTCGGCCGGCGTCCCTGACCCGGCGCCGGGTCCTCGACCCCGACCAGCCATCCTTCGCCGTCGGGACCGCGCCCGCCGACGCTGATGTCACCTCCGGCCTCGACCAGGAAGGGCGCGCCGGTGCCGGCCAGCTCGGCCGCGGCCCAGCGCACGGCAAGGCCCTTGCCGATCCCGCCGAGGTCGATCGGACGAGCGCCCAGCCGCACCGCGTTCGTGTCGGGATCCATCCCGGGGCGCCACGGCTGCGCGCCCGGCACCGGAGTCCGGCCGGGAGCCGGCGTCGACCCGTTCCGGCCCGCGGACGTGGCGAGTTCGACGCTCCGGTGGAAGGCCAGGGTGCGGTCGTAGCCGAGTCGCAGGAGCGATTCGAGGACGCGCGGGTCGAACAGGCCTCCGGTCTCCTGGTGCGCCCGCGCGGCCTCGGCGATCGCCGCGAAGCACTCCGGTGGCACGACATGCCACTCGCTGGGCGACGCGTTGGCTCTCATCAGAGGGCTGGCCGGGTCGAAGCGGGTGCACGCGGCCTCGACTCTGGTGAAGACGTTCCGGGCACGTTCCAGGGGGCCGGCGGCGATCTCGGCCGGAGCGACGACGGACAGGGTGACGTCGGTGGCCATGGCGCGCAGCCGTACCGTTGCCGACTCCGGGCTCACGACGCACCCGTGACGGTGTGCACCGGTGGCGGCCGGGAGACCACGCGGTTCGGCGACGCGGGAGCCGCCCGCACGGCGGGTCCCGGCTTCGCGGGAGCCCGATCCAGCGCCGCCACCTGCGAGCGCAGCCGCACCACAAGCCGCTCCAGGGTCGCGACGCGGGCGGCCTCGTCGTCCAGGACCTGCTGCGCGTCACTGTCCATGCCCGCCGCCTCGGCGGAGGTGGCGGCGGATCCGGTCGGGGCGGCGACACCCGGCGCGTGCCCGGCCGCCCACGTCGTCGTCCCGGCGAAGATCCCCGCCGCCGCGGGGCCGAGGATCACGAGCGACGTCCAGCGGGCCCGCCGTCCCTGGTCAGTCATCCCCCGCCTCGTCCTGCTCGTGCTCGCCGGACTCGTGCTCGCCCTCGCCATCGTCGCCGCCCGCGGAGCCGCTCGCGCCGGTCACGGTGTGCACGGCCGGCGCCGGTCCGGAGCCTCGTGCGCCGGCGGCGTCCGCACCCTTCAGCGCCGTTGCGTACGGGGCAGCCGTGCCGGCCCGTTCGAGCCGGGCACGGGCCGCGGCGATCTCCGCCTCGAGGGCGGCGGCCTCGCGGGTGAGTTGATCGACGGCCGCGTCGAGCGCCTCCGGGTCGGCCGTCGACGACGAGGTGAGGGCGGCAGCCTCCGCCCCGGAGCCGGGAGCTGCCGGGGCACCCCCGGTCGACAGCGGACCGAGACTCAGGGTTCCCGCGGCTCCGGCGATCACGGCCGTGGCCGCCGCGGCGGTGTAGGCCACGCGCTTGGGTCGGTTCATGGCTTGACTGTCAGTCACTGTCAGTTAGGCCAGCGCTAAGCCAGGCGCAAGGTTCCGATCTGCACGGTGTGCACGGCAGAGCCGGAGTCGGCACACACCTGGTGTTCGGGCGACGAGCCCGGGTAAGTGGGACACGAGGGTGTCCTGCGAATCACGCTCCTCCGGCGGCCTGCCGCGCGGGTGCGTCCTCGACCGGAAGTCCGGCGCGGGCCCATTCGGGGAAGCCGTCCTCGAGACGGGCTGCGCGGAAGCCGCGTCGGGTCAGCGTCCGCACCGCCTCGTCGGCGTACACGCAGTAGGGCCCCCGGCAGTAGGCGACGACGTCGGTGTCGTCCGGGAGGCGCCGCAGGCGGCGCTGCAACTCGTCGATGGGGACGGACAGGGCCCCGCTGATGTGGCCGGCCTGGTATTCGGGCCTGGGGCGGACGTCGAGGACGACGACATCACCGCGGGAGAGGCGGCGCGCCAGTTCCGCGCGGGTCATCACCTGCAGTTGACCCCGGTCACCGAGGTAGGCCGCGGCGAGCCTGTCGATCTCCGCGAGATGCTCCGCTGCGACGTCCCGCATCGACGCCCAGAGCCGCCCGACCCGGTCGCCGCTCAGCGCGTAATAGATGCGGTTCCCGTCCCGCCGGGTGCGCACGAGGCCGGCTCGCAGCAGCACCTGCAGGTGGTGCGAGGTGTTCGCGAGCGTCTGCCCGATCTCGCCGGCGAGCTCATCGACCGAGCGCTCGCCCTGGGCGAGCACGTCGACGATCTCCGCGCGGCGGCCGCTGGACAGCGCCCTGGCGGCGGCGACCAGGCCGTCGAAGAGGGCGGCCTTCGCGGCCCGGTCGGCCATGCCCACCACCTTTGCTCAACTGTTCAAGAGATTACTTGACATCGGTCGGCAGTTTCCAGAGTATTCAAACAACTGCTTGAGAAGCTGAGGAAGCCTCATGATGACCCCCGTGGTCGTGCCGCTCGTCGACGACGGGCTCGGCAACTCCAGTTACGTGGTCGACCTCGGCGACGGCCGTGCGCTGCTCGTGGACCCGCCCCGCGACCTGCGCGCGATCCGTCGAGAGCTCGCCGGCCGCGGCCTGCGGGTGGGGTTCGCGGCGGTCACCCACCTGCACGCCGACTTCCTCTCCGGGGCCCGGCAGGTGGCCGTCTCGGACGGCGCCCTGGTCGTGGCGTCTGCGGCCGGGAACCGCGAGTTCCCCCACGCGGGCCTGCGGGACGGTGACGAGGTCGACCTGGGTGGGCTGCGGCTTCGTGCGCTGGAGACCCCGGGACACACGCTGGAGCACGTGTCGTTCCTGCTGCTGGACGGCGACAGCCCGGTCGGGGTCTTCACCGGCGGTTCGCTGCTGGTCGGGTCGGCGGCGCGCACCGACCTGGTCGACGCCGGGCGAACCGAGGAGCTGGCCCGGGCGCAGTACGCCTCGCTGCGCCGGCTGCTGACTCTCCCCGACGAGACCCTGGTGTGGCCCACGCACGGTGCCGGGTCGTTCTGCTCGGCACCGGCGGGTGCGGAGCGGACCAGCTCGATCGGGCGTGAGCGGGCCACCAACCCCCTGCTGAGCGGCGCCGACGAGGACTCCTTCGTCCGGCGCCTGCTGGCCGGTCTGGGCAGCTACCCGCCCTACTTCGGCCGGCTGGCGGAGCTGAACCGCCGGGGACCGGCGGTCATCACCGGTCGTCCCGCGCTCGTCCCGCTCGATGTCGCCGCCGTCCACGCCCTGATCACGGGCGGCGCACAGGTGGTCGACGTCCGGCCGGTGGCCGACTACGCCACCGCCCACCTGCCGGGGGCACTGTCCGATCCGCTCCGCGCCGCGTTCGCGACCTGGCTGGGCTGGCTCGCCGACCCGAAGGCTCCGATCGTCGTCCTGCGCAACCCCGACCAGGATCCCGAGGAGATCGTCTGGCAGGCATTGAAGATCGGCTACGAGAACCTGGCCGGTGAGCTGGCCGGAGGGATCGATGCCTGGCGTGCGGGCTCGCAGCCGGCCGCCGCGACGACGCTGCTCGGCCCGGGCGACGTCGCGGGAAGGCTCGTGGTGGACGTCCGGCAGGAGGGCGAGTTCTCGGCCGGTCACCTGCCCGGGGCGGTGCACCTGGAACTCGGCGCGGTCGCCGCCCGCGGCGGTGCACTGCCCGGCATGCCGATCGCGGTGATGTGCGGGCACGGCGAACGTGCGGCGAGCGCAGCGAGCCTGCTGGAACGTGGCGGCCGCCGCGATGTCGCCGTCCTGGTCGGCGGCCCCGAGGACTGGGCGGAGCGGACCGGCGGTCGGCTGGAGACCGGCGGGTGACCGACGTCAACAAGAGGCACCCCCAGACAGCCGCCGGAAGGGTGCCGCGGCTGGGTCTGCGGGCCAACGCCGCCCAGTTCACCCTGCTGGTCGCCGTCAACGCCCTGGTCGGCGGGATGCTCGGGCAGGAGCGCACCGTGCTGCCGGTGCTGGCCGGCCAGGTCTTCCACGTCTCGGCCTACACCGCCGCGCTGGTCTTCATCGCCGCGTTCGGAGTGGTGAAGGCTGCCACGAACTACGTCGCGGGTGCCCTGTCGGACCGGTTCGGGCGCAAGCCGGTGCTGGTGGCGGGGTGGCTGGTCGGCCTGCCGGTGCCGCTGCTGCTGATCTGGGCCCCGACCTGGGGCTGGGTGATCGCGGCGAACGTGCTGCTCGGGGTCAACCAGGGCCTGACCTGGTCCACCACCGTGATCATGAAGATCGATCTCGTCGGGCCGGCCCGGCGAGGCCTGGCGATGGGCCTGAATGAGGCCGCCGGCTACGGCATGGTCGCCGTCACCGCCATGGCCACCGGCTTCCTGGCCGCCCGGTACGGCCTGCGCCCGGAGCCCTTCCTCCTCGGGATCGCCTACGCCGCCCTGGGCCTGGGCATCTCCAGCCTGCTGGTCCGGGAGACCCGCGACCACGCCCGCCTGGAGGCCTCCCTCCATGACGCCCGGGGGGCGCAGCGACCTGACCTGCACGCCGAGCTCACCCCCGGGCAGGTGTTCACCCGGACCTCCTTCACCGAACCGGCCATGTCGGCCGCCAGCCAGGCCGGGATGGTCAACAACCTCAACGACGGTCTGGCGTGGGGCCTGTTCCCGGTGCTCTTCACCGCCGCCGGGCTGTCACTCGGCAGCGTCGGGGTCCTGGTCGCGCTGTACCCCGCGGTGTGGGGGCTCGGCCAGCTGGTCACCGGCGCGATCTCCGATCGGCTCGGACGCAAACCGCTGATCGTGGCCGGGATGTGGCTGCAGGCCGCTGCTCTGGCCGGTGTCGCGGCCGCGCACACGTTCGCGGCCTGGGCGGTGGCCGCGGTGCTGCTGGGCGCCGGCACCGCGCTGGTCTACCCGACGCTGCTGGCCGCCATCGGCGACGTCGCCCACCCCGCCTGGCGGGCCCGCTCGATCGGGGTCTACCGGCTGTGGCGCGACGGCGGGTTCGCCGTGGGGGCGCTGCTGTCCGGCGTGATCGCCGACCTGTGGGGCGTCCGGTCGGCGATCGGGACGGTCGCCGCGATCACCGCCGCCTCCGGCCTCGTCGTCGCCCTGCGGATGTACGAGACCCTGCACCGCCCACCGGCCCCGTCCGCCGCCCCCTGACGCGCCCTCCGTGATCTCCTACCCAGTCAGGATGCCCCGATGACCGCGCCGATCTACCTGGACCACAACGCCACCACTCCGGTGGACCCGCGCGTCGTCGATGCGCTGCTGCCGTACCTCGGGGAACACTTCGGCAACCCCTCCAGCGGCCACGCCTACGCGACCGAACCACGTGCCGCGCTGGGTCGTGCGCGGGCTCAGGTCGCCGCGTTGATCGGGACCGGACGGGATGAGGTCGTCTTCACGGGCAGCGGGTCCGAGGCGGATGCGCTGGCCATCCGGGGCGCCGTCCTGGCCGCCCTGACCGCTCGCACCGGGCGGTGGACCACCGGGCCACCGCACGTGATCACCCAGATCACCGAGCACCCCGCGGTGCTGCGCACCTGCCAGGCCCTGAGCCGGCTGCACGGCATCGACGTCAGCTACCTGCCCGTCGACGCCCAGGGTCTCGTCCACCCCGACCAGGTCGCCAAGGCCCTGACCGACCGGACCGTGCTGGTGACGATCATGCACGCCAACAACGAAACCGGTGTCATCCAACCCATCGCCGATCTCGCCGCCATCGCCCGTGGCTCAGGCGCGCTGTTCCACACCGATGCCGCCCAGACGGTCGGGAAGATCCCGGTCGACGTCACCAGCCTGGGAGTGGACCTGCTCACCCTGGTCGGCCACAAGATGTACGCCCCCAAGGGGATCGCCGCCCTCTACGTCCGCCGCGGCGTCCGCCTCGAGCCCCTGATCCCCGGCGGCGGGCAGGAGGGCGGGCTGCGCGCGGGCACCGAGAACGTCGCGCTGATCGCCGGGCTCGGCGCAGCGGCCGATCTCGCCGCACGTGACCTGGCCGACGCAGGTCCGGACCGACTCGCCGCACTGCGCGATGTCCTGCACCACCGCCTGGCACACGACCTCCCCGGCCGCGTGCATCTCAACGGCGATCCCTGCCGGCGGCTGCCCCAGACCCTCAACCTCCGGATCGACGGCCTGGGAGGAGAGGCCCTGCTCGCTGCCGCACCCGGGATCGCGGCCTCGACCGGATCCGCCTGCCACAGCGGCGATCCCACGCCGTCGCCGGTCCTGCGGGCGATGGCGCAGCCGGATGCCCTTGCTCTGGGTGCGCTCCGGCTGTCCCTCGGTCGTCGGACCACCGACGCCGAAGTTCACCGAGCGGCTGACCTTCTCGTCGAGGCGGCGCTCCGCCTCTCGACGGGCGCGGAGAAGTTGACTTGACCCGGGTACGGCTGA
>Ga0187788_10000332_pt1 | contig 12984 bp, 10 predicted proteins | sample 1015_BV01_MP10_2_FD_133008 | JGI IMG/M metagenome (GOLD analysis project Ga0187788, IMG submission 133008) | Tropical peat soil microbial communities from peatlands in Department of Meta, Colombia - 1015_BV01_MP10_20_MG | ecosystem: Environmental > Terrestrial > Soil > Wetlands > Peat | place...
CCACTGTCCCGGGTCGGACCGGCCGTCCCGCCAGCCGGCCCAGCCCGGCGGCGGAAGCACGGTCCCCCCGGTCAGCAGCAACTCGGCGGGGTGCTCAGCGCTCACCGGGCACCCCCCGGCACCGCGTCGTGCAGCCCGAGCAGGGTCCGCAGGTGCCGCGGCGGCGGCGAGCCGTGCGCGAGCACCTGATCGTGGCGCTCCCGCTCGCCCGCCCCGGGACGCCTCGCCCGCAGCGCCTCGACCACCGCGCGCAGCTCGTGGTACCCGACGTAGTACGTGGACAGCTGGGTCGAGGTGAGCTGGGCCCGGCGCCACTTGCCGGCGGCCTCGCCGTCCTCCTGGTGGCCCCGTTGGGTCATCAGCGCCATAGCCTCAGCCTCCGTCATGCCGCGGGTGTGCACCCGGACGTCGAGGACGGCGTTGATCGTCGTCCGCAGCAGCACCTTGAGCCGCTGCATCCGCAGGCCGTCGTCGACCTCGGCGCCAAGCCCCAGACCGTACCGGGAGAGCAGGGCCTCCGCGTAGACCGCCCAGCCCTCCATGAACGGTCCGCTGTGCACGGCGGCCCGCACCCGGGTGGCTCCGGTGAACCGCCGGTCGTGGGCCAGTTGCAGCACGTGCCCCGGCATCGCCTCGTGCACCGCGAGGTTGCGCAGCATGTGGCCGTTGTACTCGCGGTAGAACGAGGCGAGCAGCTGCGGCGACCACGAGTCGGGTGGCGGCGCCACCGCGAAGAAGGTGGGCAGCGGCTCGCCGTCCGGCTGCGGCTCCAGCGGGCCGGGGGCGTCGCAGTAGGCCACCGCGACGCCGCGCCTGGACCCCGGCATCGGGATCACCCGCACCGGGTCCTCGGGCACGCTGACCAGGTCGAGCTCGCGCACCCGGTCGGTGAGCCGGACCAGGGCCTGCTCGCACAGCGGCATGATCGTGGCGGCGTCGACCGGGGCGGCCGCGGCCAGCCGGTCGAGCACCTCGCGGACCTGGCCGGGGGACGGCGGCGCTCCGGCGATCCGGGCCGCCAGCTCGGCGATCTCCTCCTCCACCGCCTGCAGGTCGCTCTCCGCCCGGCTCAGCAGGCTGTCCGGGCTGGTCTCGGTGTCGAGGGTGTACCAGAGCTTGGCCGCGAAGGCGGCCTCGCCCAGCCGCGGGTCGCCGTCGCTGACCGGCAGCTGGGCCTCCAGCCAGCGGGCGTGCTCCTGCAGGGCCTCGGCCGCGTCCCGGCGCGCCGCCGCGGCGCGCTCCGCCAGCCCCGGCACCCGCCCGATCAACGCCTCCAGCTCGCCGCCGAGCAGCGCCAGGACGCCCTGCACCTGCAGGATCGCGGTCTCCACGTGCACCCGCGGCATGTCGTGCAGGGTGTGCCGGGCGACCCGCAGCCGGTCCGGGATCGCGGCCATCCGTGCGGTCAGGGCGCGCAACCGGTCGGCGTCCTCGCCCACCCGGCGGGCCAGCAGCGGGTACAGCGCGTCCCCGGGCAGGTGCAGCAGCGGGTCGGTCTCGTGCGGGCGCACCTCGGTGGCCAGGAACAGCTCGCCGGCGACCCGGGTGCGCAGGATCTCCAGATCCACCCGGTCGGTGACCGCCAGGCCGGCGTCGTCGAGCTCGTCGAGGGCGGCCAGCGCCTGGCTCAGCATCGCCGTCCGGACGGACACGCCGGCCGCCGACAGGTCGTTCAGCCGGTCGTCGAAGCGATGGTCACCCAGCTCGGTGGCCTGCTCCGGAGAGGCCTCGAGCAGCGCGTCCAGCACTCCGGCCAGCACCTGGTGGGCGGCCGCGGTGGACCCGCCGGCGGCCTGCCCGCCGGCCCGGGGACCAGGCCCCGGGGCCTCCGCCGCTCCCGGATCGTCCGCGCTCACGGCCCCCCATCGTGCCCTATCCCGGCCGGGTGGCCGGCGAGCCGGGTGATCGCGACCCGCAGCAGCGACTCGGCGTCGGCACCGGCCTGCTGCGCCTGCAGCACGGCGGCCAGCAGCGCCTCGGTCACCGGGTCGCCCTGCGCCGCCTGCAGGACCGGCCCCGGCTCCAGCCGCCCGGCGTGCTCCAGCCGGGCCAGCACCTTCTGCGCCCGGGCCAGGGCGGGCAGGGCCGCCGGAATGCCGTCGTCCAGCCCGTCCCGCAGCTTCTCCTCGGCCTTGAGCTCCTCCCAGGTCCGGGCCACCTCGCCCGCGCTGCCCGCGTGCGCACCGGCGAAGACGTGCGGGTGCCGGCGGACCAGCTTCGCCACGATGTCGGCGGCCACGTCGTCGATGTCGAACGGCTGGCGCGGGTCCTCCTCGGCGAGCCGGGCGTGGAAGGCGACCTGCAGCATCAGGTCGCCGAGCTCCTCACGCAGGTGCCCGCGGTCGCCGTTCTCCACCGCCTCGATCACCTCGTAGGTCTCCTCCAGCAGGAACGGCAGCAGCGAGGCGTGGGTCTGCTCGGCGTCCCAGGGGCAGCCGCCCGGCGAGCGCAGGCGGTCCATCACGGCGACCAGGTCGAGCAGCCGGGCGCCCGGCACGTCGTGGGACCCGGTGATCAGCTCGACCTCCGGCGGCGGGACGCCGGCCGGCGCGATCGCCTGCCGGGACAGGTGCTCGGCCAGCGCGTCGGTCAGGCCGGGATCGCCGTCCGCCGACCCCAGCCACACCACCTCGGCGCCGCCGGCGGCGACCTCGACCAGCCGACCGGCGCGCTGCGCCACCGGCCGCTCGGCGAGGTCCTCGACCTCGACCCCCGCCTCCCCCAGGGCCTGCACCCAGGCCGGGTCCGGGTCCGCGGCCAGCACCAGGTCGGCCTCCCGCAGCCGCTGCCAGGCCGGCCACGCCAGCAGCCCGGGCGCCACCCGCGGGCTGGTGACCAGCAGGACGACGCGACCGCCGGGGACCGGGCCGTCAACCACCGTGACCGGCCGGGGGCGTCACGACGCGGACGGCGACGGCGAGGGGGTCGCGGTCTGCAGGATCCAGTTCGGGGTCACCTGGACGATCGCGACCTGCTTGGCGTCGAACTGCTTCAGGTCGAAGGCGCCGTAGCGGGGGTTGACGTGCACCCCGGCAGCGACCAGGTCGGCGCGCAGCTGGTCGTAGGCCTGCTGGAAGTCCGCGGCCGGCAACGAGCCCAGCTTCTGCAGGCTGAGGGCCCCCCGCATGGTCTCCACCCCGGCGGAGCTGAACTCGGGGACCTGGCTCGGGTTGGTGCTCCCGGTCGCCTGCTGCTCCCACAGCCGGACGTCGTTCGCGCTCACCCCGAGGCCCCGCTTCGCGGCCGCGTCGATGGTGTAGGGGGCGAGGATCATGTAGTACAGCACGTCGGCCTGGGTGATCGAGGCGTCCGCGCCCAGCGCACCCTGGATGTCCCGGGTGGCCTGCTGCAGGTCGCTGATCGAGATCTGCCGGTCGCCGACGACGGCGGCGGTGCTCCCCCGGGAGGCACCGCATCCGGCGAGCGCCAGCGCGGTCAGCGCGGCGGCGAGCACCAGCGGCACCCGGCGAGAGGTTCGGTCGGACAGGCGGCTCACGGCTTTCCCTTCTCGCCGCGGGGCTGGGCTGCTCGCCACCAGCACGCGGGCAGGCGCGTCGGCTCGATGGTAACCGCCGTTTCCGTGCCGCCCGCCGGCCGGCTCACGAGGACGTCCCGGCCCCGGCCAGCGCCTGGCCGATCCCCACCGCGTCGATCACCTCGGCCGCCCAGCGCAGCAGGTCCGCGTCGCGCAGCCCGGGGGTGGGCACGCCCGGCGTCCGGCCGGCCGGCACCCGCCCGCCGCCGGTCGCGGCGGCACCGGGGCGGGGCACCAGGATCGTGCGCACGGGGGCCTTGACCAGGGACCCGGGGTAGAGCCGGCGCAGCCGCAGCTGCGCGGACTCCGGGAGCTCGACCGGCGCGAACCGGATGTGGCCGCCCTGCACCGAGACGTCGGTGAGCCCGGCCCGGCGTGCGATCACCCGGAACCCGGCCACCTGCAGGAGGTTCTCCACCGGCTGCGGCAGCGGGCCGTACCGGTCGGTCAGCTCCGCCCGGACCGCGGTGATCCCCTCCTCGCCCTCGATCTCGGCGATCTTGCGGTAGGCCTCCAGCCGCAGCCGCTCCCCCGGCACGTACTCGTGCGGCAGGTGGGCGTCCACCGGAAGGTCGATCTTCACCTCGACGTGCTCGCCCGGGTCCTCGCCGCGGAACGCCGCGACCGCCTCCCCGACCAGCCGCACGTACAGGTCGAACCCGACCCCGGCGATGTGGCCGGACTGCTCGCCGCCGAGCAGGTTGCCCGCCCCGCGGATCTCCAGGTCCTTCATCGCCACGTGCATCCCGGCGCCGAGGTCGGTGTGCTGGGCGATGGTCTGCAGCCGGTCGTGTGCGGTCTCGGTCAGCGGGTACTCCGGCGGGTAGAGGAAGTAGGCGTAGGCGCGCTCCCGGCCCCGGCCGACCCGCCCGCGCAGCTGGTGCAGCTGGGACAGGCCGAGCAGGTCCGCCCGCTCGACGATCAGGGTGTTGGCGTTGGAGATGTCCAGCCCGCTCTCCACGATCGTGGAGCACACCAGCACGTCGAACTTCTTGTGCCAGAAGTCGACGATCACCTGCTCCAGCCGGTGCTCGCTCATCTTGCCGTGCGCGGTCTCGATCCGCGCCTCGGGGACGAGGTGCCGCAGCCGGGCGGCCGCCCGCTCGATCGAGTCCACCCGGTTGTGGATGTAGAACACCTGGCCCTCGCGGAGCAGCTCGCGCCGGATCGCCGCGGCGATCTGCCGCTCGTCGTAGGCGCCGACGAAGGTGAGCACCGGATGGCGCTCCTCCGGCGGGGTGGCCAGGGTGGACATCTCCCGGATCCCGGTGACCGCCATCTCCAGGGTCCGCGGGATCGGGGTGGCGCTCATCGACAGCACGTCGACGTCGGTGCGCAGCTGCTTCAGGCGCTCCTTGTGCTCCACCCCGAAGCGCTGCTCCTCGTCGACCACGATCAAGCCGAGGTCCTTGAACGCCACCTCCCCGGTGAGCAGCCGGTGGGTGCCGATCACGACGTCCACGCTGCCCTCGGCCAGGCCCTTCTTAACCTGCGCGGCCTCGGCGTCGGTGGAGAAGCGGGACAGCGGCCGGACGGTCACCGGGAAGTTCGCGTAGCGCTCGGAGAAGGTCTCCATGTGCTGCTGGGCCAGCAGCGTCGTCGGCACCAGGACGGCGGCCTGCTTGCCGTCCTGGACCGCCTTGAAGGCCGCCCGGACGGCGATCTCGGTCTTGCCGTAGCCGACGTCCCCGCAGATCAGCCGGTCCATCGGGATCGGCTTCTCCATGTCCTGCTTGACCTCGTCGATGCAGGCCAGCTGGTCGGGGGTCTCGACGTAGGCGAAGGCGTCCTCCAGCTCCCGCTGCCACGGGGTGTCCGGGCTGAAGGCGTACCCGGAGGAGGCCATCCGGGCCGAGTACAGCCGGATCAGCTCCCCGGCGATCTCCCGCACCGCCTTGCGGGCCCGGCCCTTGGTCCTGGCCCAGTCCGAGCCGCCCATCCGGTTGAGGGTCGGCAGCTCACCGCCGACGTAGCGGGTCACCTGGTCCAGGGAGTCGGTCGGCACGAACAGCCGGTCCCCCGGCTGCCCCCGCCGGCTGGGCGCGTACTCGATCACCAGGTACTCGCGGGTGGCACCCTGCACGGTGCGCTGCACCATCTCGACGTAGCGCCCGACGCCGTGCTGCTCGTGCACGACGAAGTCGCCGGGGCGCAGCTGCAGCGGGTCGACGACGTTGCGGCGCCGGCTGGGCAGCCGGCCCATGTCACGGACGGCGGTGCGCTGCCCGGCGATGTCGGTCTCGGTGAGCAGGGCCAGGTGCAGGCCCTCGGCCACGAAGCCGGCGTCCACGCCGGCCGTGGTCACGTGCACCACCGCGGGCTCCAGCGGCACCGGCAGGGAGTCCACCAGGCGGGCCGGGACGTCGGCGCCGCCGAGCACCTCGACCATCCGCTTGGCCGGCCCGATCCCCTCGGTGGTGGCCACCACCCGCCAGCCCGCGTGCACCATCTCCCGCAGGTCCGCCAGCGCCGCCGGCACGTCGCCGTGGTAGCCGCGCACCTGGCGGGCGCCGACCGTGATGACGTCCGGGCCATCCGGGGCCCCGGCGCTCAGCTCGGCGTCGGCGGGCAGCGAGGTCAGCGACCACCAGGGCAGGCCCGCGGCGACGGCGTCCGCCCGCACCTGCGCCAGCGACCGGTAGGCGGAGGCGCCGAGGTCGACCGGCGTCCGGTTGCCCGCGGCGGCGTTCGCCCAGGACGCGGCGAGGAACTCGGCGCTGGTGGCGAGCAGGTCCGCGGCCCGGCCCCGGACCCGCTCGGGCTCGACCACCACGAGGTGGGTGCCCGCGGGCACCAGGTCGACCAGCGGCTGCAGGCCGTCGACCAGGACCGGGGCGAGGGACTCCATGCCCTCCACCGCGACCCCGGCGGCGATCCGGTCGAGCATGTCGAGCACGCCGGGCAGCTGCTCGGTCAGCGCGGCCGCGCGCTCCCGGACCGCGTCGGTGAGCAGGATCTCGCGGCAGGGCGTCGCCCACAGGCCCCGCTCGGCCACCTCGAGCGAGCGCTGGTCGGCGACCGCGAACCAGCGCACCTCCTCGACCGTGTCGCCCCAGAACTCCACCCGCAGCGGGTGGTCCTCGGTCGGTGCGAAGACGTCCAGGATGCCGCCGCGCACGGCGAACTCCCCGCGCCGCTCGACCATGTCGACCCGGGTGTACCCGACCGCGACCAGGCGATCGACGACGTCGTCCAGGCCGATCTCGTCCCCGGCCCGCAACTGCACCGGCTCGACGTCGCCCAGCCCCCGGATCACCGGCTGCAGCAGCGCGCGGACCGGGACGAGCAGGACGTCGATCGGCCCGGTGTCCGGGTCGTCGGGGCTCGGGTGGGCCAGCCGGCGCAGCACCGCCAGCCGCCGCCCGACGGTGTCGGCGCGGGGGCTGAGCCGCTCGTGCGGCAGGGTCTCCCAGGCCGGGAACTCCGCGACCGAGGCGGCCGGAAGGTAGCAGCGCACGGCGGCGGCGAGGTCCTCGCTCTCCCGGCCGGTGGCGGTGACCACGACCACGGGACGCCCGGCCCCGCGGGGCGGCGTGCTGGCCAGCCCGGCCAGCACGGCGGCCCGGACCCCGGGCGGCGCGACGATCTCCAGGTCCGGGGTGCCGGCGGCCCGGACCGCGGCGGCCAGGCCCGGATCGGCCAGCACCGCGTCCAGGAGTCCGAGCAGGCTCATCGCCACGCCTCACTCCCGGCCGAGGATCATCCCGGCGCCGACGGTGCCGTTGGTCGCCTCGTCGAAGAGTACGAACCCTCCGGTGCTCCGGTTGCGCCGGTACTCGTCGGCGAACAGCGGCGCGGTGGTGCGCAGTACGATCCGGCCGACGTCGTTGAGCCCGAGCGAGTCCGACGCCTCGTCCCGGTGCAGGGTGTTGATGTCCAGCCGGTAGCGCAGCTCCCTGACCAGCGCCCGCGCCTGGCGGGTGGTGTGCTTGATCCCCAGCTTCTGGCCGGCCTGCAGGGGCCTGTCGGTCATCCAGCACACCATCGCCTCGAGGTCCTGGGTGACCATCGGCACGTTGTGCGGGCGGCAGATCATGTCGCCGCGGGAGATGTCGAGGTCGTCCGCCAGCCGCACGGTCACCGACATCGGCGGGAAGGCCTCCTCGACCGGGCCGTCCGCGGTGTCGATCGCCGCGATCCGGCTGGTGAAGCCGGAGGGCAGGACCATCACCTCGTCCCCCGGCTTGAGCACGCCGCTGGCCACGCTGCCGGCGTAGCCGCGGTAGTCGGGGTGGTCGTGCGACTGCGGCCGGATCACGTACTGCACCGGGAACCGGACGTCGATCAGGTTCCGGTCGCTGGAGACGTGGACGTGCTCGAGGTGGTGCAGCAGCGACGGGCCCCCGTACCACGGCATGTTCGCGGACCGGCTGACGAGGTTGTCCCCGTGCAGCGCGGAGATCGGGATCACGGTCAGGTCGGGCACCTCGAGCTTGGTCGCGAACCTGACGAACTCCTCCTGGATCGCCTCGAAGACCTCCGCGGACCAGCCGACCAGGTCCATCTTGTTCACCGCGAGCACCAGGTGGGGCACCCGCAGCAGGGTGACGATGAACGCGTGCCGCCGGCTCTGCTCGAGCAGCCCCTTGCGGGCGTCGACCAGCACGATCGCCAGGTTCGCGGTCGAGGCGCCGGTGACCATGTTGCGGGTGTACTGGATGTGCCCGGGGGTGTCGGCGATGACGAACTTCCGCCGGGGCGTGGCGAAGTAGCGGTAGGCGACGTCGATCGTGATCCCCTGCTCGCGCTCGGCCCGCAGCCCGTCGGTGAGCAGCGCGAGGTTGACGTAGTCGTCGCCCTTGGCCTGGCTGGCCCGCTCCACCGCCTCCAGCTGGTCGGAGAAGATCGCCTGGGTCTCGTAGAGCAGCCGGCCGATCATCGTGCTCTTGCCGTCGTCCACCGACCCTGCGGTGGCGAAGCGCAGCAGATCCACCTCAGAAGTACCCTTCCCGCTTCCGGTCCTCCATCGCGGCCTCGCTGAACCTGTCGTCGCCACGGGTGGCGCCGCGCTCGGTCAGCCGGGTCTCGGCGACCTCCGCGATGATCTTCTCGACGGTGTCGGCGTCGCTGCGCACCGCGGCGGTGAGGCTGGCGTCGCCGACCGTGCGGTAGCGCACCCGGGCACGGAACGTCGGCTCGCCGTCCCGGGGACGGCAGTGCTCGTGGACCGCGTAGAGCATGCCGTCGCGCTCGAACACCTCCCGCTCGTCCGCGAAGTAGATCGCCGGCAGCTCGATCCGCTCCCGGGCGATGTACTGCCAGACGTCCAGCTCGGTCCAGTTCGACAGCGGGAACACCCGGATGCTCTCCCCGGGATGGAGCCGCCCGTTGTACAGGCTCCACAGCTCCGGGCGCTGGTTCTTCGGGTCCCACTGGCCGAACTCGTCCCGGAAGGAGAACACCCGCTCCTTCGCCCTGGCCTTGTCCTCGTCCCGGCGGGCACCCCCGAACGCCGCGTTGAACCGGTACTTCTCCAGCCCGTCGAGCAGGACGGGGGTCTGGATCCGGTTGCGGGTGCCGTCCGGTGGGTCGGCCACCAGCCCGCGCTCGATCGCCTCGGGCACGCTGGCGACGATCAGCTGGACGCCGAGCTCGGCCACCCGCCGATCGCGATGCTCCAGCACCTCGGCGAAGTTGTGGCCGGTGTCGACGTGCATCACCGGGAACGGGATCCGGGCCGGCGAGAAGGCCTTCTCGGCGATCCGGAGCATGCAGATGGAGTCCTTCCCGCCGGAGAACAGCAGCACCGGCCGCTCGAGCTCGGCCACCACCTCACGGATGATGTGGATCGACTCCGCCTCCAGCCAGTCGAGCTGGGACAGCCGGTACTCCCCGGCAGGCGTCGAGCCCGCCGGGCGGGTCGACTCGCTCATCGGATGCTCACCTCACCGGACGTGTCGGGTGGTCCACGACAGGATGGGGTCGGCCAGCTCGGGGCGGCAGACCAGCAGATCGGGTAACAGCGGGTCGGGCCGGTTGTACTCCAGCGGGCCGCCGTCGATCCGGCTGGCGTGCAGGCCGGCGGCCCGCGCCACCGCGACCGGCGCGGCGGAGTCCCACTCGTACTGCCCCCCGGCGTGCACGTAGGCGTCCGCCTCCCCGCGCCAGACGCTGGCGCACTTCGCCCCCGCGGAGCCCATCGGCACCAGATCGGCACCGAGCTCGGCGGCCAGCGCCTCGGCGAAGGCGGGAGGCCGGGTCCGGCTGACCGCGAGCCGGATCGGGCCCGGCCCGGCGGGTGGGGTGGTGACCGGCTCGGCCGTGCCGTAGGTGACCCCGGCGGCGGGCAGCGCGACCGCGCCGGCCACCAGGTCCCCGGCCGCCCACAGGGCGACGTGCACCGCCCAGTCCCAGCGGATCTGCTCGACGAACTCCCTGGTGCCGTCGAGCGGATCGACGATCCAGACCCGGTGCGCGGCGCAGCGCCGGGCCGGGTCGGCGCCCTCCTCGCTGAGCAGGACGTCGTCCGGGCGCAGCCTGGCCAGCCCGCCGGCGAGCAGCGCGTGGGACTCCCGATCCGCGACCGCGCCGAGCCGCTCGGGAGCCAACCGGCGGTTCCTGATCCGCAGCAGCAGCCGCCCGGCATCCTCCGCCAGGGCGCAGGCGAGCAGCGCGTCGTCCCTCAGGCCGTCGCCGGCCAGGAGGTCGTCGGTGCGGGAGATCGTGGGTCCCTTCTCAGTGCGTGGCGTTGAGATGCCCCTGCGCCTCCTGCAGGCCCCGCTCCAGCAACCGGGTCACCGCCTCGGCCGCCTCGGCCAGCACGAGGTCGAGCTCGGCGCGCTCGGCCTGGCTGAAGTCCCGCAGCACGAAGTCGGCCGGGTCGAGCCGCCCCGGGGGGCGGCCGATCCCGATCCGGAGCCGCACGTAGTCCCGCGAGCCCAGCGACTGGCTGATCGAGCGCAGCCCGTTGTGGCCGCCCTCGCCGCCGGCCAGCTTCAGCCTGAGCTCTCCGAAGGGGAGGTCCAGCTCGTCGTGGACGACGAGCAGCCGCTCCAGCGGGACCCGGAAGAACCGCACCAGCCCGCTCACCGGGCCGCCCGAGGCGTTCATGAACGACAGCGGCTTGGCCAGCACCACCCGCGGGCCGGGCAGGCCGCCGGCCCCCGGCAGGCGGCCCTGCAGCACCTCGGCCTGGCCGCGATGCGGCGAGAACCGCCCGCCGACGTCGGCCGCCACCCGGTCGACCACCATCGCGCCGACGTTGTGCCGGTTGCGGGCGTACTGCCGGCCGGGGTTGCCCAGCCCCACCACGAGCCAGGGCTGGTCGACCGCGGGGGCGTGTGCGCTGTCCATGATCCGATTCTGCCCCGCGCGCGGCCAGGGCGGTCCGCTGACGGGCCGGGCCTCAGGCCTCGGCGGGGACGGGCTCCGGCTCGGCCTCCTCGACCGGCTCGGCGGGCGCCTCGGGCTCCTCCGGCACGCTGGCGTCGGTGACGTTGACCACCAGCGCGTCCGGGTCGGTGACCAGGACGGCGCCGTCGGGCAGCTGGACCTGCCGGGCCAGGATCTGCGTCCCGGCCGGCAGGCCGTCGATGTCGACGGGCAGGGCGGCCGGGATCGCGGTGGCCTCGACCTCGATCGACAGCGTCGGGTGCTCGCTGGTGACCAGGGCGTCCGGCCCGACCTCCCCGCGCAGCTGCACCTGGACGTCGACCACGACCCGCTCACCCCGGCGGACGATGATCAGGTCGACGTGCTCGATGAAGCCCTTGATCGGGTCGCGCTGGATGTCCTTGGGCAGGGCCAGCGTGGAGGTCCCGTTGAGCTCCACGGACAGCAGGGTGTTGGAGTGCTTCAAGGCCAGCATCGTGGCGTGCCCCGGCAGGGCCACGTGGACCGGCGCGGTCCCATGCCCGTAGAGCACGGCGGGCACCATGTGCGCGCGGCGGAGCCGCCGGGCGGCGCCCTTGCCGAACTCCGTGCGCGGCTCGGCGTTCAGCTTGACCTCGGACACAGGTATCTCCTCGTCGTGAACCGTCAGCGCAGCTGCTCGGCCATGCGGCGTTGAACGTCGGGGGACCGGGCCCCGGCTGGCGGTGTCCCGGCTGCCGCCACGACGAGCGCGAGCGGCACACCGCGTCGATCACGGCTGGCACGCTTGGGGCACGGAGTGCAGCAGCCCTCGCCAAGGCAACCGCCTCATGGTAGCCCGGTGGCCTCGCCGCGATGAAATCGCCCCGCCCCGACACCATCGCCCCCGACACCATCGCTCCCGACACCATCGCCCCGCCCCCGGACACCGGTCCGCCGGTCCGCCGCGCTGTCCCTCCGCTTCCCCGACCGCGCCTCCCGCTGCCCCATCGCGCTGATCATGGGATGGGTCGGTCTGAGCGCCGGAAACCAGCCTTCCGGCCATGATCAGCGTGGAGAGGGCGGCAGGGGCGGCGCTTGAGAAGCGGGTGGAGGGGCGGGTTGGGGCCGGGTCAGCTGTTGCCCTCGAACAGGCTGGTCACGGAGCCGTCGTCGAACACCTCGCGGATCGCCCGCGCGATCAGCGGCGCGATGGACAGGACGGTGAGCTGCGGGAATCGCCGCTCCTCGGGGATCGGCAGCGTGTTGGTGACGATCACCTCGGAGATCCGGCTGTTCTTCAGCCGGTCGACCGCGGGACCGGACAGCACGGCGTGGGTGGCGGCGACGATCACGTCGGCGGCGCCGGCGTCGAACAGTGCGTCCGCCGCCTGGCAGACCGTCCCCGCGGTGTCGATGATGTCGTCCACCAGGACGCAGGTGCGCCCCTCGACCGCGCCGACCACCTCGTGCACCCGGACCTGGTTGGGCACCTTGGTGTCCCGGCGCTTGTGGATGATGGCCAGCGGCGCGGCGAGCCGGTCGGACCACAGGTCGGCCACCCGGACCCGGCCGGCGTCCGGGCTGATCACCGTCAGCCGGGAGCGGTCGACCCGCTTGCGGACGTAGTCGGACAGCAGCGGCAGGGCCCACAGGTGGTCGACCGGGCCGTCGAAGAAGCCCTGGATCTGGGCGGTGTGCAGGTCGACGGCCATCAGCCGGTTCGCGCCGGCGGTCTTGAACAGGTCGGCGACCAGACGGGCGGAGATCGGTTCGCGGCCGCGGTGCTTCTTGTCCTGCCGGGCGTAGGCGTAACACGGCGCGATCACCGTGATCCGCTTGGCGGAGGCGCGCTTCAGCGCGTCCACCATGATCAGCTGCTCCATCAGCCACTGGTTGATCGGGGCGCAGTGGCTCTGGATCACGAAGGCGTCGCAGCCGCGCACGCTCTCCCCGAACCGGACGTAGATCTCGCCGTTGGCGAACTCGTATGCGCTGGTCGGGACCAGGTCGACCTGCAGTTCGAGGGCGACCTCCTCGGCCAGGTCGGGGTGCGCCCGGCCGGAGACCAGCACCATCCGCTTCTCGCTCGTCGTGACGATGCCGGTCATGGGCTCACCGCCCCTTCGCCCTCCTCAGGGGCCGGAGGATCGGCCCCC